>ERZ1292623.4790-Hain-H51-01um-R1-4790-length-10999-cov-5_pt1 | contig 10999 bp, 13 predicted proteins | sample MGYA00564398_ERZ1292623 | MGnify/ENA primary metagenome ERZ1292623 (study PRJEB36523, sample SAMEA6512633) | groundwater metagenome | collected 2019-01-07 | study: AquaDiva: Metagenomics assemblies of 32 groundwater samples
GCTCTCCGAAGGCGAGATTGTGGACACGCTGAAGAATGCAGAAACGTTATTCGGCAAAGACTATGTGGCAATACAGGTTCTCATTCAGGAAGCAAAAGCCGTCTATGCCGACGAGACCGGGTGGCGTATGGACGGCAGAAACTGGTGGCTCTGGGTGTTTGCGACCACCACGGGCACGCAGTATGTGATTGAAGACACGAGAGGCAAGGGAGTGCCGGAGAAAGTCTTGGGAGAAAAAACTGACCGTATTATCATCTCCGATGGCTATGCGGCATATCAGAACCTTCCGGGAGACAAACAACAGTGCTGGGTGCATCTTCTGCGAGCGGCAAAGCTCCACTCACTCACACTCTATGAAGACTTAGTGTTGTTGTACAAGAAGCTCTTGCTTGAACTTGAGAAGCCCATACCAAAACGAGACAAGGAACAATTCAAGAAGGAATTCACCTTCTTGATTGAAAAGAAGTATCCTGACCCAACCGTGGAGAAGGTGAAAGGGCGAATGAAACGCCATGCACCCTTCCTATTCACTTGTCTTCTCTATGACGGCGTCTTGCCAGAGAACAACACGGCTGAACGCGCCATACGCCCACAGGTGGTGATGAGGAAAATCTTCGGTGGCTCACGCTCCGTATCGGGCGCGAGAGCCCACCAGGTTAACAGCTCGGTCATCGAGACCCTGCGGAAACAGAATCCAAATGCCAACTTCTTCGATGTGATGTTGCCACTGCTGGAAAAAAGAATGGAAGAGCGTCACTCAGGGGTGTGAGTAGTTACGCAAAAAACCCTTGACATATCTGTCATACCATGATATATAGAGTTTGTGCGGACAATTTCGTGTCCGTCTGTACCAACCACCTCAACCAACTGATTCACACAGGGAGAAACAAGTGAAGACCTTTTTCCTTTTCGTCCTGGCTTCCCTTTTGATCGGCCCTGCAATCGCAGCGGACGTTCTGAAAGGCTCGCCCGGAGCAATGCAACGGCAGAACGAACAAGCAGACGCAGAAAACTTGTCGCGCTTGACGGAAAAACAGCTTGAGACATTCAAGAAGAAAAAGCTGCTTGTCCCGCTACCGAAGAACAAGGGCATCACCATCGACGAGCGACTGCCAGAAAAATATCGCTGGTGTCGCCCGTGGGTGCGCCGTTTCCTGATTGACCTCGGCAATGACTTCCACAAGAAGTTCGGCAACACAATCCAAGTCAATTCTGCCGTTCGGACAGCGGAATACCAAGCTGAACTGCGCGGCATGAACGGGAATGCCGCTTCGGCCAAACCAGGACCTCGGCAATCTTCGCACCTCACAGGAGCGACGATTGATGTAGCCAAGAGGGGCATGTCCTCCCGGGAGTTGGAATGGATGAGAAGTCGCCTCACGGTCCTCGAGAAACGCGGATTTATCGAGGCAACCGAAGAACATCGCCAACGGGTCTTTCACATCATGGTCTTCAAGAAATACAAGAAGTCCCGCTGATGTGCGCGCTCCCTTGCTGCCCCCTCCACCTCGGAGCGTGGGCGGCTTGTTTTTATACAAAGCAGGTTCGAGCATCCTCCGCCAGTAGTGTAGTAATATGCACATATGAAAATCCATTATTTTTCGGGAGAGGAGTGGGAGGGGGCGTTTGTGAAAGCGAAGTTGCGGGGGGAGGATATTACTTTTCATAAGGAGTCTCTTGGTGCGCTACCGGAGCTTACTGATCCAGACACGCAGGTTCTTTGTACTTTTATAGAGTCGCCGATTGGCGAGGCGGAAATGAGCCGCTTCCCTGCCCTCAAACTCATCGCCACACGCTCAACCGGCTTCGACCACGTCGACCTCGCGGCAGCGAAGGCGCGCGGCATTGCGGTGGCAAATGTGCCGTTCTATGGCGAGAACACCGTCGCTGAATTTGCATTTGCACTTCTCCTCGCGCTCTCCCGAAGGATTATCGACGCCGATGAGCGTGTGCGTGCCGGCACCTTCTCTTCGATCGGATTGCGTGGCTTCGACCTCGCGGGAAAAACGATCGGCATCGTCGGCACCGGCCACATCGGCGCGCATGTAATCAAGATGGCACAGGGATTCGGCATGAAAATTATCGGCTTTGACGCATATCCGAATCAAGACCTCTCCCACACGCTCAACTTTTCCTATGTATCCCTCCCCGAGCTTCTCGCGCAGTCAGACATCATTTCTCTCCACGTGCCCTACAACCCACACACTCACCACCTCATCAACAAAGAAAATATCAGCACGATAAAAAAGGGTTCCTACCTCATCAATACTGCCCGTGGTGCAGTCGTCGAAACTGACGCGCTCGTCGAGGCATTGAAGTCCGGCGCGCTTGCAGGCGCTGCACTCGATGTGCTGGAAGAAGAGGGAGAATTAAATAATGAAGAAACTCTTCTTACCGCGCCGCACCCGAACGAAGGAGTCCTTCGAATCGCGCTCGAGAACCACTATCTCATCAATCACCCGCGCGTCATCGTGACCCCGCACCTCGCATTTAACACGCAAGAAGCTGTTGAACGCATCCTCAATACCACGATAGAAAACATCCAGCACTTCGCCGCCGGTGCTCCCACCAATCTCGTTTCTCAATAAAGCAAAAAGTGACCGGCTCATGAGGCCGGTCAAATAAGGTCCCGCGTCGTGCATCAGTGCTCTTTCAGTGCCCGCCCATCTATCGCCCCGCGCCCGGCGTCCACGAAGATGCAGGAAGCGTGAATCGCCCTGTTGGAGAGCACAAGCGCCGTAGCCTTGGCGACCGCCTCCGGACCGATCCACGGCACTTTCTCGTCCACGGTTGAACAGAGTTGCCGGGCGAAGGCCGCAATTGCCTTCTTGCTCACCGTCTTTGGCGGAATGATGGGGCCGTTGAGGATGCCGACAACCTGGATACCCTCGTGACCGAGCTGAGCGAACCGACGAATACCTTTATGGATCCACTCCTTCGATTGGGAGTACTCCGCGAGGTTCTTCGGATACCTACGACCTCGTCCGAGCCACGCATCGCCGTAGAAGATGCATGAGCCCTTTCTTCCTGCGGCGAGCATATACTTCGTCCAGATCCGCAGAATTCGTAACGGCGCGTGCTTGTTCGTCGCCATATTCTCCCGTGCATCGTCGGGCTTGAACACGGCGGCGTTGCAGAGCACCGCATAAGGCAAGGTACCTTCTTTTTTCAATTGCCTGAATATCGCCTCGATGACGCCAGGCTTGGTGAGGTCACCGCTCACGAGCTCCACGCGCACCTTAAACCGCTTCATGATTTTCTTCTTGAGTTCCATGGCGGCATCGGCACTCGTAAAGTAGTGAATAATGACATTCATCCCCACGCTCGCGAGAAGCCACGCAATAGCCGCGCCAACGCGCTGGGCTCCTCCGGTAATGAGGACCCACTTTCCTTTCAACTCCTTGGTATTCATGGTGAATCCTCCAGTTAGGTTCCGTGCCCATCCTACTCTTTTTGTCTCTACTATTCAATAGGGCCCTCGCGCTATACTCAAGAAACGTGACTTTCATCGACAAATTCCTCAATTCGATAACGATGTATCGCCTTGTGCTGTACGTCCTTGTCGCGCTTCTCGCGGTAGCAATATTTCTCTGTTTTTTTGGTCTCCTTCCCTATAGTCCTGTATATCTCATATTCTCAACGCTATTTATTTTAAGTATATGCTGGGGCTCGAATTACGCGTTCGCGAAATGGGTAGGGGTGACGACAAATGTTGAATCGGTCTACATCACCGCTCTTATTCTCGCCCTCATTATCGCCCCCATCGCCCCAAACAGTTGGGACGGTGTGACCTTCCTTATTTTTGTATCGGTGGGAGCAATGGCATCGAAATATATTTTCACTATCGGCAGAAAACATATTTTCAATCCCGCGGCCTTTGGCGTTGCGCTCGGAGCACTCGTGCTCGGTCAGTCAGCGACGTGGTGGATCGACGGGAATGTGGCACTGCTCCCTTTTGTACTTATCGGCGGACTGCTCATCGTGCGCAAACTCCGCCGATTTGATCTCGTCCTCACCTTTTCAGTCATAGTGCTGCTCACGGCCATTCTTACCGCACAAGGAAGCGATTTCGTTGCCACCGTCGTACAAGTGTTCCAATACGCTTCGTTCCTTTTCTTCGCCCTCGTAATGCTCACCGAACCCCTCACGATGCCGCCCACTCGAACCTCGAGAATACTGTATGGGGCGATAGTCGGTCTTCTCTTCACTTCCATTATTCGCCTTGGGTCCTTCTATTTCACGCCGGAACTTGCCTTGCTTGTCGGCAATATATTTGTGTATGTCGTGAGCCCGAAAGGGCGCTTTATGCTCACACTCATCGAGAAGAACGAGATTGTTGCGGGCACGCTTGAATTCGTATTTACGCCCGATAAGCCACTCACGTTTCGACCCGGGCAATACTTGGAGTGGACGCTCGGGCACACCCCTTCCGATGATCGCGGCAATCGTCGCTATTTCACCATCGCATCATCGCCGACTGAAAGTACTGTGCGTCTCGGTGTGAGAATCTCCGAATCAAAGAGCACTTTCAAACGAGCATTGAAAGATATGCAAATCGGCGACGTTGTTTCTGCGTCGAGTCTTGCCGGAGACTTTGTGTTGCCAGAAGATGCGAAGAAGAAACTCGTCTTCATCGCCGGCGGCATCGGCATCACTCCCTTTCGGAGCATGGTGCAATACCTGATGGATACCAAGGACGCACGTCCTGTGACATTGCTGTATTCAAACAAAACCGCCTCCGAAATTGCCTACAAATCTATCTTTGATGCTGCGACGCAAACCATCGGAATGAAAACCGTTTACGCACTCACGGCAGAACCTAACCCAGTACCCGGCACTTACGCAGGGAAAATTGACAGTACGCTCATCGCGCGCGAGATTCCCGATTACAAAGACCGCACATTCTATATCTCCGGCCCCCACGGTATGGTCACTGCGTTTGAAAAGATACTCCACAATATGGGCGTCTCCCGCTTCCGCATCAAGACCGACTATTTCCCTGGTTTCGCGTAGCTTCGCGGAACCGAACCTCGTCTTCTTCCATGCCGAAATGGTGCGCATATTCGTGCCAGATGGTCTCTGCGATAACTTCTCGAATTTCTTTTCCCTCTTCACGCGCTGTGCCCTTCCGTAGCCTTGTGCGAAGGAGGGCCGCTTCTTCTATAGGTACTCGATAGAGCGTAATCGTGTCAGGAAGCGTCGGCCCGACGCCATAGGTGTCGCCACGTGCGGTGTTCGGAATTCCCTGATAGAGCCCGAGCAGCGTCTCATCTTTTTCTAGTTCCTCTTTCTTCCGTATATCCTCTGACGGCTTGTCCTCGATTAAGAGCGCGACATTCTTTATCTGCGCACGGAACTTCTCCGGCAGTAAAAGAAATCCCTCGCGTACTAACTTTTCAAACTCCGAATGAGTCATAGATGCCGATAGCATAGCAGTATTGAGTAGTGTCCGTTAACTCCAACGGTTGTACACAGTAACGAACATTCTTACTGTTCCTTAATGATAACGGTCGTTATGTATATGGAACACGCGAGATAAACAAACCACCCCTGCCCGAGGACAGAGGTGGTGAGGTTAGACCCCTATTATACACCTCTCGGCTTTCAAAACAGCTTTTCCACAGCCCTACAATTATAGCTGGTATGGGGCGGGCTTGAGATGGTTGAAGTATTTTCAACGTATTCAGAAAGACGAACGGGCGGGGCGGTACTGTACGAAGAACTGGAACCAAGAGATGTGGGTACGATTTGATATAATCAAAACATGAAAGGATTTTCATCCGAACCACTTAACCGAGACTTACCCGGAGGAAGTGTAGATATCATGGGAGAAGATAAGTTTGATCGACTTCAAGAACTCGGAGCGTCTCTTGCTACAGGTAAAGATTTAAGCGCTGAAGACAAGAAGGAATATTACGATTTGCATAATAAATTCATAGCCGCCGTAGAACATCCCGCTAATACAGCTAATGTGATTACCGAACGTGAAAAGAATTCATATGACTCTGTAGATGTAGAGAAAATTGAAAGTCAAGATTCTGTAGAACATCCAGCTGTGGCGACGATTGGAAGAAGAAAATTTGAGCGACTTCAAACACTTGAAGTAATGAGAAAACTTCTCGGTGGACACCTCCTTGGTGATGATGAAAAGGAATACAGCATATTAAATTCTGAATTTCACTCTGCATTTCTTGAGTACCAACGTAATGAGGCAAACACTGCCCCATCTCCAATAACATTCGAATCGCCAGTAGAGATTTATACTGAAGATGATGTCTTGAAATGGAAGAATGGGGCGCAAAGATTTGAGGAATTTTCTAACGACATACGAGATGCATTAATTCAAGAAAAATTTGAAGCGGTCTTTAATCCGATTGACACCAATGCTCTTAAGGCTTTGTTCTTGAAAGAAAAACCTGTTGTTTTGCTTGGACCAGGTTTTGACCCTACCGATTCGTATATTGCGCCAGTAATTAAATCCTTGAAATCTTTTGGCATAGGAACTGTAGATAAATACGTGTATGATAAAGAACAAGTTCAACATGTGTTGGAAACACATAAGGAGATATTTGAAGCTTTTAATTCCACCGATCCCGATGAGATAATGAATCTCATCGCTAATGGAAACAGCGGAAACAATCACTTAGCGATAGGGCTGTTACTTGGTTTTCCTTTCAAGTCGGTTGAAAGCTTTGAACGTCGTGAAGGGAAACAAAGAGAAATGATGATGTCAAAACCGCAATACGTAAACGTGTACGGTATTCATTGGGCAGATTTTGAGGACTCTTTAGAGAGCAGAATAAAACAGGCGAGGTTGAAAGCTGCCTTTGAGCTTTCAGGTGTATTAGGTTTGTAAACAATTAGAGAATCATTGCCGGTTAGCGCAAAAGCCGCTCTTTCGAGCGGCTTTTGCGTACGTGATGCCGAGCGGTACTGTACCGACCCGGACGGGGGCCGGTACCCACGGCGCAGATACCGCGAGGCTATGCTGGTTCCCCTCCTTCGCCAAGGCTACGGATGGGCACAACTGGCGTCACAATCTAAATTCGAAGAGTTTCTTCAATTGATTTCGTCCGCTTCCGCTTTTCCACCAGAGTTCGCGTTCTTTCGCTTCTTTCATTGTGTGGAACTCTTCCAGATGAAAGAGTTTGAGTGGGCGTCTATGTTTAGTCGCTCTAACTTGTCCAGCGTTATGTTGAGTTAGTCGTCGCTCAATATTATCGGAGAAGCCTACGTACGTACGCCTATCGCGCTCGCTTACCAAAACGTAAACGAAGTACATAGACTAACTCTACCGTATTTTTGTTGCGGGGGCTTGCGGCAGTTCGAACCGCTATCATAGAGGACAAGTTGCTTGAGATTCATAAGCTGAGAGAGCTCGCTAAGAAGCTAAGTTGGGCGCACACAGCGGCAAATTCGCTTAATTAAGCCTTTTCGCCCGTCACAGGCGGAATTTATCCAAGAGTTCCGGTGCATATCCTTCATCCTTCATTCTCTTCAATGTCTCGTCAAAGAGGATATCGTAAGCCGCAATCAACCGCCGTTCTGCTTCCTCTGCTTCTTCTTTGGTCTTCGGCTCAACGTATACGTATTCTATCTTCATCTCCGGCTTCTCCTTTCTTTTCATGTCGAGTTTTTATTAATCAAACTCTTCACTCCCGGTCCGGTTAATTTGATATAGAAAGACTAGAAGCTGTGTAGCCACCAGAAAATTGATGCCAATAAGAAAGATCCTTACACCATCCTCGAGTGTTCCACCAGAAAACTTCACCAAGAGGCTGAGGCTGAATATTATTACCATTGCGTAGATAAGATTTCTGGTTGTTTCCATATTTAATTTGCATTATTTAACATCGCTTCCTGTAAGGCATCGTCTATCATTTTCACGGTCGCAGGGTCTGCTGTACCATCTTGTGCTGACTGATATCTCTCCAGTGCCGCTGTGCAGTTGTTGTCTACCCAAAACTGATGTCTCGCCGCTGACCAGTCCGAGATAGTAGCCTCTGGATTTGCGTCATAGAAATCATTGGTCCACTTATCAAATGCGGCCACTTGTTCCTCGTTTGTAGCATAATCGTCCGGGCATTTAGGAGCGTCTGGATTATGGTATGTAGCAAGGAAATAAACTCCTACAGAAAGAATCGCCAGTATGAGGATGTGGGGTTTGGGTTTCATTCTATGCTGAACGAATGAATGAACTTATCGTAATCTGACTGAGGAAGATCCGGTGTGTTGCCCATTGCTCCCATGAGATACATCATCGAACCATCCATGATTGCCCGGCCAAGAATATGACCTATTTTAGTACCAATTTCAAAATCAAGTGTTCTGCGGCTACCCCAGTAGCCAAAACGTGAACCTATAACGTAACTACCAGGCTGAGACGCTAGCCCATTCATCGACATATTCAGAAAAGAATCTGGATCAGATGTGTCCATTTTGGAGTAATCCACATACTCAACGAAATATTGCAGATTATCTCCTTCTGTCCTGTACATTTCTCCATAAAACGGGAAACTGTCGGTCCCGGAATATTTTTGAGTGTGTGTTGGTAGTGTTGGGAAGAGAATTTTAAATGATCCGTTAGGTGCGTTGAACTCTTGCCAGCTGGAATTTTGAGCAATTGGTGGAGGAGTAGTTGGTGCAGTTGATGCTGGTGGTTGTGATGATGTCGGATAAGCAGGAGTGAAAGTAGTCGGTTGTGACGGAAGAGTTGTGGTTGGCGATTGAGATGATGATTCACTCATTACCAAAGCGATAAGGCCTCCCACAACTGTCGTGATAAGTAGCATCATTAATAACCAACTTGATCCTGCCTTTTTCTCCCTCATTTGTGTTTTCGGTTCTAGTTCGTTGTTCATATGCATATCAATGATTAAAAACCGAATAAGCCCTTAAACCACGACCAGATCACTTTCTTTTTTGTCTGTTCTGGAGCAATCGGAGCATTTGTTAACTGCGGAACATCTTTAAATGTACTCGCTACAGAATTGGATACTGTGGGCGCCTTCTGCTTCGCTGGTGGAGTGCTTATAGTCGGCGGTTTATCCTTTACTATGGGAGGGGTTACTTTCGGTGTTTCTTGGACAACAGTATTGATTGTTGATGGTGGAGTGTCTACTTGTGACTGTTGTTGTGGAGTACAACTCGCATCGCCAGATGAAGGACAGAAGAAATTAGATCCTACTGGACACTCACTCCATGATTTACCGTTGCATTGAAGTCCTTGGGTTGGAGCGGTCTGTTGAACCTGTTGCACCACACATGCTGAACCGGCGGAGCTCCAGACATAACCAGACGTACATTTGCACTGAATAGCACCAGTAGTCGCATCATAACTTTTCATTTCCGCATTGGGACCATTCGATTTAACACACGATGCATTAAGGGCTGAGTTTGTACACCGAGTATCAAGAATACTCTGGTAATACTGAACCTGCCTCGATCGAAGAGTATAAAGGTAGTTTAGATGCAGTCGCATCTGCTGTTTTACAGCAGGGTCTGAGGTGTCTCCTTTTGGCTGTTCCATATAATCAGCAATACTTTTGTCAATTTCTTTGAGACCTGTTTCATTCGTCCGAATATATTCCGTATAGTATGCTACACACTCCTGATTAAGTGCGGCCATTTTTTGCTTCCACTGAGCGTCCTTAAGAGCTTTCGTCTGAGCATTTATAGAATTGTTTATATTATTGAGGCCGTTTGTGATGCTTTGAACTTGCTGTGCCTTCACATATGCCTGTCCATAGCTTTCCAAACTTGCATGAACGAATCCTGAAGGAATGGTCAGGACTAGGAGTACCGCAAATGAGATTTTGAGAGTATTTTTCATAATTATTTCCCCTTCCCACTAACAAGCATAATCAACCAGACAATACAGATAGCATCAACTACTCCTAGAAAGATGGTGACCCAGTTAGGCAACATCAAACTAAACATCCCATCCAGAAAGCTGATACCGAATGCTACAGCTAACACATATACAAGATTTTTAATTGATACCATACATTTTTATTATTTGATTAGTAATCAGTTTGAATTAGTCGTTGTCCCAGATCATTTTAAAGAATAAGGTCAGACCTATGATTACAATGATTCCTAATACAATAATGAAACTACTAGGTTCAGAGCTTCCTGTGTATTCTGGTTCTGGACCGAAGTTTTCTCCAGCATATTCTGAGAACATAGTGAGATAGGTTAATTGTTAATGATTGAATGCTTAATTGGAATCAGGCGGGCTGATTATCTGGCTGTTAGTCATTGTTCATAGAAAAATCCCAAGCTATTGGTAAGCCGAGGTGGGGACGCAGAAATCCCACCACGTGGCACTAGAGTTTCCTCTAGCGGCCTGACAGGGCAAATCCACATGATGGGACGTCTGCACCTGTCAGGTCTTTCTTTTTCACCATGTCGGAGTGTTGCTACAACGCTACCGATTTAGGCTACTTTTTATTCAATTGCTACACATGCGCACATGGGTATATTACCACTACTTGAAGTAGGAACAGACGCCAATCCAGACAAGGAATATGGTCGTGAGAACATAAGCCAGAAAGCGCACTATTCTTCAGTGATAGGAGTGGTCACTGAAGTCTGTACAGATTCGGCAGCTACTGAAATCGCAGTCACATTGTCATCTAATACCTTGTAAACCATAGGCACATACTTCTTATACGATGCCTCATCATTACCTACGAATACAACCTTCTCGTTCTCTTCAAGCTTGAGCCCTTTGAAAGCAGCCTCATGTTTCTTCCAGAATATGGCGAGTTCTGTTTTATCCAATACTTTTGTGAATTCATTGATGCTCGGAACATACTTCAATCCATCTTCTCGGGCAGAGGCAAACGCACTGGCGAAATTCCTGAAAAGGTAATCAATGAAGTAATCAGCATTTTTCACTTTACTGGGGTTAAAACAGTGACCAAATAGATAGTCGTTCATTAAGTCTCTGATGGCGTGCTCGTCTTCTGTACCTGTTGGGTCATAAAATCCGCAT
>ERZ1292623.1810-Hain-H51-01um-R1-1810-length-19958-cov-7_pt1 | contig 10997 bp, 10 predicted proteins | sample MGYA00564398_ERZ1292623 | MGnify/ENA primary metagenome ERZ1292623 (study PRJEB36523, sample SAMEA6512633) | groundwater metagenome | collected 2019-01-07 | study: AquaDiva: Metagenomics assemblies of 32 groundwater samples
AGCCTCCAGTCGATCTTAACCGTTTTCCCGTTACTCACGATTTTTGGATCGATGAGTCCAATAATCCAGACTTCAAGGACTTTTATACCGTCTTTGACAATCATCATCCAGGTGTTGACTTCGACTTACCCGAAAATATACCAATCAAAGCCTCAACTCCTGGGATGGTGGTCAGACGTGAATTTCACCAAGGCATGGGTAATACTCTTGCCATCCGCCTCGGCAATATCTATGTTCTCTACGCCCATCTCAAAGATTTTTGCGTCGACCTAGGTCAACTCGTTCGGTCAGAACAACTAATCGCTCATTCAGGCAACACCGGCACGGCTACTACCGAACCTCACCTTCACTTTGAACTTCGTGACCTCACCAAATCTCCACTTAAAGACTCAGTTTTCGAGCCTATTTTTGGCCAGGAAATAAAAAATTTTCAACCAACATTCAACTACGTCGTCAACAATACCAACTCTCAGAAAACTTTTGTCAGCCTTGCTGTTAGTTACTTCGGACTTCCTTCCTACGCCTCCACCATCCGTAATCACAACCCCGATTTCAAAAACTTACCTTTTGACTCTCCTCTCCCCCAAGGCCAGCCGATCCTCATCCCCTCCCCAAAACTGGAAACTGGTAGCTGAAATCTGTAGACTGTTATTAATGCCCACTTTTGCTATCAATGGCTTCGGCCGAATTGGCCGCTCCGCCGCCCGTGTCTGGCTGGAAAAACACACCGACGAGATCAACCTGGTCGCTATTAACACCTCTGGTTCTCTGCCGGCTTCGGGTTGGGCCCATCTTCTCAAATACGACACCGCTTACGGCCGTCTACCTTATCAAATCGAGGCCGAGGACCTCAAAAACCCAAAGGAGGTCGGCGACACTGACCCCCTCATTGGCTACCTCAAGATCAAAACCGGTTCAGCCGAGCATAAAATCCCTGTCCTCGCCCAAAAGGACCCCGCTAAAATCCCCTGGGGCCAATATCAAGTCGACGTCGTGGCCGAATGCACCGGTATTTTCACTAGTCAGGAATCGGCGAGCGCTCACCTCACTGCCGGCGCCAAACACGTCGTCATTTCTGCCCCGGTCAAGGGCGACGGTATTCCCACCATTGTCCTGGGAGTAAATGAAGCCGTTTTCAAAGAACACGCCAATACGATTACCATTCTCTCCAGTGCCAGTTGTACCACCAATAGCGTCGCCCCCGTCGCCGCCATCATGCACGCCAAAATCGGCGTTAAAAAAGCCATGCTTATGACGGTCCATGGCTACACCGACGACCAAAATCTCCAGGATAATTCTCATCGTGATTTACGCCGCGCCCGTGCCGCCGCCGCCAACATCGTCCCCACTTCTACCGGTGCCGCTATTGCCGCGACCGAAGCTGTCCCCGAATTGAAGGGACTCTTTGATGGCCTGGCCCTGCGCGTCCCCGTCATTACCGGCTCGATCTCTGACTTTACCTTCATTACTACCCGTTCGACTTCTGTCGAAGAAGTTAACGAAATGCTCATCGACGCCGCCCGCACTTCCCCCTACCAAGGAATTCTGGCCGTGACCGACGAGCCTCTCGTATCTTCGGATATCATTGGCCGCCCTGAGTCAGCCATTGTTGACCTCGGTCTCACCCGTGTCGTTGATGGCGACCTGGTGAAGGTTATGGCCTGGTACGACAACGAAATGGGCTACAGTAACCGCCTCGTCGAACAAGTCATCAAAGTCTCAGAAATAATCTAGTTTCTATAAACGCCCGCAGTCTTATCATCACCGTTTAAGATTTGTTCCATCAGTTTATCTTTACCCCGAGTGAAAATCACCTCCCCAGGAACAATATTTGGGATCACGTTGCCATTAATATCTACATATAAGAAACGATTATCTTCTGGAGATAAGACTTCCCAATCACATTGCTGATAAAAGGGAAGAATTGAAGTTTCACAAAACCCAACAATCGTTTTTTCCTGTTTTTCACCATACATTTTGATAGCATTCATAATCAATCTCCCATAGCCCAAGTGTTTCTGAAGGGCTATGACTGTCGAAAAGCAGGGTATTAAGCAAACTCTATTTTTGAACGTGATTTTAATGTCTTGAATTTTACCAACCGCAAGAGTCTTATCTAATTCGTTCTTGAGAAGGAAAAAGATTGAATCCCCCTCACGATTATCTAGTGCAGGTTGTAATTGATATCGTGACCCAAACTCCCGTTTTCGCGCCAGGTTGATAGTTTGTAACTCTTCTCGTGTCAGTTCTCTGCCGCGTTTAGTTTCCATTGAATTAAGTTTGGTACTAGTTGTCACATTCATATTTTAATCCTACGGTTTACCACGATCAATTGACCAGTGACGTGTTCTAAAACCGTTCAAGTGTTTTAACCCATGTTTCAAATTCGTGTGCCAACTCAGGAAAACCATTCTGAACAGTTTCAGCCCATCTTCTGGCTGTCTCTGCATCTTCTTTCTCGTATCCTCTTCGAACGATATAAGTTAAGTATGTTCCCCACGATTCTTTCCTGAATTTCTGATGAGCCTCTTTGTTACTAAGCATCATCTTTGCAAACTCTTCCTTGTCTCCAACCGTCCTTGTGTATGTTTCAACCGCCTTTTTCGGGAACCCAACCAATAAACCGTGTTTTAAGTGCTGCTGTCGAGTTCCCCATTTCTTGGCAATCCAGATTGCCTTTAACTGTTGAGCCAAAAGTGGCGATCGTGAAACCAAATAGAGTCGATTACCAGCCCTTTCATCTTTGGTGTCATAGATTGGTATACTTCTAAAAAACAACCCCTCCCTCTTTAGAAAGTGCTTGATCTTTCCAGATTCATTTTTAATTGGTTCATTCGCAAAAACTTCACAAGCCGGTTTTTGGCCAACTATAACCAAATAGAGACCGATCTTACTTAAATATCCTATTGGTAAACCTAGAAGACCAATTTTTGAACTATCCATATATTGAGGCCAGGACGGGAGTTGCACCCGTGAATAATGGTTTTTGTCCCGCAGAGCGAGATCCTGCTTTGCAGGACAGACCTTGAGGCCGGAGCGGGAATCGAACCCGCGCATGGCGGTTTTGCAGACCGCTTCGTTACCACTTCGACATCCGGCCAATCGGACCCTCCTATTTTAGCATCAATCTGATATACTGAACCTACTTTATGAGGCTCACTCGACTTATATTAATTCTCTCTACATCAGTTCTCTTAGGCGGCTGTTCTCTTTTGGGCGGCAAAAAAGCCGGTATCCAGATCACCGCCAATCCCCAGGCCAATGTTTTTCTTGATAACAAATCCCTCGGTCAAACACCCGTCTATCAGGAAGGTCTCAAGCCCGGCACCTATACTTTAAAAATCGCCGCTTCCGACCAGACCCTTTCCGCCTGGGAAGGCAAAATCACCCTTAATGCCGGTGCCTTGACCGTTATTGACCGCCAACTTACCGCCGATCCGGCAAAATCCTTTGGCTACAGTCTCGCCTTCGAAGTTCTAACCAATAAAACCGCCACTGAAGTTAACCTGGTCAGTTTCCCTGATACTATCTCGGTTGTGGTCGACGGCGCTCCGGTTGGTTTTACGCCCTTCAAGAGCGACTCTATCGCCGCCGGCGGCCATATCTTCACTCTCACCTCGCCTGGTTATCAAGATCAAGTCATCAAGGCTTCGGTCCGGGCCGGCAACCGTCTCGTCATCAATGTTCAGCTCGGTGCCCAAACCATCGTTCCCACTCCCACCCCCACCCCAAACGCCACTCCTTCGGCCACCCCCACGCTCGGCACTATCGAAATTACCCCCTTGCCCAAACAAGCCAGTTCTGCCGCCGTTTTGAAGCCCTACGCCGAAATCCTTTCTACGCCCACCGGTTTTCTGCGAGTCCGGGATTCGGCGAGCACATCGGGGACTGAGGTCGCCAAAGTTAATCCCGGTGACAAGTTCCCCTACCTTGCCACCGAAGGCGCGTGGTACCAGATCGAGTATCTAACCGGCAAAAAGGGCTACGTCAGCGCCACCTACGCAAAATTGATCCAATAATTAATTGGCGCCGACATAATAAATCAAGCCAATTACCAAAGCCCCCCAAATCATCGCCGTAATTAAGATCGGCTTGTCGGATAAAATTATTCTCTCCGGACTCTCCCCCTCATTTCGCTCATAAATTAATAGCAGATAGCGCATGACGCCGTAAATGACAAAGGGCGTGGTGATCATCATCAGCTTGGCCGAGATTAAAGTTAGGGGCAGGTCAGCCATCAAGGTCAAGACTCGGCCCCTCGGAACGATCGGCGGGTGGTTGAAAGAAAACAGGGCGTAAGTCAGCCAGGTTGCGGTTGAAAACATCGCTGTATAAACATCCAAAAGTGGCTCGGTGTAATGCTTTAGCGTTGCCCTCACCTGTCCGGTGGCCGAAGCCTTGAGTAGCGTCAGCTCGCTCCTTCTCTTTCCTACTGCTAGGAACAAAGAGGCGGACACCACCGTCAATAAAAACCAGACATCCATGTGGGCGCCGATTGCCAAGCCTCCGGCATAGACCCGTAGAATATAGCCGCTCGCGATTGTAATCACGTCAATAATGGGAATGCGCTTCAGCCACAGAGTGTAAGCGGCCTGAATTATCAAATAGGTCAGACAGGCCCAAAAAAAGAAAACATTGATCTTTGTCGCCCAATACAGACCAATCACCAATCCGGTAATCATCGCCAAGATGGCAATGGACACCGGCAGTTCTCCCGCGGCGATCGGCCTCCTTTTCTTAAATGGATGCAGGCGATCGGCCTTGTAATCTAGTAGATCGTTGAAAATATAGACACTGCTTGTCAGGATCGTAAAAACCACCACCGCTTGGGCAACAATCAGAAAAAAGCCGTCATTAAACAGCAAACCCGAGAAAGTAATCGGTGCGAACAGGGCGATGTTTTTTAACCATTGCCTTGGCCGGATTGTTTTGCAGATCGCCCAAAGTACATCCATAGTAGTAGCCCGGCCAATGCCACGGCTAACCCTACTATAGCAAATATCTTCATTTGGGCGTTAAGATTAAGCGCTAGGAAGCCAAAAAGAGCGGTCACTACCCAGTAGAAGATGGCGATTCTCCTCCGCCCCCACCCCAACTCCAGCAATTTATGGTGTAAATGGCCCCTGTCTCCGGAAAGCGGCGACTTGCCGGAAAGAATTCTTCTGCCGACCACATAACCGGCATCCACCAGGGGAATCGCCAAAACCATCATCGCCGTCCCCACCTTTGTCGTTGACAATATTGACAATACTGCCAACAATAAACCGGCCAAGGTGGTGGCCGAGTAGCCGGGCATAATTTTTTGCGGATAAAAATGAAAAATGGTCAAGCCGACAAAGGCGCCGGATAAGCCAAAGGCAAGTATCGCCGCCGGCCACTGGGCAATGTCGGCCGAATAGGAAAATGACAGTAAGCCGATGACAAAGGCCGCAATAGCGATCATTCCGCTCGCCTGGCCGTCCACCCCGCTCGACCAGTTGATCGCATTCATTAAGATCGGGATCCAAAACAAAGCGAAAAGGTCGGGCCAGAGCCAAATTTCATGCAACCGGCCGAAAAGATAAAAAGAAAGTCTGGGGTGGGAAAGATCAATCACCCCCGGCCCAAAAGGATTCGTGACGTAGGCGATCCCGATTCCGGCGGCGACCACAATCCCGGCCGCGGCAAAGTTAAAGAAGAGCCGCGCCCTTGGACTCATCCCCCTGACGTCATCAATTAATCCGATAACCAGGGTCAACCCCATCGCCACAAGTATCCCCGTCAGGTGTTTATCTGCTTTCAGAAAAATCAGGGCTGTTATCAACACCGCCAAAAATATCGGGATCCCTCCCCCCTTGGGGACCGGTCTTTTGTGAATATATGCCGGATGAGGCATTTTGGCAGGATCAATCACAAAACCCAGTTTCCGGAAAACGAAAATGGTCAGCGGCGTCACAATTACGGAAATAATAAATGCCAAAGCGAAAGGCAAGACAACTAAATTTAATTTTTCCATGCTAGGTTATGATCGACACCACTCGAAAAAAGGCCGCTAAATACATCACCGTCAGGAGGAGTACCGCCCCATCAATCACGACTGCTACCACCATGTCATGTCGGTAGATCCGTCTGGACATGACCAGATTAACCAGGCCCAGCACCATCACGATCGGTAGAGACAGAGCAAACCAGATCTTGCTGATCAATTGGGATCCCCCCCAGGGCAAGCTATATAGCCACGGCACTTCGGGTGGCAAACGCTTCCAGAATAGAAGCAAAAACATCCCCGCGAAAACAAGAAGCACCTCCGCTAACCCCACTAGCCAATGATTCGTTATTTTCCCTTCATTTTCCATATTCGTCATACTTCTCGGCCATTTTATCAGGTCTGATTCAATCTCAGGTAAATCAAGAGTCCATCAATCTCCTTCACCAGAACATAATTTGAGGTCAATATTCCGGACAATTGCGGAAATTCAACTTCATTTGTAACCACCCCGATTATTTTTGGTTGCTCCCTGATCACTTGGTCCGCAATTTCTTTCCTAGCCGAAAAATCCAGCACATGATAAGCAACGGTATATTTCCCCACCGGCAACCGTTTCGATAATACATAAATGGCTGGCCGTGTCCCCCAGATAAAAATCTTGTCACCACTCTTGGTAACCTTACGGATATAACGAGCTGCTTCGTAATTGGCCGAGACCTCACTTCCCCAGAAACGGTTATATTGCTCCTGCGTTTTCCGACCTAGTCTGTATTCCAGGAAGTTTTGGTAATAAGGCAGGCTCCGGTAATACCAAAAGTTATATCTCACCACTGCCCCCACCAACAAGAGCGTCAACCCCAATGTAAAAACACTGGTATAAACCGAAACTTGTGTCAGGAACAGAGCCACCAGAAATGATGCCGGCCCCACTATCTCCAATAGGTAATGCGGATAAGGTCGTCCCGACAGCAGAGCTCCGAATAATGCCGTCGCTGTCCAGACCAAAGCCAATCCGAAACCAAGATTAAATTTTTTTCGGTTTAACCAAACCAATAATAATAATAGTCCCAGGGTCAAGGCCCGGGTCATTAGCCCTCCCGACAAGACCGACGTCTTACCCCCTCCCCACGAAGACAGGTAGGCAATATTTTGCAAAAGGGCTGACCGGACATAAATCTCTCCCACCCCCACGGCGCTGAAATAAACCAGGCTAATAACTATCGGTAAGGCAAAACCGGCTAAAAGCAGCCACGGCCTGCCATCCACTATCTTCTGGAAAAAAACCAAAAAGAAGATTATTCCAAAAAACTCAACCGCCGCCGGCACCTTAAACAAAAAGGCTATCGCAAAAAGTACCCCCGACCAAAAAAATGCCGCCCGTGTCTTTGTTATCTGCCCGTTTCTGGTCAAAAGTAAGAGCACGCCCGCTATCGCCGGCATAATCATAAAGATCTCCCCGTTGGCGATTTCGCCCTCCAGTAGCGGGATCGTCGAGAATACTGAAAATAACGCTGTCGCCAAGACCACGCCCCATTTCTTGGTTACTAATTTTTCGGCCAATTTCCAAAATAGGCTGACATTTACTAAGTTCCAAATCATTAGGATAAGCCGGAACCACATGACGTTCCCGGCCACCATCGCCACCAAATATATCAGCGGCGTTTTATTATCAAAAATATCGCGGTAAAGCACCCCTCCGCGCGCCAATCCCTGCCCGATGGTTAGATAAATATCCTCATCGGCGTAGCGGCTTGGTTCAAATAAGCCGGGTAATCGTAGCAGTGCTACCGCGCAAAGAATTATCAACAAGATCTCATGCCTTTCGATGAAACCTAGTATTTTTTTCATCACCTTGTCTTATCCCACCACATAAATCGCAATTCCCCAAATTGCTTTACAAAAGTCAATTTATATCCGGGCAAATTTATATCCCTTGGATTCTCACTGGCAATCAATCCGATTCTACTTTTATCGGGCAGTTTGTCGATTGTGTCCTCGGGCGTCATTTGTGCTGTCCCCACATAAAGCGGTAATGGTCCGTTTGAGGTATAGATTGGTGCCGGAATTCCGTAATATTTAGTCTCCCAGATATGGTGTGCCTTTCCATTCCAATTCAACAAGAAATCGTCTGGTTGTATTTGCGTTTTTACAAAGGCGGCAAATTCCCTAAAGGGCCTTTTTTGGGGATTAGTAAATACATTCCACGACAGAAAACCGTAAACCAGCAACACGCCAACCCCGAGTCCTAGAAATTGTTTTCTTGTTCCCAAAACCAGGAGGACGCTAACGCCGGCCACTGCTGATAGTAAATACCGGTCATAAAAAATCGGGGTAATTACCTGAGACAAGGCAAAAGATAGAAAAATCGGCGCTGAAAAAATAACCACCAACCCCAACCAGTCCTTCCAAACCCGTTTCCAGTCTTTCGTTATCACTAAAACCGCCCCCAAAGCCCCCACCATCACCTGCCAATTTTTTGCTACTCCACCCGTGGTAAATCGCCAAAGTAAGTCGGAAAGATCACTAATCTTTGGCACCGAGAGCCAGAAGCCACTCCCCCTTACCCTTTGGATTTGAACATACATTGGATATAGCCATAAAGAGTAGCCCAAACCGATAAACAAAAATGGTTTTAGCTCCGGCCACCATCGATCCCGTTTTTTCCAGGAAAAATCAGTTACCAAAAACCATAGACCCTGAGCGAAGACGGTAAATACGGCGAAATGGTGCGTATAAAGAGCCGCCAGGGCCATGACGGTATACCAGCCCCATCTCTTCGTTACAAAAAAGTAGGTTGAGGCGGTGACCGTAAAAGTCAACAGGGCGTACATTCGCCATTCAAAAGCGAAGCGAAAAAGAAAGGGTGAGAAAAAAGCCAGCCCTCCCGCCAATATCGCCCCGACCTTGTTTTTATCAAGATGAAAGACGATCAAACCCGCAAACACCGCCGACCCCAGCATTAGTAGCCAGGTTGACGATCGTAAGGCCGCCTCCGAAAACCCGAACATCCGGACCCACCAGTAACCAACAATATAAAAAAGCGGCGGGGCGGTATCTCTCATTACCACCCCGATCATCTCCGGAAAACTCTTCATTACCGCCAGCGCCGAAAAAGCCTCATCGCCCCACAAACTTTCGGTCATTAAGTTCATAGATTTATCTTAACATTCCATGCTTTAATTAAATTGTGAAGAAACGTTCGGATCTGGCCCGAGTTTTCCTGCTCGTTCGTCCCTTTTGGGGTCGGATTTTTGGCATCTCCTTACTAATTGTTGTCCTGTCGGGGCTTAATCAACTTTGGCCGCTGATTAACCGATCATTCATCGATCTTATCTCCACCGGACAGACCACCCTTTTTCTTTTCAGACAAACCACTTTCCTAAATCTTGTCCTTCTTTTGCTTGCCGCCAAGCTGCTCTCCACCATCGTCAACCGTACCTCCGTTTATGCCAGCTCCCTTTTGGGTTACCGCCTGCTTCACTACTTACGCGAGATCGGCTTCGGCCATCTCCTCGAACTTCCAGTCGGCTATTTCGATCGCAACGCTTCGGGTAAAGTCATGAACAAACTTAGTCGGGGCACTGATGGCATCCGTGGCATTATCAGCAATTTAGGCGTCAACTTTCTTCCTGGGGCCGCCACGGCCGTGGTTTCCATAGTTGTCGTCAGCTCGATCAACTGGAGGATTGGTCTGTCCGCTATCGCCATGTTCGTTCCCTTCTTTTACTTACGCCTAGTTCGTTTCAAAAAGCTTAGCAAGTTAGAGAAACGGCAAAACAGAGTCTGGGATCGCGAGTACAGCCACTTTTGGGAAGTCATGAGCAATATTCGTCTGGCAAAAACCTTTGCCACCGAAAGATATGAACTGAACAAACTTCGATCCGTCGCCGACAAGTTGACCGAAAACAAACTAAAAATGGAAAAAATCAGCAACCAGGGTGTTTTAGCCGACATTTTAATCGATATTTGGACTGTCGCTATCTATGCTTACATCTTTTTTCTCGGCCTGTCCCAACAAATCACCATCGGCGTGGTTGTTCTTCTCGTTTCCTATGTCGAAATGATCAAACAACCTCTCTGGAATCTGAACTGGATCTTTTGGGAGGTAAAATATACCATGATTGGAGTCCGGGACTACTTCAAGATTCTCGATGAGAAACCGAAATTGATCGAGATCAATCAACCGATACATCTCCCCCAAATCAGAGGCAAGGTCGAGTTTAAAAATGTCTGGTTCAAGTACCCCGAAAAAAGTGGCCAAGATGTTTTTCGTGGTATAAGTTTCGCCGTTGAACCGGGCAAAACTCTCGCCCTCGTAGGCAAGTCCGGGGTAGGCAAAACCACCATCGCCCACCTTCTGGTCCGCTTCTTCGATCCAGATAAGGGGCAGATTGCCCTAGACGGTGTCGACCTAAGAGACCTTTCTTTCGTCTCTCTCCATCGCGTTACAGGCTTGGTCATGCAGGAAAGTCACCTTTTTAACGAAACTATTGCCGAGAATCTTCGCTATGGTAAACCGACGGCTAGCCGGGAAGAAATGGAAATCGCCTGTCAGGTAGCCAATGCCGATGAGTTCATCAAGAAGCTCCCCAAAGGTCTTGATACCGTCATCGGCGAGCGCGGCGTCCGTCTTTCCGGCGGTCAAAAACAACGCCTCTCCATTGCCAGAACCGTCCTCAAGAACCCGAAGGTCTTAATTCTTGACGAAGCCACCAGTGCTCTCGATTCACATTCCGAAATGCTCGTCCAGGACGCACTCTGGAAGTTAATAAAAGGCCGGACCACCATCATCATTGCCCACCGTTTGTCGACCGTCCAAAAAGCGGATGAAATTATCGTCCTCGATCAGAAAAAAATCGCCGAACAGGGCACTCACGACGAACTGATCAAGAAACACGGCATTTACTCCTCACTCCACCTTATCCAAGCCGGCCAAATGGAAAAACTCAAACGCTGGGACCTCATCTCCTGACACCCCCTCGGTGGGTCAACGGGTCCACCTTCCCCCTTTCGAAGGGGGAATACAAGG
>ERZ1292623.4791-Hain-H51-01um-R1-4791-length-10995-cov-8_pt1 | contig 10995 bp, 14 predicted proteins | sample MGYA00564398_ERZ1292623 | MGnify/ENA primary metagenome ERZ1292623 (study PRJEB36523, sample SAMEA6512633) | groundwater metagenome | collected 2019-01-07 | study: AquaDiva: Metagenomics assemblies of 32 groundwater samples
GGGACCTTGCCATGGGCCGATTAAAATGATTATTTTTAACCATGATTTTATTGAAGCGCAGTTGCTTCAGCCAAAAGAAATTAACTGGGATGAAGTATTCAAAGATGCGGTTTAAGAAAAACAGAATAAGAAAAAATTAAAGCCCTCGGACTGGTAGTCCCGGGCTTTTTAATTTATTTTTTTACAAGAAGTAGGGCTTTAATCTCGTTATTGTTTCTTCTGTTAATTTTTTATCAAGCTCTGAATCCATCGCGCGCCAATTGGCGCGTTCTGGACGATTCAATCCATTAGCAAGTGCTATTCTTAAATATTGTGGTTGGGCGTTTGGATTCCAACAAACATATAAACCCTTTGCGTTATGTCTTGACAATAGATAAGGGGTTTTATTATGGCTATAAGCAACCCGAAGATCACTCCAATTTGCGAAATTTGTCACTCCACTATGTGGAAAATCCTGAACGAAGTGTGCTGTGAAATCATATTTTACCGGCACTAAATGAAGATGAGCGTGTAAAATTGTTTGTCCAACAATACCATGTTCAAAAATAGTAACCAATTCTCCATATTCTTCTAAAAGCGCATTGGTGCATTGCTCAATGGCTTTTTCTAAAAGTAGAATTTCGTTTTCTTCTAGCGCGGCTAAACATGGAACATGGCGTTTAGGAATTATGATTATGTAACCACCATCAGTAATCTGACCAGGAGTGGCTACAAAATAAAAGTGATCATCTATAGCAAATATATTTCTTATTTTTGACTTCTCACAAAACACGCAAGTTTTGGTTGTAATCATTCCAATCTCCTGTTTAATTGAAAAAGACCTAGTTTTAGATTAACAGAGTAAGAGTAATAGTCAATTTTTAACAAATTGGATCTTTTTTATAAATTTATCTACATTCTTAGATATTCTGATGTTATATCTAGTTTTTTTATCTTTAGATTTTATTTCATATAAATGTGGATTAAACCCTAATTCTTTAATCATATTCAAAACCTGATGGGCTAAATCATAAATAATAGTTGTAAACATAACTGCCTTATATTTTCTATCTAAATAGATAGTGCCATCAGTTTGTAATAATCCTCGTAAGCAATTTATCTTATATTTTTCTTTTGTCTGAATCCAATCAGGAATAGAAACATTTTGATTGTATTTTGATCCGCCTTTAGCTTGCCATCCTAACCACCCCTCCCATTTATTAGAATAGCAACTTACATCCCAAAAAGTCTTTGCTCGTTTTATTATTAATACCTTGTTTTCTGGAAGAACTTTTTGTATAGATGTGCAGATTTCTTTTATTAAATTTTGATATTTAGTATCACAGGTAATTCTTAATCTGGTTGCTCGTCCATTTGGATTAGATAAATTACCATCTCCAATAGCAAGTCCTGTAACATAAGCCAAGGTATTTTTATCTAGATTTTTCATTGGTGCCCGAGGGGAGAGTCGAACTCCCATGGAGTAAACTCCGCGGCGTCTTGAGCGCCGTGCGTCTGCCATTCCGCCACCCGGGCTTTCTTTTTAACTAGATATATTATAATATAGTTAAGATCTCTTCGCAATTTGAAAGGGGAATGAAATGTTCAGAGGCACTTGTCAATTAGTCCGGAGATTATTCTGTGTAGAACCCAAGCCACCTTATTATTGCAATCACAACCATCGAGCAACGCCGCCAATTAAATTAATTATTTTAGGAAAAGAATGTGAGCTTGGGGAACTTCCTTGTTGTCCTGACTGCGCCCAAAGATATTTAAATCAAACTAGTGTTCTTTGTGCGGTATGTGATATACCAATATTTCCTGGAGCGTCGGTAGCGGCATCAGGTTTAGCCGAAAAACAATATGTACATAATACAATGGATTGTTCTATGCCCGGTGCCTATCTTGGTATATGGGGCGAAGGCGAATTAATTCATTTTTCAGAACTTCAAAAAAATTAAAAACCACAATGCGTAATCGTGGTTTTTCTATTAATCATTACTATCTCTTCCTTTTAGGTAGAGAACGTTTTTCTTTGGTGTCCGCCGAGGATCTGCGAGGCGGTGGCGGGACCGATTCATTCGTTCAGTTTCCGCTCGAAAAAAGTTCGCGCAAAGTGTATAATTACAGCACAAAATAGTTGTCCCCTTGCCTCATAATTCTCAATTCCTTATTCTGATTTTATGTTACTTTCTTCCAACGCCATAAAACGCCACATCAAACAGGGGCATATTTTAATTTCTCCGTTCAATGAAAAAAATCTAGGCAATTGCAGTTATGACCTAACGCTCGGCAAACATTATTTTCGCGAAAAACATCCTAGCGAAAGCTATACAATTTATAATCCATACAGCGAAGAGGATGTTTATCGAGTTTGGGGCAAAGAACATGAAATCGCCAAGCCGTTCAAAGAATGGCTTAAAACTCACGGCGCTCACACGCAATTGGTGAAAGGAATTGATCCAAGCGACTTGGTGATTTGGCTTGCTCCGGGAGAAACGATCCTTGGCCATACCAATGAATTTATAGGCGGAAAAGATATAGTGACGACAATGATGAAAGCTCGTTCTTCTATAGGCCGAAACTTTATCACGGTTTGCCGTTGCGCCGGCTGGGGAGATGTTGGCTATATCAATCGCTGGACAATGGAAATCACAAATAACAGCCGATACTACCATGTGCCGTTAGTGGTGGGCCGCCGCATCGCCCAAATGGCTTTTTTTGAGGTAGAGCCCATTCGGTCCGAGGAAGATTACCACGCTAAAGACGACAGCAAATATCAATCTACTCTAGACATTAAATTATTGAAAAAAAATTGGCAGCCCGGAGAGATGCTGCCAAAGATGTGGAAAGATAGGGAGATTGCAACTTAACATTATTCTCGCATTTCATCTACCACCTCTTTAAATCTCGGCTTGTTAAATAAATACAAGTACAAATAATAGAGTGGGGCAGTTATCAATCCCAAGACAGTTATTAGAAGAAAATAAGGAATTATCAGTGAAGGTGCTAGTAAGTGACTGAACCAAAATTGGGTTCGCGAAACAAAACAGCCATCGGCTGCTATGCGCAGGGCCGACTGATCGGCTTTTTGTAACTCCTCACAAGTCCAAACTCCTTTAGAATTTTCAAATTTCCCCCACGGTTTGTCGTGAGCAAGTTGAAATAAGTGTTTCATACGATAACGAATGCTGACTTCTCGACTCCAGGGACAATGCAACATCAAATCTTCGTAAAAACACTGCATTACTTGACGAAGGAAACTCCCCGTGTATTTAATCCGACCCATACTACTGGCTCTTTCCAGATAGATTCGCAGCGCAATTACATAGACTATTCCAAAATAAAACATTGCCACTACCGCGATCACTTCTCCAGTTGTCATTGGCACTCGTTCGGGATTCACTAGATTTTCTCCTTTTTCAAAATTCAGAACTTTGACTGAAATATTATCACGAACTATAATGTAAGTCAATGAATCCGATGAATATTTTAGCTATTGAAACAAGTTGCGATGAAACGGCAATAGCCATTTTAGAATGCGAAGGTGGTTTAGAAAAACCACAGTTTAAAGTTCTAGCTGAAGAAGTTTCTTCTCAAATAGAAACCCACCGCCCTTTTGGAGGTGTAGTTCCTAATTTGGCGAAACGAGAACATATCCAGAACTTGCCCATAGTATATGAGCAAGTAAAATCCAAATTACAAAATCCAAATACCAAAATTGACTTAGTTGCGGTAACCGTTGGGCCAGGCCTTGAACCCTGTCTTTGGACTGGAATTAATTTTGCAGAAAACTTGGCTAAAGAATTAAACAAACCGCTAATTGGAGTGAATCATTTAGAAGGACACATCTACTCTAATTGGCTATCGCCAATTAGAGAAAACCCAAATAACAAAATCCAAAATCCAAATATAGAATTTCCTCTAATTGTTCTACTAGTGAGCGGTGGCCACACGATGTTAATTTTAATGACCTCGCTTACCGAATGGAAAGTTCTTGGCGAAACAAAAGACGATGCCGTTGGCGAGGCGTTTGATAAAGTGGCTAAAATGCTTAAACTCCCCTATCCCGGCGGACCGGAGATTGAGCGGCTCGCTCAAATAGCAAATGGCCAATGGCATATAGCAAATGGGACTAATAGTGAAAACCATAAGCTATTTGCTATGAGCAATAAGCCGATCTTCCCTCGTCCGATGATTCATGAGAAAAATTATAATTTCAGTTTTTCTGGATTAAAAACTTCTGTGCTGTATTATCTTCGTGATAATCCGCAATCCGCAATCCGTAATCAAGAAATTGAAAATGTATGTGCTAGTTTCCAAAAAGCCGCCGTTGATGTTCTAGTCACCAAAACAATCCGCGCCGCCAAAGAATTTAATGCCAAAACTATTTTGCTATGCGGCGGCGTAGCTTCAAATAAAGAACTTCAAAAAGAATTAAAAATTAAAGCCAATAGATTAGGAATTAATTTTTCCGTTCCCGAACAAAAATACAACGGCGACAATGCAGTAATGATCGCCGCCGCCGCTTATATGAATCATCTTCAAAATAAAAGTCATAAAATTGAAGCGAATGGAAATTTAGGGTTATAATTGCGTTATGTCGGAATTGGACAAGCCCTACAATCCACAAGAAACGGAAAATAAAATTTACGAACTTTGGGAAAAGTCCGGTTATTTCAATCCGGATAATCTGCCCTTCGACTTGGCTCAGGGCAAGCCCTTTTCTATGGTAATGCCACCGCCGAATGTTACCGGCGTTCTTCATATTGGCCATGCGCTGATGCTGACAATCGAAGACATGATAATTCGTTTTCAGCGAATGCGCGGCCGTCGCGCGCTTTGGATTCCGGGAACAGATCACGCAGCCATCGCCACTCAATCAAAAGTGGAAGAGATAATTTATAAAAAAGAAGGTAAAACACGCCACGACCTGGGCCGCGAAGAATTCTTAAAAAGAGTCAACCAATTCGCCCAAGAAAGTCGCAACACGATCATTAATCAAATAAAACGAATGGGCGCTTCTTGCGATTGGAGTCGCGAGGCCTATACGCTAGACGAGCAGAGAAATATAGCTGTCCGAACTGCTTTCAAACAAATGTATGAAGATGGCTTGATTTATCGCGGCAAAAGAATTGTTAACTGGGATCCAAAAATGCAAACAACCGTTTCCGATGACGAAATAGAATGGGAAGAACAGTCCTCCCCTCTTTATTATTTAAAGTATGGTCCATTTACAATCGCCACTGCCCGCCCCGAAACAAAATTCGGCGATAAATATGTCGTGATGCATCCCGATGACGCTCGCTATCAACAATATAAAGATGGTCAAAAAATAGAATTGGAATGGATTAATGGACTGATCACGGCTACTGTTATTAAGGATGACGCGGTTGATATGGAATTCGGCACCGGCACAATGACTATCACCCCCTGGCATGATATGGCCGATTTTGAAATTGCCGAAAGGCATAATTTGGATTTTGAACAAATCATTGATGAGCAGGGAAAACTTTTGCCGATTGCCGGAGAATTTGCTGGCGCGCATATTAAAAAAGCCCGTCCACTTATTGTGGAAAAATTAAAATTAAAAGGGTTGGTTGAAAAAATAAATGAAAATTATACGCACAGAATCGCGGTCAATTCTCGTGGTGGTGGAATTATAGAACCCCAAATTAAAGAGCAGTGGTTTGTCAGCGTGAAAAACTTAAAAAAACAGATGCGAGATGTAGTTGAATCTGGCCAGATTAAAATTATTCCAGAACACTTCCAAAAAACCTATTTCCATTGGATTGATAATTTGCGAGATTGGTGCATTTCCCGCCAGATTTGGTTTGGTCATCAAATTCCAGTTTGGTATCATGAGCCGCGCTGTATTCCTAAAAAAGAGAAAGTTGGCGATTTTTCTCAATGTCATGACATTATTGTAAGCGTTGATGTTAATGAACCTCAATGCCAATTTTGTGATGCTAAATATATCCAAGACCCCGACACTCTTGATACCTGGTTTTCTTCCGGACTTTGGACTTTTTCCACGCTTGGCTGGCCGAATCAAACTAAAGATTTGGCCACCTATCATCCAACAGATATACTAGAAACCGGCTATGATATTTTATTCTTCTGGGTCGCTCGCATGATTTTAATGACCACTTATCTTTTAAAACAAATTCCTTTTAAAACTGTTTATCTTCACGGGTTGGTTCGTGATAAAGATCGCCAAAAAATGAGTAAGAGCAAGGGGAATATTATTGATCCACTGGGCGTCATTGATATATATGGCACAGACGCCCTGCGCTTCGCTTTGATATTTTCTACCTCTGCCGGAACAGATATTCCTTTAGCCGAAGACAAGATAAGAGGCATGAAAAATTTTGCTAATAAACTCTGGAATATTACCCGATATATTTTATCCAAAGTGGATACGGAAAGTTTCCAATCTCAACCTAAAGTCAGCAATGATATTGACAGGGTATTTCTAGAAAAATTAAATCAAACCACTCAAAAAGTTACTAAAAAATTGACCGATCTATCATTTCACGAAGCGGCTCAAGAAATTTACGATTTTACTTGGCACGAACTGGCTGACAAATATATAGAACACAGTAAAACAGAATTAAACAAAGAAATTTTGGCCCATGGTCTAATGACCGTTTTAAAACTCCTCCATCCATTTATGCCATTCATCACCGAAGAAATTTACCAGAAACTTCCCATCACTGACAAGAAGCTGTTAATGATAGAAAACTGGCCTGTGATATAATTAGCAGTGTGAACCATTGGTTTGCTTTAGTTTTGGGTTTATTGCCAAGCGTCGCCTGGTTAATTTTCTTTCTTCAGGAAGACAAACAAAGACCGGAACCAAAAAAATTAATTTTAGAGACCTTTTTACTCGGCGCGGTAGCCACTTTTTTTGTTTTGCAAATTCAAATAATTATTAATAATTGGTTAATCGGAATTGGTATTGCCCAATGGACGCCGCTTTCTATTTTCTGGCTGGCCGCCATTGAAGAGGTGGCTAAGTTTTTAGTGGTTTATTTTTTCATCCACAAAAATCGTAATTTTGACGAGGCGATTGATCCGATGATTTATATGGTCGTTGCGGCGCTGGGTTTCGCGGCAGTGGAAAATATAGCTTCAGCTATAAAAGCGACTAACAGCTTTGAATTGCTTACATTAAGATTTGTCGGCGCCACACTTTTGCATAGTTTAAGTTCTGGTTTGGTTGGTTATTGGTGGTCATTGAGCATTTATCATAAACGCCACCACATTAGCGATATTCTGGTGGGATTATTTTACGCAATAATTTTCCATTCTGTTTTCAATTTTTTGATTGTAAAATTAGGGCCTGGAATTTCTGTGACTTTGGTTTTAATTTTCGCCGCCTTTTTTGTGCTCAATGACTTTGAACATTTAAAAACGGTCTCCATTCCTTTGCCAGAAGACAATAAATAATATAAAAATAAAGATAAGCACCTTGAAAGGAGGTCGATATGTTAGGCATCATTGCCCTTGGTGGCGGGTTTAACGGCGCCATTAGCGTTGGTTATTGGAAATACCTTCAAGAGAAAAAAATAAGGCCCGATTATGTCCAATTAATTTCCGTAAATGTATTAAATGGTTTAAGTTTTATTGCTAGACAAAATATCGGTCAATTAGAATATTGGTGGACTAATATCGTGGCTAAAAGGGGACCCTCATTTATTTTCCAAAAGGGAAATAGATTTGATTTTGTGCGTAAATTATTATGGGGAGATTGTCTTTTTAATTCTAAAGGGCTGGAGTTTTTAATAGAAAAGGGCGGAGATATCCCGGGATTTTTCCTCTCTCCCATTTATACGGAAATCGTAACGCGCAATGAATCAAGAAATTATGATTTGCATTTTTTCAGTAATAAAGATGCTAAACCTCTACTCATGTCAGATATTATCCTTGGGGCAACGGCTCTTATACCGGCTTTTCGGCCCAGATTAATTAATAACGAATATCATTCCGATGCCCTGACTTTTGATATTGAGAGAGCAATAAAGTATGGTTGTGACACAATAATCTTAATGAGAAACGACCATGGCAAAAAAATTATCGCGCCGCGCAATCACTGGTCATTAAGATTAACCGGCGGCATGGGAAATTTAATAGATGAACTTACCGATTTAAAACTTCAAATAGCCAGATTAACTTACCCAAACCACAAAATAATAGAACTTAAAATCAAGAAGCCAATACCCCATTTAAGCACAGATAATTTCCGAAAAGGATCAGATGACATACAAAAAGCCATTGATTATGGATATGAAGCGGCGGCAAGAATTTTAAAATAGAGATTTAGTTTAAAACTATAATCTCTATTTTTTTCTGACCAAACTTTCGTGCGTCGGAAGTTTTTTTAAACCATATATCAATACGATGGTCTTTTTTTAACTCTCTGGTATAGCGTCGGTTCATGCGATCGTCAACTTTGAAAACTTTATCGTCGTATAATTCCGGAATTTTTATTTCGGTGCCAAATTCTAGAAAGTTAGCGGCCACCAATCCGTCATAAACCTTTTTCCCGTTAGCGGTATGAAATGGCGTATCGTCTGTTTGGCTCGGTTCAGAAGAATATCCGGTGGCAATAACATCAATTTTTAATGGTTCAACGGTTCCCGCCAAAGATATATCAATCGTTCTTTCCACAATATCATCCCATAAGTCAGTTATGAACGAATTGGTTCCAATATTTAATAACAAAGCTCCGGCTAGACACGAATTTATAAGGTTTTTAAAATAAGTTTTAATCATAGTTTTTCCACAAAAAATACTCCGAAATGGAGTATTTTCATGTTGCTGTAAGTATAGCAGAACCACCGAAAAAGTCAATAGCTCGTCTATGGGGCAAAAAGTGGCTTAAATACTATAATATTAGCCGCTTGGGCGCCGAAATTTTTAGCCCCTTCTTCATTAGGAAACCAGATGTCTATATGGCCAGGATCCTTATTTGTGAAGCGTTTATTCATTCTATCTTTGACTGTAAAAACTTTAGAACCAAAAACCCCCGGAATTATTATTTTAGTGCCAAATTCCAAAAAATTGGCCGCCACCAAACCATCAAAAACTTCATCTCCGGAAGCAGTAATTCTGGGCGTGCTATCTGTTTGGCCGGGAGTGGAAGAATAGCCAGTGGCCACTACCGTTAATCTTGCGGTTTTTTCACTTAAAAAGGTAGCGACGCCAGAAATAAAAATAATAAATAAAAAAGCTATAAATATAAATCTTGTTCTAAGAAATTTTTTCCGTCGCTTCACTATTAAATTTTAACACAACTATAGTGAAAGAATTGCTTCTAAAATAATTGGCAGTTCTTTCACTCCATCTCCTCCGCTAAAATGCCCCTTGGCGTGTTCCATCGCTGTTTTTGCGCCAAGCCTATCCTCAAAAAGTTTTTTATTTTCTCGTGGCACATTCTCGTCATCATCAGAAAACACCGCAAAAAACTTTTTAGTGTGTTGCCTCACTTTATCAAAGTCAATTGAAGTTTCTAGCCACGGTTTGGCGATTTCTTTTTCTTCATCAGTTTTTAAATTCGTCAGAGTGAACCAACCAGCAACGAAGATTGCCGCTCCAACTTTTTTGCCGGTGGGCAGACTTTCCAGATATCGAAGAATAGTTTGGCAACCGATACTATGCCCGACAAAGTAAGTATTTTCATCAGCATTACCAACAGCTTTAGAAAGATGCGAAACCCACGCCCCAATTTTTGGATCCTCTGACTCTGGCATGGCCGGAATTTGAACTTGAAAATCTTTTTTCTCTAATTCTGATTTTAACCAGGGAAACCAACCCTCTTCAGGATATCCGCCCCAACCGTGGATTATAAAAACTCGTTTAGTCATAATATTTCCAATTTTGTGCCCGGGGCCGGACTCGAACCGGCATGAGCTTGCGCTCGACGGCTCTTAAGGCCGTAGTGTCTGCCATTTCACCACCCGGGCTACGAAAAAATTTTACTATAAAAAACTAATTTTCTCAAGACAATCTTTGGAGGCCACGGTGGGATTTGCACCCACGTATAGCGGTTTTGCAGACCGCAGTGTTAGCTACTTCACCACGTGGCCGTGTAACTCCTCACCAATACACCTATTCTACTCCAAATTGTCCTTATTTTCAATTTCTTGTTCCAGTTTAAACATCAACTTCGGCATCGGTTTGATATTTATTTTCCGGAGCAGTAAAAATTGCAGATGAGGGCGTCTTTTCAGTAATTGAACTAAAACATCCGGACCTTTATTTGAAGGATAAACTCCAACTTTTACCATCACGGTTTCTAAATCACTAGCCACTTCAGCGTCAATAATAGTGACCACCGCTCCGTCAAATTCCAGTTCCCGAAGGATAATTTGATTTAACTCCTCCTTTATTAAACTACTAACTCGCTCGCTACGATGAAATTTCATTGTTTGGCAATTAAGTGATCGCCTATGCTTATAATAACATCCGAACCAAAAAGTAATCCGCACTCACTACCTGCTTCCACTTTTTTTACATCTTCTTTTCCTTTTTGTAAATTTACCACCCTGCCAGTTCCCAAAATCTGATCTTGTCTTCTAATTTCCAAAACAGAATTATTTTTAATTTCGCCGCTCAAAACTTTACCGCCAATAATCTGCTTATTGCCCCCCTTTTTCCCAAAAACGGCTAAAATTTCCAAATCTCCCAAAATAACTTCCCGACCAATGCTTTTTAAATTATCTTCAATCGTTTTGATTAATTCATAAACAATCTCTGAACTAATAATTTTGACCAACTGGACTTTAGCCAACGCATCAGCCGCTCGATTTGGCTTTACCCGAAAACCGATAATCATTGCGTTGCTGGAACTGGCATTTTTTATATCACCGTCAGTAATTTCCCCCACTCCTTCACTGATAATATTTACCTTATCTTTATCGGGCAGATTGTTAATAATTAAAGAAAGTGTTTCTAGCGTCCCCGAAGCATCGGCTTTTAAAACAAGATTGATAGCTTTTTCGTCAGTTGATA
>ERZ1292623.4793-Hain-H51-01um-R1-4793-length-10991-cov-19_pt1 | contig 10991 bp, 10 predicted proteins | sample MGYA00564398_ERZ1292623 | MGnify/ENA primary metagenome ERZ1292623 (study PRJEB36523, sample SAMEA6512633) | groundwater metagenome | collected 2019-01-07 | study: AquaDiva: Metagenomics assemblies of 32 groundwater samples
AAATTCTTGATAGTATTGAACAAGATTCTTCATAATCTATATTCTCCAGTATATATTTAACGGACAAGCACTCGTAAGGCTTATAAACTAATTTTTCAAATTTTTTAGTAATAACTTCTAAGATGTCAATTACTCAAATAAACAAACCAAATACTGATGAACAGATATATTCAGCTCTGAATAAAATAGTTGGAACATGGTTTAAAAATAAATTTAAAACATTCTCAGATCCTCAAAAATATGCTATTCTACCAATACATAAAAAAGAAAATGTATTAGTCAGTGCAGTAACAGGTTCAGGTAAGACATTAACAGCCTTCACATCCGTCTTAAATGAATTAATCTCCTTATCAGAAAAAAACAAATTAGAAAATAGAGTTTATGCAGTATACGTAAGTCCATTAAAGAGCTTAGCTAGTGACATAAACATTAATTTAATCAGTCCTTTAAATGAAATGGAAGAGCAAGAAAAAAAGAAACTCGGAATAAGAATTGGTCTAAGAACAGGAGATACAACTCAGACAGAAAGACAAAAAATGCTTAAAAACCCACCACATATTCTAATAACAACTTCAGAGTCCTTAGCTTTGATGCTTTCATCTTATAAATTTGTAGAATTATTAAAAGATGTCCAGTATTTCATAATGGACGAGCTTCACAGTTTTGCAGAAAATAAAAGAGGCACACATTTAGCCATATCATTAGAAAGATTACAACATATTTCTCCTAATATGACTAGAATTGGATTATCAGCTACAGCAGAGCCTATTGAAGAGCTTGCTCAATTCTTAGTAGGGTCAGATAGACATTGTAAAATAGCAAGAGTAGATTTAACAAAAAAGCTAGATGTTAAAGTAATTTCACCAGTTGATGATTTAATAAACATTACCCAAAATCAGTTACATCATAAGTTATATTCATTATTAGATAACCTAATAGAAGAACATAAAACAACATTAATATTTACAAATACAAGATCAGCTACTGAACGTGTAGTACATCATCTAAAAGATAAATTTCCTAAAAAATATATAGAAAACATAGCAGCCCATCACGGTTCGTTATCAAAAAAACATAGATTAGATGTCGAAGATAGATTAAGAGATGGAAAGTTAAAGGCAGTAGTTTGTTCAACCTCATTAGAGCTTGGAATTGATATTGGGTTTATAGACCTAGTAGTTTTACTCGGAAGCCCTAAATCAGTAGCTAGAGGTTCTCAAAGGGTCGGAAGGTCAGGACATAGATTACATGACACAATTAAAGGAAGATTCGTAGTCTTAGACAGAGATGATTTAGTAGAGAGTTCTCTTTTGTTAAAGGACATGGTAGAAAGAAAAATAGACAAAATCCACATACCAAAAAACTGCTTAGATGTTCTAGCACAACAAATTTATGGAATAGCAATCCAAGACAGATGGAACATAAACAATTTATTCAGATTAATTAAACAAGCATATCCTTATAAAAATTTATCAAGAAAAGATTTTGATGAGGTAATAAAATATCTAGCAGGAGAATATTCTTCTTTAGAAAATAGATATATTTATGCTAAAATATGGCATGATAAAGAAACTAAAATGATAGGAAGAAGAGGTAAACTTGCTCGCGTTCTATACATGACAAACATAGGAACAATCCCAGATGAAACCTCAGTAAAAGTAAAGATTAAAGATCAAATAATAGGATCAATAGATGAAGCTTTCTTAGAAAGATTAAAAAGAGGAGATGTATTCGTTTTAGGGGGCAATACCTATCAATTTCTATTTTCAAGGGGAACAGTGGCCCAAGTTATAGCAGCCCCAGAAAAAAACCCAACAGTACCATCATGGTTCTCAGAAATGTTACCATTAAGCTTTGACTTAGCAAATGACATTCAAAAATTTAGGCTCTATATAGAAGATTTATTTATTAATAAAAAAACAAAAGAAGAAATAATCAAATTTATCAACGAGTACTTATATGTGGAGGAAAATGCAGCAAATGCCATTTATGAATATTTTAGAGAACAATTTTTATACTCAGAAATACCAACATCTAAAAAATTAATAATTGAGTTTTATCAAGGAGAAGATAAAAAAAAGTACGCAGTTTTTCATTCTTTGTATGGTAGACGCGTAAATGATGTTTTATCTAGAGCAGTAGCCTATGCTATAGCAAAAATTCAAAAAAGAGATGTAGAAATTGGAATAAATGATAATGGTTTCTATCTAGCTTCATATCAAAACATGCAAATTCTAAGAGCTTTTGAACTATTAAAACCAGATAATTTAGAGGAAGTTATGAAAAGAGCAATTGAAAAAACAGAAGTTCTAAAAAGAAGATTCAGACATTGTGCAATACGTTCACTAATGATATTACGTTCATATAAAGGAAGAACAAAAAAAGTTGGAAGACAAACAGTTTCTTCTATGATCCTATTAAAAGCAGTTAAAGCAATAGATAAAGATTTTTCAATTTTAAAAGAGGCTAGACGTGAAGTCTTACAAGACTTAATGGATTTAGATAACGCTATTAATGTACTAAAAGATATTAAATCAAAAAAAATAGAAATAAAGCAAATTCATACTCAGATTCCAACACCATTCGCATTCAACCTAGTCCTACAAGGCTACACAGATGTAATGAAAATGGAAGACAAAATAGAATTCTTAAGAAGAATGCATAATAACGTCCTAGCTAAAATATATCAAAAGTAGTTGCCCTTTGGTTTCTTGTAATTTATTAAATAAAAGCTAGTTCTTAGAAAATCAAGAAAAATTGAGTTAATAACTCAAAATAAAAGAAACGCGGAGGAATAAACTATGAAAAAATTAATCCTAAGTATGGTTGGAATAGCAGTAATTAGTATATTGCTAGTATCTACTGTATTTGCAGGCGTTGGTAACACAATACCAGTAAATGGAAAACATTACAACCTAAATATAATAGGAGCAAAAAACGTAGGTGATGTTGGAGACAGTAATGGACATACATTGTTCGTTAAATTAAACGGAAAAACTAAGATAGTAATGACACAAGATCCAGATGGACAATTCAAAGTAACTGACAGAAACGGATTAGATGGTCAAGCATCCTTTAATCTAGCTCCTGGACATTATAATATTTATGCTACTGCATTAGGAAAGCCTAATGGAAAAGTGCATATCGATGCAATGGGAGAATTTGAAGATGCAGTTGAAGGATCTACATTAATATTATTAGGATATGTAGATATTTCAAGAAATAAAGGAAGCCCTCAAAGCCTAAACATAAATGAACTATTCTATGTTGATGTTACACTATGTACAGCTGTTGATGCAGAAGGTAATTGCATAGAATGGGTAACATATGAAGACTATTGGGTTTTTGACATTGAAGAACTACTTGAGTACTACTGGGACTACAATAATGATGGATTAAAGTTATTACAAGTTAGACTTTATGAATGTGAACTAGACCCTACAGGTCAAGCAGAGGACTATTGTAGATGGTCAGATGGAACACCAATTAACTCAAAAAAGACAATAATTTCAGCGTAAATACAAAATGGAGGATTAAACCTCCTTTTTTATTTTTTTTGGTTTCCATTTGGTTTCCGCTAAGATATTAAATACAAGCTAAACATGGTAAAAAACATGAAAAAAATCATATTAGTCATTTCCGTATTGGCATTAATGCCTTTAGTATTAGCCCAGGAAACAGGATTAGAAATATCAATAAATAGCCCATTTAATGAACAGGAATTTAATACACCAGATATAAGTGTCGTAGCAATAATGAATCAACAAGGCAATATCTCCTTCCAATTAGATGATAACCCTCTCACAGAAGGTTGTTTAGATTGTTTTATTCTTAATGCATCCCTAACAAATCTATCTGATGGAGAACATACTCTATCAGTTTTTGGAGAAACTCTTAATGAATCTGTTTCAGACTCTGTAAACTTTACAATAAGCACATTACCAGACAATAACGAAACCGGATTAGAGATAACAATCCTTAGCCCATTAGACCAGCAAGAGTTCAACATATCTACCATAGACATAACAGCTGAGATGAATGAACTTGGTAACATGTCTTATAAATTAGATGAAAATAATTATACATTAGTTTGCTCTGATTGTTCTAGTTTCACAACACAATTAACAGATCTTTTAGATGGTACTTATACACTGACAGTTCTTGGTGAAACAACAAATGAATCAATCATAACATCTAATACTTTCCTTATTAACACATCGCCTCCAGATGGCAATGAGACATTACCTCAACCAGGAAATGAATCAAATGAGTCTGAAGGGGGCGATGCTCCTAGGTTTTCATTAGGATTCCAAAAACTACCAAAACAATTTGCCTCAGGAGAAATATCAAATGAAGAGCTAACAGATATAATTAATAATAATTTACTAAATCCTGGAATCTTAAATAGATTAGCTAAAACAGGAAAACTAACACAAGAACATAAAGACGCTATTGTAGAAACACAATTCTTACCTCCAGGGATATTTAACAAATTACTAGGTCTAATAGGATTTGCAAGAAACGATAATCTAGAAGAATTTGTAGAAAATGCAGATCTAACTGATGGACAATTATCAACTTTGATAGGTAATAATGAGATACCAGATAGAACATCAAAAAAACTAATTAATGAACAAGAATTAGGAGAAGAATCCATAAACTCATTAATAGAAAAAGGGGATGATAAAACTCTATCATTACTAACAAAAAAACAAACCTTATCTCAAAAAAATATTGAAAAAATCATAGAAAAAACTAAATCAGGCAAATTAATTGAACAATTAATTGAAAACCAAGTATTAGACGAGGAAAATATTGACACAATAATAAATACAGGAGATAATGAAGGATCTTTATTTCAAAACCAGAAATTAACAAAGAAACAAAAAGATGAACTAAACATAGAAGATGAAAAACCAAATTTAAGTAATAATGCAGTAATAATAGGAAAACAAGAGAAAAAATCTAAAAAAACACAACAAGATGATGAAGAAGTTAAACAGAATAAAAAACAAAACAATATAGATTCAAACACAGACAAAAATAATGATAAGTCTAAAGAGTCTAATACAGAAAAAAGAAACTCAATAACATCAAATACAATTAATGGAAACTCAGTGAAGGGACCCACTTCAACTGGAACATCTAATAAAGGAAATTCAGGAAAGAGCAGTTCTAATGGAGGGGGTTCTGGAGGAAATGGAAACAAGGGTGACAAAGGCAAGAAGTAGAAACCTTTTTAATACCAAATATATAGACGGTGCCTCATGAGACTAGTCCCAATTTCACTACTATTATTACTATTATTATCCATAGCCTCAGGCCAGGAATTTGATAATTATAACTTAGAAATTTCATTAGAACCATCAGGATTAGCGCATCAAAAAATGGAAAATACATTAACTTTGAATAGAAATACAGAAGAAATATTATTCTCAACAAGGGAGGATATACAAAATATTAAAGTATATGACGAATACAATAATCTGGATTTTACCTTAACAGATCAAGGTATACTTATCAATAAAGAAATAATTGCAAATAAACAAAGCAATATAAATATAGAGTTTGATTCACCAGGTCTTGTAAAGCAATCTGGAAAAGATTTTATTTTTTCCTTAGACTTATCAATTCCATTCATATCAAAACAAACACAAATAAAACTAAACTTACCAGAAGGATTTGTTTTATCTGATATTGATTCACCAATCTCACCAAAACCTACTAACATAGATTCAGATGGCAAATCAATAAATATAATTTGGGATATAAACACCCAAGAGGAATCCTTCATAGTTTTGTATAAAAGAGGATATATAAGCTTGTCAGAGTCAATGTTGCCCATATACCTATCCTCTGGATTTATTCTAATACTATTAACCTCACTAGTATTTATATTAGTACAAAAAAAGAGAGCAAAAGAATTCATATCAGGAACTCTTAGTGAGGACGAGAATCAAATAATTAACCTTATACGAGAAGATAAAAACACAACTCAAAAGAATGTATCTCAAGAACTTGGATTTTCAAAATCAAAAATGTCAAAATTGATAAGAAGGCTAGAGGAAAAAGGGACGATAAGGAAAAAACCATTTTTTAAAACAAACAAGTTTGATTTGGATAAAAGATTGAAATAGAACAATATCAAAGTAAACACAACATTAAATCACAATAATACTTATAAAATAAAACTATACAGGAGGTATAACCATGAATAAAAAAACAATTTTATTAGTATTAATATCTATCTTAATAATATCAACAGTAGTATATGCTGTAAAGCCAGATAATCCTGGTAAATCTAATGAGAGCCATGCTAAGTCAAATGATAGACAACTTCTAAGATCTTGTTATGAAGAATGTAAGGACATTAAATTAGAAGATAGAAATGAATGCAGATTAGTATACAAAGAAGAAATTTCTAGCTGTAGAGCAAATTATAAATCCTGCAAGCAAACAGCAAAGGATATATATAATACTTGTAAATCATCTAGCGATACTACAACATGTAGACAAGATTACTTAGATGCAAAGAAATTATGTAGATCTGCTTATAAGGAATGCAGAGACTTAACAATAGATACTAGAAAAACATGTCAAAGCGAAGTTAGAGATAATGATCTTTCTTGTAAAGCAACATGCAGAGATGTAACGAATTCAACCTCTTCACTAACATCTACAACATCCACTTCATCCACGACAGAAGAAACTACAACAACCTCATCATCTACAACCACAACAACTTAGAAATCTTTTTATTTTCTTCTATTTAGTATTAATTAATGAAAATCCTAAATAACATAGAGATAATAGACCTAGCTCTAAAATATAAAGACTGTCTAATCCTCGGAGATCTACATCTAGGTTTTGAACAATCATTAGTAGATAAAGGGATTCTAATACCATACTCGCAAATAGATCAAGTTATAGAAAAAGTAAACAAAATAATAAAAAAAGCAAAACCCAAAACAATAATTATAAACGGAGATTTAAAAGATGAGTTTGGTAAAATTTCACAGCAAGAATGGAAAGATTCTTTAAAATTCATAGATTCCTTAAAAGAAAAATATAAATTAATCTTTATAAAGGGAAATCACGATACTATACTAGAACCAATTGCTAAAAAAAGGGATATTGAAATAAAAACCCATCTAAACATAGACGATATTTCAATAGTTCACGGAGATATTTTAATAAAAAATCTTAAGAAAACAATTATTATAAGTCATGAACATCCAGCAATTTCATTCAAAGAAAGACCAGATGAAAAATTTAAATGTTTTTTAAAGGGAAAATACAAATCTCATAATTTAATTGTTATGCCCTCATTTAATCCATTAATAGAAGGTTCGGATGTAACAAAAGAAGAGTTTCTATCTCCATATCTAAAAAACATAAAAAACTTTGAAATTTATGTAGTAGAAGATAAAGTCTATAAATTTGGAAAATTAAAAAACTTAAATTAACTCATTACCTCTAACACTAACAATAGCCTTAACTTGAGTTTCAGGAATATTTAACCTTACTTTATTATCTATAAGTGCTTGCTTAGGATCTTTCACACTATAACCATATAATCCTTTAACATGTTCATCTACTGTTTTCAAATCTAAATTATCACTTCCCCATTCAATTCCTCTTATTCCAGAAAAAGCAGTAGTAGAATGAGATAAAGGAATATGTAAATCATCTCTTCCACTAGAAGCTCTTCCTTCACCATTTACTTGGATATCTAATTCCATATTATTAGCAGTGTTACTAGTGCCTAATAAATGAAACTCCATATCCCTTTCACTTGTTTTCTTATAATTAATAGCACCAATCAAAACATCACTAGCAGTAGTAATAGTATTGCTTAACTTTATCTCATTACTAGAATCTTTATAATAAACATCAATCTTACCGATGGTTTCATTAAATGATAACAAAATCTTCTTAGTCTCAAAACTAGTTCCAGTTTTTACAGCTAAACCATTTTCTAAAGAAGTTTCAATAACTAAACATTTTTGATTACTCTTAGCTTCCAACTCACAACTTTCAGCATAATGAATTAAATATTCAACAGGACTAGTTTTAGTTACACTATCAAAACAAACATATCCAAAAGTATTACCCATTTTTACGCATTCACCAACTTTAACAGAATTTTTATCATCATCTAAAATAAAATCATTCTTAATCCCAATAGTGGGTCCACCACCAGAACTATATCTATCCCCAGAACTTACAGTTTTCAATTCTCCAATATCCCATAACCAATCAGGATTAGTATCATTTTCTCCAATAAATGGATTATTATCTTGATAAACACCAACAGTTTTCTCACCAATCCTTAACATAGCACTTCTTTCACTTGTATCATAACTATAGAATGTAGATCCAACAGAAATCTGAACATCATTTATTATTTCATCCTTAGTTACATCAACTATACCACTACTACCATCTACTTCAACTAATACAGATCCATCATCACCAACATTTTTCAACTCAACTTTTTTACCATTCACATTTACAGAATCACCAATATTCATAAAATTCTCATTTCCAATCCTAACTTTAAATTCATTATTAGATAGAATTTCAATTATATTAAGAGATTTACCTAAAAAAGATATATCTAATGAATTACTACTAGAAGCCTTACTCAAATCAACACTTTCGTCAAAGATATAATGATAACTTAAAACGCCACTAGTAACTTCCATACCCAATTCTTCCCCATATCCATAATCCTTAGCACTTAACGAACTTTCTATAGAAACACCATCACTATTATTTAGATTAGTAGGAGAAGTAATCCTACCCAAAGTTATTTCATCATGTATGTTTATGTCATCCCCTCTAAAATTAACTTTCCTATCTTGCAATCCATCTAAATCATTATCAGTAATTTCTTGATTAATTAAACTTTCACCAATTACAATATTATCAATCTCATAATAGGAATAATTAGATACGCTTTCTAGAGTAATATTTCCACTTAAACTTAAATAACTTACAACAAATAAAAACATCCCAAGTAATGAAAAAATAAGAAACATACTCTTGAAATTATAATTCTTTAAAATAAAAATAATTAAAACCAATATCACCAAGATCAAAATTACAGAAACCCCAATATTATTCTTCATAACCCCTATAATATTACCAGATATATTATTTGAACCACCTCTAGAAACTTGAGATGAAATTTTTTGTCCACTTGAAAAAACAGTTTTTTTACTTCCAATACCACTATTTTGAGCCTCACTACTAGGTTTCCTTCGGTAATTTTTACCTTCAAAAAAACCCAATTCTAAAGTTGTAGATGTAGTTGATGTACTGCTTGTACTAGAGGAACTTGTAGTACTAGAGCTTGAACTAGTAGAACTTGTACTTGATGAACTAGAGGTACTCGAAGTAGATGAAGAACTACTGGATTCTAAGGAGGTGCTACTTGTAGTAGAGCTGCTTGTACTAGAAGATGAACTTTCACTACTAGTTTCATCCTCATGACTTATCATACCAGAAAAATCATCACCTAACTCAGCTATAACTAATAACCCAACTAATACAACTATAGCTATAAATACATCAACACTCCCTTTACTTTTCATAATAATCATTACAATATATTAATTTAAAATACTTTCCCATCTAAATATTTATATACTTACAAAATATATAATAAATATGCCAATCCAATATATAGGACTAAGTAAATTAGATGATGTAGAGTTAGCAAAATTAAAATCAAAATCAGAAAAATTATCTGGCAAAATTGAAAGAAAAATTCCAAATTCCACCATAGTTATCATAGTTAAAACATACAAAAAAGCAGGAAGCAGAAGCAAATATTCTATTCATGCAAAATTAAATTCACCACACACAAGAGTAGTTGCTCAGACAGATGATTGGGATATTGTAAAGGCAATTCACAAAATTTTCAACAAACTAGAAACAGAAGTATTGCACAAATTTAAATCCTAAAACCTTCTCCATAATACAATCACTCCCAATATCAAAACTATAGTGACTAAAATAGCAACAATAATACCCAAAGAACTTATCCCCGAATTACTAATAACTTCTTCTTTTTTAATTAAAACAGGCTCTTCCTTTACTTCTTCCGTATCTTCTGTTACAATATCTAAATTATTTTCAGTAACTTCCTCCTCAATACCAAAGCATCCAGAATTATCACATCCTTCTTCACAAAAACATTCATCTCTGCAATTATAACTAAAATCAAAAGTAGCTATATTATTCCTAACTCTTATCAAATTCACTCTCACATCATTTACGTATTTAGGAATATCTTCACTAACAACACTCTTTTCACCATTAACACATATAACAACCTTGTCTTCCAAAGTTCTTACCAGACTGATATTCCTATCTTCTATCACATAATTATAACCAATGATTAAATCAATATTTCTTGCACTAACAAAAACAGAGAAAATTACTAAAAATAATAAAAACAACCATCTTTTCATGATATAGCTATGCTTTTAATTTATTTAAATTTTATTCAAAACTTTTTTAAACTAAGAGGTAATGAAAATACACATGAAACAAGTAATTCTTTGTAGACAAGACCTGAAGATGGACAAAGGAAAGCTATCAGTTCAGTGTGCCCATGCTTCTGTTGATGCAGTCTTAAAATCTAATAAAACAAACATAATTTCATGGAAAAATCAAGGAATGAAAAAAATAGTTTTAAAAGTAAAAGATGAAAAAGAATTATTAGAATTTCAAAAAAAAGCTAAATCATTTAATCTAACAACAGCATTAATAACAGATGCTGCAAAAACATTTTTTGAAAAACCAACAAAAACTTGCTTGGCAATAGGACCAGATTCAGAAGAGAAAATCAATAAAATAACAGGAAAATTAAAAATGATTTAATTTATTCTGGTTTATACAATCCATTTTCCTTCATATAATTCTGTATTTCACGTGCTAACTCAACAGACTGTCCCAATCTTCTCCTATCTACTAATATA
>ERZ1292623.4794-Hain-H51-01um-R1-4794-length-10991-cov-5_pt1 | contig 10991 bp, 14 predicted proteins | sample MGYA00564398_ERZ1292623 | MGnify/ENA primary metagenome ERZ1292623 (study PRJEB36523, sample SAMEA6512633) | groundwater metagenome | collected 2019-01-07 | study: AquaDiva: Metagenomics assemblies of 32 groundwater samples
TTTCAAAAAGTCTTCTTGGATTATCATTTTTGCCTCAATAACCCCTTTTTGATATTCTACTTTCCCGAATTTACTTTATAAACCTTTCGTTTAGTATTATCTTCTAGTAGTAAAACTAATCCTCCTAATAGTAGTAGAAAATAAACCAAACTTTTTATAAGCCCATTTTACGTTTTCATTTTATGAAACTAGAAAAATTGCTTCTTGCAGCATCATTAAGCTTAGCTTCAGCTGGATGTGAAACAGAAGAAGTAATTAAAAAACCATACAGAAAAGCTAAACAAATACCAACAGTAAAAATAGATACAACTCCAATAGTTAAAAGAGAAGGTTATACAACTAGAAGGTTTGAGCAAGGCGAATTTGAGATTTATGATATTACAGTTTACAAACCAAAACCAAAATTAAATTTAGAAGCACAAGGTAATCTAATCAAAAAACTAACTTCAGATTATTATTTCTATTTAAAAGATAATAAAAAAGAACTAAACTTAGAATTGTTAACATCTGAAGGAACACTCGCAATATCCAAACCAAATTTAGATGCAGTCGATTGCATAGGAAAATCTTTGAATTCTTCAGAATCAAATGAATCAAATAAAGCGTTAGCACTTTGTTCAATAAATAGCGCAACAAATAAATTCCAAAAAAAATTTGGATATGGTATAAGAATAGGGTCTAATTATATCATCGTTCCAGCATCAGTTATCTACTCTTCTATCATCTCAAAAGAACTTGGAGACGATCCGGCAATAGAATTTAGCATGATATCTGAACACGAAAATAAAGGATCTGGAACAATTCACAAAGGCAAAGTTTTAGCAATAAATCCAATATCTGATATAGCCCTTGTAGAAACAGAAGAAAAATTCTATACTGGATTATTGATCCCAATAATTGAAGAAAAACAAATAGAAGAAGCAAAATTATTCAAAGCTAAATCAGATCCACGCCTAACATTTGCATCCAAATTAAATGAAGATCAGTTACTTTGGAGATTAGTTGGAAAAGAAATAGATTTATCAAAATCATTAGATTATTCAATTGCAACAATAGAAGGATTAAAAAATAAAAGAGGTTTAGGCGTCTATAACAATTCTGGTTTAATTGGCTTAATTGCACAAGACATGAAAACTTACTTAGATTCAGAAGAAGAGTTCCAAAACGCATTAGTAATTCCAGCAAGCCAAATAAGAAAATTCTTATCCGACTATCTTAATTTCATAAAAAGCGGAAGTAATAAGCTAGAAGTTATCACGAAAGAATTAAAAGAAGAAATTAAAACAACAGAGTCTGCAATACCAACAACTCCAACAAGTTCAACAGTTGTTTCACCAACAACTCAAACAACATTACCAACCAGCTCAAACCAAATTCCAGAAAAAGAATATCCGCCAATAAATCCAATTCCAAATTTTCTTAAACTAATGCTGGCTTACAGCGGTTTAGGTTTGTTTGCAAGCGTTATTGGTAGATATTATTATATAAAAAATCCACCAAAACCTAATGAGGATAAAAAAGATGGGAATATATCTTTAAGATTATCAGAATTAGAAAAGTATTTTGAAGAACATGAAGCGCGAAAAAAGTTGCAAACAAAATTTCCAAAAACAATAAGAAATACAAATAATCAAAAAACTATTGTTGGTTTCCAAGAAAAACCACTTAATGCTGTAGACGATTTTTTAATAAATGGTACACAAATGCCAGAACCAATGTTTGTTAGATGGTTAGAAAATCTAACGCCAAGAGAACTACCAAAGACATACAAAGAACATGTAGAAAGAGAAATTAAACTACGTAAAGAACACGCAGAAAAAGAAACAATGAACTTAATTAAAACAAGGCTAGACAGACAAAAAACAACTATTCGTTTAATTAAAAAAGACTATCAAATTTTTGAAGAAGAAGCTGCTAAATTTGAAAAAGAAAGAGCAGAATTGATTGCTAAACTAGATAGTGAAAGAGCAGAACGTCTTAAAAAATTGTTTTTCTAAAAATATAAAAAAGAAAAAAAGAAAGAATTAAAGACCAAGATCCAAGTCTTGATCTAATCCTTCTAAATCTTCAAAGCCTAGCTCTTCTTCTAACGAAGTTATCTCAGCAACATCCTGTGAAACATCTCCTGCGTCTCCAGGTATAGCTGATGGCTGTACAGGTATTGCTGGCCTATAAGTGCCAGTTCTAACTCCGCAGCCCGTTATAAGTAAAGCCAAAGCCAAGATTACAAACAAAGTTAAAGCTTTCATGTTCATTTTCTCCATGTTTCCTTTTTATTTAAGGATTTCGGATTACTCCTCGTCCTCATCTTCGTCTTCATCTTCGTCTGAGTCAGCATCTTCAGATTCATCCTCTGATGCATCTTCAGCTTGGTCTTCTACTTCTTCTTCAACTTCATCTTCTTCGTCAGTTTCAAGCTCTTTTTCCATACCTTTAGATTTTAATTCTCTATGAATCTGTTTCAAGGTTTCATGAGCTTTCTTCAAAGCTAAATGTGCTTTGTTTCTTAGCTCTTGAGCTTCTTTGACGCTAGCTTCATCCTTGCTCTTGAATTTTTCAATAGCTTGGTCGTAATACTGTTTAGCTTCATCTAAAGCTGAATTAAATTCATCAACTAAAGATTCAACTGAACTGGTATCCTTTCCATTTTCAGCCATTCTTTCAAGGATTCTGTTCAACTTGGTTTCTAAGTGCTTTGATCTTACAATTATTCCACCAATTCTTGAGTGGATTAATCTCTCAGCATCTTTAGCAACATTATGTTTTATGTTGCCCCAAATTTCTCTAATTTGTTTAGCAGCGTCTTTAATATCTGCTCTTGAAGATTCGCTTGTTAAAGCTTCAACTGAAGCTCTAGCTTCTCTGACTTTAGCTATTTGAGCATCTATTCTATTCAATAACTCAGTAGCTTCTTCCTCGCTCAAATCTTCAGAAGATTGCACTCTAGCTTTTATCTTCTCTAATTGAGCAATTATTGCATCAGCTGCATTTAACAAGAATGTTTTAGTGTCTTCTTTATGAGATACTAACTTCTGTCTGCATTCATCAGTCTCAGAAGATTCACATTCCTTTAATACATCTTTTAATTTAGCAGCTTTTTCTCTTGCTTCTTTGTGAGCATTTACAGCTCTTGCAAAGGTCTCTTCAGCTTGCTTTAATTTGCCACGAGCATTTTCAATTCTCTCGCTAGCAACTTTTCTAGCTTTAGTCTCTTCTTTATCGAACTTTCTGAAGCCTTCTTCTTTCTCAAGATTGTCTACATCTTTAAGATGTTCAGCTTTTCTATCAGATATTCTTGTTAATCTTTCCAAGTCTTTCTCTGAAAGTTTAGCAACTAATTCCATTCTTCTCTGGAACATATCTTCACATCTCTCAGATGCGATATTCTTCTCTTTACAGATTGCTATTGCATTCATCAACCTGTCTTTTTGATGCATTCTGATAGCTTCCATTCTATCAGCGCCTAAATCAACTCTTTCTTTAATAGTAGCTGTCTCTCTCTTTAGTGCGTCTCTTACATTCGCACTTGTCTTTTCAGATTCAGCTATTCTATCTACTGTATTGTCTGCTTCCTCAGCAAACGCTGTTGGTATAATTGATAGCAAAAATACCATCAGCACCAATATAGTGTTTAATTTTTTCATGGTAATGCCTCCCGCATTTTAATTATAACTTACAATCTTATAGTCCTATTTTCTTTATAAGCATACTTTCAACAACACTTAGTTAATCCTTTACAACACTTTACAAAGCTTTACAAAGGCAGAAATAGCCTTCTTTTACTTTACAGAAAGTTTTTTAAACCTAATTCGTACTATAAAGCTGTTAAAATGAGAATAAATATTTTGATGTGCATTTTCCTTGTTTTTGCTATTTTAGCACCTTCTGTATTAGCTGCAGAAGTTCATGGTTCTATATTCAGCCCTTACCTGGAAAAGCTAAATGGCGTTATAGTAGAAGTCAATACTCAACCTAAACAAACACTAGTTTCAGATGGAACTTACTCTTTTAATCTTCCTGAAGGCGAATACACAATCTCAGCTGTTTATGATAAAGAAGAGCAATATTCTATTGAAGAAAATATTACTATTACTAGTGATGGAGAATTTAATTTAGACTTAATCTTATTCCCAAGCATTCCTGAAGAAGAGTTAATAGAAGATTCTATAGATATCCCAGAAGAATTAACTTCCTTATCATCAATTTGGGTTTATGTTTTAATTGCCTGGTTAGTCTTAATATTTGTTATATTATACTTAATGAAATCAGCTAAAAAACTAGGTTCGGATCTAGATGAAGAACTAGATGAAGTAATCAAATTCATCAAAGAAGCAGGTGGAAGAGTAACTCAAAAAGATATAAGATCTAAATTCCCTTGGAGTGAAGCTAAAATAAGTTTAATAATCACAGAATTAGAAGATAAAAAGTTAATCAAAAAGATTAAAAAGGGCAGAACAAACGTCATAATTCTAGAAAGATAATGGTATTCGAAAAAATATGTTCAACAGCAGATGTTGAAAACGGAAAAGGAAAATTATTTACTATTAATGGTAAAGAAGTAGCAGTTTTTAATATTAACGGCAAATTCTACGCAATTGATAATACCTGTCCACATAAAGGCGGCAGTTTAGCAGACGGAACATTAAATGATAAATTGATTACCTGCCCTTTACACGCCTGGCAGTTTGATGTAACAACAGGCCAATGTAAAATGTTTGAAGGCGCACCATCAGTTAAAGCCTATGAAACAAGATCTGAAAGTGGCGAAGTCTTAATCTATTTGGATTAAAAATGAAAATTAAAGGTTTAGCAGCACTAGTACTATGCGCTGCAGGTTGCGCTAGTCAGAATTTACTAGAACTTTCTTCTTCGACAAAATTGTACGTTAATCTAGACAATTCTAAACATTATTCTATTAAAAAAAGTAAAGAAGAAGGAGAAAATGATTTAGTAGAACTTGCAAAAACGTCGGCATATGAAGAAGCGTGGTTTTTCAATGAAGAAACTTCAAATTGGACTGAATGTGGTATCAACGAAGAGATTGATTATGTTCTTTCTAGAAGACCAGATAATTTTGAAAAATTAATACATTATCACATACACCCGCGTTCAGCATCGAATATAACCTTTAGTTTATTCAAAAACTTAATCATCCGAAAAGGAGAACTAGAAACAATATTAAAAGAAGAAACAAAAAAAGAAGAAAAAGCAGACTTAAAAGCAAGTTTAATCAAAACAAAAGCAGGCATTTTATATCACCAAGCCAAAATATTATCTACTGCATTTCCGAGTTTAGATGATATGGAAATTAGTAAAAACTTTAAATGTGTAGTCGTTTCAGAATATGGAATGATGGAATATTCTAACTATAAAGGTTTTAATCCACTTATGCAAAAAGCATATGAAGCGTTTATACCAGAAAAATTATTTATGGAGATTGAGAACTGTAGTAACGATCAAGCAGCAATCTGGTTCACAACAAAATGGCTGAATGAAGAGTTATTCAAGGGCGCAATAAAATTAGAATTCAGACCGAAGACCAATCCTAATCCAATCCCTGATATCAATTTTTCTTGTCAGAATACTTCCAACAGGTAATTCAAGTAATATTTTAGCTTTTTTCTTAGAAGTATAGAAACTAAAAGGTTTCCAGTTCTTTTTCATTTCAATTACCCTAAATTTATTGTTTAAAAATACTAAATCCATCTCTTTGCAGAAAAAAGAATGTAAATTTACCCTTCTTTCTCTAGAAAAGATAAACACTAAAGGAATTACCTTCTTTCTAAACATCATCCCTCTTATCTGGCTTAATAAACTAGAACATTCAATATAACTATCAGCAATTTTCCTTTTCTTGGTTTTATTAATTATCATTCACTGTAGAATTTAAACTTCAATTTCCTTGCTTTTACTAGTTTCTTTTCAAAATCATGCATAAACTTAAGCATATTTTCTATTCCAATCTGCTTAATCTCCATAGAAGTCAATTTTCCAGATTTATATTCCTTGTAAATCTTATCCAATTTCTTGTCATCCTCAACTAAATGTTGTTTCAATAATTCAAAAATCATGCATTTCTCAGGTTCTCCGCCTAATTTCCTATGTTCTTCTAAAGTCTTCCTTCCACCAGTAACTGCTCGCATTAATCTTCTTTTAATTACTTCATCAGATTCAGGTAATTCAATCGCACTTTCAGGCTTAGACTTAGACATTTTAAAATCTCCATCTAATGAAGGAGTAAATTTATTGTAAATAGAAGATATTAAAAAATATTTCTTATCTTTTGATCTTCTTATATAATCTCTGCATAATCTTAAATGTGGTGCTTGATCCAAACCAACTGGAATAATTCCAGGCATTCTCTCTTTTAATTGTGGGAAGATCATATCCCCAATCTGAGTAACAGCAGACATTATCCTTGAAGGTTCAACATGGCCATAAACTGCTCTAAATTCATTGGCAGTTATTTTTCTTGCGGCTTCATAAGCTATTTTAATAACATCAAAATTCTTAGACTGGAAATAAAAAGTAGTTTTCTTAGGATCTAATCCTAAAGCAATGTACGCTGGAATGTGAAACTCTAAAGCTCTTTTTCTAGCTTCCTCAATTGTTATCCCTCTTGTTGCAGCAGCTTCCAAATCAGCAACTAAAATAAAAGTTTTAGCTCCGTGCTCCTGAAAATATTTCATATTCTCAATTATCATCTTATTCCCAAGATGAATTTTATCAGCTGTTGGCATTATTCCAGTTAAAGCATAATAAGGTTTTTTATTTTTAATACAATCAGCAATGATATCTAAATCCTGAGAAGCGAAATTGACATTTCTCCTCATTAATCTATTTGGCTTTGGTAATTTACTAGAATCAAAAGAATCTAAACCGAAATCTTTTATTAATTTCTCGTAATCCTCGATGAGGGAGGAACCCCACGGATCAATCAATACTGTCATTAAGAATTAAGCTACTACTAACATTTAAATAGTTTTTGATAATGTATAGTGAATTAGAGTAATTCTTATAAACAAATTAACAATCTTAGTTGTATGCGAGAATATATCCTCTATCCAGAGAGCGAGAATAAGCTTAAAGCAAGCGGATTAATAGCCAAAATTAAAGCAGTAGATAGATACGACGACAATTTTCCTTCAACACATAATATTCTATCCAAACAAGAGTTCCAATATTGTATTAAAGAAATAGAAGAAAAGGGCTATTTCAAAACTCCACCTAAAAAAGAATATAAGGAAGCCCTAAATAAATTCTATAAAGATGGAGGTAAATGGAAATTAGTAAAGAATGGTAAGAAAATTGAAGAAGAAGCAGAAGATAGAAGTTTTATGCTATTCAGCGGATATATGGCTTCATTTTTTTTAAGCCAGGAAGAATTTTGGAACAATGAAAAATTCGGTTTTGAAAACATTTACGACTTTTTTGGTAGTTTAGGTGCAGCTTATATCGATAGCCGAAGCTATAAAGAAAACAAAGGTCATAGCTGGCAACATCAGCTTCAAGATGGTAGAATTTTTTTCTCAGAAGTTAAGGGAAATATGCATGGAGATCTAGAAATTACAAGAGAAGAATTAACACCTTACGAAACTTTTGATCCATTAGGTAATAAAGTTAATTATAGGCAGGTCTTGCAATCAGACATCCAAGATATAATGAGCCATCATTCTGTAGAAGATGGTCTATTAGCTACATTGCTCACTTACATCAAACAAGAAAAAATAGCCAGTTTATTTACAAACAAAGAATTTACAATTAAATTTTTAAAAGAATTAAAAGTTGATACCCGCCAGCCTCTTTATGCAGACTTTGGTGACAGAATGCATGATCCAAAAATATTTTTTATGGAAACATTACCAATACCTGCATGGGAAGAGCGTAGTCTAACAAAAGAAGGACGCTATATTCCTAGCCAAAGTGGCAGTTATGGTATATTTATAGAAAAAAATAAAAATTTAATATTCGCTTACATGGGGGGAAACGCAGACACCTATAAAGAAGGTGATAGAAAAGCAGAGTTCGCACCAGAAGAAATTGATCATCTTGTTAAAGGACTATTTATTCAAGCTGCACGTCAATTAGGTAGAACTTCAGCAGGACAATTAGTAGAAGTTCTAGATTATTGGTATAAAAACATATTAGTCTAAAAGTTTAAATAGCATTTAACATCTTAAAGTTACATGAAACATGATTTAAAAGTCACTTTCCTTATAGTTGCTTTATTTCTAGCAGCACAATACATCGGTTTAGCAATAGTTAACAACTCAGAGATTCTACCATACGATATTGAAAGACCTGTTTTAAGTCAGGAATACGGTTACTTAGAATTTATGGCTTATATCCTCGTCGCAACAGCATTTGCTTTCTTAATAGCATATTTCGGATTAGCAGTTCTATGGAAAATAATCTTTTTCTTATCAGTTTTCTTCTGTTTAACAATAGCTTTCGGAGCTTTTGTTCCAGATAATTTTGCTTTATTAGCGGCATTAATTTTTACAATATTAAAAACTTTAAGATTAAGCTCAATTTTATATAACTTCACAGAATTATTTATTTACGGAGGATTAGCAGCTTTATTTGTTCCTTCATTAAGTCTTTACTCAATATCAATTTTATTAGTTTTAATCTCAATTTATGACGCAATTGCAGTCTGGAAAACAAAACACATGATAAAAATGGCAAAATTCCAGGCAAAAGCTAAAATGTTCTCTGGATTATTAATTCAGTATAAAAAGAGAGTTGCAATTTTAGGTGGCGGAGATATAGGCTTCCCATTAATCTTTAGTGGAGTTGCTTTCAATTCTTTAGGAAATCAAGCATTAATTATTCCAGTATTTGCAACTCTAGCACTATTAATTTTATTAATGCAATCAAACAAGAATAAATTCTATCCAGCAATGCCTTTCTTGACAGCTGGCTGTTTTGTAGGTTATTTAATAACTTTAATTATTTAAGAATAAAACTTCTTTATTTCATTTTCAAGATCATCAAGATTAAATGGTTTTGGTAAGTGCCTTATTGCCCCATAACCTTCTAATTTTAAATAAACTACTTCATCATCAGAAGTGAATATAAATGGTACCTCTAATCCATAAGCAGCTCTCGCAACTAAATCTGTTGTTTCTTTTTTTGTACCAATTTCTAAATTATAATCTAAAAGCATTAGTCCTATATCTCCGCTGTTTAATACATCCAGAGCTTTTTCAACGTTAGTTGCAACTCTTGTCTCTAAACCCATACCCAAACCTTTAATTATTCTTTCAGTTAGGTCGATTATTGCTAGTTTATCTTCCACAATTAAAACTTTCTTCACCATTATGCCATCACCATTTCAATTACCTCAAATTTAGTGCTATTACAAAAGCATTTCATTCCTGCAGGGATATTCTCTCCACTAAGTTTGAATATTGCCCCACAATCAGAACATTTTGCTTCTTTCATCTCAGCATAACACCCCAATAAGTAATTGTTCAATCTGATCAAAGTAAATGTGCTCAGGATCTGGTTTGCTGTTATTGTCTCCTTTCAAAATATAATACTTCTCTCCATTTACATCAGTTTCAATATCAACAATTCTATGTACAATTAAACCATTGATTTTAGAGCTTCTATAAGCAACAATATCTCCAATATCTAAATCATTTTCTCTTGGTACTATTTCTAAACCAGTACACTCAGAATCCAATGTAGGATCCATTGAATTTGTATCTTCATATTGGGCTAAAGACAATCCAGAAACATTAATTATTGCATATTCATCATAAACCATTATCTTATCTAAACTTGTATGGTCTCCAGAACTAGGCCTCTCGCTGTTATTCAATGTAAAATTAATGAATTCTAATGGTGTTTGAACTCCAGAATATCTTGCTTCAGAATAAACAGTATTTGCTAACCAACCAACTAAGAAAACTAACCCTAATGTTAGTGCGAATAATCCTCTTAATTTAACACCACTCATAAATGGTAATAGCTCAACTGCTAATATATAAAGCTTTCTATTTAGTATTACTTAGCAGTAGTTAAAAAGAAAAGGTTTAATAATCAAAGAACTTGTAATCTTTACATGATATACGAAAGAGAACTTAAAGCACTTACAGAATCAAAAGCAAGGTATGTTGTTATAGGTGGTATAGCTGCAAACATGTATGGTTATCCAGGGGGTACTTTTGACTTAGATTTAATAGTCGACCTATCAGAACAAAATTTAGACAAAATTATAAGCACCATTAAAGAACTAGGCTATATCCCTAGAGTACCAGTTAATCTTAATGATCTTAAGGACGTAAAAAAGAGAGAATTCTGGCAAAAAGAAAAAAATATGAAAGCTTTTGGATTAGTTAATCCGAACAACCTTGCAGAACATATAGACCTCTTAATTTATCACACATTAGACTTTGAAAAGGTTTATAATGATAAAAGAATTATATACGCTCAAGGAATTGAAGTTCCGATAGTATCTCTAGAAGATCTATTAAAATTAAAAAAAGATGCTAATAGATCAAAAGACAAGGACGCAATAGCTTTCCTTGAAAGATTAAAACTAAGGTGGAAAGATGAGTAAATACAAACCTATCAATGGAAGAACAATAGAAGAAATGGACCTTCATATAGATAGTTGGTTAGGTTTAAGTCCTGCAGAAAAACTAAACAAATTAGAAGAAATGAGAGATACTGTATGGAAATATTCTTCTCGTGAAGCTAAGGAAATACTTTTTGAAATGAGAGGCATAAATCTATCAGAATTAGAAAAAAGAGTTGCAGATTATAAAAGAGAACATAAATTATAAAAATTTTCTAAATTCTACAAGAACACTGTACTTGTACTCTGCTGCAAGTATTAGGATATCTTGATTCTAATGCCTGTCTTGTAAATAATGGAGATATAGAACCTCCAAATCTTAAACATTCTAAATAACAAGCTTTATCGCCTAAAGAAACAGCTGTCTCTTGAGCTTCAGTCAAAGTACTTATCTTAATTATCT
>ERZ1292623.4795-Hain-H51-01um-R1-4795-length-10990-cov-7_pt1 | contig 10990 bp, 18 predicted proteins | sample MGYA00564398_ERZ1292623 | MGnify/ENA primary metagenome ERZ1292623 (study PRJEB36523, sample SAMEA6512633) | groundwater metagenome | collected 2019-01-07 | study: AquaDiva: Metagenomics assemblies of 32 groundwater samples
TACGGCTCAAATATAAAAGCAGATTATATAACAACAAAGTCAGAATTTCAAAGGTCATTGGAAACATCTGGACTGACAACAAAAGCAGGATTTACGACGACAGCAGAGTCAAAGCATGCAATCCAACAAAGAGCAGGCGAAAGGAAAGACTATATGGATGCAAGGGATAATTTAAATATGCAGCAGTATAGCTTGAGAGATGAGATGGTAAAGGAAGATTTGACCGGGCTTAGCTCAGATTTGAAACAAGCAAAAAGGGGGAGGAGTGAAATAAAGAGTTACCATGGCTGATATTTTTAAAAAAGAATACGCCGGATCGATGGATTCAAAATATTATTTTACATCTGATAAAATACAAGCGGGATTAATAGGGGCAACTGCTTCTCCTCAAACCCCCAACCAGATCGGAGAATTGACTTCTAGATTGAATCAGGGATTAAGAGCAGTTGAAATCGGAGCAATGAATCAGCGACTTCTAGATCAAGTTCCATTAAAGCATTTTACAGAGATGAAAAGACTAAACAAACTGACTGGAGCAGAAGCAACACTACATGCACCAATTCAGGATTTAGACTTGGCAGGATTTACTCAACAAGGATGGAATGATTATGAAAGAAAAGAATCTGTTGAGAAATTAAAATCTGTGATTGACCGAGCACATGCACTTGACGAAAAGGGAAATATCCCGATAACGGTTCATGCAGGCGGATTTCCGGCAATGAAATGGCAGAAAGAAGGATTACACGAAGGAGGGGAAATAAAAGAAGGAGCGAAACCAATTCAGGATCAAAGATCAGAGATGATTGCTGTGAATCAAGATACTGGCCAGATGCAGCCATTTAGGTATCGCGAGAAAGAATACATCTCTGGAAAGAAAATGGCATGGTCTCCTGAATACTCTATTGGAAATTTGAACAGGACTTCCTGGGACGATGAAAAGCTCAGGATCATGCAGTGGAAGAAGGAAATGAACGAAGTGCAGGATAGATTTGGTAATATCAACAATCAAAAATTGGATATATTAAGAAATGCTGAACATAAGAAATTGCTTACAGAAGAAGAAAAAACGGAGCTGGCTAAACTAAGTGTAGAGGAGAAAAAAGTTGATAACTACAGGGAGGAGACTTATACGCATATCCGCTCCCTGGCAGAGGATATGTACAATAGATACAAGAAATTCAACACAGATGAGGATGAATTTGAAAAGGGACAACATGAAGAACAGTTTAAACATGTGATAAATAAAATGAGAGATGATGAAAACAAAATTAAACGAGTTTTTAATGAGCTGGAAGGTAACAGGAAAAAGTTGGAAAGTGTAAGAAATGAAAAGGAACACAAGGAGCTTACAGAAGAAAGAAAGAACCTGATAAAAATCTACAAGGATACTACTTACGAGCAATCAGAAATAATCGCAAGGGCTGTGGAAGAACTTCCTGCGCCAGAGACTTGGGTTCCAATTGATCAATTCGCAAAGGAAAAAGTCTCAAGCTCGATAACCGAAGCTGCGCTGTATGCTTACAAAAAATATGGGGAAAAAGCTCCTATAATTTCCATGGAAAATGTTTATCCAGAATTCCCGCTGTCAAGGGCAGAATCGCTGAAAGGTACAATTGAAGATGCGAAGAAAAAATTTAGGGAAGAACTAACCAAAGACAAGAAGCTAAACATCAGCGAAAAAAAAGCAGAAGAGATTGCAAATAAAATAATCGGAGTTACATGGGATGTCGGGCACATCTACATGCTGAAAAAATACGGCTACAGCGACGAAGACATTAAGAGAGAAGCAGCAAAAATAGGAAAGCACGTTTCTCATATTCATTTAACAGATAACTTTGGCTTTGAAGACAGCCATCTTCCTCCAGGAGAAGGCTGGGTAAATATAAAAGAGCAGCTGAAAGAAATTGAAGATAGTTTGTCTGATGAGAAAAAAAGAAATATCAAGGCAATTGTGGAAGCTGGAGAATTTGTCGCTAATTTCAAGGAAGTTCCTCATCTCTATGCACTGTCGCATTTAGAAAGCCCGCTGTACCGCGATAATTTGGGGCCAAGCTGGGAAAACGTGTGGGAGACACAGGGGCATTACATGTCTGGATTTGGGGAAATGATGCCGCAGAAATACATTGACTTATATGGCGCTCCAGGTTTCGCGCAACTTCCAAGAGAACTCGCAGGAACTGCAACAACCCCAGAGCGAGGTAGATTTGCAGCGTCGCAACAAGAAGAAACCTAATCCAAACCAAACTTTAATATATATCATATAATACAAATAATTTAAAATAAAAAATGAGGTGAAAATTTGCCGCCAAAAAAGCCTGAGAAGAGTGAAGTAAGGAAAAAAATTCTTGAAACGCACCAAGAAATTGCTTAAGATTTTGCAATTAAAGCTTATAAAAAGTTTCAAAACGTTATAAAATCAATAGCATTATTCGGATCAGCAGCAAAGCAGACAGCAACAAAAAAGTCAGACATCGATATAATAATTATTGTAGATGATTGCACTGTCCTCTGGGATGAAGAATTAATTGCATGGTATAGAGAAGAGCTTTCAATTTTAATTTCTCAGCAAAGTTACAAGAAAGATTTGCATATCAATACTGTAACGCTCTCAACTTTCTGGAAGGAAATAAAAGAAGGAGATCCAGTTGCAATAAATGTTTTAAGATACGGAGAGCCTTTAGTTGACTATGGCGGATTATTCTCTCCATTAAAAGTTCTTTTGCGACGAGGAAAAATCAGGCCGACGCCAGAAGCAGTTTATATTTCACTTCAAAGAGCCCCTATGCACTTATCAAGATCAAGATTTGCAATACTTGGAGCTGTAGAAGGATTATATTGGGCAATGGTTGATGCAGCACATGCAGCTTTAATGGCAGCAGGCCATTCTCCCCCATCTCCTGAACATGTTTATGACATGTTAAAAAAAGTCCTGCCAAAATTAAATTCAAAATATCCTGCTTACTTTAGGGAGATGTATATGGTGGCGCATAACATAACTCATGGAAATGTAAAATCATTGCATGGAAAGCAGATTGATGATCTAAGAGAAAAAGCAGAAGACTTCGTAGCTGAGATGAAGAAGCAGGTTAAGAGATTTGAGTGAAAATAAAAAAAGAAGCAGACTTATTTCTGCTCTTTTGGCTTTTCAGCTGTATACAGTATTGATCCTGCTACAGGGTTCTCAACTAATTTAGCCAGTTTTTCTCTATTCACACTGTATGAAGGCTTTTCATCTTTGCCTTTCTCTTCTTGGATGAACTCACTTGCAATTAGTCTATATCTCAAATCCCTAATCTCTTCAGGATTTCCATAAACTGGTTTTGTAAGTATAGGCATCTTAGTTGTTTTTCTTAAAGAGTCAGCAGCATACCGATTTGCCTCGTCTTGAGAAACTTCAGGAATCACAAATAATTGCTGAAGTGCATATGAGATTTTTGCTATGGCATCGTTAACGTCTTTAGCACCTTGCAAATCTTTATTGAATTTTTCAACTATCGCTTCAAGGATTTTATCTTTGTTTGCCTTGTATCCGGCTTCAATCCCCTTTAATCTAGCAGACCTGGAGCCTTCTAATTTCAGATAAGCACTACCCCTGTCTCCTTCTAGCTGTCCTAATGTTTGTTCGTAAGTAGAAGTTCCTGGTTGTTCATTGCTTAATATGCGCGTAGCTACGTCTAATAGACCAGCTTGCTCACTTGGATCTTTAGCAAGGTCATAACTGTTTAAAACATAAGATAATCCAGATATATTCCTCATTTCTCCGACTATGCTTTCTAATGTTGGTTCCTGATTTTGTTTTTCTTCTGCCATTTATTTACCTCTATTTTCTTAATTTTATACTAAAAAGAGAAAAGCGCTAGTATATAAAGCTTTCTATATTATATTACTTTAAAGTAGTTACATATTTACTATGATAATTTCTTCTACATACTACCCTCTTGCACGATTCTAGCCGTAGCAAGATTTATATACTTTTATATACTTTTATATACTTCTATGGAAATTGAGGTTAACGTAAAATATAAGGGTATTAAGGAATGGAAAGATTCTATTAGGAGAGTAGAACATGTTATTGATAGGATGCAATTAAGAGGAATTTTTGAAAGTCAAATCAAAGAAGCTGTCCAAAAAGGTGCTAAAAGGCTAAGAAAAGACGGATCTTTTATTGCTGAATATAGATGGTTTAAAGTGGTTTATAGGCAGTTCCAATTAGAAGATATAAGAAAGATTTATCCAATAACTGTCATGGAGGTTTGAAATGAAAGATATTGAAAAAATCAAGAAGATGAGGTTTCCATGCCCTTGTGGAGGAAAAATTAGATGGGAAAAGGAGAAGGTAATACAAGATGAAATCGATTGTGGGGTTTTGGATGTGGAGATATGTGATAAGTGCGGAGACCAATATCTGCCTAGTTGGAGCATGCAGATTGTTGAACAGAAGCTACAGGAAGCTGGATTGTGGGGGATTGGAAGGAAAGAGATAAAGTTTTGGAAAACTGGGAACACTGTAACTTTAAGATTTCCAACTAAGTTCGCTCAATTATTAGGACTAGACAAAATAAGTAAAGGATATGTGTATAAAGAAGGAGAAAGAAAATTAACAATTGAGTATTAAATTTCAAAGTAAAAAATGGATGATGTATGCTATGTGATAACTGTAAAATTAAGGTGGTAATATGCAGATGAAATGTCCATTGTGCAATAAGGGTAATTTAAGAAAAAAAGAAATAGATGAAAGAATGTTTGGGGTTTATCTAGGAAAATTTCCTGCAGATGTTTGTGATGTTTGTAATGAATCATTTACTGACGAAGAAACAACAAGAATGATTGAAAACGTTGCCAAGAAAAAAGGGATTTGGGGCTTAGGCCTAAAAACAAAGATAGCAAAAACAGGAAACAGCTTAGCCGTAAGGATTCCGAAAAGGATAGCAGAGTTTCTCAATTTAAAAGAAGGAGAGGAAGCATACATCCATCCAGATGCCGATAGACTAGTGATTGAGAAAAGTTAACTATTAAATATTATTCTCTATGAGATTGGCAAAAAAACAGCAAGGCATCATTTACAAAAGTTTATAATAAGTTCCAAGGCTGTCCGGCTCTCCTCTATAAACCGTTGTAAAACCTTTTTTCTCAAAAAATCTAGACATCGAGTAAGAAGCCCCAATTCCAACTATTGCAGCTGCATTAAATTCATTTTTTGCATCAAATATCATCTCTTCAAGCAAAGCAGAGCCGGACCCCTTTCCCCCTCTTTTTTTCGTCATTCTTTTTTGGATGATCAGGATAAGAAGGATAACTATTCGGACAAAAATGTATCATACTAGCAAAGATATCCCCTATCTTTAACTCCCCGATTTTTGGCAACAGCCATCTAGACTCATCATCAACTATCCTAGCTACTAATAATCCAAATCCTGAATCTCTTCTCCTTGGAACATTTACACCATACCTAATAGAACCAACTCCCTTAAAGCCATCAGAAACTGAAGTTGATATTTTTCTCGTAATCCTAATTTGCGAAGTGCTAATCATTTTACTTTTCAAAAAATATAAAAAATAATGAATTTAAGCTTAACTAAAGATTAAGTGCGAGTGTAACCCAGAAATATATGTCATTGGCTATATTTTTCCTAGAGTCTGATTTACAAATACCTAAACCTCCTTTTTTGACCGTCTAAATATAGAATATATCAATTTAAGATAACTACATTATCTAATCTTCTAAAATCATTATCTAGGGTTATTAAAGTCGCATTTTTCTTAATTGCAGACGCATAGATCAAGGCATCAATTGCATGGAGAGAATGCTTAAAGGAGATTTCTACGGCATTTAGGGCCACATCTTCAGATACAGAAAGTACTAAGCTTCTCTTCTTAAGAAAGTCCAGAGACTGCTGAATTTCGGAAAGCTGCCTTTTATCTTTTAACATTTTCAGCTTAATCTCAAAAATAGAAAGTGCAGAGCTCAATAAAAAATCATCGGATTCTACAACGGTTTTAATCTTAATATTCTCAGCATAGAAGTAGGAAAGCCATGCAGAAGAATCAAGAAACTTAGAATCGGTCATTTTTGTCTCTCAAATCTTTCAATATCCACTTTCTTGATTTCTTGCCTAAAAATCCGTATAAAGATTCATTTTTTGCTCTGGATATAGTTATCTTTTTTATTGCTTCATCATACGAATTAGATTTAGTTTCATTCTTCAATTTCTTTAGGAGTTCTAAAGTTGTATCCTGCACTTGAATTGTTGTTGTCATATAATTATATATCTATAGTGTGTATATAAGCATTTCGTTTTCACAAATCCAGCACTTCAAACCCATAACTTTTACTTTCATCTTTAATTTTTATTTTCTCTTCTCTTTCTTTCACTTCTCCTTTGTAAACTTTCCCGCCAACACCATCAACAGTAACAATCAGTCCTCTATTAAGCAGAGCAGTGGAATTTTCAGCAATGACAAAAGGGACTCCTAGCTGCCTGCACAAGATCCCTAAACAGCTTCCTAAGCTTCCTTCATTTACAACAACGCCTTTTACTTTGTCAATCATTCCAACTAGCCTAGGATCAGCAGTTTCGCAAACAATAATTTCAGAATTTGAAACAACCCCGCTATTTATCTTAGGGCTTCCGCCAACCCCACGAACTAAAATCTCTCCGTTTAAATTATCCTTGTCAATTATCTCCTGGAAATCAAAAAGCCTTACATGAAAAACTTCTATCTTTTTTCCAATCCCGAATTCAATAATTACAGGTTTGTCATAAACTCTTTCAATCTTCTGAGTTAGTCTGGAAATATCTTCAATCTCCCAGGCCTGCAAAACTCTTTTCTCACGCTCTTCAATTAATTTTTTTCTTACAATCTCGTTAGTATTCAAATCTCTAATCAATTTTAATTTTTTCTTGGCAATCAGCTCTCCTTTAACTCTCAAGTTGCTGTCGATTAAATAGATATCCGGGCTAATCTCTCCTCTCGTTATCAGCTGACCAAGGCCGAAAGCAGCTTCAATTATCATCTCATTTTCTCTGTTCATAGGATTAGAGCTCAAAACAATCCCGCTTTTATTTGTATCAACAAGTTTCTGGACAAGAACAGCAAGAGAATTATCAGTATTATTTTTTTTCATGTTCAGGATATTACCGACGCTGTAAAGGCTGCTCCAACATTCCTTTACTGAGTTTATCAAATTCTTACTTCCAAGAATGCCTAGGAAATTACTGCATGCTCCGGGCAGATCAAAAACACTGCTAGATCTAACAGAAACAATTGCATTGCTCCTTCCGCTCTTAATAAGGCTAAGGACATTGCTGCTCGCTCTTAAAACATCTTCATTCACATTCAAATTTTCATAAGCTTCAAAGATCTCAGATTCAAGTAATTTAGAAATATTCTCTCTCATTATAAGGTTTTTAATTTTTTCAGACGCTCTTCCAACTTCATCAATGTTTTCGAAGTTAAGGTTTTTCAAAATCTTTTTAACCTCGCTAGAGATATTATTCGACTCCATGAACTCTTTAAATGCGTCAGTAGAAACAACAAAACCATTAGGAACCGGAAAATTCTTATTATAGAGGTCTGCAAGATAAGCTCCCTTCACCCCGGATATTTCCACATCGTTTTTATTAAGATCCTTAAGCCAAATAACGTTTTCCATTGCCTAAGAGATAAGTTTCTTATTAATATTCTTTTCTGAAACAGCTCGTGGCATGGATAATTATAAATATAACTCAACTATAATGATTTTATGCCAGCTCCGTTAATGAAGCTCAACGAAACACTAGCATTTCTCACAGATTTGAGAATAACTTTGGTGAAAGCTCATAGAGATTATAAAGCAGTTTACAAGGGATATGTAATTGGAACCGTAGCTATCAGACATGGCGGAGAAAAAGGAATAAAGTTGCCTTATGTCTGGAAGATATTAAGAGAGAAACTGAAAGTAGATGGATTAATAGAAGGCTCAAAAGAATATGACAATGAGTTAAGAAAGCTTAGAATGAAGATTAGGTGAGATCTAAAGACTAGAATTTTAAGCATCGTACTTTCTAATCATAGACTTTTGGTCGCTTATCAATTTTTGATATAAGAATTACATCCTCATGTTCATTTATTTTATACAATGCTCGGTAGTCTCCTATACGATACCGAAATATTTTCTCTCCATTTTCATCTCTACCAATAAATTTTGAATCACTTGGTACAGGATTTTTACTTAAATTTTTGAGTTTTTCCCTCTATTCTTAACCGCAAATGCTCGTCTAATTTATCAAGAAACTTCTTTGCACGTTCAGATGCATGAACAGAATACACTCAAGCCAGCCTCTTTGTTTTTCCCCTCTTAAAGTCTTCCTCAGCTTCTTTCAATGCTTCTAAATCATCTCTTGTAAGTACCACGTCAAGATCTACTACATGACTTTTGATATAATCCAACTCTTCTTTAATGCTGTCGAGCTTATCTAAAATGAGTTTAGTATTTTCCATATAATCGAGATTACAAGCTTGCTTTATATAATCTTCCATCACTTCTAAGTTTTAGCGAATAGAATTTATTCTGGATTTTGAACTTCATCTAATTCGCCTAGCAATTCTTCGTCACATTGAGCGCAATGATATGTAATAGGATATAGCTCTTTTTGGAACATATTCTGTGAGACTGCAGCCAAATGAGTCATATCCGAATTCAACCTTAAGCCCTTAATCCTTGAATATATTCTTCCGTCACTGCAAGCCTTAATAAATGAACTAGTATAATCCTCAGCACCATCTATGTATACTTGAACTCTCTGAGCAAGAGCGTTTCTTAAAAAAGGCTCGGTTGGATCTATTTCTGCATATTCTCTAACTTTTTCCCCCAAGTCTCTTAAATCGTCGCTTTTTTCTCTTAAATCCGATAATTGTTCACATTCACAGTTCATTTTTTAAAACCTCAAAGTTTACCTCCGGATTTTCAGTTTTTAAACCTTTCTATCATAACTACTCACAAAGAACAACAAATAAAATATGCTACTGTTTTATCTCGTTTATCACAATTAAGGACTTGAAAGGAAGCCTGTGATTCGCATGTTTCAAAGCATCTTTAGCAGCCTCTATTCCACTTTGGTTTACATAGACAGTAAAAATACTTTGATTTTTCCTAAGCTGTGCAGCTATTCCAATAACTTTACCAAATGCCTGCTGCATTCCTGTTTGCATTCTATCCGCTCCTGCTCCCACTAACATTTTATTCTCGCGTAAAGCATGATGAGGATATACCATTATTCTGAAATAATATCCATTTCTTCCAAGCGCATTTTCTAATCTTCTGTTGCTGACTTGCCTTGCACTCTCTAAAGCATTATCTCTTACTTGCACTCTTTCTTTAGTAACAAGATCAATTTTATGAGTAAACCGCTTGCGACCATCTCCCATGTGATATCTAACCAGTCTAGAATTAGGAATTGCCTTGACATAAGCTTTTGGCTTGTATTTGCTCTTTCTAGTGTAAGCTCTCGTAACATTTCTGTAGCATTTGAATTTTCTTAGTGTTGCCATTTTTTCACGTCGTTAATTTATTTTCCAAGCCAGAGTTATCTGCTTTACCAGATTTAACTCCATATAACCCAGTTGGATGAGTTGCGCGAAAAAGGATAAGCCGAAGCCTTTGAGTTTTCATTACCTTGCCATCAACACTAATCAAGGGTTTTCTAAAAATCATCACCTTATCATAAACATTAATTTCTTCAGGCTGATTGTCAATCCATCCAGCAATATACTGGTAAATTTCACCATTACCGATTTTTATAGCTGGATCATAATATTGCAATATTTTCCTTGAAAGATCCTGATTTGTATATCTTACCATTTTATTTTATCTCAACTTCCTCGCCAATTGCCTGTCCTGGAACTCCTCTTTCTAATATCGCTCTTACATTCCCGGAATTCCCATGGTAGCTGCTAATCTTCCCTTTTATCTCTTTTCCAGCAGGGCTTTTCCAGATAACTGTTTTCCCGATCAAGTCTTTTGTTTTTTCCTTAGAGTTTATGTTTTCAACTTTAAGAATTATCTGCCTAGTATTCTGCCTTCTCCTGCTCCTTCTAAAACTTGCAATTCTTGCTTTCATTTTACAATAGCTTGAATAAAGTCTTTAAAAAGATTTCTAAAAAAATTTATGGAAATCCACTACAGAGTCTCAACTCACCTATACTAAAAATGCCTAATATAATGCATCAAAACCTTTATAAACTATAAGTTTATATATATAAACTGTGAGTTTAGATGAGAAACATAACAGATAATGAAATGCTTTTTGTACTTACAATATTCAAAACCCCCGAGTTAGAGTATAATGCAAATAGTATTGCTCATCATATTGGTATAAGCTCAATGGGAGCTTTAAAGATAGCAAAGAAACTTGAAAAAGAAGATGTAATAATATCGGATGAAAAGGGAAAAGCTAAGTTCTTCAGATTTAATTTTAGCAATGACTATGCAAGACAATACCTAAAGTTCCTGCTGATGAGAGAAGCAGAGGGCTCGCATCACTATGTCAAGGTATGGATTTCTGAAGTTAAAAAAATAAAAAATGCTGACGCTGCAATTATGTTCGGCTCTGTTTTAAAAAAGCATCAGGAAGCCAAAGATATAGACATCATGATAATTACAAATCAAAAAAGATTTTCAAAAGTGAAAGCAGAAATAGATGGGATAAACAAGATAAATATTAAAAAAATCCACCCCCTCTATCAGACTAAAGAAGATTTTGCCAGAAACATAAGAAAGAAAGATAAAGTCCTGCTTAATGCCCTTAAAGGGATTATTGTTTTTGGAGAAGAGGTGATAATTGATTCACTAAAACCCATGTAAAATGAGTCATGCAAAGAACAAAGTTGAATGGTGCTTGAAAAAATCTGAAAGAGAACTCAAAGAGTCTGGAAAGCATCGCGGTTTAGCAAAGGTTAAGCCTGACAAATCAAAAGCAAGAGATCATATCAAAAAAGCAGAACACTACTT
>ERZ1292623.4796-Hain-H51-01um-R1-4796-length-10989-cov-5_pt1 | contig 10989 bp, 13 predicted proteins | sample MGYA00564398_ERZ1292623 | MGnify/ENA primary metagenome ERZ1292623 (study PRJEB36523, sample SAMEA6512633) | groundwater metagenome | collected 2019-01-07 | study: AquaDiva: Metagenomics assemblies of 32 groundwater samples
TTTTCTTTGGCCACAATCCGCAAAGACGCAAAACCCTTGGTCCGGGCCAAGGCCCGGAGCAGGATGAGCGCGTAGTCGGTGCGGGTAGAGAAGAAGGCCATAACTCGTATACTGTATGTGCTAGTTTACTCGGAGATCCAAAAATGCGCAAACGCAGCGGTTCACGAAGTCCTCAAGCCTATAGTTCCAATACTCCAGCCTCTACCTACGTCTTCGAAACCCGCAGCGACCAGGTGACCAGACCGTTGCCGGTAATGGTAATAGTGTGTACGCCTTCGGCAACGTCTGCCGTAATAACCTGCGACTTAATTGACTCCACTTCTTTGTACACCTTCTCGTTGAGGACGAGGTCAGTATTCTCGACCGCCATCTTCACCTGGCCCTTGGTCACGCCCAGTTCAAACTTGTACTGGCCACTCTTCGGGAAGTCACCGACAAACGTGTTGGCGTAGGGTGCATTCGCATCTTCCGACCCGCCGTTGGTATTACCACTAATGGAGTAGGGTGGCGTCGGCGCCGGGAAAACCGTCAGCGTACCCGTGCTATTCGCCGTGGCCAAAAAGTGCGCGCCTTTGGTAAAATTCTTGCCCGCTTGCCAGACGCGGCCTTTTTCAAAAGTCCCTTTGAGTATTTGCGTCTTCGTATCCAAGGTGAGCGCTGGACCCTTGTTGAGCGCGCCGCCAGCAAAGTCCAAGGCAAAGTTCACATTGCTGTATGCCACCCGGGATTCCAGCCGAATGGTGACGGCGCCGTCCTCTTTGCGGGCGCTGTACGGAAAGCTCTGCCCGGCAATGAGCGGCGTGGAACGCACCACGGGCGGTGGCACCCCCGGCGTGTTCACCGGCTTAAGCTGACTGATCACTTTGGGGTCTTCGTCCGGGATCTTCGTCGGGTCGTAGCCGGTGGCCACTTCCAAACCGTCGTTGTAGCCGTCCGCATCGGTGTCGGCGTTCAAGGGGTCGGTTTTGTACGACCGCTCCTGGTCGTTCGTTAGGCCATCGCTATCCAAGTCTGGATTTGCGTTCACGTTGTCATTGCTATTCGCATTGGCATTCACATCCGGCACTTCCGCATTCACGTTGCCATTCGCGTTTTCGTTGACATTGGTATTCTCGTTGGCGATATTCGTGTTCGCCGGTGCCTTGCCGCACGCGGCCAAGCCCACCAGGAGGAGGGCCGAGAGGCTAACCAGGCTTAAAGTTTTCGTAAGGCGCATACCCACAGGATACCATGCCTGGCCAGCTGGAAAAAGGCGTTACTGCACCAGCACTTCGGAGAAGAGTAAGGCATTGGGAATGTTCCGGCCCGGCCCAACCCGGTACTTGCCCAGGTAGTAGAGGGCCGAGGAGCCGCCGCCATCCAAATTTATGGCGTACTCCATTTTAAAGGCATGCATGACCGCGGCTAAATCCAGCACCGTGGCACTACTCGCCACAATGAGGTACGCATTCTTACCCTTAAAGCCCAAACCGCTACGCGGGCCTTTGACGGTGCGCTGCTTCGTATCCAACTCGCTCGACGTAACCACAACCTTGCTCCCCATCACCAGCGCCGGGCCGTTCGAAATGAGTGCCGTGAGCTTGGTGTCGTACTGGGCCTGGAATGCGGTCAAGCCCGGCCAGTCTTTGGCCTCGCGCCAGAAGTGCCAGTGGTTCTCGGTATCGAAAGCCACCAGCGGGCCGCGGTTAAACTTATTCTGGTAGGCATTCACAAAGGTATGACGGACCGAGTTATACACCATCCAGTAGTACGAGCCGTACTGGCCCGCGCACGCCGCATAGTCGTAGGGGCAAAAGTATGTTCCGTTGATGCCGGCAAAGCCCTGCACGCGCTGGACGTACTTCTGCAGGGGCGCGACGGGACAGTTGTTCTTGCAATCGTAGGCCGACCCGGTGAGGGTGGAGATGTGCAGTTTGGGGTTTTCTAAATTGATCGCCACGACGTTCGCAGTAAACGTCCCCCGGGTGGTGGCTATAGACCACAGTCGCCACGAGGAATTCGGGGTAGCAATAGAAGTTGGCGTCACCACTGTTGCAGCGGAAGTTACCGGTCCAACAACGAACGTAAGAGCGACCAACAGAATGAGTATTTTACGCATGCAAAAAGCATAGCATGGCCGCCTGGGTCAACCTAGACAGCACCGTGGATGTAGCGTATTTTGTATATTCAGTAGGCAATGTGTGCCAACATTCACACGTAATGCATCCGTACCGGTATGGTCGACATTATAACCGTCACAAATCTTCAAAAAGTTTACGGCGACCTCACGGCCGTCGATAGTATAAACTTCGCCGTCCACCAGGGCGAGACGTTTGGCATCCTGGGCCCCAACGGCGCTGGCAAAACCACTACGCTGGAAATGATGGAGGGCTTAAAAGGCATTACCAGCGGGACGGTGGTACTCGACGGGAAAGACGTAACTACCCACACGCGGGAGGTGAAGCAGGTCATTGGTGTGCAGTTACAATCTTCCACATTCTTCGATGGTCTCAACCTAAAGGAACTCATCGAGACCTTTGCCTCGCTGTACAGCACCGAAGTGGACGCCCTGGAACTATTGCGCGAAGTGCAACTCGAAGAGAAAGCCAAGAGCAAAGTAAAAGAGCTTTCCGGCGGGCAGAAGCAACGACTGTCTATAGCTGTGGCGCTCGTGAACAAGCCCAAAGTGCTCTTCCTCGACGAGCCCACCACGGGCCTGGACCCGCAGGCGCGCCGTAACCTCTGGGATCTCATTAACCAAATCAAGGGCCGAGGCGTAACGATTATTCTCACCACGCACTACATGGAAGAAGCCGAGGTGCTGTGCGATCGCATTGCCATCATGGACCATGCGAAGATCATTGCCCTCGACACACCGACGGGCTTATTGAAACTTGCAGATGTCGGCACGACCATTGAATGCCATGTGGATAAAAAGGTAACCGCCGAAAGTCTTGCGGCTATCCCCGGGGTGACGGAGCGAGAAGTGCATGACCATGCCTTCACGCTCAAAACTCGGCAACCCGAAATCACGCTACCCGCGCTTTTCACTTTTTCCCAACTGCAAGGTATTGCCCTGCATGATGTCCAAGTACACCAGGCGACTCTGGAAGATGTCTTCCTCAAACTCACGGGTCGAAAGCTGCGAGAGTAGCCTCACGACCACGCACGAACCAATATGACGATAAAAAAACTCACCATCTCCTCGCTAAAAATGTTCGTGCGGAACAAGCAAGCCTTGTTCTTCACACTCTTCATGCCCTTCATTTTCATTGGCATCTTCGGCCTCGTGGGTTTCGACAAGCCGCAAACTATTGACATTGGGGTCGTCACAAATGCACCGTCACCAGCCACGAAAACCTTTGTCGAAGCACTGGGAAAAATTTCTGCTTTCCACGTCCAGAGCGGCAATGAGCCTGCGGAACGTGCGGCGTTGCAAAAAGGTGAGCGAGCCGTAGTCCTCCTGGTGCCGGATGACCTCTTCCCCGACCCGGCATCAAAAACCGCTCCGAAATCGAAAGATGTGACGATTCTGAAAAACGTCGCGTACGAGCAGCAAGCGCAAACCGCCATCGTCATCCTGACGCAGCTCTTCGACAAAACCACACTAGAAATTGCCAAGGCCCCAACGCTCTTCAACCTCGACGTACAAGACATCAACGCGAAAAAAGTACGGTACATCGACTTTCTGCTCCCGGGTATTGTTGCTATGTCTATCATGCAGATGGCCGTGTTCTCCGTGGCGTTCCTGTTTACGGACTACAAAGAGAAAGGTATTCTCAAACGCCTGCTCGCCACGCCCATGAAACCCCAAGACTTCGTGGCCTCGCAGGTAATTACCCGCCTTATTGTGGCTGTCGTCCAGTCGGCAGTACTGCTACTGGTGGGCGCGCTAGTGTTCAAAACGCACATCTACGGCAATCCCCTGCTGATTTTACTCACGGTGTTCTTGGGCGGCATTATGTTCCTCGGACTTGGCTTTACTATTTCTGGCCTCTCAAAAACCGTGGATGCCGTACCCGCCATTGCGAACATCATCATCTTCCCCATGCTCTTCCTGTCCGGCATCTTCTTCCCCACCAGCAGCATGCCCGACTGGCTACAAAGCGTTGTGCAGTATCTCCCCCTGCAACCCTTTGCGCATGCGCTGCGAGAAATTGTTGGTAATGGTGCGAGCTTCGGTGATATCAAAGGCGATCTCGCCTGGATAACCGGTTGGGCGCTCGCCCTCGTCTTCCTTGCGGTTATTACCTTCCGCTGGGAAGAGAAGCGAATGTAAAAAACGCTGTAGCGCAATATTGAAAGGGTGCTGTGCCTGGGTTCACTTTTGTCATGCCTACATTGCATTAAGACCGCGCTCCCAACCCTGAAGCTGGTCCAGCCAATTTGGCATGTACTCCACTAGCCATCCTTGCACGTCGCGGTCGACACCCAACCACATGAGCACTGCAACGAGAATGAGGAGAGCACCAAAGCCTTGCTGCAGCTGACGCCCGTGGACTTTAAACCAGCGCAATCGCACTGTGAGGCGTTGCCCCAACGCGGCAATGCCGCCCATGGGCAAAGCTGACCCAAGTGCATACGCCAAGGTTGCGCCAATAACCTGGCCATCGATTTCGCCATTTGCTGCAAGAGTAATAACGCTTGCCAGGAGCGGACCAGCACAAGGCGTCCAGACCGCACCCAACGAAAGCCCGAGGACGAAGCCGCCCCCAAAGCCGTGACGCTCGACCGGTACACCAGTACGGCTCAATCGACTACTTACCCAGCTTTCAAATCTTTCCAAAACTGCAGGTACGAGCATAAGCCCACCTAAAAGTAGGAGTATGGCTATACCAAAAATTCGGCTGGCATTCGGCGATAGACCCAAGGCGGTCACCAGCCACGACAACATCAAAGTAAAAATCGAAAACGACAAGACAACGCCAACGATAATACCCCATGGCCGCCAGCGGCCCTGCTGCGCACCGCCAGCAAGGACAATGGGGAGCACCGGCAATATGCACGGTGCGAGCGCGGTGACAACTCCTGCCAAGAATGCTATGCCGAGGAACAGCACCGTTTAGAGGATATTGTCACGCACGGATGAAGCTTTACTATCGCCACCGCTCCACTGCTTGCGTTCGACGCCATTAGCATCGACCTGCACGAATGTATGCTGGTACGTCACACCGTACTGTTGCTTGAGTGCTGTCTCATGATCGTAATCTACTTTGAGTATAGTTACATCCGATGGAAACGTACTAATATTTGCACGTAGATCTGGCTCTAATACCCTACATACTGGGCACCAGTTAGCATGGAAGTACAGCACTGCTCGGCCACGTTGCTGGGCCGTGACTAAAGCTGAGGACGTGTAGTCCACAAATTGCGCAGTGGCTATTGTCGCATTCGTATTGGCGCTATTCGTATTAGAAACCGAAACATTCGCTTTCACACTGTTATTCACATTAGTACTCGTTGGTTCTGTGCTGTTTGTACTACTAGTATTAAGCACTGCGGTATTAGCATTACCCGTATTGACCGTTGCAGTGTTCGTAGTAGTATCTTGGTTGTTCATAACCAATACGATGACTACCACCGCCAAAATACCCACACCAGCAAGAATGACGAGGATCTTTTTTTGCATAAACGTATACTAAATTACTACGAGATGTAGTAATCATACACCCGCTCAACCGTTCGTCAATCACCTCGAATGCATTCGCCTATTCTTCGCTGTCTTCACCTTCCGCTGGGAAGAAAAAAGGATGTAAAAAAGAAGGCCGTGTGTATGTTGTACACACGGCTTCAAAAGTACACCAGTACTAACCAGCAAGTCTCAAGTCGCCGCGCAATATGCCGTCGACCGTGGGCGCAAGCTTTTCTGGCTGCAACGCTTGTAGGCTGAGACGATGCCAGATGATTTTTTTCCTACCTATGACCGCAAAATTTTCGGCTTTCTTTTTCTTTGGCACGACTACTCCTTACTTCTCTTGGGTTATAAAACGCATAAAAATGAGCAATGTACGAATTGCGAGTATACCTGCGTAAGTATATCCTGTCAATCCCGCACCACTTTTTAGGTACCAAAAGTGGTGCGGGATCAACCCCTACCGCAGAAAGTCCAGATAGATTCCCGCCAGCAAGGCAATACCAGAGCTAGTAAAAATAAAAATGTAATTCCACTTCTCCCGGGTGGAACGTAAAGTCGAAAGAACGTACGCCATTGCGGCTTTTTCTTCCGCAGTGAGCTCAGTAAGTGTTGGGACTTTCTCGGCAAGGTGAAAATCCTGAATTACCTGCGCACGCCGCTGCGAGATTTGATACCGGTGAATAAAGTAGATAATGAAGCCAATGGTACCGACGTACCACGAAATCTTGAGTAGCGCAGGATTTGCATCGCTGAAGAAGATGATGATTCGATACGCGAACGTTGCAATAATACCCACCCAAAAAAAGAGTGTGCGTACACTTTTAGCATGGAGTGTGGGGACGAACATGGTGTGAGTATAGCAGTTAGTAACCGTAATCCACGTCTACATTCCCAAAATCTGGGTTTACCTCGACCGGCCCATACACCCAGCGCACACTCGTGCGCCGTCGCGTGTCTGCGGGCTTTGCCGTCGCCGTCAGAATCCCGCCGGGCATGGCCGCAACGTCGTAGCCACCTTCCCACCACGGTTCCAAGAATCGATGGGTGTCGAGCTCGTTGCCTGCAAGGTCAAATACCCGAGCGACCGGCGCGCCTTTGGTTTCGGGAACCAAAACAATTTCTGGCGCGGCAGAGCCGGATACGTCAGCCACGGCCACGCGCAACCCGGCGCGGTTAGTGGCTTCTCGCCCAAAGAACCAACCATACACACTGTGATCAGCAGTATTGTAGATACGCACATTCGGCCCGCCACCTTGCAAAGCGGTGGTAAAAATCAAGGCCGGGGTTTCGGCCGTTGCAGCGTAAGCTGCCACATCAATGCCGCCGCGGAAACCTTGGCCGTAGGCAAAAAACTGATCGCGTAAACCATTGTCAGCACCGTTAAAAACTCGGACGTGCGGCCCGCCGCCTTTGAGCGGACCAGTAACAATGTCAGCAATACCATCGCCAGTGAGGTCAGCCGCACTTACGTGTAAGCCACCTTTGTTGGTAGCTGTGTATGCAGCAAAGGCCGACCGCTGGACACCGGAAGCAGAAAACACGCGGACCTCACTTACCCGCCCCGGGCCGGACCCGACGATTATTTCCGCTGCACCGTCGGCATCCACGTCACCGGCCGCTACGTCAATGCCGCCGCGGAATGTTTTTTCAAAAGCAAAAAACTGGCTCACGAGTACACCAGCCTGGCTGTATACCCGTACTTGCGGGCCACCGCCCGGGCCGGCACCGGTAACTACTTCTTGACCCGACGTGGCCACATCCACATCACCGAGGGCAACATTTGCCCCACCCGAAAATTGACCGTATGGCAATATTTCTCCCGCGAGCGCGGGGGGTATTACCGGCGTAGCAATGTGTCGGCCAAACATGAGACTATTAAAGGGATTCGTTGGCTCGCGGTCGGGTGTGTGCAGTTCAAAGTGGAGGTGTGGTCGAGTCGTTTCGGCATTTCCTGAATCTCCCAGCCAGCCAAGCAGCTGACCGGCGACTACCGGATTACCCGCGTACAAATCGGGAGCGTAGGCAAACACGCCGCGGCTGACCCCATCATCCGTGCCCGGCGTGTCGTTATTCACGTGCAAGTACCAGTACGCGTAGCCGTCGTCATCTCGAATGGAAAAACCTAAGCCCGAGCCGCGGTCGGCGGACATAACCCATTCGACAACACCATCAACGGCTGCAACGAGCGGCTGGCCTTTGGTACCGAAAATATCATTACCTTCGTGCGTGTGGCCAACGCGCGGCGCGCCCCAGTCGTTTGAGAAAGTGGTCGTACCAATTACCGGAAACGTTATGCGCCGCTGCAGTGCGTGTGCAGGCGTCGGCTGCAGCATGCCAAAAAGCAGTGCGCCGAGAGCAATGGTACTAAGAAAAGCACGTGGAATAATTTTCACGGGTGTTTGTTTACCAAATCATTGTAGCAGAAAAATCACTTTTTGTAAAGGATTTTCATACTACCTTCTACAATTGCTGGCTCCCCCGGGTGGAGTCGAACCACCAGTTACTGCATTAACAGTGCAGCGTTTTGCCAATTAAACTACAGGGGAATATCTACCCTCCTTCGCCAAGGCTTCGGAGGATTGTTTCGGACACCGAAACAAAAAACACCCGCCTAGTTGGCGGGAGCGACTTTATTGCAACACACAGCGCACGCCAAGGGCGATTAGGGGTTTGTGCGATTATTATTGGCGAGCTGGTGTTGCATGCTTCTAGCCTACATAACCACGCGTAATCCGTCAAAATCTTACATTGCCATCACTCTAGTAGGGCACCAAGCGCAAGTTACGAGCTTACTTCTACGGTAAAACCGCCGTACGCAAAACGCTTCATGTCAAACGGCATGTCCATTTGCTTTTTTGTATATTTCTTGTTGAAGTACGCCATCACTTTCTTGTTGACCACATCGCGGTGCGTACGGTTTTTGTAAACGATAAACGAAAACCACACTGTCTCGCCTGGCTTCACTTTCGCCATTTTTGGGAACGTAAACGTAAACGACTTTTCCGGTTTCGCATTTGTCAGCATGCATTCCTTATAATCGAGTGCTCCAAACTTTTTCCAAATGCGGCACGCCTCGCGGGCTATCTTTTTGTACTTTGCTGTATTCCGTCTAGGTATCGGTATGACAAATCCATCAACGTAGCCTCCGTGCGTACGACTTTTCATATGGTTATGTACATTAATTATTAAGTGAGGCGACTGCATTTTACGAACGAACATTCGTTCCACATTTTGGCTCCGGAGCCCGGATTCGAACCGGGAACCAACCGGTTACACGTGTCCGCTAGTTTCTTAGCGGGGTGGACTATATCATATCCCGCGCAAACGGGACCGAGGCGCTTCCCCCTGCCGATTGGCAGAGGTACGGGTGAAAACCCTAGTCTCTGAACCTTCCCCTCGATGCATCCCAAAAATTCGGGATTCACTCGGGGCTTGGCTGCTGATTACCCGCCCACCAACTGGTGGGGTAGGGCTTCCAGATCAATTCACCTCGTTTTCATTCCTGCGTTTCCGCAGGAAGCTGCGTTAGACCGTGGTGTACTTCCCGATGACAATTCGCACAAAGCAGAATGCATTTCTTGAGTTCCGTTTGTATCTTCGCCCAGCTCCGGGTCATTCCCTTTTCGGATATGCCGAAATCTTTTTTGCCGGAACGATGATGAAACTCCAATGCTTCGCTAGATTTTGTATACCCGCAAATCATGCACGTACCGCCCATACTCGCCAAGGCCATCGCGCGCAACTTCTTGCGCCGTTTAGCAACAGCTTGAATAAGGTAGGCAGCACGACTACGATAGGTACGCTTCTCTTTCATCGGTGTACTCGTGTGGCCACAGCCGGTTGCTCTACCGTTGAGCTACTCCGGAATGCCAAAATATGGAACGAACTTTTTTGAACTCCAACCATACCATATGTATGTTTCCATGCAAGTTTAATAGTCCTTCAGCTTCTTCATCACCTCGTGGTCTTTGATGCGCTCCAGGGCTTTGGCTTCAATCTGCCGAATGCGCTCGCGGGTGACGCCGAATTCCTGGCCAACCTCTTCCAAAGTGTGCGCCACGCCGTCGTTGAGGCCAAAGCGCATTTCCAAAATTTTCTGTTCGCGCGCGCTTAAGGTGTCCAGAATATCCCGCACGTGGTCGCGCAGCAACTGCATGGCGGCAGCGCGGTCTGGACTAATGGTCTTCTGGTCTTCAATAAAGTCGCCAAGTGTAGAATCTTCGTCGTCCTCACCCACCGAGGTTTCGAGCGATACGGTTTCTTGCGAAATTTTTATGATGTGATGGATTTTGTCCAACGGCTCGCCCATTTCAGCAGCAATTTCTTCGGGCAAAGGTTCACGGCCCAAGTCTTGAATAAGCTGCCGCTCGATTTGCTGGAACTTATTAATAGTTTCTACCATGTGCACCGGAATGCGGATGGTACGGGATTGGTCCGCGAGCGCGCGCGTAATCGCTTGGCGAATCCACCAGGTGGCGTAGGTCGAGAACTTATAGCCCTTACGGTAGTCAAACTTTTCCACGGCGCGGAACAAACCAATATTGCCCTCTTGGATTAAATCTAGAAGTGACAGGCTGCGGCCGGTAAATTTCTTGGCAATCGAAACGACCAGGCGCAAATTTGCTTCGACCAATTTTTTCTCGGCTTCCACGTCGCCGGCTTCTTTACGCTTGGCCAGGGTAATTTCCTCACCCGGCCGCAACAACGGCACTTTGCCTATCTCGCGTAAGTACATTTGAATAGAGTCGCCAGAGATATCGGACAAATCCATTCGACTGGCATCGGTGACTTCTTTCTCTTTCTCCTTCTTATAAGAAAAAACCAAATTTTAATGAAACATGGAAAAATCTTCTGAGTAACCCAAAACAACCGTCTCTTTCTTTCATAAAAAACTATGATGACTTTATTGCTAAAGAGGTTATAAGATTGGCTATGTGTGCAGATGGATGTATCTCTATTTCCAATAGAAAAAAAAGAAAAACAATCATGTTAACTTTGATGCTTTCTTGCGCACATCCTTTCTTAGTTCAGGAATGGGCAATGTTGTTCGATAGGATTGGAATAAAAAATAACATTGTGGGTGGAATGAGCAAAACTAGAATTGCTGGCGTAAAAGGTATAAAAGAATCTGTTTTAAGATTTAATGAAATTGGTGGATTTATAGAGGGGGTTAAGGTATGTGTTCATGCATCGCCTCTTTATGGCATTGAAAAACAAAAAATTTTATCAGTTGTGGTAAATTTATTAAAAGAACATAAAAGAAATAACACAATTCCGATAAGTTTTGAAAAATTTAGCTCTTTACTTTAATTCTTTTGAAACGTACTGTCCATCTTTTCTGTAGCCGAGTTTATAAAAATATTCTCAGAACTTTT
>ERZ1292623.3441-Hain-H51-01um-R1-3441-length-13492-cov-5_pt2 | contig 10988 bp, 11 predicted proteins | sample MGYA00564398_ERZ1292623 | MGnify/ENA primary metagenome ERZ1292623 (study PRJEB36523, sample SAMEA6512633) | groundwater metagenome | collected 2019-01-07 | study: AquaDiva: Metagenomics assemblies of 32 groundwater samples
CGCAGTACCTCCTGCGGAATCTCCCTCAACGATAAAAAGTTCGGATTCCGCGGGATCCCGGGAACTGCAGTCTGCAAGTTTTCCGGGAAGCGTGAGTCCCTCGAGTGCGCCCTTCCGGAGCACCATATCCTTCGCCGCTTTCGCCGCCTTTCGCGCTTTGAGCGCAAGCAAGCATTTTTCAATCACGCGGCGGGTATCCGCAGGATTTCGATCAAGAAAATCTTTGAGTGCCTCCCCTACCACCGATTCAACCGCGGTCCGCGCTTCAGTGTTTCCAAGACGAGCTTTGGTCTGACCTTCGAACTGCGGCTCACGAATTTTTACCGACACGATCACCACAAGTCCCTCGCGAACATCATCGCCCGAAAGGTTATCTTCCTCTTTTTTCACATACCCGTCAGCCCTCGCGCGGTCGTTCAAACTTCTCGTGAGTGCTGACCGGAATCCAGTGAGGTGCATGCCGCCGTCTGGGGTGTAGATGTTGTTTGCGAACGAAAGCTCGTGAGTTTCAAGTTCGTCGGTGTAAGCGAACGCAACTTCTACCTCAACCGTATCGTAAGTTTTATTTACATAGAACGGACGCTCCTGAAGTGCCTTTTCAGTTCTCGAAACATATTTCAAAAACGAGAGCAATCCCCCTTCGAAATAGAATCCTTGGTAAAACGAATCTTTCTCGTCACGCTCGTCGATGATTTCGATTTTTACGCCCTTCGTAAGGAACGCTTGCTGCCGGAGGTGGTCCACAATCCGCTTCCGGTCGAATCCTCCCTCCTTGAAAATCTCTGGATCCGGTTCAAAGGTGACTTTCGTGCCGGTCGTATCTGCCTTCCCTGTTTTCTTTACCTTGTACTGCGGCACCCCGCGTTTGTATTCCTGCTCGTAAAGTCCCCCGTCGCGGCGGACCTCCGCCTTCATCCAGGTTGAAAGCGCACACACCACAGAAACACCCACACCGTGGAGACCGCCGGAAACTTTGTAAGACTCACCTCCAAATTTACCTCCGGCGTGGAGGGTAGTCATGACGGTTTCGAGCGCTGATTTTTTCGTCTGCTTGTGAACCTCGACCGGGATACCGCGGCCGTCGTCCGTCACCGCTACCCGGTTCCCCGGAAGGAGTTCCACGCGGATGTGTTTCGCGTACCCTGCCATCGCCTCATCGATCGAGTTGTCCACCACTTCCCAGACAAGGTGATGGAGACCGTCAACGCCGGTTGAGCCGATGTACATCCCCGGCCGCTTCCTAACCGGTTCGAGCCCTTCTAACACGTAAATATCCTTCGCGGTATAGGAAGCGCTCCCCTTATTGTCGATTCCTACGTCAGAATCCGCTGTTTTTTTTACCTTTTTTTGTTCTTTTTCAGCCATATAAATCTAAAGAAAAATGCCTTTCGCTGGCACTTCAAGAATAGCAAAAAATATACCTAAAAACAACACGTTTAGAATGCTCACCTTCATAGTCCCGCGCCCCCGTGGCGAGGGGGTTTACGTTATATACAGAGATCTACCGAACGCTCGCGTCGAATTTTTCTTCGAGCGCGTGAACGATTTTTTTGAATTCCTCCTGTGCCTCTCCGTCCGTGAGCGTCCGGTCATCGGAACGGAAATTCAGCCGGAACGTGAGTCCCTGATTTCCCGCGCCGAGCCGTGCCCCACGGTAGAAATCAATCACATCCGCCTCACGGAGAAGGTTGCTGACTTCCCGAATCACGGAAAGAACATCCCCCACGCGGACTTTTTCACGAACCGTGACCGAAAGATCGCGGGTGACGCCAGGATATTTCGGTGGCGCGATAAACTCACGCTCTGGCGACGCAACCGAGTAGAGCGTCGCGAGATCAATTTCAAGTTCAGAGGCAAAAAAGTCGGCACCTTTCACGAGCTTCACCATGCCAAGTTCCCGATGACCAGCGGTTTCGACACGAAGCATGCTTTTCCCTTCAGGTGCGATAATCGCGCCCTTCACTCCGAACCGTTCGAGAAATGATTCAGTGATTCCTTTCATTTCGAGCACCATGGAATCTTTCCGAGAGCCGATCGCAATACCAATTTTTGTGGATTCAGCTCCCTGTGTGAACACCGTCCCGATTTCAAAAATTCGGACTGTCGGGAAAAAGCGGAGGTTTGAACCGACGTTTCCGAGGAGTCCCCGCTCAAGGGACGAACGGAGGTAACGTTTGTCTGATGCGATCGGATTTTCAATTTCGATATCTCCGAATGAATCGAATGAGTAATTCATCACCTCCGAAAACCCGAATCCGACAAGAATGTGCCGTACCCGGTCTTTGAGATGAATGAGCTCATTCTCTTCCATCCCCATGAGCATCGTATGAGGCGCCTTTGGTTTGATGTTACCCACACCGTAGAGCGCGACAATCTCCTCAACGAGATCTTCGAAGATTGTAACGTCGGTTCGCAGTGACGGTACTCCCACCTGCGCTCCTATTTTCGTCTTCTTCCCAATCGAAAAACCTAATCGGTCGAGATAGTCCGTTGCCTCATCGAGTTTCATCGAGAGACCAGTAAGATGATTCAATCGTTCGATGTTGAAAACAATGTTCGTTGATTTTGGCTTTTCCCGATACTCCTCTTTCAACCCACCCGCTTTTGCATTACAGAGTTCAACGATGAGTTCAGTTGCGCGCGCAATGCCCGGGGAAACAAGTTCGGGGGTGAGATCGTGGGAAAACCGGAGCGACGCGTCCGTCTGGAGGGCGATCCGTCTCGATGTTTGATAGATCGAAACGCCATCGAAATTTCCGGCGGTTAAAAGCATCTGCTTCGTGTGTGTGGTTATCTCTGCCTTTTTCCCTCCCCGTATACCCGCAATATCAAGCGCGGTTTCTTTATCTGCAAGAACAATGTCGTCTTTGGTTAACGTAAAATGTTGACTGTCTAATGCCTGGATCTTTTCTCCTTCTTTCGCATCCCTCACGATGAGTGCCTTCGTGCTAAATTGAGAAGAATTCTTTCCGCGTTGATCGGCGTCTATTCCGCGTCCATCCGCGAGTAAGTCGAAATCAAACGCGTGCAAGGGCTGCCCCGTCTCAAGCGTTACATAGTTCGTAATGTCAACGAGGTTATTTTTGCTTTTCATGCCGCACACCTCGAGCGCTTCGCGGAGCCACGCGGGTGAAGGTCCGACGTGAACGTCCGCAAAATAACGCGCTGCCATGCGCCTGCACTTCGGAGTTGTTACCTCGAGATCAAAATCCCGCTTTGCTTTAATGGTCGGCTCGGCAATGAGCGGTGTCCGGAAACGCTTGCCAAGCGCCGCAGAAACAATTTTCGCGATCCCCCAGTGAGAGGCGGCATCCGAGTAGCGATTCGCGAGCACCTTCACGTCGAGCGTATCGCCTTCAATTCCCTCCACCTCAAAGAGGTGCATGGTGAGTATCTCCGCAAGATGTTCGGGGCTTTTAAGCGCCGGAACTAATTTTTTGAGAATTGTGTAGGAAAATTTCATACTGTTTCCATGTCTCTTTTCACATTCAACTTTCTACTCGCTAGAACTGGTTAATGAACCTTAAATCGCCCGAGCGGAAAAGACGGATATCGGGAATTTTGTACTTCACCATTGCGAGACGTTCCAATCCTATACCGAATGCAAATCCCTGCCATTCTTCTGGATTGTAGCGGGCATTTCTGAATACATTCGGATGTACCATGCCAGCGCCCATCATCTCGAGCCATCGTCCTTTTTGTCCAGAGTTCGTCGAGGGAAGCATTACATCCACCTCAATTCCCGGCTCCACGAATGGAAAATAACTCGGTCGGTAGCGGAATTCAATTTTTTTCTTAAAAAAGTGGTTAAAAAAAGTTTCGATGACGTACTTGAGGTTCGCCATGGAGATATCACGTCCTACCATAAGCCCCTCGAACTGACCAAAATTCATCTCGTGAGTTGCATCGGTTGCTTCATATCGGTACGCGATCCCCGGCACTAGAATCTGGAACGGCGGCTCATGACGTTCCATATAGCGGATTTGCATCGGGGAGGTGTGGGTGCGGAGCAATTTACGATGTCCAATTGACGATTTACTATTTTTTTTCTTGTCTATTGTATCTTGTGAATTGTGATTTGCTTTGAGCCAGAACGTATCCCACATATCCCGCGCGGGATGGTTCGGGGGAACATTTAATGCGTCGAAGTTGTAGTGCTCGGTTTCTATCTCCGGACCTTCAACTACCGAGAAGTTCATGAGCCGGAAAATCCGGATTACCTCGTCTTGAACCAACGTGAGCGGATGGAGGTGCCCCCGCTCGATTTTCACCCCCGGCCGAGTAAGATCAAGATCGCTCTCAAGCGAGGAAAGCGACTGAAATTCTTTTAGTTTCCCCGCAACCGCTTCCTCGATTTCCGTACGGAGCGCGTTTGCCTCTGCACCAACCTTCGCACGCTCTTCTACGGGCAAATCTTTAAGCGATCGCAAAATTTTCGTAAGTGATCCCCGTTCCCGCCCTAAAAAATCGAGGCGAAGCTCCTCGAGCGATTTTGTGCTAGTCACTTCACTCAACGCATTAAAAAATGATCGTTTCAGGTTGCTTACTTCGGTATCCATTGCTTTCGCATTATATCAAAATACTGGCCTAGCAGCACTCGTAAGTTGATAAATGAATGTGGGTAAGTTATTCTCGAAAAAGCTCGCCCTCTTACCTCTGTTTCTCGAAAGAGAAGGAAGTCGGATGACAAAAAATAACTTAGGGACGCCCGTAACTCTCCGTGACGATCTAGATGATCTACTCGCGCTCATGACCTGGATCTCGAGCGGTATTCTTGCAGGGTTCGCGGGGTGGAAAACCCTTGCGTACACCGAAAGCCAGGTGCTAGCTGTAATTGCTGCGGTTGGTACTGCAGCAATTTCTGTTTCCCTGTGGCACGCGTTCCAGATCCTGCTACGGAGACTACCTCGTCAGTACCCTTGATCCAAGAAGTAAGAAGAACCCACCTCTAACCTCGGTTATGTGGGTTCGATCTTTTAGAAACTACTATTTGAGGAGAATATTCACCTCTCCGCCAGGCCGCACCTCTACAAATCCGCTCTTCGATTCCACTACTTCTTCTTTGCCTTGGGTGTCGATCACGCGGATGTTTCCCGTGGCGAGCGGCGCGATGAGCGGCCGGTGATCATCGAGAATCGTGATTTCACCGGAAATTGTTTTCAGGTTTACGGAACGGCTTTCTTGCTCATAGACTGGTTTTCGAAGTGAGTAGATGTGAACAATCATTGGTTATTTATTGAATGTTGAATGTGGAATGGGAAATTGCTTTTCAACATGTCACATTTAACTTTTAACCGTGCCAATGCCTCCCTTCATATAGAAGGATTCTTCAGGTAAAGCGTCGTGCCGACCCTCAAGAATTTCCTTAAACCCTTGGATCGTTTTTTCGCGCGACACAAATTCACCTTTCAAACCGCTGAAGACTTCAGCAACGTGCATGGGCTGCGAGAGAAACCGCTGTACTTTTCGTGCGCGGGATACTGTAAGCTTGTCCGCTTCCGAAAGCTCCTCGAGTCCTAAGATCGCAATGATGTCCTGGAGTTCCTTGTATCGCTGGAGTACCCGTTGCACTTCCCGCGCAACTTCGTAGTGCTCTTTTCCCACAATTTTTGGCGTGAGGGCAGTCGAAGTGGAAGCAAGCGGATCAACTGCAGGATAGATTCCAATTTCAGTGAGCGATCGCGCGAGCACGATCGTGGAGTCCAAGTGACTGAACGTCGTTGCAGGAGCAGGATCGGTGATATCGTCCGCGGGAACGTAGATCGCCTGCACCGAGGTGATGGATCCCTTCGTGGTCGAGGTAATCCGTTCCTGGAGTTCACCCATTTCAGTTGCCAAGGTCGGCTGGTACCCTACCGCAGAAGGCATGCGCCCTAAGAGCGTTGAAACTTCGAGTCCTGCCTGCGAGAACCTAAAAATATTGTCTATAAAGAGAAGTACGTCTTTTCCTTCGCCGTCCCTGAAGTGCTCGGCCATCGTGAGCGCAGAGAGCGCAACGCGGAGCCGCGCGCCCGGAACTTCGTTCATCTGCCCATAGACGAGCGCGGTTTTATTAAACACACCGGACTCATGCATTTCTTTGATGAGATCGTTTCCTTCACGGGAACGTTCACCGACACCGGCGAATACCGATACACCGCCGGATTCTTCGGCAACGTTTCTGATGAGCTCCATGAGGAGCACGGTTTTTCCAACACCCGCTCCCCCGAAGAGACCGACTTTACCTCCCTTCACGAAAGGAGCGATGAGATCGATAACTTTGATTCCGGTTTCGAATACTTCAACTTTGCTCGACTGCTCTGTAAACTTCGGCGGCTGCCGGTGAATCGGAAGTCGTTTTTTAAATACTTTCTCCGGCTGGTTCATCGAGTGCCCCAGCACGTCAAAGACATTCCCAAGTACTTCCTGACCCACTGGCACCGAAATTGGTGCTCCCGTATCAGTTACCTCGTCTCCTCGGCGAAGACCGTCGGTTGAAGACATAGCGATCGCGCGAATCCGGCCCGGCTCTAAATGTTTTGCAACCTCAACTACTACGATCCCCGTAGAACCATTTACTTCGAGCGCGTTTAAAAGCGACGGCATGGCAGATCCCTCGCCGAAATCAACGTCCAAAACCGGACCGATAACTTGAATAATTTTTCCTTTCATATAGTGAGTGCGATGCTAATATACAAATTCATGCCAATAATACTAATAGTTATGAACGCAATTCGCATAATTAGTATGCATTAGTATATTGGCATCGCATTTAGGTACGTAACGCTTCCGCTCCAGCCACGATTTCCGCGACCTCGCGGGTAATACTCGCCTGGCGGAGCTTATTGTACGTCAATGTGAGCGTCCCTTTCAACTCCTCCGCGTTCTCGGATGCATTTTTCATAGCGACCATCCGCGCCGAGTGCTCGGAAGCATTCGCCTCAAGCACAAGGTCGTACACCATGATACGAACGAGTTCCGGAGCAAGTGTATCAAGCACCGTCTGCGGATCGGGCTCAATAAGGTATTCGAAATCCCACTTAGCTTCAGCACCAGCCGCAAAACTCGCAACCGCATTCCCCGTCCCGGCAAAACGGCCGTATTCGGGCACGAGCTCCTTCAATGTTTCGCGAACTCTTTCATCGGAAATCGGAAGAACGTCCCTGACCACCACGTCCTGGCGAAGCGTAGTCCGGAAATGAGTAGAAACCACGGTTACTCTATCCCACTGCTCTTCAAGAAATCCTTTCACGAGAAGATCCGCAAGCGGCACCACCTCTTCGGGCTCGATGAAATCTCCAAAATTTTTGAAAGACGCGTGAAGCTCATATCCTTTCCTATTGATAAATTCTTCGGCTTTTTTACCCACCGCGATAAAAATTACTTGTCGCTTGCTCGCCCCGTGGCGAAGCTGTTCGGGGTCGCTTGTCGCTTTTACCTCGTTTTCGATCCTCCGTTCAAACGCCCTAAACACATTCGTATTGAACGAACCGGCGAGCCCACGATCAGATGCGATAACCACAATGGCGCGCTTCGCAACCGGACGCTCGTGCATAATCGCCGGAGTATATCCGGTGCGAATCGAAAGCTCACCCAAGATGCGGAGTGCCTCAAACGCGAATGGCCGCGAGAGAAGCGCGGTCTCCTGACTCCGGCGCATTTTAGTCGCCGAAACCATTTCCATCGCCTTTGTAATCTGGCGGGTGTTGGTTACTGCTTTTATTCTCCTTTTAATTTCCTGAATGGAAGCCATGGCTTAGGGAAAAGTTAAATGTTGAATGTTAAATGAAAAATGTGACATGTGGGAAGGAAAAGTAGATTCTTTTTGAATCATTGACATTGTATATATAGTATGCTATGATGTTTTCGGCTCTTAAAGAAAGGTAAATCATGGAGCAAGTAATCCGAATAGGTACAAGTGTCACGCTAGCGATGCTGAGCGGTTTTGCGATAAAGGCGTACTGCCTGAACTCTTCAACCACCTCAGTGTTCGTGCTCGTGATCGGCATCATTGGCTTCACTCTCGCCCTTGTTCATTTTCGCCTCGCATTTGCTCATCTTGTTGCTCGAGAAATTTGAGCGAAATGAACGTTCTCCCGAGACCCGCCTCTGGCTACGGCTATGCGGGTCTTAAACTTTTTTACAACAAATCCAGAAACTCCTCGACCGTGAGTTCGGCATCTTTCAGAATGGAGTGCGCAAGCTTTTTCTTAATTGTCTTTCCACGATGAATAGGAACGACGGTACGCGCACCCGATCCTGAATGGAAAAGTACCAGATGACTTCCCCTTTGCCGATCTTCTACAAAACCCGCTTTCTTCAACGCGCGAATAATCTGCCTTGCGGTTAGCGGCGGCAATTTTGGCATACGCTTACCGTACAGAAGACACCGAAATCTTCACCATACCTTGAAACGCCCGAGTTTCTTCGGGAATATCCTCGCCGTGAATCGCGAGACTCTCAAGGTATGCTTCAATTGCCTCTTTTATATTTCGTTCCGCCTCCTCTAATGATTCTCCCTGCGTATGACATCCAGGCAACGCAGGAACGTGTGCCGCATACCCCCCCTCTTCTGCGGCATCATAGAATACACTGTATAAATAATTCTTTTTATTGAGCTTTGCCATATATAGATGATAACGAGCGTTACGAGAAAATGCAACGCTTACTTTATTGTTTCGAGGAACCTGGTAATCGCCTGCTTCAATTTTTCTTCAACAGCTTCTACTAAATCCCCGCTCTCGCGGATTGGCTTCAAGATATCCGCGTCGTGCAGGTTTTCGATGTACTCAAGGAGCGCCCGCTCAGTTGTGATAATTTTATCAACCGGAATTTCATTTAAATATCCACGGAGCGCTGCGTAAAACACCACGGCTTGTCGTTCGAAACTCATGGGTGAGCCGTCGGGTTGCTTCAAAATCTCAACGAGAAGTTGTCCCCGCTTAATTTTCGCGCGCGTCGCTTCATCTAAGTCGGATGCAAACTGCACAAATGCCTGAAGTTCACGGAACTGCGCGAGCTCGAGTCGGAGTTTTCCGGCAACCTTTTTTACCGCTTTTGTCTGTGCTGAAGAACCTACCCGGGAAACCGAAAGTCCGGCGTTCACTGCCGGCCGGATGCCTTGGTAGAAAAGATCTGATTCAAGGAAAATCTGTCCGTCGGTGATCGAAATCACGTTCGTGGGAACATATGCGGATACGTCGCCAAGCTGCGTTTCGATGATCGGGAGCGCCGTTAAAGATCCTCCGCCATGCGCTTTGTCCATCTTCGCTGCTCGCTCGAGGAGTCGCGAGTGGAGGTAAAATACGTCACCAGGATATGCCTCACGGCCTGGAGGGCGACGGAGCAAAAGCGAAATTTGCCGGTAACTCGCCGCATGCTTCGAGAGGTCGTCGTAGACAATCAAAGCGTCCTCGCCTTTTTCCATAAAGTATTCACCGATTGCGCAACCAGCGTAGGGCGCAAGGTACCACAACGTTGCGGGAGCGCCTGCGGGAGCAGCAACTACGATTGAGTATTTCATCGCACCTGCTTCTTCGAGAATCCGCACCACCTTCGCGATGTTTGCCTGTTTCTGACCGATCGCGACGTAGATGCAAATCGGCGTGCGGTGCTTTGCGTCTTTCGCCTGGTTGATGATCGCATCGATCGCAATCGAGGTTTTTCCCGTCTGCCGGTCGCCGATGATGAGCTCACGCTGTCCACGCCCGATCGGAATCATGGAGTCAATTGCCTTAATTCCTGTGTGGAGCGGTGTATTCACCGACTCGCGAGGAAGCACCGAGGGCGCGCGCTTCTCGACAGGGTTTTGCACCGGCTTTTCTTTTAAAAATATCGGGCCTTTGCCATCCACGGGCTGCCCCAGAGGATCGACGCCGCGACCGATCATCTCCCGTCCTAAGGAGATCGCGAGCACCTGGCCCGTGGGCTTTACCGTGTCACCAACCTTAATCTGCGAAAAATCTCCGAGCGCAATCGCGCCTACCGTTGTTTCCTCGAGATTAAACGCGACCGCTTGTACTTCGCCTTTCGTGGTTTCGATCGTGAGCGATTCCTGACTCATCGCCTTCGACAGTCCGCTCACCTTTAAAACGCCATCCCCTACTTCAATAACTTTGCCGACCGATTCGGGTTTGGTATCAGAACGGAATCCTTCGATGTCGCGTTTCAGTTTTTCGATAATTTCGTAAGACATAGATTTGCGATGCAAATATACTAATTCATGCCAATAATACTAATAGAAAAATTTTGATTCGTATAATTAGTATGCATTCGCATATTGGCATCGCATTATGTGAATAACTTTTTTGTTCTTCCTGCTAATGTCGCATCAATCACATGCTCTCCGTCGATCGTGATCCGCACTCCCGCAACCAACTCTGGTACTGCCGAAACTTCAATCATGCTCTGCTTTCCAAAAGCCGATCGCAACTCTCGGAGATGGGTATCGCTGAGCGGCCGCGCACTTTCAACCAATACCCGGCGCGTCTTCGTGGCGTGATCCGTAAGCCGCGTGATTTCCTGAATGATTTTTGGAAACGCCGCCACATCCCCGTGCTTTTCCACGGTAGCAAGAAATTTCTTACGAAGCTCTGCTTCTTGCTCGGGATTTTCTGCAATGGCTCGGGTAAAAGCTTTCGCGTATGCGAGCGATGAAAACTTCATGCTATTGGTATTCAAACTTCTTTACCGCCTTCACCGCTTCTCCGATGAGCGCTTCGTCAATCGCTCCCGGCGCAAGACTTCCAGTTTTCAACACCGCCTCCCGAACGAACGTTCTCGCTTCTTTGAGAATGGCATCTTCTACTTCTGCACGTCGTGCTTCGATTAATCGTTCCCCGCCCTTCATAATTTCCTGTTCTTTCCCTTTTGCTACTGCGAGAATTTCGGCTTCCTTCGTCTTTGCTTTTACTTCGGCCTCAGAGACGATTTTCCCCGCTTCTTTCTCTACTGTCGCGAGCCGCTCCTTGCCAAGCACCTCACCTTCACCAAGGCGCTTCCCTGCTTGC
>ERZ1292623.4797-Hain-H51-01um-R1-4797-length-10988-cov-3_pt1 | contig 10988 bp, 12 predicted proteins | sample MGYA00564398_ERZ1292623 | MGnify/ENA primary metagenome ERZ1292623 (study PRJEB36523, sample SAMEA6512633) | groundwater metagenome | collected 2019-01-07 | study: AquaDiva: Metagenomics assemblies of 32 groundwater samples
AACTCCGTCGGGTTTGACCATTACGAATGTTTTCTCTTCCTTTGGATGTGCCATAACAGTTAATGTAAAATGTAAAAGTCAAAATGCAAAATTACAATTCAAAATTAAGAATAATGGGGTCATACTAACAGTAAATGCTTATAAAATCAATCACGCGTGCCAATACATATGCAAAAGCACAAACCGAGTGATAATATACCCGCTATGCATACATTTCAGACTATAGGGTTAAATGTATGCATAGCGCAAAAATAGCGTGGAAATATAACGCTGAGAGCGGACTGCCGCTTGCAAATAATTTCACTTGTCAAAGATTACCTGTCCGGAAGCGTATGCGGGGGCATTGGGGGCGGTTCGCGGCGATAACGGCGCGCTATTTCTTCTTCCACTTCTTCGCGCGGACGGCCGTACTTGAGCGCTGAAAGTTCTTTCAGTTTCTCTACGATCGCGGGATTTCCTTTCGGCGGCGGCATCGTCTGAATGTTGAACGGCTTGACCGGTCGTCCATTTGCAAGCATTCGTACATAGGCATTATAATTATCTATATTTACAATATCGCTTTGCTTGAATGTGGGAGCAAGCTGGGGCTCCAAAAATTTCGCGTCCTCGGCTCCCACGCGAAAGATTGCCATTGAACCGACGTTGCCAAATACGGCATTTTTGATATCTTCGGAAAGTTGCGCGATAAACTGATGCGCGATATTGAGCGAGAGACGATATTTGCGCGCTTCCGAAAGGATGATTGCGATGGACGGTGTCGTTATGTTCTGAAACTCGTCAATGTAGAGATAAAAATCATTCATTTCTTTTTTACCCACCATATCCACGCGCGAAAGAGCCGCCATCAATATCTTGCCGACCAGCACAAGCCCGATTAAGTTTGCGTTAATATCGCCCAGCCGCCCTTTGGAAAGATTCACCAAAAGAATCTTTTTATTGTCCATTATCTCGCGGAAATTGAACGCCGACTTCTGCTGCGCGATAATCGGCCGAATGATATCATTGGCCGTGAAAACATCAAATTTATTGGTCACATACGGCGCGTAGTTGGCAAGCGCCTGTTCGCCGGTAGTTTTTGTTGCAATGTCGCGCCAAAATTGCGTTACAATCGGATTTTTGCATTTGGAAAGTTTCATCTCGCGGAATTGCGGGTCCACCATCACGCGCGAAATATCCAAAAGCGTACTGCCGGATTCCGGGTCTTCTATTACAAGCATTGTCGCATTTCTGAAATACTGTTCAAATGCCGGACCCATTGATTCCGGAATCTTCTCATACAATTTCTGGAAAATGCCGAATAATTCGTTTACGACGAAAGTCTTTTGTTCTGGTGCGCTCACATCATATTCCAGCATATTGAGCCCCATAGGGCGCGCGGTGGATGCAGGGTCAAAATAGATCACATCATCTATTCGCTCAGGCGGAATGTTGGCAAGAATGTCCACTATATCCGTGCCGTGCGGGTCAATATAGCACACGCCATCGCCACGCCGTATATCCTGTAGAATCATATTTTTAATAAGAACGGTCTTACCAGTACCTGTCTGTCCTATCACATAAAAATGGCGCACGCGGTCCTCCTTTCCAATATATACTTTTGTTTCCGCGCCGCGATAGCGGTTTATGCCGAGCAATGTTCCCTCTTTCGGCAGATCAAGCGGCGCGGATGCCGACCCCGCTTTCGCTTCGCGCAGATGCGGCGACTCCGTACCTATAACGGGGAAATGCACAACGGTGGTAAGCTCTTTCAAATTAAACGGCATTCCGTCATCTTCTGAAAATGTGCGGTATGAAAATTCACTGAAGAACCTGAGGAGGCCGCGTCCCTTGCGCTCTTCAAATTTTATGCCGTTGCCCTGCGTGTTGGTGAATTGGTTGAACGCCGATTCAAGGTCGGCAAGGATGGCGCGCGCGCGCGGCTCCGTGCGCGCGGAAGCTATCACTCTGATGTTCGTCTGCATTATCGTACTGCCGACCTTTTCTTTTATTTGCTCAACTGCGACATCGTCAACGGGCTCTTTCGGAGATTCGCCCTTTTTAGCCGCGCCGGAACCGAGAAATAATTCCTTAATCTCCTTCCCCATTTCTCCTATAAATGTTTCCGGCATATTTATCGCCTTCTTCACCGGCACACCCTTGCGGATTTTATCAAGCGCGTGTCCGTAGCGCAGTACGAAATGCGCTCCCGCCGGCGCTATCACCAGCTGAACCGCCGCGCCCTCGCCTTCTTCCTTAAGCCGTGCAAACACATTCAATATGACATTCAGCGGGTCATGCTCAAATGTGTCGTATGTCTTGAGCGGGTAGATTGGATTTTTAACCTGCTTGGCAATAGCGCCCACAGACGCGCCGCCGTCATTGAACACATTGTAATCGTCCGTTTTCTCTTCTATTTTCGCGTGCGGGAATACGGCGTGAATCTGTTTTGCGAAAAGATCTTCCTTTGCGGACGGCACGGCGGCGTAAAAAACAACTTCACTGCCGATATGCGGGAGCGCGATCTCAATAGTGAAATAATTTCGTCCAAGTACCGGATTTTTCGTATCGCCAACGGAAAGCATACCTGCATAAAATTGCTCCATTGCCGCCACCATCTCCTTAAATGTGTGTTTTTGCCCTTCTTCATCCGCTTCCTTCGGCAACGCAATTTCGTAAAGTTTCATATTGAGGGTGCGAAAAAGCGGGGTTCCCTCCTTTATTCCCGGTGTCGCGCCGCGAGACGCAACATACTGAACAAGGAAACGATGAAAATCGTCTGCAATGTGCGGATTGTTCAATTTTCCTACAACATCAAGCGTATTCTTTATACCATTCTCCTGCATATAACCGAGAAGTTCTTCCATTGTTTTGTCGTGCTCTTCAGGGGAGAGTTTGAGCGCGACTTGTTCCGTACGCTCGCGCGTCGCGCGATATTGTGGAGCAAGAACGCTCTCCGACTTCTCCGCGCGATATACTGCCACGACATCCTCCGCGATACGCTCACGCTCTTTGCCATCCGGCGCGCGCGGAGCAGAGTTCTCTCTCTCAGCCAACTGCGCTCGCAAAAACACTATCTCCTCTTCGGGAGATGTGAATTGCGGCACTCCTTCAAAAACAGTTTTCTCCATTACTATGCATTATACCGCATCCGTCGCCGCACAAAAAGAAAACCGGGCACAGACCCGGTCTTAAGAAACCCGCAAAAACCGCTTTTTTAATTCTCCCCCAATACAAATGGGAGAATTCCCTTAAACTCAAAAACGGCCAAATCCATTTGGTGAACACCTGCAAAGAGCCGGCGCGGAACATGCCTGTTCAGAAACGCGATGCCCTTAATCCCCGCCTTCTTTGAATCAAGCACATCCGATGGCAGGTCGCCGATCATCGCGCACTCGTGTGCCTTCACATACTCCATCCCGCGAATGATGGCTTCTATCTGTGCCGCCTTGTCGTGAACATGAAAATGCATACTCTCGCAGTATTGAGTTAATGATGCCGCCTCCACGAGCGGTTGCGCGAAATCGCCCCTTGCCGCAGAGATCAGGTGTATTTCAACGCCCACATTTTTCAACGCATTAAGGGCCATGTGCAGCTCTGGGGTGATGACCACCTCTTCCATATGTGCGTAGTATGCCGGCTGGTAGATCTCATACAGCTCATCCCGCGTGGCACACACACCGCGATCTTCGTAGAACTTATGATACCCGCCATCTTGCGCGACGGCCGAAATGTACTCTTCTATTGAGGGTAAGGGCTTGCGGTGAGTATCAAAAATCGCCCTTACCCCGGCGTACGACGACTCCCAGTCATCCACGCAGGTACCGTTCAAATCAAGGAACAACACCCGTATAGGTGGATATTTCTTCATCGGATTACCCTCGTTGTTTTGTGTCAGACATCACTATATACGAGCCGTCATTCCTTCGTCAAGATTTCCGCGGTACCGTCTGTGATAAGAATCGTGTGTTCAAAGTGGGCGCTACGTTTGCCGTCTTTTGTCTTATAGGTAAATCCGTCTTTATCGCGATATTTTTGCTTGCTCCCCTCGTTTATCATTGGCTCAAGCGCCACAACCATACCCGATTTCAATTCAACGCCTGTTCCTTTTTGTCCATAATTCGGTATCTCCGGGTCTTCATGCACGTGATGCCCCACGCCGTGTCCGGCAAGTCCTTCCACAACTCCATAACCATACGGCTTTATGAACGCTGAAACGGCATTGCCGATATCGCCAACGCGCGCGCCGTTCTTTGCCGTTTTGATACCAACCATGAGAGCTTCCTGCGTAATGTTCATCAATTTGCGCGCCGCGTCATCAACTTCACCCACGGGCATCGTCATTGCCATATCGGTAATAAGACCTTTGTGTGCAAGACCAAGGTCAAGTCCTACAATATCTCCTTCTTTCAACACGCGGTCGGGAGAAGGAATGCCGTGAACAATTTCATCATTCACCGACGCGCACAATGTCGCCGGATACGCGCGCCCTCCCCATATCGGTTTGTATTGTAAAAACGCAGGCACATCACCGCCGTCGCGAATGAGTTTCTCGGCAAGAGCGTCAAGTTCGCCTGTCGTAACACCCGGACGCACCGCTTCCGCCACGCGCCGCAAAACGCCAGCGAGCCGCCGCCCGCTCTCACGCAAAATTTCTATTTCTTCCGGCGTGTTAATCGTTATCATTGAATGCTTTTTTAATGATCTCATGATGAACTTCTTCAATACCCTGCTCGCCGTTTATTTCAAGAAACACATACCGCGAATTATTGCGGAAATAATTGATTGCCGGAACAACATTTTCAGCGAACCAGTCAAGGCGGTTGTTGATATATTCATCGGTGTCATCAGAACGCCCGCGCCCTTTCATCATCTGAAAAGCGCGCTCGCGTGGCACATTCAGATAAATTACGCGCGGTTTCTTGATGCCGTAAAAATCAAGCGCCGAATCAAGAATGGGCGCTTCGTGCAGGCGGCGCGAGAGGCCATCCATCACCAAATGCTCCTCGCCGGAATAGTTCTCAATAAAAAATCCAGTCCAAAGCCACACGGGAATGAATTCGGGCATCAATCCGCCGTTTTGCATCACCTTCTTTACCAGCGTACTCGTATAATTCCCCCTTTCGGCCAATTCGCGCATCTTGGCACCCGTTTCCACATAAAGCGCCTTGCGATTGGAATTTTTTTCCAAATATTCCAGAAGGAGGCGCGCTTGCGTCCCCTTGCCCGACCCTGATTGTCCGAAAAATATGAATGTGAACGGCTCTTTTATCATAATATGGTCAGTATAGCGTATTTCTCCATTACACCAAAATCTCTAAAAAATTGCAGGACGCGAATCAGAAAGATTAGTGTATAATTGAGAGACATGAGATTTGGTAATTTTGAATCAACAGGCCAGGAACTTCTCGGCGAAGGGGCTGATAGGAAAACGTTCATCAATCCAGTGGACGCGGAGAAGGTTATCTCTGCGACAAAAGAAGGGGCGGAGAAAGACACCCATCGTCAACTGAAGGGCAGGTTTTATCTTACAAAAATAGTCCACGCGCTTCTCCCTAAAAATATTCCTAATGTGTACCAGGTCGGAGAATCTCGCGACGGAATACAGTCTGCCGATAGGCAGCGCATCTCACATACGACAGGACACGCACATTTACAAAAAGCGCGTCAATCTGGAGGGAGTGAGGAATCGGCAAGAAAACAAATAATAGAAGAAATGGGGGAAGGAATGACAGATGTAACTTTAAAACTTTCAGATATTGGTCTTGGTTTCAATATTGATGAAAACGTCGGCAATTACACAAAAGACGAAACAGGGAATATGCATTATCTTGAGTCATTCAGCCCTTGGCAGGCGGACGCAACAAGCCCTGGAGGACTCGAAGTATTGTTTAACGAGGAAACGCTGAGAACTGCTATTGATGGTATCCCTGACCAGGAGACGAAAAAAGAATGCGTAAAGCATTTAGGGAGACTTATGGAACTATTGGCTGAAGAACAGCGAGAGCAACAAAGAGTACAAGAGGAGCACAAGATGGGCTTGATGGAGTGTGGTCCGCAGGTTAAAGAGCTCGAGACAATCCTCGCGCCATTTCTAATGGAAGATGCCCTCGTTATGTTGCACGCTATCAAAACGGAAGAAGAAGCCGAGAAAAGTAACGAAAGAAAGTCTGCCGAAATTGCTCTCACCATTACCCGCAATAGGTTGGCTATTTTAAAGAATAAAACCAATATTTCCAATGAAGAATATATTACCTTATGTCAAAAATACGAAATCCTTTCTCGTGCCGTTGGAATGGTAAATCGTGGAGTTATAGACCGTAGTAGATAACCCGTATTTCAATTTGAAATCTTTTATACTAATACTAACACGATATCCTCATACTCTTGCATCGCGAAATGTGTAGATGTACAGTGATAAGATTTTTCATAAAGCCAGCAAGGAAGTATGCCGAAATCCGTGTTTTTAATACTCCCTCATTGAGATTTGCGCGTCTATCTTTTTAACAAGGTCAAGCACTACCGACACGACAATGAGAAGTGCCGTACCGCCGATTGCAAGGGCCGTTATGCCGGTAATGGCCTGCATCGCGAGCGGAAGCACCGCGATAAGTCCGAGGAAAAGCGCGCCGACAAACGTGATGCGCGTGAGAATACGCGCGACGTATTGCGATGTCGCCTGTCCCGGGCGCACGCCCGGAACGAATGCTCCTCCTTTTTGCAGGTTCGTCGCAATGGCATCGGGGTCAAACGTAACGGCCGTGTAAAAATAAGTAAAGAGAAAAACCAAAAGAAAATAAAATATTGAGTAAAACCATCCGTTGTTCAAAAACGAAAGTACGGCTTTAGAAATGGCCTGCACGATACTGCTATCAATATTGCCGAGAAAATTGAATACCATCTGCGGCAGCAGAAGGAGCGAGAGCGCGAAAATAATCGGTATCACGCCGGCTTGATTCACGCGGAGCGGCAAATATGTGGAAACACCGCCATACACTTTCATCCCGCGCACGCGCTTCGCGTATGTTACCGGAATAGGCCGTTCCGCTTCCGTAATTATGATTACGCCGGCTATAATGGCGATTGCGACAAACAAAAACGCGATATATAGGGGAATCTGCGATACGTCAAAAGAGAAAACGAGTTGCGCGACAGTGGATGGAAGCGCTGCGACTATACCGGCAAAAATAATGAGTGAAACGCCATTGCCGATTCCGTATTCCGAAATCAATTCGCCAATCCACATCAGGAGTACCGAGCCGGCCACCACCACGCCCACATTTACAATCTGACTCCACAAATCCAAATGCGCCACGATACCCTGACGCTCCAAAAGCACCAGAAGGGCGTAAGCCTGAATAATCGCGAGAGGTAAAGTGAGCAAGCGAGAATACTGAGAAAACTTTTTTCGCCCAGCTTCCCCTTCTTCGTGATACAGGGCCTTTAGCTTTGCGGACATTATGGTCATCAACTGCATAATGATGGACGCGGTAATGTACGGCGCGACACCAAGCATCACGATTGAAAGGTTTGCCAGTCCGCCGCCGGAAAAAATGTTCAGCAAGCCGAAAAATTGATTGCCGGAAAAGAATTCCTCAAGACGCAGTGCGTCAATACCCGGCACGGGAACAGCCGCAAGCAAGCGAAATACCGCCAGCGCGAAAATTACAAAAAGAAGTCTCTTTCGCAGGACGCTATCATGAAATACTAATTTAATTTTTTGGAGAAAATTATCCATATTTTAAATTAAAAATGTACTCCGTCCGCCGGCGGATTGCAATTTACATTTTTATCGTTCCCCCCGCCTTTTCAATCCCGTCTTTTGCGCTCTTTGATGCCATACATCTCTCAATTGTCAGTTTTTTCGTAAGCGTTCCGTTGCCGAGTATCTTCACTATCGGAGTCTTTCCTTTCATATTGCGCACAACGCCCTTTTGCACAAGAATTACCGGATTGACCATATCTCCGTTTGAAAAAACATTCTCAAGGACACCGAGATTCACGCCCTGCGCGCGTACTTTTTCCGCATTCACGGTGCGTGCCCTGTTTTTACCGTGTCCGCGCATTTTTGGAATCTTCTTTATCGTATCGCGAAGCTCCGGACGCAATTTCCTTCCCGCGCGCGCTTTCTGCCCTTTTGTGCCTCGTCCGGAAGTTTTCCCGCGCTTCCCGCCGCGCCCGACACGCCGGCTCTTTTTATTCGGAGTATTTCTTTTTAGTGTGTGTAATTGCATAATATTTAGTCAAAAGTCTGTAAAGTTGAAAGTCTGTAAAGTCTAATGATTCCACTTTTTACTTTATGGATTTTATAAACTTTACGGACTATTTCGTTATTTGAGTTTCTCCAATGCCTTGATGGTGGCACGTGCATTGTTGAGCTTATTCTTGCTTCGTGAAAAAATCTTCGCGCCGATATCTTTCACGCCGGCGAGGTCAAGCACAATGCGCACGGAACTGCCTGCCACGATGCCTCTCCCGGGTGCCGGCATAAGCATTACGCGCGCGCTCGCGAGTTTTGCCTCGGTTTCGTGAGGAATGGACATCGCCTTTGTAAGACGCAGTTTTATCATATTCTTTTTCGCGCTACGGAACGCTTTTTCAATGGCGAGAGAGGTGTCACCGGCTTTCCCTGTGCCCACACCGACGCGTCCGTTGCGGTCTCCGGCGACTACGGCAACGCTGAAATTAAACCTGCGGCCTCCGGAAACCACGCGCGTAACACGGCGAATATCTATCATTTTCTGGTCAAATTCCGGTTTTGCGCGCTCAAAATTCGCGCGGCGCGGCCGGCCGCCCGCCTGTGACCCTCCGCGGCGCTGACCTCCCGCACCACCACCGCGCGGCGGACGCGCATTTCTCGCGCCCGCGGCTCCACCGCGCGCTCTATCCGTATTATGTTGTTTTGTTTCTTTGGGCATATTTCAAATGTAAAGTGTAAATCTCAAAATGCAAAAGTTAATTAAAACTCAAGTCCTCCTTCTCGCGCCCCTTCGGCAAATGCGCACACGCGACCTGTATAAATAAATCCCCCTCTGTCAAATACGACCTTTGTTATTTTCTTCTCCTTCGCGCTCTTCGCAATCAAAAGACCGGCGGCGCGAGCGCGGTCTGTCTTCGTCTTTCCTTTCACAATATTATCAGACACGGATACGATAGTCTTGCCCGCAATGTCGTCAATAACCTGCGCATACACGCGCGTATTTGACTTGAAAAGCGCGAGACGCGGACACGATGAAGTCCCAGCGGCTTTCGCGCGTATCTTCTTGTGCCTTCGTATTCTTTTTTCTGTCTTTGTTTTCATTGTTTTATTCGTATGTTCGTATCAATTCGTAATTCGTATTTGTACACTGATGTTGCTCATATTCATATCATTTGTAACATTCGTATATTCGTATGGCGCTAGACCGACTTCTTCCCCTGCTTTCGTCTTATTACCTCTCCTGAATATCTCATACCTTTCCCTTTATATGGTTCAGGTTTCTTGAGGGCGCGCACCATTGCGGCAAACTGTCCCACCTTTTCTTTGTCAATTCCGGAAATGGTCATTACGTTTTTTTCCGCCTTCATTTCAATTCCATCCGGAACAGGTACGTTCACTTTATGTGAAAAACCGATTGAAAGGACAACCGTTTTACCCTGAAGGTCGGCTTTATACCCCACTCCTTCAAGAATAAGCGTCTTCACATACGGCTTGTTGACTCCGCTTATCATATTTTGGATATGAGAAGCGTATGTTCCCCAAAGAGCGTTTGTGAATGGCGACTCTTCTTTGCGCGAAAGCGTAATATCTTTATCGCCTATTGCGATAGCAATAACATCTTTAAACTCACGTTTCAATTCGCCGAGCGGCCCTTTCACGGTCAACACGCCGCCGTCCATCGTTACGGTTGTCTTATTTGGTATCTCAATAATTTGTTTTCCTACTCTGCTCATGTTTCAAATTAAAAATTCAAATCTCAAAATGCAAAATTGTGGCATCCGCAACGCAGATTCATTAATTTTAAATTTTGATATTTCCATTTTGCATTATGTTTTACCATATCTTAAAAAGCGCTTCACCGCCAACGTGTTCCTTTCTGGCTTCTTTATCTCCCATAATGCCCTTCGGCGTGGACAAAACAAGCATACCGAAACCGTGGCGTACGGGCTTAATCTCTTTCGTTCCATAATACACTCTGCGTGAGGGTTTTGAAATGCGCACAACCCCGCCGATACGCGGAGTCTTCCCGTTATAAACGATTCCAACCTCCAGATATTTTTTAACTTTCTTTCCCTTCTTTGTTACTGACGCCAAATACCCCTCTTTTGCCAAAAGAGTCGCAATCTCAAACTTCACACTGGAATACGGCATCATCGTAGATGCCAAGCTGGCAGTGCTTGCGTTTCTTATATTTGTTAAAAAATCTGCGATAGGGTCCATAATATAAATTCAAAATTGAAATTTCAAAATGCAAAATTACCAACTTGATTTTTTGACTCCCGGGATTTTGCCGTCGTTGGCAAGCTCGCGGAAACAAATACGGCACAGGTCAAAGTCCCGCATATACCCACGCTTGCGCCCGCAACGAAAACAGCGATTTGTCTTCCGCGTGCTAAATTTCGGCACTTTTCGCGAACGTGCGATGACAGACGTTTTTGCCATAATAATAGTACGCCCTGCACGGTATATTTCTTTGATATCACGCTTTTTTTCTTCTAAACCGGCCTACGGCACAGAAGGAGAAAAACGGATCAAAAGACATTACCGCCCCCAAGAGCTTGCTCCATATACTATCAGACCATCGGATTTTGTCAACAAAATGGTCATTCCAAAAAAGATGGCCGGTGCGATGTGCGCCGGCCCTATTGCTTCCCCCATTGCGGTTGCTGGAAAAGCTCTCCCTGTGTGACTCCATTCCTCGCCTTCAAGATATGCCCAATTCCACGCACCACCTTCAAGGTCGCCAATTTACATCTGCAGCAGCTTGACAACAAATGTGCCACGCGTAGTATGCGTACAGACACATTTGGAT
>ERZ1292623.4798-Hain-H51-01um-R1-4798-length-10987-cov-6_pt1 | contig 10987 bp, 9 predicted proteins | sample MGYA00564398_ERZ1292623 | MGnify/ENA primary metagenome ERZ1292623 (study PRJEB36523, sample SAMEA6512633) | groundwater metagenome | collected 2019-01-07 | study: AquaDiva: Metagenomics assemblies of 32 groundwater samples
TTATTCTTATTATTTTTGTAACATTAGTTTACTTTTTGATTAAAAGAGAATGGGGGAGTACGCCAGCACTCTTTTCATTACTATTATTTGTCACATATGCGCCATTATATGCAAATGGCAAAATGATTTTAGCCGAGATCCCAGGCTTGCTATTTTTGTTACTAGGCCTCCTATTCATATCACTTGGCGGCAAGGCCGCCAAGTTAAGTTATTTCTTTTTTGGCCTCTTCGCCGCAAGCAAACTCGCTTTTACTGCTACTTTTTTGCCAGCTTTAGCTATTGGGCTCGCCTTCGCGATTTATTGCAAGCAAATTAATTGGAAGCAGGCTATTTCGAGTATGTGTATTACCGTTGCTCTGGTTTTGCCGACTATTTACATGTCACTTGTTTCTAATTTAGGTTCGCAAAGTTTGGCTAATCCATATGGTCAGGCAAGTTTAGTGCAAACTATTATTTCTAATCTCAAGTTATTTTTCTCAAGCTCTACTCTATGGCACATGATCTTCTTGCTATTCGTTACATGTTGGGCGTTAGTTGTTACTTATCAGAAAGGGAATCGAGATTGGCGAGGAGTCACGCTAGTTTGCTTTGGGACACTAACCTTTGCTTACTGGCTCGTTAGTCCGGGAGTATTCAGATATCTTTTGCCACTTATTCTGATTTTACTCGCAATTTTTCCCACAGCACTGTTTCAGACCTTTTCGGTTACCGGGTATCCGAAAGTGGCCAAGGCTCTGGTTTTTGGGCTTGTTTTGGTCCAGGGATGGCATTTTGCAACTAGTGCTAGTATCTCGCACGGCAACGACTATCTGCGCTTTGAAAAGTATTTGCAGGATAACCCGATTCCAAGTGATAAATCTGTGGGAATAATTAACTCCCCATTTGCGCCCGTCATTGTGCCAAGAGAAAATATGTCACAGTTTGTGCGTATAGATGCAATCGAAGAGGGCAAGAATCCGCTAGATGCTAAAAAAGAAAAACTACCTGATTACCTAATTTACGAAACAGAAAATCTAGAACTAGATATCACGCCATACTATTTTCACATCATAGAGCCGTTATATAAGAAAATAGCAGACTTTGATCAGATAATTGTATGGCAGAAGATTTGATTATTCACGCGCCACTTGGTGTTTCAGATGCGATCACTGCTACGCGTATATTAGCTGAAGTGGCAGGTAAGCAGGGTAAACAACGAGTACTTGATATGGGTACTGGCACCGGATATATCGCAATTTATTTAGCAAAATTGGGAATGAAAGCAGATGCGACTGATATAAGTGATTTGGCACTCGAAACTGCGACTAGTAATGCTTCAGAAAATAATGTGCATATTAATATCTATAAATCTAATTATTTTGAAAATGTTAAAAGTAAATTCGACTTGATAGTTTGGAATGCTCCCGTAGGTGACTCGCACGGGAGCAAGTCGTTTGATTTTTTAAAGAGCATGATTAGAAAGATTCCCATTCTACGCAAACTAGTCCAAAAAGTTACTTACAAACTTTATCTCGAGGAGCGCCTAAATATGGATAAAATTGTTTTGGGTAAAGTAAGTGGGTTTCTGGAATCTCGCGGTGTACTTGTTATGATACTGATTGATGGTGAGAAAGAGGAATTACTGCCTTTAGCACAGGAGGCAGGTTTCATCTCAGAGGTTATCGACGCCCCGGAGTTTAGAAAGTCCGTACCAGGTTGCATAGCGCTCTTCACAAAAAAGAAATGAAATTTTTATTCAACTATGATTGGCATACGGCCTTACGGCAATTTTCTCGTTATGGAGTTGCCAGTATTTTCAGCTACTCGGTTATTTTCGGCGGTTCGTATGTTCTTACAGAGTTCGCGAATCTCATGGCCAATATCTCATACTTTATTTCACTCTCTATTTCATATGTGTTTCTTTACCTAGTTAGTCAGCCATTTATTTTCCGTAATAATATAAGCGAACATCGTCTGGACAGATTCTTGCTTCATATTGCTATCTTTTGGATAGCTAATAACCTTCTGTTCAATGTAATTTTCTACAACAGCAGGTTGCATTATTTGTTGATCATTGTCATAAATGTAGCCATTTTTGCCCCTTTAAGGTTCTTGTCTTTGCGACATTTTGTCTGGAAAAACAATTAGTCATGTTCAGTAATCTCAAAAAGTTATTTGAGCAAGAACTAGAACAGATAGAAAAGTCTGGTTTGAGCAAGCGCGAACGAGTAATAAGTGGCCCACAAGGCGCGGTCATAGTGGTAGATGGCAGAGAGTTTCTAAACTTCTGCGCGAATAATTATCTTGGGCTAGCATGTAGTGAGGAGGTGATAAGTGCCGCTAAAGAAGCAATAGACAGTTTCGGCTTCGGAACGGCGAGTGTAAGATTTATCTGTGGCACTTACACTTTGCATAAGGACTTAGAGCTGGCCGTTTCCAAGTTCCTGGGCACAGAAGACACAATTCTTTACACTTCATGCTTTGACGCTAATACAGGCCTTTTTGAAACTATTTTAAATGAAGGTGACGCTGTTTTCAGCGATGAATTGAACCACGCTTCTATCGTAGATGGGATTAGGCTCTGCAAAGCAGACAGGTTTAAATTTAAGCACGCTGACCTCTCTGATCTGGAGGCGGAGCTTATACGTGCGGGAATGAAGCGCCGCAAACTTATTGTAAGTGATGGAGTATTCTCTATGGACGGGGAGATTGCCCAGATCGAATCCATATGCAATCTGGCGGACAAATATGAAGCTATGGTTATGATAGATGATTCTCATGGTACTGGGGTGTTGGGCGGTATTGGTCGGGGGAGCGTAGAGGGTCTCACCTCCAGAATAGATATAGTCACGTCTACTTTTGGTAAGGCTTTGGGTGGGGCGGGCGGTGGGTTTACTTCCGGACGGAAAGAAATCGTAGCTCTACTTCGAGAGCGCAGTCGCACCAACCTCTTCAGTAACGCCTTATCACCCTCCATAGCCGGCGCAGCGCTTTTTGTTTTGCGGAATTTCGAAGATAAGTTTGCGAATAATCGACAGCAACTTGCCCAAAATACTAAATACTTCAGAGAGAGAATCTCAAGTTTAGGGTTTGTTTTGGGAGGGTTAGGCAATCACCCCATCAATCCAATTATCCTCGGAGATGAGAAGCTTGCTTCAGAAATGGCTGACAAACTTTTCGCTGAAGGCGTCTACGTGCGCAGCTTCACCTATCCCGTAGTGCCGAAAGGCAAAGCCAGGATCAGAGTTCAGATATCGGCCGCTCACACTAAAGATCATATTGATCAAGCTGTGGGGGCCTTTGCTAAGGTCGGTCGCGAACTCGGTGTGATTAAATAGGTTCGTGTTTGTTCAGCCTACTGCCAAGTGACCTTACTCGAGATTCGATGTTGAAATAGCCTCGATAAGCTTCTTCAAAGAAGTGCAGAATCAAAAACAACGAGTAGATAAATACAACCCCCACTAAAACACCTGCTAATTTAGCCAGCAAGAAAATGATTAGCGCGATCAAGAACTCGCGTATCTGATATCGTATACCCAGCAGAGAACGAACTCCAATGGCCGCCCTTGGAGTGGGGGTGGGGATTGTCGTAGTTGAGTGATTCATTGGGTACTTGTCTTCGTTTCCAAAGTAAGTCCCGAAAAATATTTTATTCTCTAGTTTGCCAGTTGCTTTGAGTAGTGCCCAACACAGTGCCCCCACAACTCCCACAAGTGTAAATAACGCGCGATCTGTAACTGCGAGAGTGAGCGAAACTAAAAATAGTCCTGGAATGAGCAAATGATTGATTGCGTCTAAATATACGCCCTTAAGTGAGTACACATTGCGAAGTCTGGCGATCTCGCCATCTACGCCATCAAAAAGAAGATTCAGATAAGCAAGCGCAATTCCTAAATAAAAATTAAAGAAGAGCACACTCCAGCTCGCAATAATACCCAGAATAATAACAAGCAGACTGATCTGGTTAGCTGTAATCTTAGTGCGTGACAATAAATATGTGATGTAAATAGAGGGTTTGCGGTATAACCAACTGTAGCCCCAATAATGACTACGCAGAGTCACTTTTTCACTCTGTAATTGCTGTCTTAACTCTTTGATACTAGTCACGAAAAGTTGCGATTGGTTTGATATAAGCGACTGGTCTTACCAAGTTAGCATTTTCCAGAATTTTTACAATATAATCATGACCCGTCGGCCCCAATCTTTTAATAGTTTCGCCAGCGCCGTGATCAACAGAGTTTAAGTACTTACTACTATTAGCATCAGATAATCCAACGCCCAAATAAGAGCGCACCTTGTCAGATCCTGAAATTAATACCGGTTTGCCTGAGATAATCTTAACAGCGCCGTTCCTGTGCACTACTAAATTTTTACCAGCAAAATTTTCCTGTGTAATAGTAGTGTGGGATGTGTCCCAAAGCAAATTCGCTCTGACACCCAGCGCGTCTATAATCCTGCGTACCATAGCAAGTCTAAATGCCCCACCGTAATTAACCCCTGCCTGTATAGCGCTCATGTAGCGCTTGCCCTCTTTTGAGCTTGAGGGGATAGCGAGCAACTTTTTGCTGAAATAATGTTTTAGGCTTTTAAGATTGAAGTGAAATAGTAATTTAGCCGGCAATCGCATCAATTCTTCACGTCTTGAATACTTCTTGCGTGAGTTAGAGAAGTATCTGCCGATGAAGAAAGCAAGCGCGCCCTCACCTCCGTGATAACTCACAATAACCTGATCCTTTTTTAATCCCCATTTACTTGCAACATCTTGATCAACTATTTCGTCAACATATTGCAGTTCAAGAAAGTGATTGCCATGAAAACCGTAGCCGATATTAGAGCGCGAAAATTGATAACCAGAGCGGGGGATCAAGTTATCTAAACTTTCTAATTTCTTTCCAGGATTCTCAAAATTGTTTAAAATGCTTTCAGGGAAATTGTATTTCTCAAGCACAGCTCTTGCTCCAAATTTAGCCACTTGTTCTAATTCTAATCTCGAAAAATCGTAGCTACCAGAATTGGGTCTCATCAACCCCAACCACTGCATGAGGGTGCGTAAGCGTGATGGGGGAGAGAAAGTTAAGTGCTCTTTAATGTGCGCAAAAAAAGTTTTCAAGAACTTTTCATCAATTTGCTCGCGAGTTAAGTCAGTCGTAATCATGCCCATAGAGCATCCCAAAGTGGGTGTAGTGAGTGCCGGAATGATAATGTCGCGAGTAGAAACAGCAATAGAAGTTGGCGCTTCAAGATGCTTTTTCTGATGTATATCAGGCAAGGCCACAATCTTTTCAACTCCCGGCCAGCGTGCGATCTCCCCAAGTCTCTCCCGAGCCTCTTTTTCGTCTATTTCGATTCCAAATGTCTCAATTTCTGCCATATGGCTTAATATAACATTTTTAGACCAAATGAGGTTATACTTAGGTTATGCGCATGATTTATGTGGCTAATATTCGATTTCCTACCCAGAAGGCTCATGGGGTGCAAATTGCCGAGAATCTCACAGAATTTGCCCGGCAAGGTGTTGCCGTTACTTTAGTTGTACCTAACCGTCGCAACCCCTTAACTTGGTTACCTGCCTACCGGACAGGCAGGCCCGACCTCCAAGTGAAGCCTTTTTCGTATTACGGTTTACCGGAGCAGAAAGTTGTAGGACTCTGGACACTAGATTTGGTTGATTTCCTCAAGCCGATTGGCTTCTATATACAGCACGTCACTTTTGCTATTTCTGCTTTTTTGTATATTTTGCGTGAGCCGAAAGATACGATTATTTATGGCCGAGATGAATTAGTTTTTGCACTCATTAAGATTTTTACGCCTGTGCGAAGAGTATATTACGAATTGCATGACTATCCAGAAAAGTTTTTATTTTTTTGGCATTTTCTTTTGACTAGACTAAATGGCATTATTTCAACAAATAATTGGAAAAAAAATGAACTAATGAGAACGTACGGAATACCAAGTGAGAAAATAATTGTCGCAAGAAATGGAGTTGATTTGGTAAAATTTGGAATAGACGAGTCAAAGGAAGATTTGCGTCGCAAACTAGGCTTGCCACTCGAGGCTACAATTCTTGGTTATGTAGGTCAACTTAAAACTATGGGAGTTAAAAAAGGGGTAGAGGAGATCGTAGAGGCTGTCGAGGAAATAAAAAAAGATTTCCCTGAGGTGCACCTTAAAGTGGTCAATAATGTGCCGCATAGTGAAATTCCGAAATACCTGAAAGCCTTCGATATACTTCTGATGCCTTTCCCAAACACTACGCATTATGCTTACTACATGTCGCCCATTAAAATGTTTGAATATATGGCCGCTGGTAAGTCGATAATCGCCACAGATTTGCCCAGTATCCGCGAAGTATTAGATGATTCGTCGGCGCTATTCATTTCAGACTCGAGTGTTGTTAACATTACCCGAGCTATCCGGACACTTATTGAGAATGCAAAGTTAAGAAGTGATCTTGGTAAAAGAGTACGAGAGCTTGCCTTAAATTATACGTTAGAAAAAAGAACGAATAATATTTTGAGCTTCATAAATAATCATGTCTGATTCACTTTCAAGTAAAGCTATCTCGGGTAGTGTTTGGACAACAATTTCTAATTGGTTACTTAAGGGCACCACAATTCTAACCACAATCATAATTTTGCGTTACTTATCTGTGCGCGAGTACGGCATCGTACAACTTATTCTCTCATTTTTCTCATTTGGAATATTGTTTAATCTTTCGAGCTTCCACGACCTTTTCGTGGCCGAGATGGGCATTGAACGTGGTGCGTCCACCGAGCGAGCCAAGGGGCTTTTCATTGGTTATATCAAGACTCAGGCGATTTTTGGAATTCTGCTTTGGGTGATTTTTTTCTTAGCCGCGCCACTTTTCGCTCCATCTGGAACAGAAATATATGTGCGCATAGTTTCGTTCATGTTTTTACTAAGCCCAATGCGCGAATCTTTGCAGTTACTCTTCAACGTTGAACTTAAGTTTAGAGAGCTCGCCATTTTCTCTGTTGTAGAGCAAACCTCACGATTGATCATCCTCATAACTGGCCTAGTTTGGTTCGAGGCGCGAATTAGCATAGTTTTGCTTTCGACTGTCCTCTCCCAAATACTTGCACTTCTTATTCTTACTCCCACATTCACTAAAATATACGCGCGTTATAAGGGGATTTTTCACGCGCGCGTGTCTATAATCTCTATCTTGCTAGCCCATGGTAAGTGGGGATTGTTTGTATCGTATGTGTCAAATTTCAACAAAACTTTACGAATCTGGCTTGTGCAAGTCTTACTTGGCACAGAAGCGGTGGGTCTATATGGGGTAGCTTCGAATCTGTTCAGTCACACACGCTCGATTTTGCCTATTAGTGAAGTTGTAAGTCCCATAATACCGCAATACAAAAATATTCCAGACAAATTATCAATCATAGTAAATAAGGGAATAAAATATTCTATGTTGGGCTATGTGACTCTTGGTTTAATTGGTGCAATAATCTTCCCGCCGATTATCAAACTTCTATTCCCGCACTTTGCAGAAAGCATTCCGCTTTACCAACTTATGCTAATTGGTCTAATTCCACATAGCTTAACTATTATTCTTACCCCAATTTTCTATGCCTACCGTGCCCAGAAGAGTCTCTTCTTTGCCTATCTTCGCCGCATCATCCTAACGCTAATATTTTTGCCCGTTTTCATAAAATTATTTGGCATTTTTGGCATTGCCATAGAATTCGTTTTAACCGCGCTTATATTTGTGCTTGATAGATACTTTATGGCAAAGAAGTTATTACCGGAAATGCGGCTATCCTTCTCGGCTTTAATAAAATTTGATGATTATGATAGAGTTATCACGAGCAAACTTACAACATGGCTAAAAAAGTTCTCACATATCACAAGATAAATCCCGATGAATGTCGAGAGCAGGCTGGGTATCTAGCGGCACATCCGGAGACAGTTATTACTTTTGACGATGGTTTGGTGGGATTCCCCATAGAAATAATCAAAGAGTTTAATCTCAAAACTGTACTCTTCATTAATCCCGGACTATTAGGGCAGGGCGACAGAATGACACGTGACGAGATAGTCAAGCTTTCTGAATCTGGTGTCACAATCGCTAACCACACATTTTCACACAAGCCTCTTGCAGATCTGAATAGTGAGGAAGTTAAGAGCGAATATGAGCGCGCGCGTGACTGGATCAAAGAGAATATTAAGATAAACGCTGAACCAGAAATAATAGCCTTGCCCAAAGGCAGTGAAAGCAAACACACGCGTACCCAACTTAGCGCCCTGGGCGCTAAGTTGATCTATGGCAGTGAGAGAATAGATGTTTACCCGGGTAGATCATTGCGATATTTCAAATACTCGCTTAATCCTGTATTTCAATTCCTGCGGCGAAATAAGAAAATTCTGGCAAGTTTAGCGACTTTAATGATTATTTTATTTGCGATCTGGTTTCCACAGAGAGGAGAATTACCGCTTTTTTGGTACGACGAGGCCGTCAACGTGCGTCTCTCTCGTAATCTTGCTGAACAAGGTTATTTAAATTTGCAAACAGCCCCGGGTGTTGAGTATGAGAAGCCGTATCAATTCCAAACGAGTGGCTATCCGCTAAATGCACCTCTTGCCCTTCTGTTCAAAATTTTTGGATTTAGTTTTGAACTAGCCAGATCCTATATGTTCGGTTGGTTCATACTCTTTCTGCTAAGTGCTTATCTTCTGGGACGAAAATTATTTGGAGATTGGGCGGGATTGGGAGCAACTTTTCTTTTGGCTACCTTTCCTCCGATAATCTATCACGGCTTCTCGATTATCGGCGAGATTCCCGGCATCACTCTTATCCTCCTTAGCGCATACTTCCTTGAGCGTAAAGTGGCACTCTCTGGTTTATTCCTTGGGCTTGCTATTGCCACCAAACCAATTTTTGCACCTATAATAATCGCCGCAATTTTTGTTGGCTGGAAACTGAAATGGACAAAGAGAGATTGGCTTGCTTGGACAATTGCTCTTATTATCCCACTCATGATATTCATGTTTATTGTTCTGCCGACTAGCGATAGTCTCCTGAGTCTTTTGGCTACTTACATGAGTCGGGCTAATGCGGGAAATATTTTAGGGAACATAGTTTCAAACGTAAACCGCTTTATCGACGAGCTTTCGCTTATCCACGTTACGGGATTATTTGGTTTAATTTTAATTTTGCGCAAAAAAATTAATTGGACTTCCACTAATCTTTTTCTGATATCGAGCGCTGTGCTCATGTTCCTGTTTTTCCTCCAGAGTAGTGGTTGGCACAGATATCTACTCACTACACAAGTTCTACTTCTCTTATTTTTGCCGCAACTCTTGGGTAGATTATTGGAAACCCGCTTTCCGTGGAAACCAGGTTTATTGCTCTTAATGTTACTAATAATTACTCAAGGTACTTATGCGTTGACAAAATCAGAACTTGTTTATTTGCGTAGGCCATGGGCGCAGGAAGTTACGGATATGATAAATAGGCATGCTCCCACGGGCAGTATTTACGTTATCACTTCCGCTGAACCAGCCTCTCTTATAGCCTCCGACCGCTTATATTTCTATACCCGCTTTGAAGGTCGCGCAGAGATGCCCAACAAACTTGCCGATTTGATTACGAATGATTTTGACTACATAATTTCCAAGCCCACTAATCCGGATTTGCTCGCTTATCAAAGTGAAGTTTCCAAATACTATGATCTTACGGAGAATCTCTCCGGCCTAGCCCTTTTCTCGCGCAAGAGATAGATAAACATTCTCTATTCTCCCCGCGATAATATTTATGTCTAGATTTTTAATAATATAACTTCTTCCATTTTCACCAATACTTTTTCTAAGCTCTTTATTTTTTACTAGTAAAATAATTTTGTCCGCAATTTCTTGAACGTTATTTTGATCAATTAAAACAATATCGCGCATATTTTTCAATTCGGTATCTCCGTAGAGATTTTCTGGTGAATTGTTTATGACAGGCACACCACATAGCATAGACTCTTGTACGGCCGTCCCCATGCCAACATAATTGAGATTAAGCCAAACAGCATGTATATCCGCCTCTTTAAGTTTGTTGATTGTGTCGGTATGAGTTTTCTCGCCCGTGAGATAAACATTTTTTTCTAATCCCAGTTCTTTAATTAACTTATGTGGTTCTTTTGTATATACGTGACCAATAATCTCTAATTTCATGTTCGGGAATTCGCTCACAACTACTTTCATGGCTTTTATTAGATTGAGTCTGTTTCTCACATTAACTACATGCCCAATCGAAATTATCGTGTGAGAAAGCTCGTAGTTGGTTTTGACGGGGAATCTGGAATTGTCTATTACAATGCCATGCGGGATAATCACCACTTTGTCATTGTGTTTTCCTTTGCGTAACCATCCTCCATAAGTGTCATTTAAGTAACGCACTACTTCGCTATCTAAAGCAATTATTTTCGATGACCCTCTCAACACAAGATGTCCGGATATAATCTTATCTAAAAACCTAAGCACGGGCGTATATATTTTGGGCCTAAATTGCAATTGAGTGTGAATGGATACTACGTAGGGTATATTCATGAGCCCACATACCACTCTTGTTACAATAGCAGTATCAAGGTAATGATTGATCTGGTGAACAACATCAATGTCGTACTTTTTGATTAGTCCAGCAAGTCTAAAATAATTTATTGGATTGTGTGAGGTCGCCGTGAACCAATTAAATCCCTTTAATTTTAAATGAATAGAAGATAGACGGATAACATTAAAAGGACAATGCGTATCTTTTGGTGTCTCAATATCCAACATAACAGTAACTACGGTAACGTTATGACCTCTTTCGTGAAGCACCATAGCCAAGTCCTCTGCGTAGTGCGAAGAGCCCGTTGTGATGGGCGGGAACATATTGGTCACTATGAGAATATTCATAATGACTCTAAAGTAAATTTTTTAGATTTTCCACTACGTATCTCTGCTGTTCCTCTGTAAGTCCGGCATGAAGTGGTAAGGCCAGTAAATTTTGAGATAA
>ERZ1292623.4799-Hain-H51-01um-R1-4799-length-10986-cov-9_pt1 | contig 10986 bp, 8 predicted proteins | sample MGYA00564398_ERZ1292623 | MGnify/ENA primary metagenome ERZ1292623 (study PRJEB36523, sample SAMEA6512633) | groundwater metagenome | collected 2019-01-07 | study: AquaDiva: Metagenomics assemblies of 32 groundwater samples
CGGTTTTTTGAAAAATAAGAAAATTCCTTTGGCTAAAAAAATTAGATTGTCGTTTTATCAACTTGAAGGATTTTGGTCTCTGTCAACTAATCCCTTGCTGATTTTCTTTTTGGGCTGGCTCCCGCTTGTGATTGGCGGGCAGAAATTTAACAAAACTTTGATTGCCTACAATCTTCCTAATGTGACAAGAGATATTATGATTGTTGCAATGATGGGACTGATTATGTCCGTGATTATTTCTTTCAGTTTTTTGCCAAAACGGCCGTCGTATAAAAAACGTTCCCATGTTTTTTACATGATTTTACAATGGATCTTAGTGCCCTTGACCATACCACTTTTCGGCGCCATTCCTGGCCTTGATGCCCAGACCCGCCTTATGTTTGGTAGATACATGGGTTTTTGGGTGACACCTAAACATAGAAAGCGCGCTATGATACAATAAAATTTATGAACAACGATATCAATAACATCAGAATACAAAAATTATTAAATCTTCCTGATTTATCCCGGACGGAGAATTCTCCCATCAAATTTGTTGTTGATAGGATTTTAAGCATGCCGGCTTTCAAGGGTTTTGACGTGATTGAAATTCCGGAAATTGTTAGCGTTGAATATAATTTTGACCTTTTAAACACTCCCGCGGATCACCCCAGCAGAAAAGAGACGGACACTTATTATACGGACAAAGAGCATGTTTTGCGCACGCACACGACGGCAATGTGGCCGTTTTATTTGTTGGACCAAAAAAATCTTGAAAAACTGAAAAAGAACGGATTTTTGGCGTGCTTATGTTACGGCAAAGTTTTTAGGAAGGATGAGATAGATAGAAGCCATTTTCCAGTCTTTCATCAGATAGACGGGCTTTATATCGCCGACAAAAAGATAAAAACTATAGAATTGGATGATCTTAAAAAAGTTCTTATTGACATCGCAAAAAATATTTATGGCGATGTTGTAGAATATAAAATTTTGGTGGATTCCTTTCCGTTCACCGATCCGAGCGCTCAGATTGAAATCAAAAGAGGCGACGATTGGCTGGAGATTTTAGGTTCAGGCGTCGTCCACAAGCAAGTTTTGAAAAATTTAGGTTTGGATCCGGAGATTTACAGCGGATGGGCTTTTGGTTGCGGCCTGGAAAGAATCGCAATGGCGAAAATGAATATACAGGACATTAGGGTTTTTTGGTCAAAGGATGGAAGGATAACGAGCCAGTTTAGAAATTTAGACAGCCAATATAAGGAAGTGAGCAAATTTCCCATGACTTACAGGGATATTTCTTTTATTATTGACAAAAATATAAACCTGAATAGTTATTACGAAATCATCAGGGATTGCGCGGGAAATTTAGTGGAGGAAGTGAAACTCGTGGACAAATACGAAGACAGGGGAAAATTCGGCGAAGGCAAAATCAGTTATACCTTCAGAATAATTTACCGGTCGCCGGAGAGAACTTTGACTAATGAAGAGATAAACGAAATTCAGGAGAAAATAAGGGGAAAAACGGAGCGGGAATTGCAGGCGTCGTTGCGCTAATTAATCCATAAATTGAGAAGTGAGGCGAATTTGATAGATTATTTTGAATATTTATGCTAAAATAAAATATAGGTAGCATGGTAAAGACTAATAATACAAATAACGGCTATACAGCCAAGGATATCCAAGTCCTTGAGGGTCTTGAGCCTGTGCGGAAACGCCCAGGAATGTACATTGGTACTACTGGTCCGGATGGTCTACACCATTTGATTTGGGAGGTATTCGACAACTCTAGGGATGAAGCTATGGGAGGGTTTGCAAATGATATTGAAGTCGCACTTCTTCCTGATAGTCATATTCGAGTTGTTGATAACGGTAGAGGTATCCCTGTAGATGTTCATAAGCAGACAAAAGTTTCGGCTCTAGAAACTGTCATGACTACGCTTCATGCAGGAGGTAAATTTGGAGGAGAGTCATACAAAATAGCCGGAGGCCTGCATGGTGTTGGCGTCTCTGTTGTCAATGCTCTTTCAATCTGGATGAAGGCAGAAGTGCATCGTGATGGGGGTAAATTTGTACAGGAATACAAAAGAGGCAAACCACATTCTAAAGTTAAAAGAATCGCTCCAAGTAAATTTCATGGCACTGTTGTTAGTTTTGAACCTGATCCGGAGATTTTTAACGAAATAAAATTTGACTGGAAGAGGATTTTAGATCATTTGCGTCAGCAGGCGTATTTAGTAAAAGGATTAAAAGTTAGAATAATTGACGCACGCGACTACAAAGAGAAAATAGATGATTCCAAGGTTTTATTTTTTAATGAATTGAGGCTTCCCATAGAATCTCAGACATATTATTTTGAAGGTGGAATTGTTTCTTTAGTGAAACATCTTAATAAAGACGAAGAAGTAATTCATGATAAAATTTTTTATTGCGAGAAAGAACAAGAAGGAGTAAATGTTAAGATAGCTCTTCAATATATCTCTGATATCATTATTAAAGAAATGAGTTTTGCTAATAATATTTACACGCCTGAGGGCGGAATGCACCTTACTGGTTTTCGTTCCGCGCTTACCAGGTCTCTCAATGATTATTCAAAAAAGAACGGATTTATAAAATCAGAAGAGGATAAATTTACAGGAGATGATGTAAGAGAAGGGTTAACAGTTATGGTAGCTGTTGAATTGAGGGATCCGCAATTTGAGGGTCAGACAAAGGTAAAATTAGGCAGTCCTGAAGCGAGGACAATTACAGAATCAGTTTTTGGCGAGACTTTTTCCAATTTTCTGGAAGAAAATCCAAGTGACGCCCGGGCAATAATTGGAAAAGTTGTTCTAGCTCTCAAAGCAAGAAAAGCAGCCAAAGCAGCCAAAGAAAGCGTTTTAAGAAAAGGAATTTTAGAGGGTCTAACCTTGCCGGGAAAATTGGCTGATTGCCAATCCAAAGATCCCTCAGAGTCGGAATTATTCATTGTTGAGGGAGATTCAGCGGGCGGTTCAAGTAAGCAAGGCAGAGATAGAAGGATTCAGGCAATACTTCCGTTGAAAGGAAAGATTTTAAACGTTGAAAGAGTAAGAATAGACAAGATGTTGGCATCAAACGAGATAAAGGCGCTTATTGTCGCTCTTGGCACAGCAATTGCTGATGAATTTAATATAAATAAAATCCGATATCATAAAATAATAATTGCCACTGATGCTGACGTTGACGGTTCGCACATTCGTACACTTATACTCACTCTTTTTTACAGATATTTTAAGCCGATTATTGAACAGGGATATCTTTATATTGCGCTTCCGCCACTCTTTAGAATCCAAAAAGGAAAGGAAATTCATTATGCTTATAGTGAGGAAGAGAAAAATAAGATTGTTGGGAAAGAAGAGAGTCAAGGCGTGCAGAGGTATAAGGGTTTGGGAGAGATGAACCCAGAGCAATTATGGGAAACAACCATGGATCCGGCAAGGAGAATGTTGAAGAAGGTGACAATTGAGGATGTGGAAGAGGCAGACAAGATTTTTGATATTTTAATGGGCAAAGAAGTTGAACCACGCAAGATATTTATTCAGACGCACGCAAAAGCAGTGCAAAATTTGGATGTATAGGATCTATATCTTCAGGAAGAAAAGAATTATTATAAATAAGACTGAGAAAACGATATCATTTTTGGCGTCTATTAATCTCCATTGCTTTTCTTTTGGCGTTACAAAAAGGCGGTGAATCCATATATGAAAATCAAAAATTTTTTTAAGAGATTTTAAATTTAATTTTAAGTACATAAAAGATAACAAATCTGGGAAAAGCGAAGCAAATATACCTATAGAAATATTTCTAATAATTATCCATTCTGGACTATTGAAGTAAAAATAGAGAATTATAATTGAAAACCCAATAGAAAAATCAAGGCCAACTCTCCGGATGACATCTTTTATAGTTGAATTATGATTTAGATAATCCCCATGGCGGAAAGTGTCCATTATGAAATGAATAATCAGAGACAAGAAAACAATAATTACAGGATTACTAATATTTCTTCCTATCACTGCGCCAGCCAACATGTGCGTTGATGGTATCATGACTCTTTTTTTATCTTTTTTATAAATTCTTCTATTTTTGCGATTTCTTGTTTTTCTTTGTTTCTCTCTCGTACTGTAACAGTTTTATCATTTTTTTCTTTTTCTCCCACTACCAAGATGTATGGAATTTTTTGCATTTCAGCGTTGCGAATTCTTTTGCCTAATGTCTCGTTGTTTTTGTCTATTTCTGCGCGGATGTTGTTTTCTTTTAATTCATTTAAAACCTTTTCCCCATAATCATTGAATTTTTCACTAACGGGAATTATCTGCGTTTGCACGGGCGAGAGCCAGAAGGGAAAGGCGCCGGCATAATGCTCAATCAAAATCCCAATAAATCTTTCCAAAGAGCCGAGTATTGCCCGATGTATCATAACCGGAGTTTGTTTTTTTCCTTTATCATCTATATAAAAGGCCTCAAATCTTTGGGGCATGGAAAAATCAACTTGTATTGTGCCCAATTGCCAGTTTCTATTTATGGCGTCTTCTATATTAAACTCTATTTTTGGCCCGTAAAATGCCCCTTCGCCTTCTTTGATTTTATAATTTATCTTTTTTTGATTAAGCGCATTCTTTAGAGAATCAGTCGCTCTTTCCCAAACTTTTTCTTCGCCAATATATTTTTCCGGTCTGGTGGCAATAAATATTTCATACTTGTCAAATCCGAATTTTCTATACACATCAATGGCATAATCAACCATGCCAATAATCTCTTCGTTTAATTGGTTTGGCGCGCAGAATGAGTGGGCATCGTCCTGAATAAATGATCGGACGCGGAAAAGGCCATGAAGCACGCCGGATAATTCGTGTCTATGCACTAGTCCGAATTCAGAAAATCTCATGGGCAAATCTTTATATGAACGCATGTCCTCTTTGTATATAAGCAGGCCGCCAGGGCAGTTCATTGGTTTTATGGCAAATTCCTGCTTATCTATTTCGCAGAAATACATGTCCTCCTTGAATTTTTCCCAATGTCCTGATGTCTCCCATAATTTTTTATTCAAGATTATGGGAGTCATTATTTCGTTGTATCCTCTTTTTTCATTCTCTTTTCTTATATAATCTTCAAGTTGATTGTAAAGAATTGTTCCTTTTGGATGCCAGAAGGGAAAACCAGGCCCTTCCTCATGGAAAGAAAAAAGATCTAATTCCTTTCCGATTTTTCTATGATCTCTTTTTTCCGCCTCTTCTAAAATCTTTAAATATTCGTCAAGTTCTTTTTTTGTTTCAAAAGCAAGGCCATAGATTCTTGTGAGCATGGGATTTTTCTCGCTGCCTCTCCAATAAGCGCCGGCGATTTTTGTGAGTTTAAATGCGTCTGGATTTATCTCTTTTGTTGATTTTACATGCGGTCCGGCGCAGAGGTCGGTAAAATTTCCGGATTTATAAATTGTCGGTTTTTCTTTGAGTTCATTTATTAATTCAATTTTATATGGCTGATTAGTAAAAGTATCTTTTGCTTTTTTTGCGTCAATTTCCTCTCTTTCAAATTTTATGTCTTTTTTTATTAAATCTTTTATTTTTTTCTCTAATTTTGGTAGGTCTTTAGGAGAAATAGAAATATCGCCAAAATCATAATAAAATCCGTTTTCTATAATCGGGCCGATGCCTAATTTTGCCTCAGGAAATTTTTCCAAAACTGCCATTGCCAGCAAATGCGCTAGTGAATGTCGGATATTCTCAATTTTTTGCATAATAATAATATAACACATACTTTTGACTAAAAAAAGTATTTATGATAGGTTGTATATAGAAAACTTATAAAAGAAAAGGAGGTGTTTTTATGAATTATGAAAAATGGTGGCCTGTAGTACGAAAGGCAGAAATGGCAGGAAATGCTTTGGTAATTCATGTTGTGTTTCTGTGCCCATTCTGTGATACTAAATCGGATTTTGAGACAGAAGGACATATTATAGATGTAACAATATATACACTTCTCTTGGAATGGAAATTTCAAGAGATAATAAAGCCAAAAAACTGTTCTATTTGCGGTATTGTGTCAGTTTTACCGGAGAAAGAGAAGAAAGACTTTCTAAAAGATATAAAACAGACAATCACAAAGTCATGGCTTACACAGTCTCTATAATTATGTTTGATGCTATAAAGGGCTGGATATATTCCAGCTCTTTTAACTTTCATTTAAGGTATCACCTATATTTGCGATCGCCACAAATAGGTGATAATGCAATGTGCATGACTCAGTGATGCACAGTGATGTAATGCACAGTGATTTATCCACATCAATTTGACTTTTTCGCTCCCATAGTGTATTATATTTCTTAGAGATCTAAATAAATAGTTGTTCTTTTATTAATTTTCAACGGTTTTAATGAAAGGAGAAATTATGCCGTGGGAGAAATTCGGAGAAATTTCGTATGATTTTGAAGAAGATGTTTTTAATCAAGTAAGGTTAGCGGGCAGACTTTATAAGCCGGGATTTAGAGAGAATGAGTTTGACCCAACACTTGAATTTGATTCACTACAGAGGCTTATTATGGCAGAAGAGGACGGAATGAATGTTTTTGATAAAAATTTTTCTCTCTTTGTTGATATTGAAAATTTAATTACAAATAATTCAGACGATAATTCAGATGAAAATTCAGATTGGCTAATAGAGCCGACAGAAGAAGATTTAAAACCGCGTGAAATTTCTGTTAATAAAGAAGATTTTGAAATTAAAAAAATACCGGCATTTTTTGTTCCGTTTTCTCTTGCAAAAGAATTAAATATTGAACGAAAGTTGAAATTTTTGCCTGACAGTCACGGCAAAAGAGGAAGAAAGCCAATATTGAGAAAACATAAGAAACGGACACAAAGAGAACGAAATTTTATTGCAGAAAAATTAAGAGAAATAGTTGAGGCGGGAGCATAGCTCCCGCCGTTTTATTTTTAATTCGTTATCCATCAGACGGTATTCATCTCTTTCATTTCCTCCACGATTATTGACGGTTCGTTGTTGCGTATAGATATTTTTCCTCTTACTCCAATACAATTTCCTTCCCGTATCATATTGCCGTAATCATTCAATTTTCTTGGAAATATCACCATCTCAATACTGTCTGTAAAATCCGATAGTTTTATAAAAAGCATGGGCTCGTTCTTTTTTGTCATTACTTTTCTTATTTCTTCTATCATGCCAGCAGTAACAACAGGTATGTTATTCGGCAGTTTTTTCGCGTCGCTTATTTTTGTTTTTATTTTCTCCATTTTATCCTTAAATTTGTTCAGCGGGTGTCCGGAAATATACAATCCTAATAATTCTTTTTCCCACATTAATTTTTCCTCCTGTGTGGCTGGTTCTGTTTTTTTGAGATTGAGATTGAGATTGGGTATGGAGGTCTTATCTTGCATAAGAGAGAACAGAGAACTTTGATTTTGTTTTGATTTTACTGCCTGGCGATTATAATCTAGGGCATCGTCTATATTAACAAGTATTTGGTTTCTTTCTCCTAATGCGTCCATGGCGCCTGATTTTATTAACGCTTCTAAAGATTTTTTATTTAAATTTTTATGCTGGATATGGTCAAGAAAATCAGAGAATGATTCAAAAACCCCTTTTCTTTTTCTTTCTTCAATAATCGCTTCGGCAATTTCTGTTCCCAGATTTTTTATAGTACAAAGACCAAAGCGTATTCCCTGCCTGCCGGCAGGCAGGCCTGCTTCTTCAATATTGACGATTGTAAAATCTCCAAAACTTTCATTTACATCTGGCGGGAGTACAGGCATGTTCATTCTTTTGCATTCATTTATTGATACAGCGATTTTTTCCGTGTCACCGGAATCGGAAGTCAAAACTGCTGTCATAAATTCTGCAGGATAATGCGCCTTCATATAGGCGGTTTGATACGCCACTTTTGCATAAGAGGCAGCATGCGCTTTATTGAAGCCGTATCCCTTAAAAGGATCAAAAAGTTTCCATAATTCTTCCGCTTTTTCAGGAGTGAGGTTGCTGTGTTTCTGGCATCCCTCAATAAATATCTTTTCCTGTTTTGCCATTTCAGCGGGTATTTTTTTGCCAATTGCTTTTCGGAATTTATCCACGCTTTCCCAGTTGTATCCTGCAAGTTCAATGGCAATTAAAAGCACATCCTCTTGATAAGTTACAACGCCATAAGTTTTTTTAAGAATTTTTTCCAAGCGTGGATCAAGATAAGCGATCGGTTCTTTGCCATGCTTGCGTTTTATGTAATTTGGAATGTTTGCCATTGGTCCTGGCCTAAAAAGCGCTATCATTGCCATAATGTCGTTAAAATTACTTGGCTTTAATTCCTTTAGCCATCGCGTCATCCCGCTCCCGCTTAATTGGAAGACGCCGATAGTTTCTCCTTTGGAAAGCAGGTTAAAAGTTTTTTTATCCTCCAAAGGAAGATTTTCAAGATCAATTTCTTTTTTGTGGATTTTTTTAACAAGGCGGATTGCGTTCCCCAATATAGCCAAATTTTTTATACCAAGAAAATCCATCTTTAAAAGGCCCGTATCTTCAACAGCATGCATGTCATATTGAGTGATAATTTTGTCTCCGTTCGGTTCGTGCTGTAGAGGCACAAAATCAGTTAGTTTAGTTGGACTTATGACAACTCCTGCTGCATGCACAGAAACATGTCTTGCGCATCCTTCGATTTTTCTCGCCAGATCAATTATCTCTTTTACTTCATTTTCTGTTTCATACATTTCTCTAAGTTCTGGGGTTATTTTTAAGGCGTTGTTTATTGTCATCGGGAAGCCTTGGGAGCCAAAAGGAATAAGTTTGGCTATCGTGTCTCCCAAGCTGTAAGGTTTTCCAAGGGCGCGGGTAATGTCTCTTACGGCAACGCGCGCCATCATTGTTCCAAAAGTTCCTATTTGCGCTACGTGGTCCTCGCCGTATTTTGTTTTTACATAATTTATAATTTCTTCTCTGCGGTCATCAGCAAAATCCATATCTATATCAGGGGGAGAAGGGCGGTAAGGATTTAAAAATCTTTCAAAGGGCAGTTCGTATTTTATAGGATCAATATTTGTTATGCCTATTAAATATGAAATAAAAGAGCCAGCTGCCGAACCCCTGGTAGTTGTTATTATTTTGTTTTTTCTTGCCCAATTTATAATATCTGCAACTACCAAAAAGTATGGCGAGTACCCTTTTTCTTTTATAACCTTAAGCTCGTATTCCATTCTTTTTTCAGCTTCGGGATTTTTTTCTCTATATAATTTTTTATAACCTTCATCTTTTAATTCTTTAAGTTTTTCGTCCGGAGTTTTTTTGTCCTCTATTTTAAAGATAGGGAAGACCCATTTGCCGAGTTCCAACTCTATATTACACATATCAGCAATTTTTTTGGTATTTTCGATTGCATCTGGAGTATCTTTAAAAAATTTTTCCATTTCTTCTCCTGACCGGAAAGAAAAATTCTCGTTTTTCATTGTTAGCCTATTGGCGTCTGTTAGTTTTGCGTTTGTTTGTATAGCAATTAGAAGATCTTGAGCCTCGGCATCTTCTGGTTTTATATAATGAACATCTTGAGCGGCAACTAAAGGGATGTTTAATTTTTTGGCGATATTAATTAATCCATTTTGTATATTTTCGTAATTTTCTATATTAGGATGATATCCAATTTCTATATAAAAATTTTCTTTGCCGAAAATTTCTTCATATTCCTTTGCGATTTCTTCAGCCTTTTTTATTTTTTTATTTTCTATGAGGCGGGACAATTCTCCTGCCATACATGCGGAAAGGCCTATAAGCCCGTCACAATGTTTTTTTAATAGCTCCTTGTCTATCCTGGGTTTATAATAAAAACCTTGCAGATAACTTTGAGTAATGAGTTCTATTAAATTTTTGTACCCCCTTTCGTTTTTGGCCAGAAGTATAAGATGGTATCTTCTATCGTCAATGCCTGGACGTTTGTCGTGCATGGATTCAAACGCCACATAGGTTTCCACTCCCAGTATGGGTTTTATTCCGGCTTTTTTCGCCTTCTTATAGAATTCAATGGCGCCGTACATGTTGCCGTGGTCAGTCAAGGCCAGGGCGGGCATTTTGTTTTTTACGGCCTCGTCAACCAATTCATCAATTTTTGCCAGGCCGTCAAGCAGGGAATAATGGCTGTGCACGTGCAAATGGACAAATTTTGAAGACATAATAAATGAATTATAGCAAAAAAAAGATTATAGTAAAAAAAGTTGCTAAAAATTTTTTCTTATGTTAAGAATATAGTAGATATTGAAGAAACTTAATAAAATAAGGAGGATTTTATGAATGTAACTGATTTGAAAGAGATTCTGAAAGACTCTAATTCTTTGGAGGTCTTAAAGATAATTGATAGTTTAAAGAATACAAAAGAATTGATTTTGAAAGAAATATCAGACAAAAAAATTGATGATTGTTGGATAAATAGCTCAAAATGTCCGTATGGTAACCCTGAAGGAAAAATCATGTACGCTCCAATAAAATTTTGTGGGGAATGCCAGATATTTCTTAACCTTACAGAAACCGAATCATTTAGTAGATTATTTGACGATATGATTAATAGTGAAGTAGATACTTTAAGGATGCAGGATGAGGAAAAGGCTAAGAATGCTAATGAATTTTTAGAATATCTAATTGAGGAATCTGAGAAAGAGGAGAAAATAAAATTGACTTTAAGAGATTTTCTTAAAGTCCTTAATAATCATCTGGGTTTAGAAAAGATTGTTATTTTAGCAGTAGAAGATTTAGATGAATAAAAAATATAAGGCGTACTAGAGAATTGGTACGCCTTTTTTATTTCTTCTGATTTTTTAAGTGTTTAATTAATTTTCTTAAATAATATAAAGGTATAACAACTGTTGCGCCCGGAATGACAATGAGATAAATTAAAATCTTTATTATTTCTTTGAAAGTATTAATGCGACACCTCCTCAGTTAAGGTTCTTTTTTCTTGTATAATCATAGCAGGATGAAAAGAAAAAATCAAAAGTTTAT
>ERZ1292623.4800-Hain-H51-01um-R1-4800-length-10986-cov-5_pt1 | contig 10986 bp, 11 predicted proteins | sample MGYA00564398_ERZ1292623 | MGnify/ENA primary metagenome ERZ1292623 (study PRJEB36523, sample SAMEA6512633) | groundwater metagenome | collected 2019-01-07 | study: AquaDiva: Metagenomics assemblies of 32 groundwater samples
AGCTCGCTTATCTTAAAAACGGGCAGGAAAAGGAGCGCAAGCAGGTGGCGCAGGCGGTGGTCGCGACCACCTATGGAGGACTTGTCGGGCAGTTCCTCGACACCAACATGGAGACACTGCCGGGATACACACCCGTTGTTGTTGCACCAACGGAAGTGAATAGTGGTCAGTCAATAGTGAATAGCGGTCAGGAGGGCTCAACTATCAACTATCCACTATCCACTGGGGTTTCTTCTGCTCAGATTGGCATACAAGTGCTCGGCAACAACCCCGCGCGCGTGCCCCTGCGCGCGAACTATGTCGACCTCGGCGCGGTCTTGCTCGACCCGTATAACACCAACGTCGGCTTACATATATTTATGAATGGCACGGAAACAGGCTCGCCGAATATCGACACCTCCACCACCACTGCCTACACGATTGAGTACCGCGCCACAGACAAGCAGGGCAGTACTATTGTCGCGCGCAGGATAGTACTCATCGGCGAGGCGCCCGACCCCGGCGGGGAAGTAAGCGCGGTCGGCAACCTGCTGCCTGCGCCTGAACCGACGCCCGCGCCTGCTCCGGAGCCGGTTGTAGTTCCTGAACCGGCGCCTGAACCGGAGCCAGTTGCGACAACTACGCCAATAATTCCTGAACCAACTCCAGAACCGGAGCCAGAGCCTGTGATTGATATAGCAACTACTACGACAGAAATTGCAACATCAACGCCATGAAGAGACTCTCGCACGAAAAGCTCCACGCGCTCGGGACTATATTCGCAAGCATCGCGATTATCCTTGCGGTGGCGTTTATACTCTCCGGAGGCACCGCTTCGCCTCTCTGGGGGCCTGCTTCCGCGCAGGATGATGCAAAACCATGGGTAATGGAGTTGCCCTAACGGTATGACACGAGTCGCGATAAACGGGTTCGGCAGGATAGGGCGCGCGTTTTTGCGCGCGGCTTGGCATGACCCGGATGTGGAGATAGTGGCTATCAACGATCTCGGTGACATCAACAACCTCGCGTATCTTTTGGCGCACGACTCGGTGTACCGGCAATTCAGCGGGCAAGTAAGCGCAGAAAACGGCGAGCTTGTAGTCGGCGCAAAGCGCATCAAAGTATTAGCGCAAATCGATCCGGCAAAGCTGCCGTGGAAGGATTTAGCGATTGATGTTTGCGTAGAGTCCACCGGCATCTTCGACAGTTTTGAAAAAGCGCGCGCGCATATTGTTGCCGGCGCGCGCAAGGTCGTTATAACCGCGCCGGTCAAAGACGCGGCGCCCAACTCCGCGACCGTGCTGGTGGGCGTCAATGAGGAAAAATTGCAGGTCTGCGATGTGACCTCCAACGCGTCGTGCACCACCAACTCCGCGAGCCCGCTCATCGCGATACTCGACAAGGCGCTCGGTATTGATAAGGCTTTGCTCAACACCGTGCACGCCTACACCGCGACGCAGTCGCTGGTGGACTCTCCTGTTAAAGGGGAGGACATGCGCCGCGGCCGCTCCGCGGCAATCAACATCACTCCGTCCTCGACCGGCGCGGCGGTCGCCGTTACCAAAGCGTATCCGGACTTGGCGGGTAAGTTTGACGGCATCGCTCTGCGCGTGCCGGTAGTCGCGGGCTCATTGGTAGACATCACATTTATCGCGCGGCGCGAGACGACCGCGCAAGAGGTAAACAGCATTTTGACCGAGGCCGCGCTCTCGCCGCGCTGGCAGGGCATCTTTACCGTTTCCAACGAGCAACTCGTCTCCTCCGACATCATCGGCACCACCTACGCGAGCATCGCCGACCTCCCGATGACGCGCGTCATCGGCAACTTGGTCAAGGTGCTCGCGTGGTACGACAACGAAATGGGGTACGCGCACACTTTGCTCCGCCATGTTAAGAAAGCGGGAGGAGTATGAATCCCGTTAGAGGCTATTGCGTTATGATTAAAGAAATTATTCGGATAAACAACGGAACCGCTAGCTTAAAAAAGCGGGAGGAAAATGAAAGTTTTTATTGCATCCGACCACGATGGTTTTGAACTAAAAAAAGAGCTTGCGGATTTTTTGCGCGCGCAAAAGTATGAGGTCGAAGACTGTGGGTCCGCCGCGCTCGACGCGCAAGACGACTACCCGGACTACATAGAGCCGATGGCCAAAAAAGTGGCTCAAAACAACGGTAGTTTTGGCATAGCGATAGGCGGCTCCGGCGAGGGCGAGGCGATGGCCGCCAACCGAACAGATGGAGCGCACGCCGCCGAGTATTACGGCGGCAACCTCGACATCGTCAAAGTCGCGCGCGAACATAATGACGCGAACATTTTGTCGCTTGGCGCGCGGTTTATCAACTCCGAGCACGCCAAAGAGGCGGCGGCGCTGTTCCTCTCTACGCCGTTTTCCGGCGAGGAGCGCCACGCGCGACGGATAAAAAAACTGGATGAACCGGCATAATCTCATAAATATCCTCATTCCATAAATAATGCGGTCGTCCAAAACAAGGAATGGAAAAAATAGAGCCAAAAATCAAAAAAACTACCAGGCGGGTCCAGATTCAGCAAAAACTGGCTCTCGCTATTTTTAGGATGACCACGCAGTCGGTTTCTTTAGCATTTGCGTCAGACGCGCATCTCCGCAATCGCCTCGGTTTTAATTCCGGCAATCCTACCGCGCGCATGCGCCAGGCGTTCCATCGGCTCCAGCAAAGAGGCTTCGTGCGTCGGAGTCAGCATAACGGCTCTCTAGCTCTGACTGAAGCAGGCAAGGCATATGCGAAAAAACTAGATTCATTCGAACGCATCACGGTCAAAAAACCGCGAACCTGGGATGGAAAGTGGAGAATAGTCATTTTTGACATTTGGGAACGGAGGCGCTCTGTGCGCAACCGGCTGCGCATGCTGTTGCAAAAAATCGGTTTCATAAAAATCCAGGACAGCGTGTGGGCGTATCCGTATGACTGCGAAGAGGTGCTCGCGCTTATCCGCGCCGATTTGAGGCTTGGGGGCGGCGTCATATATCTCATAGCGGAAGGAATAGAAAACGATAAGTCTCTCCGGATGAAATTTGGTCTCATTCCTTAATTCGTGCGGTCGTCCAAAATATGGAATGGTGCGTTTATGTATAGTTTATGTACGTTTGTATATTTTATGTTGTTGAGCAGGCAAAAAGACCGGCTCAATACGATGTTATACTTTTTTTATGGCTGACTCGCGTACACAGGTAGAAATAATTCCGGCGGTGTTGCCGCAGTCTTTTAAAGAGCTGCAGGAGCGCTTGGAGCCTCTTAAAGACGTTATAAAGCAGGCGCAGGTGGATGTCGTCGACGGACACTACGCCAAAGGTAAGACATGGCCGTACCGCGACAGGGCATCCTTCGACAAAATTGTGCAGGCGGAGAAGGGTTTGCCGTTTTGGGACAAAATAGACTTCCAGTTCGACCTAATGATAAATAATCCGCACTTGGTTTTAAAAGAGTATATAGCGGCCGGCGCCTCGCAACTGATTTTTCATGCCGCGGCGGCGGGCGCCGAAAAGGCACTGCAGATGATTGTTGATATGCGCACCGACGAAATCGGCAATTTTTCCGTCCGCGCCGGCATAGCCGTATCTCCGCAGGACCAACCCGATGCGCTCTTGCCGTTCGAGTCGCAGTTCGACTTTGTGCAGGTGATGGGGATAGGCCGCATAGGGAGGCAGGGCGAGCCGTTTGACAGGAATGCGCTCTATTTGGTCGAGCGGCTGCGAGCGCGTTATCCTCTCCTGCCCATACAAGTAGACGGCGGTGTTACAAAAGAAAACGCTCGCGAGCTTGTTGCTGCCGGAGCCAACCGGCTTGTCGCCGGGTCGGCGATATTTAAAGCCGATGACCCTGTCGTGGCGTACAATGAGTTAGTCGCGCTCGTCTTATGATTACACAGCAGAAAATAAAAGAGATAGAACTGCGGGCGGAGGCAATACGGGAGACAGTTGTGCAGATGCTTCTTGCCGCCGGCTCCGGCCACACCGCGGGGCCCTTGGGCATGGCGGATATTTTTGCGGCGTTTTATTTTTATATCCTCAACCACGACCCGAAAAACCCGCAGTTGCAGGAGCGCGACCGCCTGATGCTCTCCAACGGGCATATTGTGCCGGTGCGCTATGCCGCGATGGCGCACGCTGGCTACTTTCCCGTCGAGGAGTGTCTCACTTTGCGGAAATTCGGCAGCAGGCTGCAGGGCCACCCCGAGCGGCTAAAGTTGCCGGGCATGGAGACGACCTCGGGGCCGCTGGGCTCCGGTTTGGGGCAGGCATCAGGCTACGCGTACGGCGCGCGGATGGATGATAAAAAGTTTCGCGTGTACTGCATAATGAGCGACGGCGAGCAGGATGCCGGCAATACATGGGAAGCGGCGATGTTTGCCGGAGCAAACAAGCTTTCTAATCTCACGGCAGTCATCGACCGCAACAACATACAGATTAACGGCATGACCGAGGACGTGATGCCTCTGGAGAATTTGCGCGCCAAATACGAGGCCTTCGGCTGGCATGTGCTCGAAATTGACGGCCACAATATAAGCGCCATTGTGAGCGCCGTGGAGCAGGCTAAAGCCATTTATGAAAAGCCGACGCTCATACTCGCGCACAATATCCCCGGCAAAGGGGTCAAAGAAATAGAGTTCGACTACAAATGGCACGGCAAAGCGCCCAACAAAGAGGAAGCAGCCCGGTTTCTTGCAGAACTGCGCACCATGAAGGGCAAAATCCAAAGCGAACATGAGTGACTCACTAACAATGGCGCATACGCGGGACGGGTTTGGGAGGGCTCTTTTGGAGCTCGGGGAAACTAACCCGCACGTGGTGGCGCTGTGCGCCGATTTGGCGGAGAGCACGCGCATGCTCGCGTTTAAAGAAAAGTATCCGGACCGGTATGTCGAGATGGGCGTCGCGGAGCAAAACATGGCGACTGTCGCATCGGGGCTCGCCAATTACGGCAAGGTTCCCTTTATGGCCTCTTACGCCACCTTTTCCCCGGGCCGGAACAACGAGCAGATACGCACCACTATTTCTTTAAACAACCTGCCGGTAAAAATAGTCGGTTCGCATGCCGGACTTTCTGTCGGGCCCGACGGCGCGACGCATCAGGCACTCGAGGACATCGCGCTCATGCGCGTACAGCCCAACATGACAGTACTCTCGCCGTGCGACGAAGAGGAGGCGTACAAAGCCACGCTCGCCGCTGCCGCGCATCCGGGGCCCGTATATATCCGCCTCGCGCGCGAAAAGACGCCTGTCATGACCGGCAAAGAAACGCCGTTTGCAATAGGGAAGGCAAACATAATGTGGGAGGCGGACCACTCTCCGGATGTCGTTGTGTTCGCCACTGGCCCGCTTTTGCATAACGCGCTTTTGGCAGCCAAGGAACTCGAGCACGCGGTGCCGGTAATAGTCATAAATATCCACAGCATTAAACCGCTTGATGCCGATACCATATTGAAATACGCTAAAGAAGCCGGCGCAGTGGTGACCGTGGAAGAACACCAGCTGGCGGGCGGATTGGGGAGCGCTATTTGTGAACTGTTATCTGTAAACTGTCCGCTTCCGGTTGAGTTTATCGGGGTCAAAGACCAGTTCGGCCAGTCGGGCGAGCCAAAAGAACTGATAGAATATTATGGTATGGCACAGTCGCACATCGCGGATGCCATACGCAAGGCGGCAGGGCGCAAATCAACATGATTGACTACAAACAGGCTATTTTAAAAAGCCGAATCAGCACCATTATAGGCTCTATGTTTATCGGCTCGTGGGCGCTCGGGTGCGGGCTGATACTCTGGCAGGCGTCTTTTGACGAAAACCCCGTCGCAAACGCTTTTGCGAGCGTAATACAAAACGATACGGAGTTTGATTTTTAAATAAGCGCCGTATCAAACGGAGCCGGAGGGTTTGCAAGGTTTTTTTCCAGCTGTGCGCGGGTAAGCAGGCCTTTTTGGGCGCCTATCTCCTGCAATACCGCCGAGGCGTTGGCCGAGCCCCAGCGCAAGGCCTCTGCAAGACTCTTGCCGAGGCCAAGCGCGCAGACGGTTGTGGAGGCGAGCGCGTCGCCGGCGCCGGTTATCTCATAGGGGGCACGCGTGTCGGGGTAGCGCGGGCAGTGTATAGCGTTCCCACTTTCGTCTATCGCATAGGCACCGCGCACGTCGTCTGTTATAACCGCAGTTTTCGGGCCGAGCGCGCGCATGGCGGAGAGCAGAGCTTTTATTTCTTGTCCGACAGGGAGCCCCAGTATCTTTTCCGCTTCTTCTTTATTGCAGAAGAAGATGTCGGCGCGCGCGTATAGCGGAGCGAGCGCCTCTTTGCCCATTTTTATCTGGTAGGTGCCGGGCTGGAACGCGAGCTTTGTCTCCGGGTATTTTTTTAGCATGTCCAAAATGGCGTTGTGATACGGCAGAGAGTTTTCCCCCAGCGACGATAAGTACAGCCACTTCGGGCTCGAGGCAAGCGTCGGTACTGCGTAGTCGAACGTTTCGTGCTTGACCAAAATGGTGCGCTGCGACTCGTACCACAAAACATAGTGGTAGTTGGTAAACTTGGCCCTTTGCGTGACCATGTACGCGGTGTCCACTCCCTCATTCTTTAACACTTCGAGGCACTGCGCTCCGTATGCGTCGCGGCCGACATACGCGTGCAGAGCAGACGGCAGCCCGAGGCGGGCCGCCGCGACGGCGGCGTTGCTGGCGTTGCCCACGGCGGGGACTATTTGGTGGAAGTCGTAGGGGATTTTGTCGCCCCAGCGCATGCATATCTCGCACGCCTCGTTGTTTATGTTGCAGTGCACGGAAGCGTCTTTGAGCCTGATGAAGGCGTCCGTGACTATGTCGCCGACGGCGAGGAACTCCATAAACATATTATATACTGAAAGCATGAGGTCTTTGCGCGACGTTGTTGAAGAGTATAAAAAAGGAGCTAAGGCTATCGGCCACTTTAATATCTCCGACTCCAACCAGCTGCGCGCTATCGCTCTTGCGTCCAAAGAAACCAATCTTGCGGCGATTATAGGGCTTTCAGAAGGCGAGCGGGAGTACTTCCCAATCCCGCATGCGCGCGCTTTGGTAAGCATCTATCAGGCAGACGGCATACCTTTGTATTTAAACGCCGATCACACGTATGATTTGGACAAAGCCAAGCAGGCGATAGACGACGGTGTTGACTCTATTGTAGTAGACGGCGCCAAACTCCCGATGGAGGAAAATATTTTGCTGGTCAAACAGGTTGTTTCCTACGCGCGTAGCTCCAAGCGGGATGTGGTGGTGGAGGGAGAGCTCGGCTACATCGGCTCATCAAGCAAACAGCTCGACTCTCTGCCCGAGGGCGTCACAATTGAAAACCTGACCACTGCCGCGGATGCCAAGGAGTTTGTGGTGAGTACGGGCGTAGATTGCTTTGCCCCTGCGGTGGGCAATGTACACGGCATGCTCAAAAACGCAGCCGAGCCGAGGCTGCATCCAGAGCGGGTCAAAGAGATAGCAGGCATGACAGGCTTGCCGTTGGTGCTTCACGGAGCCTCCGGCAACACCGAAGAGGATATAAAAGCGTGCATTGCCGCCGGAGTGGCTATTGTCCACATCAACACCGAACTGCGCGTGATGTACCGCGACCGACTGTACGACACCATCCGCTCCAACCAAGGCGAAGTCGCTCCGTACAAATTCCTCACCCCCGCGGTCATTAAGATGAAGGAGTACGTCGCAGGGAAGCTCAAAGTGTTTGCAAATATCGCCTAACTTAGGTATATTGTGCGGGCAATGGAACTGGCGGTCACTAAGAGAGATATAGCTAAAAAGCCCAAAAGCCTCCGCGAGGAGGGCGTTTTGCCTGCGGTTGTATACGGCCGCTCGGAGGCATCGACTCCAGTTTCAATAAATTACAAAGATTTTGAAAAGGTCTACAAGGCAGCCGGCGCATCGAGCGTGGTCACTCTGACAGGGCTCGACGCCGACAAAAGTACCCTTATCCAGCAGGTGGATGTGCACCCGGTTTCGGGCGCGCTCCTGCATGCCGACTTTTATGCTATCGAAAAGGGCCAAAAGGTTACCGTGTCCGTGCCTCTGGAGTTCGACGGCGTTGCTCCGGCGGTCAAGGAGCTCGGCGGAATTTTGACAAAGGTTATACACGAAATCGAGATTGAGTGCGAGCCTGCCGCGCTGCCGCGCGCTATCAGCGTCGATGTTTCAAAACTGGCGACGCTTGAGGACCAGATAAAAGTGTCCGACCTCGTGTTCCCCAAGTCTGCAAAAATTTCTATCGACGGCGACGAGGTGGTGGCGATGATATCGGTTGCCAAAGAGGAGCCGGTGGAAGCGCCGGTTATGGATATCTCGGCAATCGAAACCTCCGTCGAACGCGGCAAGAAGGAAGAGGAGGGGGAGCCTGCCGACGCAGGAGGCAAAGAAGCCGAGGAGAAAGAATAAAAGTCCTTATGCTATAATTGACCCGTATGAAAAAGAATACAAGAAATGCTCCTAATCTTTCGAAATTACTAGACAAATCTCACGAGGATAAGTGGGTAGCTTTTACGTCTAATTACAAGAAAGTACTTGCGACATCGGCTACGATTACAGAGTTGATACAGAAACTTGGTAAAGAAAAAATTGTTTCTGAGAAACCGGTTTTCTACAAAGTGCCTTCTTCCAGGTACTCATTTTCGCCGGTTGCATGAAGTATAAATACACTGTCAGTATAAACTGGCAGGATTCTTCCCTCCCAGCCCGGAAGCATCCTTTAATAGATGTCGAGCTATATGGCCCAAAGGGTAGTGTCGTTGTAAATTCTTTGATAGATTCCGGGGCAGACTACTGTCTATTTAACGCCCAATACGCTCCACTCATAGGTGTTGATTTAAAAACTTGTATAAAAAGGGGCACTTACGGAGTGGGCGGCAAGGTTGTTATACCGACCTATCGCACCGAAATTGAGATTCAAGTTAAAGATCTTAAAAAAATACGAATTCCGGTTGATTTTATTGAAAGTGATTCTGTAAATGGACTTTTGGGTCAAGTAGGTTTTTTTGATTTACACAAAATAAAATTTGAGAGAAATCACAATACATTTGAAATCTCTCCCTTATAAAATGAAAACCGTTGTTATTGTTCATGGATGGGAGGGGGCGTCGACAAAGAATTGGATGCCTTGGGCTAAGGCGGCTCTTGAAAAGGAGGGGGTAAGGGTAATTATGCCCGACATGCCGCATCCCGAAAAGCCGGAGATTGGGGAGTGGGTACGTTATTTGGCTTCGGTAGTTGGAGCGCCCGGCAAAGACACTTATTTCATCGGCCACAGCATTGGCTGCCAAACTATCATGCGCTATCTTGAAACTCTTAATGCTCCGGTCGGCGGGGCTATTTTTGTGGCGGGCTGGTTTAATTTGGAAAATTTAGAGGGCGAGGAGTCTATAAAAATTGCGGACCCTTGGATTAATACCCCGATAGATATAGCGAAGATTAAAAAAATACTTCCAAAGTCCATTTTAATTATTTCAGACAATGATGATTACGGAGCCTTTAAAGAAAACACGGATAAATTTGCCCAATTTGTGTCGCATACCGTTGTCCTTCCCAATGCCGGGCATATAACTCAAACACAACAACCGGCGATATTGTCGCAGTTTATGAATCTCGTGCAATAAATCGAGCGTTTCAGCGTAATTTAAAAGTCGTTCGACCGTCTGGTATAGTTATAAGAACGATGAAATTCGGGCTCTACATAGGAGCACTCGTATTCGGATTGGCCTTGGGGGCCGGGGGGTTCTTTGTCTTCGACTCCCCTACACCGGTGGCACAAGCCCAAACGCTTAGCGCCGAGGAGCGGGCAAAATTGCAGGCGGAGTATGACCAGCTCCAGACGGAAATCGCGAGCTGGCAGAAGGTTTTGGACGAGACGCGCGCCAAAAAGAACACGCTTACCGGCGACGTGACCGCGCTCAACGCGCAGATTGCCAAGGCGCAGCGCGAGATTAGCCAGCGCAGTATCACTATTACAACGCTCGGCAGCGAAATTACCCAAAAAACCGCCGCAATACTGACGCTCGAGCAAAAACTCGCGGCCGGACGCGAGGCGCTCGCCAAGCTGCTGCGGCAAAAGAACGAGCAAGAACTGCAGCCGCTCGCGATACTCGCGCTCTCTTCCGACGACCTCTCGGGCTTTTTCGGCGATGTGCAGGCGATAGACACGCTCAACGGCAAGCTACAAGAGCTGTTTGCCGAGTTGCGCGGTGTCAAAAAGCAGACCGAGGAGGAAAAGGCCGCGCTGAGTGAGCGCAAAAACGCCGAGCTCGACGCCAAACACGATGTGCAGGTCAAACAGGCTCAAATAAAGGAAAATCAGGTTGAAAAGACGCAACTGCTCAATGTCACTAAAAAAGACGAGCAGGCCTATCAAGTAGTGCTCGCCGAGAGGCAAAAGCGCGCGCAGGAAATCCGCAACGCGCTGTTTGAACTGCGCGACAGCGCGGGAATATCCTTCCAGTCGGCGATGGAGTTTGCGGTGCAAGCGCAAGCACAGACCGGCGTGCGCGCGGCGCTTATACTCGGCATCCTCCGGCAGGAGTCGAACCTCGGCGTCAACGTCGGACAATGCCTGCTGGTGGATGCCGCGACCGGCTACGGCAAGGGCAAAAACAGCGGTAAGCCGATAGCCAAAGTAATGAAACCCGACCGCGACGTGCAGCCGTTTCTTAACCTGATGGAACGGCTGGGCATCAATCCCTACGGACAGCCGGTGTCCTGCCCGCAGTCGTTCGGCTACGGAGGCGCCATGGGGCCGGCGCAGTTTATCCCCTCGACCTGGAAGTTGTACGAAAACAGGCTCGACGCCGCCTTAGCGGTATCGGTGCCCGACCCGTGGAACGCCCGCACCGCGGTGATGGCCATGGCGCTCTATTTGGAGGACCTAAAAGCCGACCGCGGCACCTACAGCGCCGAGCGCGAGGCCGCGGCGCGCTACTTTGCGGGCGGCAACTGGCAGACCAGAGGGGCGCTCAACTACG
>ERZ1292623.1762-Hain-H51-01um-R1-1762-length-20311-cov-4_pt1 | contig 10985 bp, 15 predicted proteins | sample MGYA00564398_ERZ1292623 | MGnify/ENA primary metagenome ERZ1292623 (study PRJEB36523, sample SAMEA6512633) | groundwater metagenome | collected 2019-01-07 | study: AquaDiva: Metagenomics assemblies of 32 groundwater samples
GGAATTTAATTTAAAATTAAATAGAGGGTATGAAATTCCCAATAGTTTTTCCGCTATTTCAGGAATAATGGCAAGTTATTTTTATCCACAAAGCGAGCAAATTAAAAAAATCGCCAAACGAAGAATAAGGTGGTTGATATAAAAAATAAACTATGAATAAAATCAAGAAAATTTATGTAAACAAAAGCGATGAGCCGACTTTAATCGCGGAAAAAATCATAGATACCGACGCTAATGAGGTAGTTTTGAATATTCCGAAGTTCTCCAAGATAGCCGACTCTCTGGCTAATTTTCATTTAATCAAAAGAGAAGCGGAAGCATTGGATAAAAAAGTGATTGTAGAATCCGTGGATGACAAAGTTATAGAACTTTGCGGAATCAGCGGCATTGAAGCGGTCAACCCGTTCTTTGTTAAATCCCGTCGTCAATTTTCTGATATTGTTATTCAAAAATCTTCCGGCGGTTCTTCAAAAAAAGAAAAAGCGGTCGCGAGACAAGCCGCGAATTTGGAAGAAGACTTTGTTCCGGCAAAAAGGAAAAAACGCCGTTTAGTTTTTCCGCGCGTTCCCTTCCGCAAAGGATTAATATGGGCGGCTATCGGCATAGCGGTTATTTCGCTTTCTGTCATTGTGATTAAAATTTTGCCGCGAGCAGAAGTCGGTATTATAACCAAGAAAATAAATTGGGAATATAAAGACACGATAAAAGCGGATAAAGCTTTAGCGGCCGCGGATATTGTCAGCGCCAGAATCCCCGGGCAATTATTTTCACAAACGAAAAATATGAGCTTCGCTTTTCCCGCTACCGGCAGAAAAGAAGTGGCGAAAAAAGCGGGCGGAATTATAACGGTATATAACGCTTATAGTTCCGACCCTCAGCCGTTAGTCGCCAGAACTCGTTTTGAAACTCCCGACGGGAAAACCTTCCGTCTTGTCAAAGAATTAGTTGTTCCCGGCGCGAAAGTGGTGAATGGCCAAATTACTCCATCGAGCATTGACGCGGAAGTAATCGCGGATCAAGCGGGGCCAAGCTATAATATCGGGCCGGTTGAAAAATATACTATCCCGGGCTTTAAGGGTTCGCCGAAATACAAAGTTTTTTATGGAAGTTCTGCTAACGCGATGACGGGAGGATTTATCGGTGAATCGGCTTACCCATTGGACAGCGATATTAAAAAAGCTAAAACCGAAGCAACCAAAAAACTTGAAGATTCAACAAAAGCGTCATTGGCGGCGCAGGTTCCGCAAGGATTTAAAATTTTGGAAGGGGCCAGCGAGTTTGTTATTACCAAGCAAAACGTCATAGACGAAGTTGATGCTAATAGCAATTTCAGTGTTTTTGTTGAAGGACAACTCAATATTTTAGCTTTCAGAGAAAGTGATTTGGAAAATATGCTGGTTGAAAAAGCTAAAAAAGAGATTGGAAAAAACATTGAGGCAAGAAGTTTTGAATTGGCATATACCGGTGTGGCAAAGTCGAATTTTAAATTAGGCCAAATGACTTTCCCGATTGTGTTTACCAGTATTTTAGTGCCCGCGATAAACCAGCAAGCGTTAACTCAGCAGGTAATGGGGAAAACCGAAATGGATTTACAAACCCTGATTTTTTCTTTACCGGATATAGAAAGCGCTCAAATTTCTTTATGGCCATTTTGGGTTAAAACCGTCCCTACCCGCGAGGGCAGGATTAAAATTTTAGTTGATTAGTATTCAAAAGTCAGTTAACGTCCCGAGAAACAACTTCTACACGCAATGTCGTGCGGAGGATTTTAAGTTTGACTTTTTTAAAAAACCCGTGCTATACTGAGTCCTACGCATGGCAAAAGATAAAAAGTTAATAAAAGTGAATGGAATCGTTGAAGAGGCATTGCCGGCGACGAATTTCCGCGTTAGATTAGAAGACGGTAGAGAGATGTTGGCGTATCTTTCCGGAAAAATGCGAAAGAATTATATTAAGATAATTTCGGGAGATCGCGTGATCATAGAAATGACGCCGTATGACGAAAAAAGAGGAAGAATAATAAGAAGACTATAATTTTAAAAGAGATTTATGCGCATAGCAGGTATAAATATACCGGACAACAAACGAATTGAAATCGCCCTTTCGTACATTTATGGAGTCGGGCGTCCTTTGGCGCAAAAAATTTTAGAGAGCACTAAAATTGATCCAAACAAACGCGCGAAAGAATTAAATCAGGCAGAGGTCAGTAAAATAAAAGAATTTATTGAAAAAAATTATAAAATAGAAGGAGAGTTGCGCCAAGTAATCAAACAAAATATAAATTTATTAAAAGATTTGCAGGCCTATCGCGGCATGCGTCATATGAGAAAGCTACCGGTTCGCGGCCAGCGCACCAAAACCAATTCTCGCACCGTTCGCGGCAATGTCCGCAAGACTGCCGGAAGTGGAAAGAGGAAAACAGAGCTCAAATAAACTTTAAAATTACTCATGGGAAAGAAAAAAGTTATTAAACAAACAACTGAAGAAGCGTTAAAAGAAAAAGACTCGTTGGAAGCGTCGGCAAAATCCGCGTCTTCCAAAACCGTTTCCAAAAAATACGAAAAAGGAAGGGTTTATATTAACGCTACCTATAATAATACTGTTATCTCCATTACCGATGATAAAGGAAATATCGTAGCTTGGAGCACTGCCGGTTCATTGGGTTTTTCCGGTCCGAAAAAAGCGACTCCATTTGCCGCTTCCAAAGTAATTTCGGTTATAGCGGAAAAAGTTAAAAAATCAGGACCTCACAACGTTGAAGTGTTTGTTAACGGAGTCGGCGGTGGCAGAGATTCTTCCATAAGATCATTAACAAATCAGGGCTTCAGCATTTTATCTATCAAAGACGTTACGCCGATTCCGCACAACGGCCCGCGACCGCCGAAAGTCAGGCGCATCTAAAAATAAGAAAACAAAATTATGTTTAATACAAAAGAAAAAAAAGAACGGTCATTGGGAGTAAAGCTTTTTTTGAAGCCGCATCGTTGCAGTTCTCCAAAATGCGTTACAGTTCGTCGGCCTACAAAACCCGGCCTTCACGGTAAAATGAGGCGTCGAGCGCTTTCAGAATACGGCCAACAATTGGCGGAAAAGCAAAAAATCAAATTCGCGTACGGTATTCGTGAAGCGCAGATGCGGAAAGTTTTTGAATCCGCTGCCAAACATAAAGGTATAACCGGAGAAATGATTATCAATTTTTTGGAGAGGCGCTTGGATAATGTAGTTTACCGCCTCGGTTTGGCTCTTTCGCGCTCCGTCGGTAGGCAATTAGTAGGACATGGACATATTTTGGTGAACGGTAGAAAAGTAACTATCCCATCTTATGCGGTCAAAGCCAATGATGTTATTGCCATCAGGCCACAATCCAAAGACCACCCGGTGTTTAAGGATCTAGCGGAAAGATTAAAACAATATGAGCCGCCGATCTGGCTTTTTATAGACAAATCGCAACTGGAAGGAAAGGTGATTTCTTTGCCGAAAGACTTTGAAATTCCATTTGACGTTACTTTGGTCGTAGATTATTATTCAAAAATAAGTTAAAAAAATAAAAACAAAAAATTATGGAGTTCACATATTTAAGCGAAGCGGTAAAAATTAAAAAAACTTCCGAGAACGATACCCAAGGAACATTTGAGGTAGAGGGCTTATACACGGGATACGGATTAACAATCGGAAACGCCTTGAGGCGGGTTTTGCTTTCTTCCATTCCTGGAGCCGCGATTACCAAAATCAAAATTAAAGGGGTTGGCCATGAATTTGCCACCTTGCCGAATGTTATTGAAGATGTCGTGGAAATCGGAATGAACTTGAAAAAAGTCAGATTTCGGCTGCACACGAACGAAACGCAGATTTTAACGCTTAAGAAAAAAGGCGAAGGCAAAGTGACTGCCGCCGACATTGAATTAAACTCTGAAATAGAACTTATTAATCCAGATGCCCACATTGCCACATTAACCGCGAAAGGAGCCGATTTGGATATTGAGCTTACGGTGGAAAAGGGGTTGGGATATGTTCCTGTTGATGTGCGAACTGGTGAAAAATTGCCGATCGGCGTAGTTGCTCTTGATGCTATTTTTTCTCCGGTTGTTAAAGTAAATTTCTCCGTAGAAAATATGCGCGTCGGCGAACGTACAGATTATCATCGGATTAAATTATTTATAGAAACAGACGGAAGCATCACGCCCTCGGCGGTTTTAAGAAAAGCCAGCAAGATTTTACAGGACCATTTTCTAAAAATTTCCGAAGTTGAAGTTAAGGAAGCTGAACCGATAGCCGCGGAAGCTCCAAAAGAAGCCAAGAAAAAAGCGGCTAAAGCTAAAAAAACATCAAAGAAAGCCAAGTAAAATGAGAAAGTTTCACCGAATAAAAGGCCGGAGGAAATCATTCTTACAATCTCTGGCTAATAATTTAATAATGAAAGAAAAAATAGAAACGACTGTTGCGCGGGCAAAAGAAATAAGACCACTGGTGGAACGGCTGGTATCTGTCGCGAAAAAACAGCAATTAGCCAATCTAAGATTGCTTATTGCCAGATTGCCGAAAACTTCCGCTCAAAAACTTTTTTATGAAATCGCGCCCCGATACCAAAGCAGGGCGGGAGGGTATTTGAGAATTATTAAGCAAACAAAGACCCGCAAACGGGATAATTCTCCGTTGGCGACAATTGAATTTATAAAATAAAATGCAACACGTAATTGACGCTACAAATCAAAAATTAGGAAGATTGGCTTCGCAAATCGCCTTGATTTTGCAAGGTAAATTAAACGCGAATTATGAACGCCGGCTTGCCGGAGAAGATAAGGTTTTAGTTAAAAACGCTTCTAAAGTGGCGGTTTCAGGAAAAAAAGCGATACAAAAAGTTTATTATCGCCATACCGGATATATGGGTCATTTAAAGGCGGCTAAATACAAAGACGTGCTCGCGAAAACTCCGGAAAAGATTTTATGGTACGCGGTTTTTAATATGTTGCCGAAAAATGATTTACGGCAGAAAAGATTAAACAAATTAGTTATAGAAAAATAAAGCAATGATAGCAAAACCAAAAACAGTTCTAACGAAAAAAATAGTAAAACCGGCGCAAAAAGAAAAGCAACCGGCCAAACCAATGGCAAAAGAGCGTTTTTATGAAGCTAAAGGCGGGCGGAAAACTGCCGTCGCTCGCGTTCGCGCGCATCTTAATAAAACGGGAATTGTTGTAAACGACAAACAATATAAAGAATATTTCCATCTTCCCATTCATCAGGAAGCAGTAGAGGCGCCTCTTAAGCTTTTAAATAAGAAAGATATTGGAATAACCGTGAAAGTTTACGGCGGTGGTTCTACCGGTCAAGCTGAAGCGGTGCGGCAGGGCATTGCTGCGGTTTTGGTAAAATTAAATCCGGAATCTCGGAAAATTTTAAGAGCGGCTGGATTTCTTACGCGCGATTCCAGAATGGTGGAACGTAAAAAATACGGACTTAAAAAAGCTCGCAGAGCTCCGCAATGGGCTAAACGCTAACTCTTTATTGCTTTATTATTTGTAATCATAAATAATAAAAGCAACGAGATGAAATTTCTAATTAACGGCGGTAAAAAATTAAACGGTGAAATAAAACTTGTCGGCGCGAAAAACGCCACCACTAAAATGATGGTGGCGTCTCTTTTGACCGATGAGCCGTGTTTTTTGGAAAATTTTCCGCATATCGGCGACGCGGAAATTACCGCGGAGCTTTGCCGAAGCATCGGCAGTAAAATAGAAAAAGACAGAGATGTTTTGAGAATCCAAACCACCGACATTAAAAATCCGAAAGTGGTTTCTTTGAGCAGAAAAAATCGGATTCCAATTCTAGCGCTCGGCCCGCTTTTAGCCAGGGTGGGGGAGGCGGAAGTTCCTTTTTTAGGCGGTGATAAAATCGGAGCAAGGCCGGTGGACATTCACATAGATTCTTTAAAAGCGATGGGCGCGGAAATTGAAATTACCGATTCAAGTTATATCGCGCGGGCTAAAAATGGATTAAAAGGAGCGACTATCGTTTTACGTTATCCCAGTGTTGGCGCAACGGAAAATACGATATTGGCTGCGGTGTTGGCAAAAGGGAGAACAATTATTCAAAACGCCGCCACCGAGCCGGAAATTATAGACCTTATAAAAATGCTCCAAAAAATGGGGGCAATTATTGAGCTTGGCGTTAACAGAGTGATTTATATTGACGGCGTTAAAAAACTTCGCGGTACGTATCACCGCGTATTGCCCGACCGCAATGAAGCTGTGTCGTTTGCCTGCCTGGGTGCGGCGACCGGCGGCAAAGTTTATGTTAAACAAGCGCGCCAAGATGACCTTATAACTTTTCTGAACAGCTTGCGGAGAATAGGAGGCGACTATGAAGTGACAAAAGAAGGAATTATTTTTTATCGCAACGGGGAATTACGACCAATAGATATAGAAACAAACACTCACCCTGGTTTTATGACCGATTGGCAACAACCATTTGCTGTATTACTTACTCAAGCCAAAGGCCAGTCAACTATTCATGAAACGGTATACGAAGATCGCTTCGGATATACCAATGACTTGAATTTAATGGGCGCTAATATTAAACTACTCACGAAGTGTCCGGAAGGGTCGATTTGCCGATATAATGATGAAGGCTACCAGCATCAAGCAGTGATTAACGGTTTGACACCATTAAAAGCGGCGTCGTTGAAAGTAAGAGATCTTCGCTCAGGGATCGCTCATATTATCGCGGCCTTGATAGCCGATGGAGAGTCCATGATAGAGGGAGTAGAAGAAATTGACAGGGGATACGAACGTATAGACGAACGTTTGAGATTTCTTGGCGCGGATATAAATAGAATTTAAATAAAAAATATGAAAGTAAGATCATCAGTTAGAAAAGTTTGTAAAGACTGCAAAATTGTCCGACGCAAAGGGCGAGTTTGCGTTGTTTGCAAAACTCCAAAACACAAACAACGACAGGGCTAAGGGCTTTGTATAAATTTTCTGCGAAAATTTATTTACAAAACCTTAATTTATACATAATTAGCATGTTTATAAAAAAAATCGGCATAGATTTAGGAACTGTAAATACCTTGGTATTCGTGCCGGGCAAGGGGTTCATTATTAATGAGCCGACTATTGTTGCTTTAAGTTCGCCGGATAACAGCGTTTTAGCCGTTGGTAGGGAGGCAAAAGATATGATAGGGAGGACTCCTGACGACATTATCGCTTACAGACCGTTGAAAGACGGCGTGATCGCCGATTATTACATTACTCGGGCAATGTTGAAATATTTTATTTCCAAAGCAATTGCCCCGTTTAATTTATTCAGGCCGGACGTGGTTATTTCGGTTCCGGCTGGAATTACCTCCAACGAACGGCGCGCAGTCATAAAAGCAGCTCGCGACGCGGGAGCCAAAGACGCTTATATCGTGAAAGAGCCGATTCTAGCCGCGTTGGGCGCGGGTATTCCAATTAATTCTCATTCCGGCAATATGATTATCAATATTGGAGGCGGCACCGCGGAAGTCGCCGTAGTTTCTCTTGGCGGTATCGTTTCCTGGTCCAGCTTGCGCGTTGCCGGAAATAAGTTTGACCAGGCGATTATGTCTTATATTAAAAAGAAATATGCTTTGGCAATTGGCGAACAAATGTCAGAATCAATTAAAATTGAAGTTGGTTCCGCTTTGCCGATGAAAGATAAACTTGAACTTAAAATTCGCGGACGTGATATGATTTCCGGTCTGCCGAAAGATATTATAATAAATTCCAACGAAGTCGCGGAAGCGATTAATTCTCATCTTTTGGAAATCGCGGCTTCGGTTCAGGGGGTTTTCAATAATACTCCGCCGGAACTCGTCGCGGATATTATGGAAAAAGGAATTATAATTTCCGGCGGCGGCGCATTGCTCCGTAACGTTGATGAATTTTTCAAAAGAATTTCCGGTGTTCAGTGCTATGTCGCAGAAAATCCGTTGTTTTGCGTAGGGCGCGGCGCCGGACTGATTTTAAGCCACTTGGATATTTACAAGAGAACTTTATTAAATAAGAGATAAAGACTTTATAGCTCACGGGGCAGCTGTCTTCAGGAAACGGCGTGCTCCGACTCCAGCGGTCGGAGCCGCCTCTCTCGGCGCGTTGCTCCGACATAAAGTCGAAGACCAATCCAACGCGCCTCCGATGTTTCTTCAAACAGCTACCCTGTTAGCATTCTTATTTTGGGCATATTTTCGCAAGAGGTTTATAATGAATTAGGATGAATCTCAAAAAAACTTTTCAAAATTTAATTAACGAGAATGCTTTAGCGCATAGCTATCTTTTTTTTGGCGAAGACAAAAACGCTCAATCAGAGCTTGCCGATTGGCTGACAAATATTTTAGAAGGAGCATTGCCGTTGGTTGATGCGATGAAAACCCGAAGCGGCATTGATGACATTCGCGAAGGAATAAGATTTTTATGGCAAAAACCGCTCAAATCTCCGAAAAAAACGCTGATAATTCCGGATGGCGAAAATTTAACCGATGAAGCGCAAAACGCGATTTTAAAAATTGCCGAAGATCCGCCGGAACACACCCTTATAATTTTAATCGTTAAAAATCAGGAAGTTTTGTTGCCGACATTGCGGTCGCGTTTCCAGAAGATATATTTTCCGAGCCGAGACGAATCCGCCAACTCAGCCGCAGGCGAGGTAAACCAATTTTTAAAGGCATCAACCGCCGAGCGCAAAGAAATAATCAAACAAGTTATTGAAGACGAGGCGGAGCTTAAAAATTTTGTTAAGGGCTTAATATTTGAGTTAAGTCGTGATAAAATTAAAAACTGGAAAGCAATAAAAGAGCTTTTAGGTCGCTGGTCGGTAATGAACCAATATAATACTAATAAAAAATTACAACTAGAAGGATGGATAAAGCATTTGTTATAATTTTATTCGTTGTTTTTACGGGTATACTGCTTTATTTTTTGCCGTTAGTTTGCAGGCCTTAAGGCGATTTTTGCCCGCCGATGAGGCGGGGCGAATGATTTTAAATTATGGAAGAAATCATTAAAGATTTAGAACAAAAAACTAAAACGATTTTTGACGCTTTAAGGCAGGAGATTGTGAGTATTCGCACAAACCGGCCGACTGCCAAGCTTGTGGAGGACATAAAAGCGGATTATTTCGGCCAGCAAATGTCGATTAAGCAATTGGCGTCCATCAGCATCGTTCCGCCAAGAGAAATAGACATCAGCGTCTGGGACAAAAATGCTTTGGCGCCGATCGTAAAAGCGATTGAATCTTCTAATCTTGGCGTTACCGCGAACACCGACGGAAATTTAATCAGGATTAATCTTCCTCCATTGACTGACGAGCGACGCAAGGAACTTATAAAATTGATAAAAGGCATAGTTGAACAATCGCGGATTAAAATCCGCGCCATGCGCGATGAGGCCAATAAAAAAACCAAAGATGCCCCCGAAGACCAGAAGTTTAAATTAAAAGAAAAAATTCAGGATATTGTTGATAAAACGAATAAGGAAATTGAAGCATTGTTGGCGGCAAAAATTAAAGAAATAGAAGAATGAGTATTTTACTTGTAATCGTAGGAATATCGGCGCTGATTTTCGCGCATGAATTAGGCCATTTTCTTTCGGCTAAACTTTTTGGCGTGAAAGTTGAAGAATTTGGTTTTGGTTTCCCGCCGCGTTTGGCGTCCAAAAAAATCGGAGAAACGCGATATAGCATAAATTTACTGCCCTTCGGCGGCTTTGTTCGTCTTTCGGGCGAGAATTTACTCGCGCCGGTTTCTGAACAAGAAAAACCTCGCAGTTTTTCATATCAGCCGGTTTGGCGGAGGATTATAATTATCGTGTCCGGCGTTGCTATGAATTTTTTGCTTGGCTGGTTTATTATTTCCGGCCTTTTTGTCTTTGGAGTATCGGAGCCGGTTGGAATAACAATGGTTTTTCCGGACGCGCCTGCCGCTAAAGCGGGGCTGAAAGAAGGCGATAGGATTGCCGGTTTTGGGAAGGCGGAAGAGTTCGTCAATTTTGTAAATGAGAATAAGGGCAAAGAAATCGTTTTAAACATCAAACGAGGCGAAGAAAATTTAAAGATTAAGATTATGCCTCGCTTGCAGGCGCCGGAAGGACAGGGCGCTTTGGGAATCGGTGTTGGCGAATTGGGTTTTGTAAAATTGCCGCTGTTAGCGAGTTTGAAGGAAGGATTCTTTACCGCCGCTCAAACGGTTTGGATGATTTTTATCGCGTTGATGAATCTTATAGTCGGCGTTTTCACCGGAACCATGGCGTTTGAAAATTTTGTCGGTCCGGTCGGCATTTTTCAAGTTGCCGCTCAAGCGGGGGAGTTCGGTTTCTCTTATCTTTTCAGTTTAATCGGAATGATTTCGCTGAATCTTATGGTTTTGAACATTCTGCCGTTTCCCGCGCTTGATGGAGGGCGGCTTTTATTTGTTCTGGTGGAAAAAATCAAAGGTTCTCCGCTTCCCGCGAAAGCGGAGGCATATATTAACGCGGCAGGTTTCGTCTTTCTTTTATTGCTGATGATAGCCATTACTGTAAAGGACGTTATTTATCTTTTTTAGGGTTGTATATCCAAAATTTGACGAAATACTTACAAAGTACTATAATACCATCAGTTGTTTGAGGTATATTGGTATTTATTTTAGGGGGCGTAGATGAAATTTTTATTGATTTGGATTTCATTGGCAGCTTGTGTCATCGGTGGTATAGCGTTATTTAGTTTCGCAATGTGGGCCGCGATGGATTTATTGAAAAAATTAACGGGGTCTAATGATTGGGCGGCAGCGATAATGTTGTTTATACTCGTTTTGGGGGTGATGTATTTTCCTGCAAAGGAAATTCTTAAATTCAAAAAAAATAACGTTGAAAATAAATAAATAAATATTTTTATTCCGCAATGTCCGCCGAAATTTGGCGGACTTTTTTATTTCTTTAAAAACTTGTAGAATAATTACAATGCTTCAATCGCAACTTTTTACAAAAACATCC
>ERZ1292623.4801-Hain-H51-01um-R1-4801-length-10984-cov-9_pt1 | contig 10984 bp, 7 predicted proteins | sample MGYA00564398_ERZ1292623 | MGnify/ENA primary metagenome ERZ1292623 (study PRJEB36523, sample SAMEA6512633) | groundwater metagenome | collected 2019-01-07 | study: AquaDiva: Metagenomics assemblies of 32 groundwater samples
TTCATCTCCGGAAAAGATAGCATGTTCAATGATTTCAAGGGTTACGACGAAAAAGGTAATCCCGTAGAAATTTCCATTCCGCCGACCCTTCTCATCTCCGCTATTAGCGTAATGCCTGATTTACAAAAAGCAATCTCGCCGGAATTTAAAAATGCGGGTGATGTAATTTATTTACTTGGAGAGACAAATGATGAACTCTATGTGCCAAAAGTTAATTTAGAAAAAAATCTAAAAACTTATCTAGCCTTAGAAAAAGCGATTCAAAAAGAGTTGATAGTCTCTTCGCTTTCCGTAACTTCCGGCGGGTTGGGGATTGCACTAGCAAAAGCTTGTATTGGCGGAATGATTGGTTGTCGTGTGGATATAAGTCAGACAGCGCCTAAGGCGCTGTCTGTGGATGCCAAACTATTTTCCGAAAGCCAGGGCAGGATTTTGGTTTCCGTATCTCTTGAAAATGTAAAAGGGTTTGAAAATATCTGCATAGGAATTTCCCATGCAAAGCTGGGAAAAGTGACACAAGATGGAAAAATAATAATTACCGAAGACAGTAAAAAAATAGTAGAAAGTACCGTCAAAAAACTACACGATATTTATCACAAATTTTCTAATTCGCAAAAATTACATTCTAACATTCTATAGAATATTGGAATAAAAAATTATGAAATCAGAAATTAAAAATTGCCAGAACTGTAAAAAAGACTTCACTATCTTGGCTGAAGATTTTGTTTTTTACGAAAAATTAAAAGTCCCGCCGCCGAAATTATGCCGGGAGTGCAGGCAAATGCGGCGCATGAGTTTTCGTAATGAACGAAATCTTTACAAAAGGAAATGCGACAAAACGGGGAAAAATATAATTTCGGTTTTTGCGCCGGATTCACCCTACAAAGTTTATGATTATTCCGTCTGGTACGGCGATGAATTTGAACCAATGGAATACGGTCGCGATTTCGATTTTTCCCGCCCGTTTTTTGAACAGTTTAAAGAATTTATGCTGGATGTTCCGTGGTCATCTTTACACATCCGGACCTCTGAAAACTGCGAATACAACAACGATATGAGTGAATCTAGAAATTGCTATCTGTGTTCGCGTACGCATTATTGTACGGATATACTTTATTCTTACCGCGTCAATTACAGTAGAGACTGCGTTGATTGTATGCAATGCGTAAAATCGTGTTCATTCTTGTACAACTGTGTAGAGTGCATAGGTTGTAGCACCAGCAGTTATTTATATTTTTCTGAAAATTGCGCCAATTCCTCTATGCTTTGGAACTGCAAGAATTGCCTAGATTGCTTTATGTGCAGTAATCTGCGCAGTAAGCAATATTGTTTCAAAAATGAACCGCTCGGAAGGGAAGAGTATAAAAAAAAGATTGCAGAATTCAATTTGAATTCCTTTGCAGAAAAAGAGAAAGCCCTAAGGGAATTTGAAGATTTTAATAAGCAAACAATCAGGAAAAATTTAAATATATTTAATTCGGTTAATTCAACCGGAGACAACATTGTAAACTCCAGAAACAGCTTTCTGTGTTTTGGAGTAAAGTTTACCGAAAATGTTAGATACTTGTGGGATATCCAAGAGTATAAAGATTCGATGGATTCATACAGCGGAGGGCGAAATAGTGAACTTATTTATGAATGCACCGGCACAGCTGGAGCTTACAACTGCCAATTTTGCTTGCGGGCTTCTGATTCAAGCGACATTTCATACTCGGTGATTGTAAAAAACTGCAAAAATGTCTTTGGCTGTATAGGTTTGGAGAACAAGAAATACTGCATTTTCAATAAGCAATACACAAAAGAGGAGTACGAAGCATTAAAGACAAAAATAGTTGAACACATGAAAAAAACCGGAGAGTACGGCGAATTTTTCCCGATGAAGCTTTCGACTTTTCCTTACAATGACACGGTGGCGGAAGAATATTTTCCGATGACCAAAGAAGAAGCGCTCGGGAAAGGTCTGCGCTGGCAGGAACCTGACACAAAAAATTACACAGTAACCATGCCTCCCGAAAACCTTTCGGATAACATAAAAGAAGTTAAAGAAGATATTTTGAAAGAAGTTATAGGATGCGCGCACGGGGAAACATGCAATCACGGATGCACTACGGCTTTCCGCATAATCCCGCGAGAACTTGAATTTTATAAAAGAATGAATCTGTTGCTCCCGCGTCTTTGTCCCAATTGCCGCCACTATGGAAGACTGGCAAAATTAAATCCGCTTAAACTTTGGCACGGGAAATGCCAATGCGCTGGCATAGAGTCTAACAACGGGATTTATAAAAATCTAGCGAAACATCATCTGCACGACGAAAGTCATTGCCCGAATGAATTTGAAACAAGCTACGCGCCGGACAGAACTGAAATAGTCTACTGTGAAAAATGTTACCAGCAAGAGGTATACTAGATATCAGCCATGGCGTATATTGAAGAAAATAGAATATGTCAGAACTGTAAGAATGAATTCATAATCAAACCGGATGATTTTTCTTTTTATGAAAAAATGCAGGTGCCACCGCCGACTTTTTGCCCGGAGTGCCGCCAGCAATTGCGAACACTTTTCAGAAATTTTAAGACTCTTTACAAAAGACCTTCCAGTAAATCCGGAAAAATGATTGTTTCAGTATATAATCCCGACTTGCCCTTTCCTGTTTACGATATCAAGGAATGGTGGAAGGACGACTGGGACCCCATGTCATACGGAATAGATGTTGATTTTCAAAAACCATTTTTCAGCCAGCTTGGCCAATTATTTAATACGGTTCCACATATCTCTTTGGCAAATTTTAATAATGAAAATTGCGAGTATTCAAACCAGATAAATTCGTGTAAAAACTGCTATCTTATTTTTGGCGGCCTGGATGATGAAGACTGCGACTATGGACACATTGTATGGAATTGCAGGGACTCAGTAGATAATCTTTATTTATTTAAATCTGAATCTTGTTATGAATGTATTGATTGTCTAGGATCCGCGAAACTTTTTTACTCGCAGGAATGCGAAGCCTGCGTAGACAGCATTGGGCTTTTTGACTGCCGAAATTGCTTGAACTGTATTGGGTGCGTTGGTCAGATAAATAAATCTTATTTTATTTTTAATAAACAAGCCAGCAAAGAAGAATACAGAAAATTTTTATTGAAATATCCACTCCATGAAAAATCTAGTGTTGATTTTATTTTAAAAGAACGGGATGCTTTACGCAGAGCGCTACCTCAGCGTTCCTTTTTTGGCTCGCACAACAATGATGTTTCCGGTGACCACATATATAACTCCCACAATATCCACCATTCTTTTGACATCAAAAGCGGAGAAAATTCAAAATTTTGTTTTACTATCAGAGAAGCGATAGATTCATATGACGCATCTTTCACCGGAGAATTGTCGGAATGTTGTCAGGTTCTAACCATGATACGCAGCAATAAAGTCATCGGCTCACAAATGATAACTGATTCTCATGATGTTTATTACTCGGACAGCTGTTATAACTGTAATGAAATTTTCGGCTGTTACGGACTCCGTAAAAAATCATACTGTATTTTAAACAAACAGTATTCCAAAGAAGAATATTTGAGCTTAAAAGAAAAGATTGTCGCACATCTCAAGGAAATCGGAGAGTGGGGAAATTTTTTCCCGAAAGAATTGAGTCCATTTGCTTACAACGAAGCTATCGCAAATGAGTACATGCCTCTTACGAAAGAGGAAGCTTTGTCAAAAGGTTTTAGGTGGAAAGATGACATACCAAGCACAAAGGGGCAGGGAACTATCGAATACAAAAATTTACCAAAAAAGCCCGAAGATTATAGCGACAAAATGTTAAATGAAATTTTGACTTGCGAAAAATGCGAAAAAAATTATAAATTAATCAATAGAGAAATAAATTTTTACAAAAGAAACAAATTGCCGCTTCCGGCAAAGTGCTTTAACTGCAGGCATGAAGCACGGATGAGTAAAAGAAATCCACGAAGCCTTTGGGAAGGAATTTGCGCAAAGTGTGGTAATCTAATAAAAACATCATATAAACCGGAAGATCAGAAAATCTACCAGATTTATTGCGAAAAATGTTATCAGCAGGAAGTATATTGACAAGTACCCCCTTCTTTCTCCTCCCCCTATGTAGGGGGAGGTCGGGTAGGGGTAAAAATCCATGAAAAAAAACAAACCAAAAATTATAATAATGTCGGGATACGGGCTAAACTGCGAAGAAGAGACAAAGTTTGCTTTTGAAACTGCGGGAGCAAAAAGAAAAATCAGCGCGGATATCGTGCATATCAACGACCTTATAGCAAAACCAAAAATGCTTCGTGAATATCAAATTCTCGTTTTTCCGGGCGGATTTTCTTATGGGGACGACACGGGGAGCGGCAAAGCTTTTGCCAATAAATTTAAAAATCATCTGTCGAAAGAGCTGGCTGAATTTTTGTCGCGAGATACTTTGGTCGCCGGAATTTGTAACGGTTTTCAAATCGTGACGAACCTGGGAATTCTGCCCGGAGCGCTGACTTTCAATAAAAAAGCTCGGTACATAGACAGATGGGTGGATTTAGAAGTTGCGGGAAAGAGTCCATGGCTTGCCGACATCAAGAAATTATCAGTTCCAATAGCGCATGGCGAAGGACATTATGTTATCTCTGCAAAAGAATATAAAATTTTGAATAAAAACAATCAGATAGCTTTCAAGTATGCAAAAGGAGAAATTTGCAAATTCCAAAACCTTGAGAAAAATCCAAACGGTTCGGAATATGACATTGCCGGCGTTTTAGCGTATAATGGGAGGGTTCTAGGAATGATGCCGCATCCAGAACGCGGAATGTTTGCTCACCAAAATCCGATGTGGTCCCAAAGGAAAGCAAGCTTTCTACGGGGTAAATATAAAAACAAGAAAGAAAAAAAAGAGGGCGCGGGATTAGAAATTTTTAAAAACGCAATTAATTACTTCAAAAAATGAAAAAGTTGGCTGTTCTTATTTCAAACGCTGGCGCTGGCACAAATCTGAAAGCAATTATTGACGGCGTCAAGTTCGGCAGAATAAATGCTGAAATTTCCGCGGTGATTTCGGATACAGAAAACCCAATGCCAGTATTGGAAAAAATATCGCCGGATTACATATGTTTAACGGGATGGAAAAAAATAATCTCTGATGAGATGATAAAAAAATATGAAAACAAAATTCTTAATTTACATCCCGGCTTAATTCCAGATACGATAAATGGAGAGATATTAAACCCTGATAATACAAAAGCTCTGTGGAATAAAGGAATGTATGGCGATAAGGCAGTTACTAATTTCCTAAATCAAAAATCCACTTACGCCGGCTCTAGCATTCACTTCCTCACTTTAAACTTTGATTTTGGACCAGTTTTGGACAGAACTTTTGAAAAAATAGGAACCCGCGACACCGTGGAATCTTTGTATGCTAGACTAAAAAAGAAAGAAAATGAAATGTACGTGGAGGTTTTAGAAAAACTATGTCAAAAAAATTAAAAATTTTAATAATTGGGGCAGGGGGCGGAAGGGAACATGCTATAGGCTGGAAGATTTCGCAGTCGCCTCGCGCAGGGGAATTATTTTTCGCCAGAGGAAATGCCGGCACGGCGCAACTGGGAACTAATTTGGATATCAGAGAGACAGAAACTGAGAAGCTTTTAGAGTTTGCGAAACAGGAGAAAATTGATTTAACTTTGGCTCTTTCCGATGATCCACTTGCATTAGGCATAGTTGACGAATTTAGAAAGGCGAATTTGCGAATCTGGGGTCCGACCAAAACCGCCGCGCAGCTTGAGTGGTCCAAGGCGTTTTCTAAAGACTTTATGCGCCGGCACGATTTACCTACGGCAAGATTTGAAACTTTTACTGATTTTGAAAAAGCAAAAGATTATGTAAAAAAACAGTCTTTGCCGATTGTAATAAAAGCTGACGGTTTGGCTTTGGGTAAGGGGGTGGTCATAGCCCAAAGCTTGGAAGAAGCGAACAAAACTCTTGAAGATATAATGGTCAAAAAGATATTCGGCAACTCCGGCAGTACCGTGGTTATAGAAGAATTTCTTGTCGGACCTGAAATTTCTATACATGCGTTTTCCGACGGCAAAAGTTATAAAATGTTCCCAGCCTCTCAAGATCATAAAAGGATTGGGGAAGGAGATACTGGCTTGAATACCGGCGGTGTAGGCACGATTGTACCCTTGCCATTTGTGGATAAAGAAATGATGGCAAAAATAGAAAAAGAAATTGTCGCTCCGACTTTGGATGGAATGAAGAAGGACGGCGTACCATTTGAAGGAATTTTGTATCCGGGGCTAATACTAACCAAAGACGGACCTAAAATTTTAGAATATAATGCGAGATTCGGAGATCCAGAAGCGCAAATCTATATGCGTCTTTTGGATAATGACTTGCTAGATATCATTGATGCCTTGATAGACAAAAAATTGAGCGAGATAGAAATTAAATGGAAAAATTTGTTCACCTGCAATATTGTACTCTGCTCCGCCGGATATCCGGGGGAGTATGAGAAGGGGAAGGAAATTAAGGGAACAAATGACCTCACCCCGCCTTTGGCACCCCTCTCCTTGTCAAGGAGAGGGGAAGGGGGTGAGGTGATAATTTTCCACGCCGGCACAAAAATTGTGAGGCAAGACCTCACAACTAACGGCGGGCGGGTGCTGGGAGTCAGCGCGATGGGGAAAAGTCTACAAGAAGCCCTCGACAAAGCCTACGAAGCAATTTCAAAAATATCTTTCGAAGGCATGCAGTACCGAAAAGACATAGGCAAAAAAGCTTTGAAACTTTAATTTAGCAATAGTATGTCATGGCGTACTAATGCTAAAAATGCTTGCGTTAGGCAAGATCTAACGCAGAAATTAACGAGATAGTATAATAGCAACGGTCGTGGTCATTATACTATTAAGGATTTTGTAATAAGAAAACCCTAACGAAGTTAGTGGTTTTCTTATTACCTCCTTTCGTTAGGATTCGAGTTTGGACTGCTAATCCGACCCTCCTGAGCAATCGGGGGCACCCCTTTTGCTGTCGAGGAATATTTTGAGGGCAGTCTCGTCGGAAAAAGGGATTCCCTCCTGGTGATCCAAGAATCCTCTTTGCGCAACGAGCCACTCTTCGTCTTTCCCGAGCTGACTACGCAACCACTCTCGACAGAGCCAGTTTACTTCTCCCAATTAAAGAAATCCTCGCGGTCTTTGCCTGTGCCGACAGAGATGATTTTTACATTTAGGTCTGCAAGTTTTTTGGTTATGTAGTTTAAGTAGGACGCGAGTTCTTTGGAGACTTTTTTCTTGGTCTTAACTCCATGATTCGCATCGCCCCAGCCCGGGATTGTTTCGGTTATGACGCCGGTCACCTGATTTAGATAAAGAGGAAACTCTTTGATAATTTTCCCGCCGCTTTTATAGCCGGTGACAACTTTCACTTTATCCGAGAGGCAAATGTCCGCTTTGTTTATGAAAATTTTACTCGCGCCGGAAAGTTCAATCGCGTGACGCAGGGCAAAGAGATCCAGCCAGCCGCACATGCGAGGACGACCGGTGGTCGCGCCGAATTCATTGCCGGCTTTTTGAAAAGCTTTTTCCAGCACCTCATCTTCCATTCTGGAAGGGAAAGTGCCTCCGCCCACTTTGGTCGTATACGCCTTTATCACTCCAAAAATAGCGCGAAGATAGGTGTGAGGTACACCGAGTCCGAGGCAGATATTAGCCGGTAAAGTGTTGCTGGCAGTAACATTTGGATAGTCCCCGAAATCCGCATCCAGCATCACCGCCTGCGCGCCTTCCGCCAAAATATGTTTCCCGACTTTCAACTTTTGCCGGATTAAGAATGACAAATCGCAAATTTGCAGTTTCTTCATTTCTTTTACAGCCTTATCCCATTTTTCTTTCGCTTCTTTTATTTTTGCAGAATCAATTTCAAAGCCATACTTTTCTTTGTACATATTTAAAAGATTCATGTGAAATTCCGAAAGATTTTTTTCTTTTTCCGAAAAATCCGGCAGAAGAATATCGCCGACAAGAAGCCCGCGCCTCATTCTCGCATCGCCATAAGCCGGACCGATGCCCCGCGAAGTCGTGCCGACTTTGGTTCCCGATTTACTTCTTTTGTGTTCATCCGCCTGGTCTAAAAACGGATGCAAGTATGAAACTAATTTTGCGCGGTTTGAAATGTAAAGCCGTTTGGTAACATCAAAACCAAGCTCCTTTAGTTCGTAAATTTCTTTAATCAGGGACACCGCGTCTACGACGACGCCATTGCCGATGTAGAGTTCTATATTTTTATGGAAGCATCCGGAGGGAACTATATGTCCGACGAAAGTTTTTTCTCCGAGTTTGATGGTATGCCCCGCGTTTGCTCCGCCGTGAAAACGCGCCACCGCGCAATACGCGCCGCCTGAGATAAGTTCGTCGATATTTTTTCCCTTACCCTCGTCTCCCCATTGCAGTCCGATAACTGCATCAATGAATCCTTGTTTCATATTTTTTAATTTCCTACGCTATAATTCGGCGCTTCCTTGGTAATAACCACATCATGCGGATGATTTTCTTTTATACCGGAGTGAGTGACTTTGACGAATTGCGCTTTTTCCTGTAAACTTTTAATATCTTTTGCTCCGCAATATCCCATACCAGCCCTAAGCCCTCCCGCAAGCTGATAAGCCACTTCGGAAAGTTTGCCTTTGACGGGAACCCTGCCGACGATGCCTTCAGGCACAAGCTTCTTGATTTCGTCTTCGACATCCTGAAAATATCTGTCTTTGGAACCTTCCTGCATAGCCTCAATAGAACCCATACCCCGATATGTCTTGTATTTTCTGCCTTCAAAAAGAACCGTCTCTCCCGGGGATTCTTCAACTCCGGCAAAAAGCGAACCTGCCATGATTGAACTAGCTCCTGCGGCTAAAGCTTTTGGTATATCTCCAGAATAGCGAATACCTCCATCGGCAATAATCGGCACACCTGAACCTTTGATTGCCTCTGCCACATTGTACACAGCCGAAAATTGCGGGAAGCCTATGCCGGCAATCACCCGAGTAGTGCAGATTGAAGCTGGTCCGATGCCCACTTTGATGCCATCGGCTCCAGCTTTGACTAAATCCAAAGCCGCAGAGCCTGTAGCAATATTACCGACAATCACTTCCAATTTTGGAAATTCCTTTTTTACTCTCTTCAGCATTTCTATCACTCCTCTCGAATGCCCGTGAGCAGTATCGATAACTACCGCGTCAACTCCATTTTGTTCAAGCGCTTTTACTCTCTCTAGAGTATCTTTGGTGACGCCTACCGCCGCGCCCACTCGCAGTCTGCCTAGGCTGTCTCTGCACGAATTAGGGCGAGATTTTACTTTCATTATGTCTTTGTAAGTAATCAGTCCGACAAGCTTGTTGTTTTTATCAACCAAAGGTAATTTCTCAACTTTATATTTAGTAAGTATTTTCTCCGCCTCAACTAAATTTGTACCCATACTTGCAGTTACCAAATTCTTTTTGGTCATTATTTGTCCGACAGGTATTTCCATATTTTTTTGGAATCGCAAATCGCGGTTTGTGATGATTCCGAGAAGCAACATATTTTTATCAACTATCGGTATACCGCCAATTCTGTTTTCCTGCATAATAGCAACCGCCTCTTTTACTAAAGCGCTCTCAAACAAAGTAATCGGATCGTGAATCATGCCGGACTCCGAGCGCTTTACCTTGCGCGCTTCGGAAGCCTGTTTTTCAATAGTCATATTTTTATGAATGATGCCGATGCCACCGACCTCCGCCATAGCTATCGCCATTGCAGACTCGGTGACAGTATCCATCGCCGCCGAAACAATCGGCACATTCAGTTTTATTTTTTTAGTCAGAAGAGAACTTGTATCAACCTCGCGAGGCAAAACTTCCGAGTATTGAGGCACGAGCAGGACATCATCATAGGTCAGACCTTCTTGAAAGTTTTCTTTCATTTTGTCTTTGGCTTTTGCTGATTTTGCTTTTGCCATAATATATCGTGTATACTAGCATATTATGGACAAGATACAAATATTGATTGTGGACTACGGGTCGCAGTATACGCTGGTCATCGGGCGGACGCTTCGGGAACTCGGAGTGCGTAGTGTTATCTTGCCGCCAAAGAAGGCGGAATCGTGGCTCAAAAATGAGAATCCAAAGGCAGTTATTCTCTCCGGCAGTAATTGGAGCGTGCATAGCGAAGGAGCTCCTGACTTGCCAAAATCGTTAGACTTCAGTGGTCTCGGGAGCAAAAAATACAAAGTTTTAGGTGTCTGCTACGGCATGCAGCTCCTCACTCACAAGCTTGGCGGTCTGGTGGAGCGTCCGCTCTCACATCGCGAATACGGACCGGCGGAAGTCATAGTCGACACGAAACATCCGCTTTTCAAGGGAGTGGAAGAAAAAACACAAGTCTGGGCGAGCCATGGAGACACAGCGACCAAACTTCCGAAAGGTTTTACTGCCATTGCCACTTCAGAGGGCTTTGCCGCGATGACCAATAAAAATAATACTGTGCTGGGAATTCAATTTCATCCGGAAGTCGCCCACACAAAAGAAGGCAAAAAAATTTACCAGAACTTTCTCGACATGGCTGGATGTAAAACCGACTGGAACCCAACGAGCTTGATTCACGAAATTCAAAATGAGGTCTTGGAGATTGTAACCTCTCCCCAGCCCTCTCCTCAAGGGAAAGGGAGAAAGGGTGAGGTAGAGAAACGAAATGTGGTCCTAGGCGTCTCAGGAGGAGGGGACTCCACCACTCTCGCGGCTGTACTCGCCCCGGTCCTGAAAGAAAAATTGATTTGCGTGGCTATAGATACCGGCGGACTGCGAGAGGGTGAGCTTGCGGAATTAAAAAAAAATACAGCAAGCGCTGGCGTGAAAAATTTAGTAATTATTCCGGCAGCGAATAAATTTATAAAAAACATCGGCACGACGATTGATGGCGAAGAAAAGCGCGGAAAATTTAGGGAAGTTTATAAAAG
>ERZ1292623.4802-Hain-H51-01um-R1-4802-length-10984-cov-4_pt1 | contig 10984 bp, 14 predicted proteins | sample MGYA00564398_ERZ1292623 | MGnify/ENA primary metagenome ERZ1292623 (study PRJEB36523, sample SAMEA6512633) | groundwater metagenome | collected 2019-01-07 | study: AquaDiva: Metagenomics assemblies of 32 groundwater samples
TTCCGCCTTCAATTTCAATGATATCTCCTGCACGTGCACCAATCTGACGCATTGTTTGTGAATCAATACGGACAATTCCCTTATACGCTTCTTCTTGCAGAGCTTCTTGCACTTTTAATGTGCTTGCGTTTGGATTTTCTTTTTTTGTGATCATGGTTGGATTCTCCTTATTTTTCTCGAGAAGAATAATGATAGTTTTTCTGGTTCTTCTAATGACATGTTTATTAATCTTATCATCTCTTCATGAAATTCTTCCTGGAAATCTATAATTTCTCTCGGTATCGATACAGTGTATGAGTTTCCTACTAAACGTAGTTTTACCTGAAATTGTTTCCTCTTGAGTTTAGTGAAATTTTCATATTCTTGAAAATCAAGGGGGTGATAGATTATTTTTTTACAATCTGGGCATCGTTTTATTCGTAATTGAAATCCATCTTTTATTATCGTATCGTCAGTCGTTTTAGTGTTACAGTCATTACAAAGGATTGGGTGATTAAATATATCTTCCATATGTATACGTATTGGTGTATACATCTAGTATATAAATTTTTCGGCTGAATGGGCTTTGCACAATAATCCAATCCTGCACAAGAATCGTGGGTTTTGCTTGTGCAATGGTTTAAATAGAACTTATAACTTTTGAAAAGCAAATGACTACACTATCTCAAAAAATCATTTATGGTTATGATCGAAATAGAGGTAACCTTATGTCCGAAGCGATAAGTGCTGGTAGAGACAAAGATTATTTGGGCATTGATAGTGGAGGTAACCATTTTGTTGTCCAGATGGACTGGGGGACAAGACCAGAAGAGATAAATCATTCATCTTGTGTCGTGTATGAACTTGTAAGATACTACCCAAAAAGCACTAAGACAATTTTAAAACGAGTAAAACTAAAGCATCTTGAAGATATAGTACTAACCTCTATTCGACAAAAAATAATAGAAAATGAAGCAGAGTTGGAATAATAACGCACCTTTGCTATGCTTTTTTAATCACTAGGATATGCGGACTTAAACCAAAAAGACTGATCTCTCGTTCATGAATTATCTGCAACTTTGTTTTTTTAATAAGATTTCGTATTTGTTCAACGTGATTTGTTAATAAAACTATTGTCCCTTCTGCTTTAAGAATACGTAACATTTCCTTAAAAAATAATTCAAGAAAATTTTTGTTACTTTGTGTATGCGCTTGCTTTTCAAAAGGTAGATTCGTAACTATTTTATTTATTGAATTTTTTTCTAATCCTGTATGCGTTGCATCTCGCTGTTCAAAAACGATTTCTTTTTTTGATCGCCTCATATTTTTCTTGGCTAATTGAATTGCCTTTGGATTGATATCATATCCATATGCTTTCGCACCGATAAATGCTGCTTCAATTGCAATTGTACCAACACCACACATTGGATCAAGAACGATGTCATTTTTTGTCACTCGCGCAAGTTTCACGAGAGCGTAAGCAATATTTGCTTTTAATGAAGCTGGCAGAGAATGGCGCTTGTAGTCTCTCTTATAGAGCGGTTCTTTTCCCAGGCGTATGCCGAAGAGTACATTGTCATTTTCAATGAGAAGATGAACATCAATATCTGGTTTTCCTTCTTTTTTGAAAGAATAACCTTTTCTTGCTATTATCTTTGCGGCAAGTTTTTTCAAACGTTCTTGTGTGAATTTTCTTTCTCCAATTATTGACACGGTAATTGCAAAGGTGACTTTTTGTGATATTGTTCTTATCTTACGACATACGTCTACTGCTTCCGAAAGATCAATCTTTTCTAGTTCATCTGCTATATTCCGTAGTTTTCCAATTTGATGTTGAACATCTTTTATGTTCTTGAGAAAGATAAGGATATCATCTGGTGATCGTAAGGTAAGCAGTTCTTGAGGATTGTCGTTGAACGTAATGAGTATTTTTCTATATTCTTGTTTTTCTTTTTTTATGTTTCTTTCTTGAAGTTCGTTCAAAATAACATCTTCGAGATTGCGTGGTGTAATAACAAGGTACTGCATTCTTTTACGTACTTCCTGTATTATAAAAATGCTTCTTTAGAATGGTTCTTTGTCAATATTTTTTAAAATTTCTGCTGCAGAAGAAACGCGCGTTAATCCTCCTTTTTTACCACAGTTCGGACAAAATGCATTTGCCCTGTGGTGACGTGATTCATACTTACAGTATGTACATTTGTAGGGTATTTTATTAGAAATTTGTTTAGAAAATGTTTGTTGAGGTTCTTTGAGTGGTACAACTTTTTTTTGTTGCTTAATAACTGAAAATTGAGGTTCCTCTTCTTCTTTGAATGGATCAAAATGGTGAATTGTTTCTCTTGGTTCTTGTGGTGATACAGGACGAGGTTTTCTTATACTCATCCTTCCGAACATTGAATATGAACATTCCTTACATACCCATTTTCCGCCTGGTATGGCTTTAAGCTGACTTACATGAACAAGTTTTCCGCAGTTACCACAGGTAAGTTCTTTTGAATCAATAATCCTTTCTGCTGCCATCGCTTTGATTTAAACCGCGTATATATATAAATATTTGTAAGATGGAGCTATATTTTCTGATTACCTGTTTCTCTTGCTTTTTGCTTTTTTTAGCTAAAAGGATATAAACCTCCTTGGATGCGGGTGGTTTATGATTAGCTCTGGAAATTCTCAATTTGACTCTCTTCTTGATGGGGGGTATCGTGAAGAGGTTACGTTACTCTATGGCCCTGCTGCTTCTGGAAAAACAACTTTGTGTTTCGTCTTAGCTTGCGACATGCTTAAAAGAGATAAAAAAGTTGTTTATCTTGACACAGAGAATGGATTTTCCATTGAACGATTTATGCAGATTTGCGGACCGGGATATCTTACTATGTTAGACAGACTACTACTTTTGAAAGCTGCTTCATTTCCTGACCAATGTAAAAAAATTGATAGTCTGATGAAGCTAGTGCATATTGATCTTATTATTGTCGATTCTCTTGGTATTCATTATCGTCATGTATTACAGGATAATCCGACAGAAACAAACAAACAAATGGATCGCCAATTGCGCATCCTTACCGAGATTTCACGGCGAGGAGTTCCTATTTTTGTAACAACTCAGGTTTCTACGAATCCTGAAACTGGCGAAGTGCATATGGTTGGTGGTGAGATGGTAAAATCCTGGGGAAAAAGTATCATTGAATTACGTAAAGATCCTCGAAAGATTATGTTGAAACGCCCAGAAGAACGAAGTACCAGTTTTGAGATTATTGATCGCGGGATAAGTATTTTATCATTTTAAAGAATATCATAGATGGTATGACTCTTACTATGCTTCTTGCATTTTTGGCTGAAGTTTTTCTCTTTTTTTGTTATTATTATTTTCTATATATTTACATTTCGGATAGTTTTCGCACCCTATGAATGAATTATAAATACTTTTTCTAATAACGAGCTTTCCTTTGCACTCCGGACAGATTTTGTTTTTTTCTAAGACAATATCTGATTTTTTTGTTGAGCATTCCTTATTGATACATAACTCAATTGGACGTTTTCCTTGTTTGATAATGGATATTTTTGGGTATTGACAGCTATCACATATCTGTTTTGTTACACGCACAAGAGCTCCCTTTGGTATAGAGAACGTTGTGCCGCATGTTTCATAATGATCGCAGGAAACAAAGATACCGAATTTTCCTTTCACCAAATTAAGTAAACCTTCTTTACAGTTCGGACATTTTCCTACTAACGATGCCTGAGTACGTGTTTCTTTTATTGCTTCTAAAAGTTCTTTTCCTATATGTTTTTCATTTTCTTTGAAATGGATAGAAAAATCATTCACAAATTTTATTGCTTTTTTTAAGATTTCTTCCTTCTTTTTCTTTCCTTCTCGAATTTGTTCCATTTCTTCTTCAAACTGACGCGTTAATGCTTCATCGAGAATTTCCGGAACATATTTTTTTAACGTATCGTTTGTTTTCAATCCTAAATCAGTCACTTCAATTGATTTTTCTATAATATAATCTCTTTGATAGAGGGAATCAACGATTTGCGCGCGCGTTGCTTTTGTTCCTAGACTTTTTTCTTCTAATTCTTTTATAATTGATGCCTGAGTATATCTTTTTGGTGGTTGTGTTTCCTTTGCATGAAGAATTATTCCTTTATTTTCTAGTATTTGATCTTTTTCCAGATTTGGTAACTCTTCTTCACTAAACTTTGCATATTTTCCATAAAGTACGTGCCATCCTTTCTCTATCGTTCTTGTTCCTGATGTTACAAATGTTTCATTATCAACATCTATCATAATACTCATTGTTTCTCTTTTTGCTATTGTCCCAAACGTTGCTAAAAAACGATGGACTATTAAGTCATAGAGTTTTGCGTCACGCTCTGTGAGTTTTCCTATTTCTCCTGTTGGATATATTGCTGGATGTGCAGGATCTGATTTTTTTCCTTCATTTGGTTTAAGATTTTTTGGTAAAATTTTTACGAGCGCTGCATATTGTTCTTGTTTTGATAGTTTTGTGAGTATTTTTGTGTATCCGAGAGAAGGAGGAAGTTTTTGCGATGACGTTCTTGGATAGGAAATGTATCCTTTTGTGTATAAGTTTTGTGCAATTTGAAGCGTTTGTTTTGGTGTTATTCTGAATTGACGATAGGATTCTATCTGCAAGGATGTTAAGTCGAAAGGAGTCGGTGGTGCTTGCTTTTTTATTGTTGTTTTTATTTCCTGGATCCTTGGTGTTTTGTTCGTTAGTTTTTTTATTATACTTTCTGCTTCTCTTTTCTTCCAGAATTTATCTTGTTTATGCCATGCGTTGAGCTTATCTGTTTGTAATTCTACTAGCCAGAATGGCTCAGAAACAAATTTTTTTATCTCTTTTTCTCGTTGAGTAAGTAGGTTGAGTGTGGGTCCTTGGACGCGACCAGCTGACATGATCTTAAATGAATCTGCTGCCTTGATAGATAACGAAAGTGCACGTGAGATATTGATGCCTACGAGCCAGTCTAAGCTATGACGTGTCTCTCCTGCTTCTGCTTGTGGCCAGATTAAATTTGGGGATGCATTCTTATATGCTTCCTGTAATTCTTCTTGTGTCAATGTCGAAAATTTCATTCGTTTTGCATCTTTTCTCTTTGCAATGAAGCGCACAATATTTAATCCGATAACTTCTCCTTCTACATCAAAGTCAGTGCAAATAGTAATGTCGCCTGCGTTTTTTGAAAGGGATTCTAAAAGGTCGATATATTTTTTTGCGAATGCTGCAGTTTTTGAGATTTGATCAACTCGCTTCCATTCGTAATTAAATATAGGATATGTCCATCCTTTCTCTGTTGATTTTAATCCGAATAAGTGACCTACCGCTGAAGCTACGATAATTTTTTTATTATTGTGCGCTATCTCGTAATAATTTACTTTATCTTTTGTATGTTTTATTACTTTTCCTTCTGCAAGAGCTTCTGCTATTTTTTTGGCGGAAGTTGGTTTCTCCGAGATGAGCAATTCATAGTTTTCTTGTAACATTTTTCTGAAGTTTAGAGAGTGTAAAAAATAGAATGTATTTTAAATGTTTGGGAATGCAAAAGCGAAAAAAAGAAAGTTAAAGATAACCTTGCGGAGCGTTAAATCTCAATTATCTTTCCTTCTTTTCCTACATTGAAAACTTTGGTTCTTCCGATTTTTTCTTCTATACCTTCTGCTTCGTGAATATGCCCGCAGAGTAATAAGTCTGGCTTAAATTCTTCAATTGCTTTTTTTATTGAAGAACTGCCTGATATTCCTGAAAATTCTGCTTTTGATTGCGACGGATGCATGTGTGTTACCATAATTTTTTTCTTTAAATATGAAATTTTGTCAAATCCTTTTTTTAATGTATCAAAAATTTCTCGCTCTGTCAATCGCGTTAATGGCCCTATGTCTGCTCCACCACAGCCAAAGATTCCGATATCTTCATATTTTACCGAATAACCGTGGATGTTTTTTACGCCGAAAAAATCTGCTAAAAAATCTGTTGTTGCGAATGAATCCCAATTTCCCGGAATAATAAGAACTTTCTTTTCTTTTTTAATAAACTCTTCTATGATCTCTTCTGCATTATGTTCCGAAGTTATATCTCCGCATAGAATAACAAGGCTCGCGTTCTCTTTTTTTGCTTTTTCTGCAAGTTTTTTTGCTGTTGAAATATCTCCATGAATGTCTGCTGCTGCAAGGATTTTCATTTTTCTTTTTCTATTTTCTTAAATCCTAGATATTTTTGTAAAACTGCTGGAACTTTAATCGAACCGTCTTTTTGTTGATAATTTTCTATAATTGCTACTAGGATTCGTGATGTTGCTATCGCCGTGTTGTTGAGCGTATGCAGCACTTCTTTCGTTCCATCTTTTCTTAGTAGTTTAATATTTAGTTTTCGTGCTTGATATGAAGTACAATTTGTGAGAGAACAAACTTCACCATACTCTTTTGTTGTTGGCCTGTATACTTCGATATCTGCACTACGTGCTTTCCATAATGCCAAATCACCAGAACACATTTCTAAAACACGGTAAGGTAATTTTAATTTTCTTATTAATTCTTCTGAGTTTTTTAATAGCTCGTCATAATATTTTTCTGAGTCTTCTGGCTTACAGAAGATAAATTGTTCTATTTTGTTAAACTGATGCGTTCTCCACAATCCCTTTTCATTAATACCATGACTTCCTATCTCTTTTCTGAAACACATCGTATATGAAAAATATTTCTTTGGAAGGTCTTCTTCTTTAATAAATTCATTTGCATGCATACCAAGAAGAGAGTATTCGCTTGTACCAATTAAGTCAAGAGGTTCTCCTTCAATGGAATAGATTGAATTTTTCAATGTTTCCGTATCTGTTGCGGCACTGAGAACATCTCGTTTGAGGAGAAGTGGTGGTTCTATATAAGTATATTTTTTCTTGCACATGTAATCTATTGTGAAATGGATTAATGCTTGATTGAGAAGGGCTAGTTTATCTTTTAAGAAGTAGAATCCATTACCTGATGTTTTTGCAGAAGCCTCAAAATCTGCTAAACCTAATTGTTCAATTAACTCGACGTGTGTTTTTGGTTGAAATGTAAATTTTGGTATTTTGCCCTCTTTTTTTCTCACGACATTTTCTGAAGCATCTTTTCCTAGAGGCACTTGTTTTAGTATAAGGTTTGGTATTTTATTCTGAATAATAGTCGTTCTTTCATGAAGTTTCTTTAACTCGTCTTCTCGCTCGCTGATTTGTTGAGGAAGTGCTTGTGCTTTTTGAATTTTTTGAGAAGCATCTTTTTTTTCTTTTTTTAGTTTATTAATTTCTTGAGAAAGGCTGTTTCTTTGATGACGTAATTCATCAATCTCTTTTTTTAGTTTATTTTCTTTTTCGTAGTTTTTTATGATTTCGTCGACGAGAAAAAGTTTTTCTTCTTGAAACCTCCTTTTTAAATGTTCCTTTATCAATTGAGGATTTTCTCTTATAAATCGTAGATCTAACATAACAGAAAACTTAATAAACTCTTTAATAAGCATTGTGGTGGATATTCCAAAACGATAGGAAACCTTTATATATGAGATAATATATGTTATAAAAATTAGATTTGGGGGGATATACTTGGTGAAATTACCAAAAGATATATTTGAGGTGTTTTTTAGACGCAAGCCTGCAATGATCTTGGTTGCACTAAGGAGAGGCGGAAAAAATCGTTATGGCTCGGTTCTCGCAAAGGAAGTTGATTGTACTTATTCTCATGCTGTTAAAATATTACAGGAGATGGAAAAAGCTAAACTTGTTGATTTTGAAAAACAAGGTAGAATTAAAACAATTAAGCTGACGGATCAGGGTAATAAGATAGCGGAGCATATTGAAAAAATAAAACAATTATTATAACTTTTTCTTTATTTTTTATTATCATAATTGATATATACCTATAAGTATAAGGAAGTTTATGCCATTTTCAAAAACATTTCCGAGAACATTGAAGGGTACTACGTATCCGGTGTGGGAAGAAGTAACACTTAGTGAAGTGGAAGAGAAAGAAGCGGAAGAACTGGCAAAGAAAGAAAATTCTTTACTTATGAAAGAATGCCTTCGAGAAGCAGAGAAACTTCTTCTTGAGTCGCATTACAAAGCATACCAGAGTGACGTTGTAAGATTGGCAGTAAGTTTATTTGATAAAGTTTCCTCTCACCAAGTGTACCATAAAGAGAGGAAAGCAAAAGAAAGATTTGATGCATTATTTGCTAAGTAATGTTTATAAGAATATTGCTATCGTGTGTCACAAAAACAAGTGACCATTATCCCTGCAGGACATGAGTGCTCTCCTTAATGCTTTCAATATGAGAGATATTCGTTGATTTAAAAAGAAACTCTCTAAACTTTCTATCGATTTTTATTCCTCGTTTTACTAGTTCATGTTTAAGAAAGGCGTATAATTTTTTTCCTGCTGCATCAAGATCTGTCAAGATAACAACTTCTTTAGCATTTATTTTCTCAACAAAAAAGCGGGGGGAACTTGAAAAAGTGATTATTGTTGTTACGCCTAAGTTTTCTAATGCTTCTTTATCTTTTTTCCCTTCCACAATAATTAATTTTTTGCATTGTTTTAATTCTCTTATCCACTCTTCAACAGTTTCCATAATCATGAGGGCCGTACGGGATTTGAACCCGCGGCCACCTGGTTTCTACGAACACGTAAGAGCTTCACCAATCCAGTTTTTTGATGTACTGTTTGTTCAGGTGCTCTAACCAGACTGAGCTAACGGCCCTTTTTATGACGCTAACATAACTTTATTTAAAAACATAACGGAAGGTATTTAAATGAGGATGTGATCGTACTTCTTTATGGAACTCATGTTGGAGAAGAAACCAAAAAACGTCAATATTATTGAGGGATTTCCTGGTTTTGGACTTGTCGCGACAATTGCTACTGAATATCTTATTAACCATCTTGATGCTAACCAGATTGGGAAGATCATTATAGAAGAAACATCTCCCGTTGTTGCTGTTCATTCCGGTCGTGTAATTGAACCCGTAGGAATTTTTTATTCTAAGAAACATAACCTCGTTATTCTTCATGTTCTCAATGCAATTACTGGGTTAGAATGGCAAATGTCAAAGAAGATTGAAGAACTGGCGAAAGAGCTTAATGCAAAGGAGATTATTTGCATCGAGGGTGTTGGAAGTATGAGCGGTGAAAATAATGCGTATTATATCTCAGAAAAAAATGAAAAGAAATTTGCAAGCAAAACAGGAATAAAGCGTCTCGATGAAGGAATTATTATGGGTGTGACAGGATCTTTAATTTTGAACAAAAACCTTCCTGTGAGTTGCATTTTTGCAGAGACCGCTTCTAATCTGCCTGATTCGCGTGCGGCGAGTAAAATCATCGAAGTTCTTGATCGCTATCTTGATCTCAAAGTTGATCCAAAGCCGCTTTTGAAAAAAGCAAGTGAATTTGAAGCAAAGATTAATGATTTATTAAGAAAAAGTAAAGCTGCCTCAGTCCAAAAACAACGAAAAGAATTAAGTTATTTAGGTTAAAATCCATACTAAGATGAGGATGCCAATTATACTTACTGCTATTCCCATTGTTCTTATGTTTGTTCTTTTTTGAAAAGAAAGTTCTCTTAGGAGATGTTTCGCTTTTTCTGGGAAGTAAAATAAGAATGCTCCTTTTAAAATAATGATCATGATCAGAATAATAAGTACGTTTTTTATTGCCATTTGTTTACCTTCCTTATCTTCCGCGCAAATCGTATCTTGGCAGATATCTGAAATGCATTCGTAATTATATGTGCAACCTTGGTTAAAAGGTTTTCTTTTTTGCCAAGTCTTTTCTAAAGAACAATAGTACTGATTATCTTTTCCTCGTTCTCCTGGAGTAGAACAGATATTTTCTTCACATTCATCGATCTTGTTGAATGCGCAGTCATGATAAACAGTGCAAGAATCGTTTGTACATTCGTTAAAATCATTGCAGTCTTCATCATTAAGACATTGAACTGTTTGAATAATGGAGATTTTTGCTGTATCTGACGTTGTCTCCAAGAGAGTAATATTGAGGCCTGAGACTGATCTTTCTTTATATAATGGAAGAGAAAATGTCAGTTTATCTACCTGCAAAGCAACAGAGCCTGAAGAGCCAACGCTCACGAGTTCGATTGTGATCCCTTTGTAATTTTTTTGTTCATGAACGCCGAATATTATTTCTTCTGCATGAATTAATGGTATCACGAATACTGCTGCAATGAAGATAAGTGTGCATTTACTGATCACAATAAAACTCCTTGAAGGTTTTTAGTGTTTCTCCTCCATCATTTCTTGCTACGAAAAGATACGGATAAGAAAACCACGCGTAGAGTTGTTGATTTTCTTTCAAGCAGAGTATAAAGGTTGTTCCTCGGCATTCTTTTTGAAAATTGCAGGATAGTTTTTCATCAATAATTAATTGTTTTTTGATAAGATCTTCGTATTTCTGAAACTCTTCATCTCCAATTTCTTTATTGCCCGGATCAAGGTTAAATATACGTAATCTGTTAACGTTGAGTTCTCTATTCCTTCTTGAATAGGCAATATTAGAAAAGGGATCTATTGGAAAAATTTCTCCTACTAAATCATAGTACGATCCATCATCTCTATACTGATACTGAAACCATGATGCATCTTTAAATTTCAGATTTTTTGATGCAAGTGCTTTGATTACTTCGTCTTCTTTCCATTGTGTAAGATCTATCTTAAATTGGTTTTCTTGAACTTCATTACTATTTTGTTTTAATTCTTCTATTTCTGCTCTGAGTGCATTTATCTCTGTTTGTTGTTGTTCTATTTTTTGATGAGCTTCGTTTAAATCCTTAGATATGTTATTTTGTTGTGAACAGCCTATGATGAATAATAAACCAATAAGAAACACCATCTTTTTCATTTTTCTTATGAATAATTATTGACTTATATACTTTTGCAGATTCTCTTTCCTAATGCTGCGAGTCCCGGATAATGTTTTTTAAATTTTTTTGTTGTG
>ERZ1292623.4803-Hain-H51-01um-R1-4803-length-10983-cov-11_pt1 | contig 10983 bp, 8 predicted proteins | sample MGYA00564398_ERZ1292623 | MGnify/ENA primary metagenome ERZ1292623 (study PRJEB36523, sample SAMEA6512633) | groundwater metagenome | collected 2019-01-07 | study: AquaDiva: Metagenomics assemblies of 32 groundwater samples
TATTGTTGCGGGATTTATGATAGGGCAGTCAGAGGCCGTCTCTTTAGGTTTATCCTTCGGTGGTCTTTTATCTTTGATTATCGGCACAATAAAATATTGGTCAGATATGGATGATTATCTGCGCTTCATAATTCTTGGAGTCGCTCTTACTATCCTTGTTTATATGGGAATAAAAAAATTCAGAAATGATTAAAAATGAAAAAATACGATTTTAAAAAGATAGAAAAGAAATGGCAGAAATATTGGGAGAAAACAGGAATTCATAAAGTTAAGGATTCTGTAAAAGGCAGGAAAAATTTTTATCATCTTGTAATGTTTCCGTATCCTTCCGGCGATTTGCATATCGGCCATTGGTATAATTTCGCTCCAGCCGATGTTTACGCCCGCTTCAAAAAGATGCAGGGTTATAATGTTTTGTCTCCCATGGGCTTTGATTCTTTTGGTTTGCCGGCGGAAAACGCTGCTATAAAAAGAAAAATTCATCCTAAAGATTGGACTTATAAAAATATTAAAGTAATGACTGAGCAACTTAAAAGCATGGGTGCAATATATGATTGGTCGCGCAAGATTATTACTTCTGATCAGGAATATTATAAGTGGACGCAATGGATGTTTCTGCAATTTTACAAAAACGGCCTGGCTTACAAGAAAAAAGCGCCGGCAAACTGGTGTCCGAAATGCCATACGGTTTTGGCAAATGAACAGGTTATTGACGGAAAGTGTGAGAGGTGTGAAACGGAAGTGGTTCAGCGCGAGATTGAGCAATGGCTGTTTAAAATTACAAAGTATGCGGAGAAATTGTTGAACAGTTTAGATAAACTTGATTGGCCGGAAAAAACAAAAATAATGCAGAAGAATTGGATAGGAAAATCAGAGGGTGCTCTGATTAAATTCTCAATTCTCAATTCCCAATTTTCAATTGATACATTCACTACTAGATTAGATACTATTTTCGGTTGCACTTATGTGGTGGTGGCGCCGGAACATTCAATAATCTCAAATCTCAAATCTCAAATCTCAAATCTAGATGAAGTTGAGAATTATCTAAAACAAGCAAAGCATAAATTGGAGCGGGAGAGATTGACAGAAGACAAGCAGAAAACCGGCGTGGAATTGAAGGGGATTAAAGCAGTAAATCCTGCAAATAATAAAGAAGTTCCTATTTTTCTTTCTGATTATGTTTTAGGAAATTATGGCACTGGAGCAGTAATGGCAGTGCCAGCGTATGATGAACGCGATCTTGATTTTGCTAAAAAATTTAATCTCCCGATAATAAAAACGCCTCTTGTGTCAAAAAATGAAATAATCAAAAAACTTGCCGCCAAAAAAACCATAAATTATAAGATTCGCGATTGGTTGGTTTCGCGTCAGCGATATTGGGGCGCGCCCATCCCCATCGTTTATTGCGGCAAATGCGGGGAAGTCCCGGTGCCGGAAAAAGATTTGCCCGTCCTTTTACCTAATGTTAAAAATTATCTGCCGACAGAAGAAGGGAAATCGCCCTTGGCGCATTCAGAAAAATTTATCAATGTAAAATGTCCGAAATGCAAAGGTCCGGCCAAAAGAGAAACGGATACTATGGATACTTTTGTTTGCTCGTCTTGGTATTATTTGCGTTATGCTGACCCGAAAAACAAAAAAAAACCCTTCGATAAGCTCAGGGTAAAATCTTGGCTGCCGGTTAATATGTATATTGGTGGCGCGGAGCATGCAACAATGCATCTTTTATACGTTAGATTTTTAACAAAGGCCTTGAAAGATTTTGATTATTTAAATTTTGATGAACCATTTAGTACATTAAGGCATCAAGGAATAATTCTCGGCCCTGACGGACAGAAGATGTCTAAATCAAGAGGTAATGTTATTGATCCGGACGAATTGGTAAAAAATTTTGGCGCAGATGCGGTAAGGATGCATTTGTGTTTTATGAGCGAGTACTCGCAGGGCGGACCATGGAATCCGACTGGTATCATGGGAGTATCCAGATTTTTACAAAGAGTGTGGAAATTGCATTTTCACTTAGAAGCAAGGCTTCTAAGTAGAAGCCTTGCTTCTAAGTCCTTTGAAACTTTGCTTCATAAAACAATAAAAAAAGTTTCTGAAGATATTGAGGCGATGCATTTTAACACTGCTATTAGCGCTCTCATGATTTTATTTAATGAAATGGAGAAAGAAAAAAAATTACACGTTACGGATTACGCGTTACTCGTTACACTTTTGTCTCCATTTGCTCCTCACATAGCCGAAGAATTATGGAAAAATCTTGGCCACAAAAAATCAATATTTTTAGAAAAATGGCCTCAATATGACCTAAGAAAGATAAAAGAAAATACTTATAATTTAGTTATTCAGATAAATGGCAAGGTCAGAGATATTTTTGAGGTTTCTGTTGGGATTTCTGAAGCAGAGGCAAAAGAATTGACATTGCAAAGAGAAAATGTTAAAAAATGGCTAAGTGGCAAATCTATAAAAAAAGCCATATTTATACCTAATAAATTGATAAATATTGTAATTTAAATTAAAATATTGTATAATAAAGAAACTTTCAATTATGCTTCAATTTAAGCCAAAACAGACAATTAAAAAAATCATTGTCATACTTCCTCCTCGATCTCAGGAAATTATTTTGCAAAGATATGGATTAGGATTTTCTCCAGAATCAAAGACATTAGAGGCCATAGGGCAGAATTATAATATAACAAGAGAAAGAGTAAGGCAAATAGAAAATTTTTCTTTGAATCTTATAAAAAAACATGATATCTTTTCTTCTCTCAGAGATACTTTTAATGAATTGAAAAGCGATATAGAAAAAAAGGGAGGAATTGTAGAAGAAGAATCATTTTTAAAAAATCTATCAGATGATCCAATTATACATAATCATATTTATTTTCTTTTGGTCCTTGGGGATGATTTTACTAAAATAAAGGAAGATGATGAATTTTTACACCGTTGGACTATTGATATGGAAAATGCGGATAATGTCCATCAGGTTTTAAGAAAATTACATAAACAGATTTCTCCTGAAGAAATAATGGCTGAAGAAAAAATAATTTCTTACCTCAAAAAACATGCCTTAGAAATTTTTAAGAAACAAAAAATTGAAAATGAGATGATCCGTTCTTGGCTTATTATCTCAAAAGTTATAAATAAAAATGCACTAGGAGAATGGGGTCTTGCTTCTTCGCCAAGTATAAATCCTCGAGGCATGCGTGATTTTGCCTATCTTGTTATTAAAAAACACGGTTCCCCGTTGCATTTCAACGAAGTTGCCAGTAAAATAAGTGAAATTTTTAACAGAAAAGCGCATCCAGCGACTACTCACAATGAACTTATTAAAGATGATAGGTTTGTTTTAGTTGGCAGGGGACTTTATGCGCTGAAAGAATGGGGATATACCAATGGCGTTGTGCGGGATGTAATAAAAAATATCCTCAAAAATAATACTTCTCTAAGTAAGGAAGAAATCATAAAAAGAGTTTTGAAGGAACGATACGTAAAAGAAAATACAATTCTTGTGAATTTGCAAAATAGGAATTATTTCAAAAGAAACGCAGAAGGTGATTATATAATTGCATAATTTATGCCATTTTCATCAGTTTTTATTAAAGATTTTCTTTTAAAATCCTTAGATATATTAATAAGCCTCTATTATATATGGTTGCCAATTGTTTTGATAATCATTTTTTGGGAATTGTGGGTTCATTATGTAAGAGCAAGATATATAAATAATCTTACCTGGATTTTATTAGAGATGAAACTTCCGCGAGACATAGCGAAAAGTCCTAGGGCAATGGAAGTTTTTTTAAATAGTCTTCATACGACTAGAATAGGAAATTTAGTAGAACAATACTGGAATGGGTTTTTGACGGCGTGGTTTAGTTTAGAAATAGTTGGGATTAATGGTGAGGTGCATTTTTATATTTATACCCAAAAATTTTTTAGAAAAGTAGTTGAAGCGCAAATTTACGCGCAATATCCGAATGTTGAAATTGTAGAAACTAGTGATTATACAAATATTTCTAATAAGCCGGAATTTATGCAGGAATGGAATATGTTTGGTTCTGAATTTGCATTAACTGCAGAAGATGTTTACCCAATAAAGACATATATTGATTACGGTTTAAATGAATTATCTACAAAGGAGGAGCAAAAAACAGACCCACTTACTTCATTTATTGAATTTCTTGGTTCATTAGAAAAAGATGAGCAAGTTTGGTTTCAGATTTTAATTAGAGCTACGAGGAAAAAGTGGAAAGAAGAAGGAGAAAAACTTATTGAAAAAATTATGGGTATAAAAAAAGATGGTGTTGATGACAAAAATATGATTCAAGCATTGGGAGGTTTGCATCCTGGTAAAACTGACTTGATAAAGGCAATACAAAGAAGTGTTTCAAAGCTAGGATATGACGTTGGGATGAGAATGATATATGTTGCTAAAAAAGAGGTATACGATGCGTCAAAATTAGTTTCAATGCTTCTTTTGACAAAACAATATAATTCACCAAATCTAAACGGATTTAAACCGGTAAACGTAACAACAGTTGATTATTTTTTTAAAAAAACGCGGGAGAATTTAAAGAGAAATATAATGTTGAATGCGTATAAAAATCGTTCCTGTTTTTATATACCTTATCCAAGAAAAACATTTGTCCTTAATACCGAAGAATTGGCAACCATCTACCATTTTCCTGGAAGAGTGGCAGAGACGCCGACTTTTGACAGGATTGAAGCCAAAAAAGGCGGTCCACCTTCCAATCTTCCTATATAAATGAAATTTTCCTTTAAGATAAAATCGATATTTTTTTTATTTTTAGGTTTTTTAGTTTTTCTTTTATTTTTTCTTCTCACATTTCTTCGATTGATTTTTTTGCCTCCGGATAATTTTCCGTACAATCATCATGTTCATATTGATAAAGGGAAAAATCTATCAGAAATTGCAAATCAATTAAAGGATGAAAAAATAATCAGATCTAGCACATTTTTTATAATTTTGGCAAAGATTGATGGTAAGGAGGAAAAAATCAGGCCAGGAGATTATTTTTTTAAAGAACCAATTGATGCTTTAAAGATTATTAATCGTTTGACTGATAGTGATTTTCTTTCTAAGTCAGTAAAGATTACTATTCCGGAGGGAATGACCGCGGTAAGTATTGCAGAGATTTTCAAAGATTTTGATAATTTTGATACAGATAGATTTATAAATTTAATTGAAGATCAAAAACTGGAGGGATATTTATTCCCTGACACATATTTTTTTCTTGATTCAGTGACAGAAAAAGATGTGATTGAAAATATGAAAGGTAATTTTGATAAAAAATTAAGCGATTTTTTTGAGGAGGTTGGAAAAAGCGGAAGAAGTCTTTCAGATATAATAAATATGGCTTCTATAATTGAAAAAGAAATTTCTAATTCTGATGATAGAAAAACAGTTTCAGGAATTTTGTGGAAGCGTTTAGATAAGGGAATGTTGCTTCAGGTTGATGCAGTATTTTATTATATTGACGGAAAAAAAGATTCCAAAGTTAATTTTGATGATTTAAAAATTGATTCCCCATATAATACTTATTTATATAAGGGTTTGCCACCTACTCCTATTTGCAATCCAGGCCTTGATGCCATAAGGGCAGCCTTAGAGCCAGAAGATTCTCCTTACTGGTATTATCTTTCTGGCAAAGACGGTAAAATCTATTTTGCCAAAACCTTTGAGGAGCATAAAATTAATAGGGCAAAATATTTGAAATAAATGAAAAAAGATACTAAAAAAATATTCGTAGCCATGAGTGGTGGCGTGGATTCAAGCGTTGCGGCTTTGTTGTTAAAAAAACAAGGGTATGATTTGGTCGGCTGTTTTATCAAAGGATGGTATCCCAAAGGAATTTATTGCTCTTGGAAAGAAGATAGGCGGGATGCAATGCGCATTTGCGCAAAATTAGGAATTCCTTTTATTACCATTGATGCGGAAAAAGAATACAAAAGGGATGTTGTTGATTATATGATAAGAGAATTTAAGGTAGGTAGGACGCCTAATCCTGATGTGATGTGCAACAAAAATATAAAATTCGGCATATTTTTGAAAAGGGCGTTAAAAATGGGCGCGGACTATATTGCTACTGGACATTATGTTCGCTTAAAGCGAAAAATCAAAAATCAAAAATCAAAAATCAAAATTTACGAACTCGCTGCTGCTCGTGATTTAAATAAAGACCAGTCGTATTTTTTGTGGGTCTTGAAGCAGAATCAGTTGAAGTATTGCATTTTTCCGCTTGGTAATTTATTAAAAACAGAAGTTAAAGAAATGGCCAGAGAAAATAATTTGCATACTGCAGACAAAAGAGAGAGTATGGGCATATGTTTTATCGGCGAATTTGATATAAAGGAATTTTTGAAAAAATATATTAAGCCTAAGAAAGGAAAGATAATAAATCAAGAAGGAAAAGTTGTTGGTGAGCATGAGGGTGTGATGTTTTACACAATCGGTCAGCGCCATGGATTCGGAGGAGGAGGTGGAGTGCCATATTATATTGTAGGAAAAGATATCAAGAAAAATTTATTGATTATTTCAGATAAGGCGGGTGAGGAAAAATTTTACAAAAAAGAAGTGGAAATTGAGCAGGTGAACTGGATTTCCGGCAATCCGCCGACTCACTTGGACACTCGGTGTCCACTTAGACACCGAGTGTCCTTTAGGGCGCGAATTCGCTATCGCCAGCCGTTGCAATCATGCAGATTACGCGTTACGCGTTACGGGTTACGGGTTACATTTATTAAAGCGCAGCGCGCCGTCACTTCCGGACAATCGCTTGTAATTTATGATGGACAAAAACTTCTCGGCGGTGGTATTATTAAATAACATGACATCAAAGGAAATTAGGAAAAATTTTTTAGAATTTTTCAGAAGTAAAGAGCATAGTATTATTCCCAGCGCTTCTTTAATTCCTTCTGAAACTGACCCGACAGTATTATTTACAACTGCAGGTATGCACCCGCTTGTTCCTTATCTTTTAGGAGAAAAACATCCAGGAGGTAAGCGCGTGGCTAGTGCGCAAAAATGTATCCGTACTGTGGATATAAACGAGGTGGGAGATATAAGTCATCTTACTTTTTTTGAAATGCTGGGGAATTGGAGTTTGGGCGATTATTTTAAAAAAGAGGCAATTGAATGGAGTTGGGAATTTTTGACTGATAAGAATTGGTTGGGGATTGATAAAAACAAAATAAGCGTAACTGTTTTTGCTGGAGATAAAGATGCAGCCAGAGATGAAGAATCAGCTAAAATATGGCAATCCTTGGGTGTTCCTTTAGAAAAAAATTCATATAAAGGAAAGAAGGATAATTGGTGGGAGCCAGCAGGTAAAACCGGGCCTTGCGGACCGGATACAGAGATGTTTATAAACGGCATAGAGATTTGGAATGATGTCTTTATGCAATACAATAAAACAGATGACGGAAATTATGAACCATTAAAACAAAAAAATGTTGATACAGGAATGGGGCTGGAAAGAATGGCCATGATAATGCAAAAAAAGCAAAGTGTTTATGAAACGGATCTTTTTGCTCCTATTGTCGCAAGAATTAAGAATTATGAATTAGGAATTAAGAATGATGAGAAATCTGTTAGGATTATCGCGGATCATATTAAGGCGAGCGTTTTTATTATTGCTGACGGCGTGGAACCATCCAATATCGGCAGAGGATATGTACTAAGAAGATTAATCAGGCGGGCAGTAAGGCATGGGAAATTACTCGGAATTAATAAAAATTTTACAAAAGAAATTGCAGATGCTGTGATTAATATTTATGAAGATGTTTATCCAGAGTTATTGAATAATGAATCAAGAATTATGAAGGAATTGGAAAAAGAAGAGGAGAATTTCAAGAAAACGCTGGAAAAAGGATTAAGGGAGCTAGAAAAAAAAGGAGATAAAATTTCTGGCAAAGATGCTTTTATCCTCTATTCCACTTATGGATTTCCTCTGGAAATGATAAAAGAGATTGCTAAAGAAGTTGATGAAAATGGTTTTCAGGAAGAATTAAAAAAACATCAGGAACTTTCCAAAACCGCATCTGTGGGATTGTTTAAAGGTGGGCTGGCAGATGCCAGCGAGCAGACAACAAAATATCATACAGCCACGCATTTGCTTTTGGCGGTCTTGAGAGATGTTTTGGGAAACCATGTGGAACAAAAAGGAAGCAATATTACAGCAGAAAGGATGCGTTTTGACTTTTCTCATTCGGAAAAAATAATAAAAGAGGAATTGGAAAAAGTTGAGGATATGGTTAATGAAAAAATTAAGAAAAATTCTAGAGTAATATGTGAGGAAATGAGTGTGGAAGAGGCGAAAAATAAGGGCGCCATCGGAGTTTTTGAACACAAATACGGGGACAGGGTTAAAGTTTATAGTATCAATAATTTTAGCCGGGAGATTTGTGGCGGTCCGCATGTGAAAAATACAGGGGAATTGGGAAGATTTAAGATTTTGAAAGAAGAAGCCAGTTCTTCAGGCGTGCGCAGGATAAAAGCCGTGCTTGAATAATAAATATCTGCTATAATCTAAATAATGGTACTCGGTCTGTTTAAAAAGAAGGAAAAATATACTGTTGTTTTTGATATAAACAGCGCTTCTATAGGTGCTGCAATAATTAAGCATGTGCTAGGAGAAAAACCGGAAATTATTACTACCGACAGAGTAAATATAAATTTTCTAATGGACGTTGATTTTAAGGCATTTTCCAGATGTACAATTGATTCTTTTAAAAGAATATTAAAAAATATTATAAAAAAATTTCCCAAGAAGATAGATTTAATTACATGTGTTTTTTCATCTCCTTGGTATATATCACAAACTAGAATTATTAAGATTAAAAAAGACGAAGAAATTCTTGTGGATAAATTTTTTATAGATAAAATTCTAGAAAAAGAGAAAATAATTTTTAAAGATAAATGGGATAGAAAGGAAGAGGCGGATTTTGTTGAGCAGGAAATAATGGCGGTGAATTTAAATGGCTATCATATTAGGAATTTTATAAATAAGAAAGCCAAAAATATAGAGATATTTAGTTATATGAGTTTGGCATATAAAGATATAAAAGAGAATATAAAAAAAGAAATATTTCAGAATTTTCATATAAATAATGTTTCGTTTCATACTTTTCCTTGTGTTATGTTTAATATATTAAAAAAAATGATAAATATAGAAGAAGGTTTATTGATGCTTGATATAAGCGGGGAATTCACTGATTTATCTTTAATTCGGAATAATATATTGCAGGAAACCGTCTCTTTTCCAAGAGGAAAAAATTTTTTATTAAGAGAAATTGCCGTATCTTTCAAAACTTTTATAAAAGAATCGCTTTCTATCCTTGAGAAATATGTAAGCGGACATGCAAATGAGAGTGTAAAAAAGAAGATGTTTGTCATAACAGAAAATGCAAGAAATGAATGGTCCAGATTTTTTACAAATAGCCTGGAGAAAATTTCTGAATCAGAATTGCTCCCGCAAAATTTCTTTATATTAGGAGAAGGTTTTGTGGCTAAGGAATTTGTTAAATGTTTGGAAGATAATTCCTGTTCAAGTTTTATAACACTAGGAAAACCATTTAAGATTAATTATCTTTCTATTGATTCATTAAGGCATATGTTTAATTTTACAAAAGATACTATACATACTAAAGATAAATTCATTTTAATAGAGTCTATTTTTGTAGATAAATTTATATTATAAAACATATGTCCAAACGCATAATACAAGATGTGATAATAAAAAAACGCCAGATTATAATAGAAAGAAAGATTGAGAAAGATGAATCTCCGAAAATTGATATAAAAAAGAAAAGAAATCTTAAAAAATGGATTATTGTAATAATAATATTTATATTAGTGTCATTTGCGATATTTAAAGTTTTAGACAATTTTAGTTATGCGAAAGTGATTATTAAATCAATTGAAAAAATAGAAGATGTTAATTATAAATTAAAAGCCATAAACAATAATCAAAAAAATGATTTGTATTTTGAAGTAATGACCATGGAATATTCTTTGCAGAAGATATTGCCTTCTACCAGCACTCAATATGTAGAGAGAAAAGCCAGCGGTACAATAGTAATTTTTAATAAATATGATTCCAAACCACTATCCTTAAAAGAAGAAACGCGTTTTGAGGCCTCTAACGGCAAGATATACAAAACAAAAGACAGAGTTGTTGTGCCAGGCAACCCAGGAAGCATAGAAGTTATTGTTTATGCTGATCAGCCCGGAGAAGAATATAATATAGGATTAAGTGATTTTACCTTGCCGGGATTAAAGGGCACAGCCAGATATGAAAAAGTTTTTGCGCGCTCAAAAACAAAAATAGAGGGCGGTTATAAAGAGCAGATAAATTTTGCCTCAAAGGAAGATATAGAAAGCGCTAGAAATAATTTAAGGCAATCAATAGAAAAATATCTTAGGGATTCCATTTCCAAGCAAAAACCAAAAGATTTTTTGATGTATGATGGCGCTGGCAAGATAGATTTCTCAACAATGAATCATCCTAATGAAAATGAAGTAGAGGAAAAGGGTATTATAACAGCATATCTTTTTAATCAATCAAATTTGTCTGATTATTTAGTAAATAAAAAAATTAGCGACAAGGGGTCCATGGGCATTGATCTTATTAATATCGACAAATTAGATTTTGAATTGATAAGTTCAAACGACGCTGGGACCGAGATATATTTTAATATCAAAGGCAAGGGGCATTTTGTTTGGAGGGTTGATAAGGACTCTATAATAAATGATCTAATGAATAGTAAAGATAAAAATATTGAATCTGTCTTTAAAAAATACCTTCAAATTGAATATGCTGAGGTGAATTTTATCCCTTCATGGTGGCACCATATACCAAAAGACGCCTCCAGAATAAAATTCGAGCATTCTATAAGTAATTAAAATTTAATTACTATCACACATTTGGCCGATCGGCAAAATAGGGGATAGTTGACAGA
>ERZ1292623.4805-Hain-H51-01um-R1-4805-length-10981-cov-4_pt1 | contig 10981 bp, 12 predicted proteins | sample MGYA00564398_ERZ1292623 | MGnify/ENA primary metagenome ERZ1292623 (study PRJEB36523, sample SAMEA6512633) | groundwater metagenome | collected 2019-01-07 | study: AquaDiva: Metagenomics assemblies of 32 groundwater samples
TCACGAACCATGGAATCAAGTTGATTTCTACTTTTAACTTTTTCTAAGCTCTCTTTCCGATCCTCCTGTTTCTCAATTACAAAATACTTCGATGCTAATTCGATATCGCCTTTTTTTAGAGCATCAATAAAAAGTTGAAGTGTTTCTTCGGGGGTTTTGCCGCCGTAGGTATCATTTTCGTATGCCTTTTTGAGGTCTTTCAAATATTGCTCGGCGGATTTTTGTTCGTCAGTTTTGCCATTGTGATAAACATTCGCCCATAAAAGCAGGAAAAATCCGGCGATCATTATAGCCAAAAACCCAACTAAAAATTTCCAAAAGTGTTTATTTAACAATCCGCGCATTGTCTTATGCTAGCACGGTTTTAAAAATTATAAAACTATCTTAAATTGAATACACCCAATATCCTTAAAAACTTGAGATTTTAAGGATGTTATTTTATCTGCTGAAATGATTTTAAAAATTGAACAAATGTTTTTCCGTAGGGCGACAGCGAGTGCTCCACAAATTTGCTTCGATATTTTTTGTTGATCAATCCAGCTTGATACAATCTTCTTGTGTGTTCGCCTATTGTTTTTTGATTAGCTCCAATGGTATCTACAATATCCGTAAGAGAAATTTTATCGCGCCCCGAGAGAAGAAGCAAAATATCAATGCGGTAATGGTTGGACAATCCCTTAAGATGTCTTTCCATTTGTTTGGATGTTTTAAGATTATTCATGATCACAGTATACACAATACACCAACATTCTCAAGTTTGTTGGGGTGTTATATTTGTGTTGCGGTGTTGATTTTGGCAGCAAGAATAAAATCGTTTTCTGAAAGTCCTCCGATAGCATGAGGCCAAAGCTCTATCACAACCTTATTGTAAAAAATGTGAATATCCGGATGATGCCCTTCTTCTTCAGAAACTCTTGCTACTTTGTCAACAAAATCTATCGCTTCGTCAAAATTTTTAAATTTGAATTCTTTCTTAATTTTTTTATCATCTTCAATAATCTCCCACCCAGGAACTTCGGCTAAATACTCGTTAGCTTGCGAATGTGAAAACAGATCTACACCACCTCTGCATGGCTTACATTTTTTATTTAATAAATCCTTCATGTTTTATATCCTTAAAAACTTGAGATTTTAAGGATGTTGTGAGGTGTTTATTTGTTCTCTACTTTGTTTTGTCTACCAATTTAAATGATTGCCTCTTTTTTTGGGTGGGAGGCAATGTCTTTCCTTTAACCCCCGTAATTTCCTCTCTTGTGTTACTACCTCTGGCGTTGATAATGGCATATTGCCCCGACATAGGAACGCTTTTTCCCGGTTTTAGCTTTTTTTTCTTCATTTTTATCTGAAAAAATTAAACCAATAATAGGAACGGCTTTGTTTATATATTTATTATATCTTTATCTTTATTAAAAATACAAATGTATTAAAACTGCTTTTCATAAATTATTTTTGCCGCCTTATCGCTCGTAGAGAACAGAGTTTTCCGTAAACCCGGAAACTTGCGATGCATTTTTGTTGGGAAACGTTTCAACTTTAAGGGTTTTTTCATCCAGTAGCTGAAACAAAACTATGCCTCTTATTTCATTTGTATTTTTGGCAACTAAATTTTCTGCGTATCGAAGTGGATCCCACTTTGAATCGTTGGAAAAATAATCAAAAGTTGAAAGTTCATATTTTACAATTCCGTATTCAACCCCGACTTGGCTAGGGTCCGGAGCATTATTTACCACCCCAAATGCTTTTGGATAATTATCAAAATTACCCAAAGAAACGCGAATTTGCGTTGGATCCAAATGATCATAGACAATGCTCAAATTATTCGTCCAATAATTTTCACGGGCAGAGCCTCTGCCAACTAAAAACCAGTTTCCCATTAATTTACCATAAACGTCATAATCTATCTTTCCGCCCAGTGGTTCTTTTTTTGTGAGATTCTTTGCCAAAAGCGCGGAACTCAATGGTTCTTCCGTGTATTTAAAAGTATCAACCGTGTTAGAGCTAAAAAAATCAATGTTTTTCGGGTTTATCAAATTGGGAGCTTTAAATTTAGCATCCATAATCTGAAAATCAAAAGAATGACTGCCCACCGTGCCTATTACCTCGCCTTCTTTTACCGGAATCCTGGCTTGAGCATAAGGATGCTGTGACTCCGGATTTTTAAATGAAAAGGATGCTGCAACCTTGGAAGACAAAGTATCTATATGTATAAGGCGAGTATAAAAATCGCACGAATGCTCAAACAATACCAAATAATTGTTGGCGTACTCTTGACTACGATACTGTTCTTCAACGGGTTCTTTGAAGAGTTCAATGGTTATAATATAGCCGTCGGCAGGCGCTTTTACTTCGTATTTTTTTGGATTATCGGTAACAAAAGACCCTCCCTTGGTACCCACTGGTATAATATATTGATGATCAGTGGGAGTAACATGCGAATCCTGCACTCTACCCATTGGCATAATTAATTCAATATTTTTGGGATCTATGGGGAATGTTTTAATTTTAAAAGTTCCTGATCCATCACATTGCTGGCCGAAAAGCCCAACACTTTGCGGTTTTGGCTGGTTATAACTTCGGGGTTGTATTTTTTCTTCCGATGTTTTCATTTCTGGAGTTTCTGGTAAAACTTTTTGCGTTTTACTTTCAGCTGGATTTTGAACAATAGGTTTCTTGAATTCTTTTTTGGTAACCGTAAAATAAGTGCCTGCTCCCAAAAAAGCAAGAACTGCCAAAATTACTACAATAGGCGCTAAACCACTTCTTGAACACATATAGTTTATAATAACATTTTATTGTGAAATTTCTAAAATTTTCTCCCGTGAAATGTGACCGGAGCGAATGCCAATTTTCCAATACGGAATTTTTAAATATTCCGCCAAAGCGCGACATAGAGCTTCATTGGCTTTGCCCTTTTCTGGCCGCGCAGAAACCGCAACAACAAAATGAGTATCATCTATTTGTTTTACGCTTTCACTTTTCGCGCCAGCCTTTACTTTTACAAAAATCTTCATTTCGGTAAAGAATTGGTATCAAAACGACCGAGGGCAAAAAAATTATCATAATTAGTTTTTTCTTGTATTGTAAATGCGGCTTTGAAGTTGTATTTTTCTAAAATCTGGAAAAGCGATTCGTCATAATCTCCGTAAGGATAGCTGAAAACAAAAGGTTTTTCTTCAAACCTCGAAATCCTTTCGGCGGATTTTTTTATTTCTTCCTCCACTGTGCCCATAGCAATGCTCGTCATCCAGCGATGCTCCGCGCCATGCCCGCCAATAGCTATGCCTGATTTTTTAATTTTTTCCAAATCTTTGTCCGATAAATATAATTTTTCCCCCCACTCTTTTTCTTGTCCAATTTGTTCTTGAAAAAGAATATCTAAAAATGGTTTTGCTTCATCAAACATAAACTTGCCGATTACGCGTTTAAAAGTTCTAAATTTAAGTGAATCGTAGCGGCTTTTAGGATATTCTGCCAAACATTCTTTTTCTTTTTTAAAATACAATTCTTTCGTCGCCTCATCACACATTTCTAAAAACGTGCTTTGAAATTTTACTTCGCCTAATTGGGCGGTAAGCATTTGGACTTTGTGCACCATTGCCACTCCTTCTTCCGGCTGCCGTGACAAAACAAAAAATATGGCAGGAATTTTGCGAAAATGAAGCTCGGGCAATACGATATCCAAATGGTCTTTGGTACCATCATCAAAAGTAAGAATGCAGGAATCCGGCGGAAGCGGACGCTTGAAAATAACAAAGTCTTTCAAATCGTCCCAAAAAATCAAATGATATTTTTCCTGCAAATATCGAAGTTGGCTTTTGAAATCAGAGAAAGGCAAAGTGTGAAGCCCGGGATAAATCGGTTCCCCCACGAAATGATATGAAATTGCCGTCAAATTGAAGTTCATTTAAATATAACATTAACTTGAAATATAAAAAATTCAAAGCCCCGCGCCATTCGGCACAGGGCTTTTTATTATGTTTTTTTGAAAGATTCTCTCAATGATTTCGCGCCGGCAGTAGGTCCGTCGGGATGGTCATACAGCGAAGTTCCCACAACCATAATAAAATCGTCACTACCCACATCTTTGCGCAGTAAAGGAACGGTGCTCGGAGACTGCCCCCCGCAAAAAGCAGGAAACGACTTTTCAATTTGGGGTATATCTTTCAATAAAACAGATATATTGTCTGAATGTTCGTTTCGAGACATAACATCGAATGTGCCATAAGGAGCCGGGGTAATCACAATATCAGCACCGCATAATCTCTGGAAAAACGCAAAAATAGAAAACGAAATCCCATGATTTGCCGTATGCGCACTGTACCAAAACGCCTTGTGCGCGATAATGGGCAACCCAAACCTCTGCAAATCTTCAATGATCTCGATTCCATTGATGGCTGGGCTTAGCATAAAACCGTTTGCACCACCTTGTTCTGCAACAGCAGCTTTACTTAGAATTTCAGTTGGGGACCCGGATCCAATAAATGCAAAATACATTTTTCTTTCACCAGTTTCGTCCTCTGTTTCTTTTACAACCCTAGAAACCGCACGGACCCTATTCTCCAAATGATTATAAGTAGGATCACAGATGAGTTCATCGTCTTTTACAATATCCGTCCCGCCCAAAAGAGCCTCTTTAGCTCTTTTTGCAAAAGCCTTGCTCTGCATACCCACGCAGGGTTTGACAGGACCTATTAAAATTGGTCTACCAAAAACATTCAATTCTTCACGCAATCCGGTTACTCCAAAAAACGGACCGAGGTAATTTCGAGTAAACGAAAGAGGAAGTTTGATATCCAAAACCTTTATTGGGTATAGACTTTTGATATTGAAAGTATCGCCTCCTGCGGCGCTCAAGACCATGCTAAGCGAACCTTCGCAGTTCTCTGAAGGATATGCCACGTTAACTGTAAACTGCTTTTCTCCTAGCCATATTAGCGAGCTTGGAATATATTTCGCAGAATATCTTTTTATAACATCTGGATCATCTCCGAGAGCGTTAGATAGACTCTGTTCTTTGCACAGCTTCACAGCAGCACTATCAAAATCTAAGTCAGTGGTAATAAGATAAGTTACTACGATATCGTCTTTACTTGGCTTATCAAGACAAAAAAGCGAGTTATTTTTCATTTCAAAAAGCCCCAAAAAATCTACGTCTAATATAGCAAACGCGCCAAAATTATCAATGTTTCAAATATTATTCAATAACCGCAAATGATGTAAAATTTCCAAAAGGTACTCTCACAATCCTAAGATTTTTAATGCCTACCGTTTCCAACACCGCCAGTGTTTCTCCCGGCCAATTTTCGTGGTTCAACTCGTCAAAAGCGATAATAGCGCCTTTTGGCATTCGAGGCAGTAAAAGTTCAATTGCGATTTTTGTCGGCTCAAAAATGTCCAAATCAAGATAAAGAAGGCTTACTACAGTATGTGGATTTTCTTTAAGATACGCGGGAAGCGTTTTTACTATGTCTCCTTTTTGAAGATAAACCTTAGGAACGTGACCAATGAACCGATTGGAATTGTAGAGCGCAATGCATTTTTTTAAATCTTCGTACGAATCGATGGTATACCCTCCTTTTTTGGAATTTACAGATTTCCCGTTATCTTTTTTGGAAACACTTGGAAAACCTGAAAAAGTATCAAATCCCACGATTTTTCTTTGATGATTGGTTGGTTCCAATATTGCGCTCAACTGAGCCCAGGTCATAAGACCTCCTCCCAAATAAACCCCGCACTCAAAAATCGAACCTTGAACATTTAAAACTTTTTGGAATATCTCGTACTTTGATATGAATTTAGTTAAAGCTTGCCTGGGAACGTACTTCGTAAAATTCAACAATTTATCTATATTAGATCCTTCGCTGTTTTTAAAAAACAACTCGAGGTTTTTTCTATACTCGACTTCACTTTGGGTTGTGGTGCTTGGCTCTTGAATTTTAGATGGATCTTTTTTCATAATATTAATTCTATTAATAATGAGTGAGATTTGCAATTTTTATTTTCTGTAATCCATGACCCTTTTGGATTTAAACTCAGTGCGCGGAAGAGAATTTGGTTCGACAATTTCCACAGTTGGCCGCAAGCCGGCCATAATTTGTATCTTTTCTGCAATCTTATTTTTCAAACTAACCAAAACATCAAAATCCGAGGTCCCTTCATGCTCCACTAAAAGTTTAAGTTCGTCCATACTTCCATTTTTTGAAACAACAACCCTGTATTCGTTGCCCACCCCAGGAATTGACCGCAAAATGTCTTCAATTGCGTTCGGATATAAGTTGACGCCTCGAACTATAATCATATCGTCTATCCTGCCATAAATTCCTTTAGGTAAGCGTGGATACGAACGGCCGCAAGGACACGGCTCGTTAGTCCACACAGTCAAATCGCCGGAAACAAATCGAATCATCGGCTGAGAAGTCCGCTCAAGATGTGTATAAACAGGAGTGCCTTCACTACCAAAAGGAACCGGTTTGAAATTTTTTGCATCGCAAACTTCTGTATATACAATGTCCTGCCACAAATGCATGCCTGTGCGATATTCGCACTCAGCGTTTGTCATCCAAGGAGTCATCTCCGCAGTACTTCCCATGTCTATCACTTTGGCTCCAAAAATATTTTCCAATTGTTTTTTAGTGCTTGAAATCCCCGCTCCCGGCTCGCCAGAAAAAAACATGATGCGAAACGAAAAGTCACGCCTAGGATCGAATCCCTCTTTTTTTGCCACTTCAGCAAGTCGAAAAGCATATGATGGAGTACCGTAAAAACAAGTGGGCTTCACACGCGCTATTAATTTTGCCGCAACTGCCGTCTGCCCCGGAATGCCCGCGCCAAAAGGAATAACTTTTGCACCCAATCGCTCGCAGCCCACAAGAGCTCCCCAGCTTCCCCAATACAAACTAAAAAATGAACCAATAAAAACAGTGTCTGTGGGCCTTAACCCGGCGCCCCATAAAATTCTGGCATGCGCCTCTGCAATACGTTCCATATCTCCGCGGCCAATCCCAAACAAAGTTGGTTTTCCAGTAGTTCCGCTAGTGCCGTGAACGCGCGCAATTTCCTCTTCTGGTACACACAGATAATCGCCAAACGGCGGACTTGCTTCTTGCGATAATCTGAGATCCGATTTGTGAACGATTGGAAATTTAGAAAAATCAGAAAGATCCTTGAGAATGTCTGGATGCACCCCAGCTTCTTTCCACTTGTTTTTGTAAAACGTGCTTTTTTCCCAAGCCCACGAAACAATATTTTTTAGTTTAAAAAATATAATGTTATCGAGCGTATTTTTGTCTGCCTTCTCAATTTCCGGACACCAATAAGAAGCGCTCTCCAGCGGGCGGTACGAACGATCATATTCGGTAGGCCAAGGAAAAAGCTTGATGCCGCGATGGTTTAAATCAATATTGTTTAAATTTTCTATCATATGATTATGCTCTATCTCTATCTCCATTGGCTTTTACAAAATGCCTCTCCTCCCAAGGAGGCATTACATTTTTTGGCAATTTATCCAGCTTCGCGAGCATTGCCCATCGAATAGGGTTTAGAGAATAAGGCGCCGGGGGATTAAAAAGCTCCGGCACCAAATATAAAGGCCACGCTCTGCCGTTGCGAAAACCAAATTTTTTAAAGGCTCTGATATAGCCCGCGAAGGTTAAATAAGTATCAATAGCTGCGCATTTTTCTTTTTTGGCAAAATCTAAAACGCTTTTTATAAGAGAATAATCTGCTTGTGGAAGCGATATAATATCCACCACTCTTGCAATTGACACGCTGTTTGCTTTTTCAACACGAATTACGGCTAACCCGCTGATATTTCCAGACAAATCATAAGCAGTTGCAAAATGATATTTTAAAAATGGATGCTTCAAAAAACGCCAAGAAATATATTGCCATGAGCGATCGGTAGTCATACCAAATCTTTGTTTAATAACCGGCCATGCTTTGATCCAGGCGTTTCTTTGGGGAATACCCCAAACTATCTTTAATTGCGAAACTGGAATTTTAAAATTGCCTTTGGTAAGTAAAAAATTGTGGTTTTTTAAAATATCAGCATTTTTTTTCGGATAAATCGCTTGCGCAATAGATACGGCTTTTTGGGGATCCAAAATCGCTAATAGGCGCGTGTATTGCGAAATTTTTTCCCAACCATTTTTAGGATATATAGGGTAAGCAACGTTACTGAAACTTACAGCCAGCGGAAGCTCATAGTTATTTGTCATTTTGTGAAAAATTTTCATTCCAATGCCTCTTCCCCGCATTTCTTTGGCAGTAAGCCAGTTTGCGTACCACCCGCATTTGTATTTTTTTCCTGCAATCCACATATCCACAGGCAGAGCCCCCAAAAAACCTACAAATTTTTTTGAAGAATCTTCTGCGATAACCGCGGGGAGAAATTTGCTGTTTTCGGATCCCGGAGAATCTGCAAAATACCACTTTAAATGTTTTTTGTTGGTAAAAATATGCCGAGGATTATATTCTCTTGAAAAAAACTTTTGTAATTTCATTAAGTCTGTTTTTTCTGCCCACCTTATTCTAAGATTATCCGTACTTTTTCCCATAGTAATGTAACCTACAAAATCCCTTTTTCGTTGCATTATAAATAGCGCAAAATATGTTCCACTACTCTCTCTCCGGCTTTGCCGTCCGCTCCATGAGCAAGACGCTGCATCAATTCGTAGCGTTCTTTCTGGTCCAAAGATGGATTTTCCAGATAATTTTTTAAAATTTCTTTAAGTTCCAAAAAACTATATGCTGTACGCACAGCGCCAGAATTTAAAACATCCTGAAAGTGCTCCCGAAGCATAAAACGCCTCACGGATTTTCTAAAAGGCCGTTTTTTATATCCGTCAAAGCCAATGCCCACAAGCGGCTTATTAAGCGCCGCGGCTTCAATTATAATTGTTGAATACATTGAAATTACGGCATCGGCATGGCGCATAATATTGAAAAACTGAATGCTTTTGGGCAAATCTCCCCAAAATTCTTTTTTATAAAATCTTACCCTTGGGTGTTCTTCAAATCTATTAAACTTCGCTTCATCAAAATCTTTGTCTGCGCCTCTGCCGCCCAAGTATGGTCTCACAACTAAATAAATATCATTCCCAAATTCGTTTTTGTCCGCCCATTCAAGAATTTTTTCAATAGTGTCAGGTTCATCTGAGCAGTATGCGCTTCCGGAAACATATAAAATAAATTTGGCGCTGCGGGGAAATTTCAACTCTTCCAATATTTTTTCGCGCGAGGCGGCGTAAGATTTATCTACGATAAAATCAAAATGTGGATAACCGATGACTGTAATTTTTTGTGGATTGTAAGACTGGTATTTTACTGCAAAATCTTTTACTTGTTTGCTCTGCGCCAAAAGAAAATCCGGACGAAGTGGCAGATAATATTTATCGAAATGATCCCAATTCGAAGCCATTCCCAGGGTTTTAATCCCCCGCCCTTTGGCTTCCGAAAGCAGCTGAGTATCGTATGATCCGTAAATATGCGGCAAAAAAACAAGCGAGGGCTTGTATTTTTCGAATAATTCCTCAAATAGTCTTTGAATAAAAACTTTGGGATATAAATAGGGAATAATTTTTTCCCGGAAAAAATAGGATTTGCCGCAAGTTCTCGCAATAAAAATCTTAACCGGTGCAAGCCACCGCTTGCCCCCGGCTGGTGGCTCATCGGGCCGCACACCCAAAGTTGCAAGAGTGCGCGTGGTACCGGTGTATATAAAATAAGAGTAAAAAAAATAAAAAAGTTTTTCTAAAAAGTTTTGCGGAGCAGAAACTCTTACGGCTTCAATTGAAAAATTCTCTCCCAAATCATTTTTTAAAAAACTGTAGTATTTCTCCAAATCCTTTTTTTGTACCAAAAAAACAAGTTTAATATCCTGTCTCTCGGAAATCATTTTTTTTAATTTGTCAAAAACACTTCCCGGAAAGAAAAAAAGATTCCGATAAACCAGTGGTGAAGAAATCGCAAAAAAAATTGTCTTTTTTATGTTTTGCATAAAACATTTGCCCAGCCCTTGCCGCCTTCCCTGTTTGCTGAAACCATCATTAGATCCACTGGGTTTTTAGGTTTTAATTGCTGGCTTTTGGTGTCTAAAACAAAGAATCTGTAACCTATATTGTGCAACAATATAAGCAGATTCATTGGGTTCGTGCCATTGTTTTTTAATCCATAAGGCCAAAACTCCATTAAAATAACCGGTTTGTGGTTTTTTAGCACCTCTTTACCGCCCTCAAATACAAGTCCCTCAGCTCCTTGTACGTCTATTTTAATAAAACTAGCCTTGCCTCTTATTTTTTTCATATAATTATCCAGTGTCTGAGATTCAACTTCAATCTTCCCACTTAAACTATCGCTTGGTATATTTTGAGATGCAAATGACATATTTCCCAAATTGTCTCTATCTAAAAAAAGAGTGGACTTTCCAGAAACAGAAGATAGAGCAATATTTTCCAAAACAATATTTTGAAATTTATTTACTTCGACATTGCGCGATAAAAGTGAAAAACTTTTTGGCTCCGGCTCAAAAGCAAAAATCTGTCCCGTCTTTCCAACCGTCTTTGCCAAAATAAGAGCAAAGTAGCCGATGTGCGCACCGATATCCAAAGCAATGTCACCAGGTCTTAAGCAGTTTTTTATAACTTCGCCTTCGAATTTGTCATAAACTCCACGCAACAAAATATCTTTAACTTCTCCTTGGTCACTGGTGTTTAAAAACATTTTAAATCCGTTGACTTCCGCCACAATTTCTCCCTTGGGTTTTAAAAAATCATACAAAAAAGAATGCAGGGTTCTCAAACCAGGAATACGTCCCAGATTTTTACCAAACAAAAGTGAATTTATTTTTTTAAATAATTTAAAAAACATGGCATATCGACATTATAGTCTCTGCAACCCTTTTTGCAGAAAAACCATCAACAAATTGCACTTGCTGATGAACTATTTTTTCCCGACCCTCTTTTAAATGGGCTGGATTTCTAAG
>ERZ1292623.571-Hain-H51-01um-R1-571-length-39286-cov-7_pt3 | contig 10980 bp, 17 predicted proteins | sample MGYA00564398_ERZ1292623 | MGnify/ENA primary metagenome ERZ1292623 (study PRJEB36523, sample SAMEA6512633) | groundwater metagenome | collected 2019-01-07 | study: AquaDiva: Metagenomics assemblies of 32 groundwater samples
GAGTGGAGTTCTGACGTGTGGTCTTCCGATCTGTTGATGTTGGCGAATCGGCCAAGAACGTCGGCAAGTCGATAGCCACGGGCGCTCTGTTTGGTCCAGCGGGACAGGCTGGGGCGTTGGCAATTCCCGCCGAAGTCGGGGCGATGGTCGCGGGCAGTACGCTCATCGGCGGCGCACCGCTTAACCGAGAAACAGTCGAGGAAGCGATCTACACCGTCGCCGGGATGCGACTGACGGGCGTGGCGGTGAACAAGCTCGCCAAGTTGGGCGAGAAGCCAAGTCGTACCGAGTTTTCCGAAGCGACTGGACTTCCGGTGAATGAACTACCAAATGCGGAGCAACGTGCTGCCGCTGTCGTCGAAGCGAAAACCATAGGAGAAGCAAATGCAACTGGTGAAGTCAAAGCCGGAGAAGAAGCTACGGGCGGGAGGACTATCGCGCAAGGTGAAACCGCCGGCCAAGCCCAAGGGCAAGAAACCGCCCCGATCGACCCTGTACTAGACCCATCCAACTTCGTCAGCACGAAAAAGGCGATCATGGACCGGGAACGCGCAACCCGCGACCTCGATCCAACCGTTCAGGCAATGCGGAGAACGGCTCCGGAGATGATTGCGAAGGCGACGGACATCTACGACAACCAGCCCGAAAAGGTGGATGCGGCCATTGCCGAGATCGTCAAAGACCCTCGCCCGGCGCGGGATTGGGAAGTCGGAGCCTTTCAACTCAGAAACCGTGAATTCATCATTGCTTTCGACGAAGCTGTAGCGAAGCTGGAAGAAGCAAAGGCAACCGGCGATCCGCTAAAGATTGCCGACGCGGAAACGACCGAACGTGTCGCGTTCAAAACGATGGATGATTTTGGGCAATTTACACGAGTGCCGGGCGGCGAATGGGGGCGAAGTGGAGCGGCCCAACAATTTGGCGTGGATTACGACACAGGCATTCTCAGCCTTATGCGCCGCGAGCGTGAGAGCCTTGGCGTCGAAAAACTTCCCAAAGAGGTTGAAGCGATAGTCAAAGAAGACTACGCGAAGCTTTCCAAGGCGCGGACTAAATACGAAGACCTAGTGAAGTCGGACATCGACGCAAAGGTCGAACAGGCTGTCGCCGAAGAAACCAAAAAGGTTGTCGAAACAGAGAAGAAAGAACGTTCGAACAGAACCGCTAAAATCCAGAAGGAAATCGATTCTTTCTGGACTGACTTCGAGAAGAAGTACGGCGGCACGACTTTCTCCAATCCCCTTCCCGTTGTTGTGGATTTGGTCAAGGTGGCGGGTTTGTACGCCGAAAAAGGTGTCGCCAAGTTTGGAGACTTCTACGACGACATCAAGATTCGATTCGGAGAGCAACGCGCCGCCAAGTTGCGAGATCAAGCCGAAGGAGCATGGAAACATGCACAAGAAGATCACGCCGCCGCAGAGGCCAAGAGGCAGACGGCACGTCTAAAGCAACTCGAAACCCGCAAAGCGTTCTGGCAGGACAAGCTGGATCGCGGCGACCTTGATCCGATTCAGCGTAGAAAGCTTCCGACGAATCCGGCCATCGATAAGGCTCGATTGGAACTCGAAGCCATTCATCGAAAAGTTGCCGACGCCCGCGAGGCCCGTCGTCGTGCGAAATTCACCACGCAACAGAAGGTGTTCGAGGGAGCCAGGGAATGGATGAATCTTGCCCGTGCTAACATGGTCTCATTCGACGTATCCTATATGGCACGGCATGGGGGGGCTTTTTTGGCCTCACATCCCATCGAAGCGGCAAAAGCGTTCGGGAAAACATTCGGCACGCTCTGGTCCGAAGCCAAGGCGTCACGAGAAGCCTACGAAATCACCCAACTGGAAGGATACAAAAGCGGGGAATTCAAGCGTGCGGGCCTGGAATTGACCGAACGTGGCGGAAAATTGACCGGACAAGAGGAAGGCTATATGTCCCGCCTCGCCCGCAAGTTGCCCTGGGTTCATGCTTCCGAGCGGGCATTCGTGTCATTCCTGAATCGCATTCGCGTCGTATGGTACGAATCATTGAAACGGTCGCTTGGCGCAAACACGGAAGCACAGCAGAAAATCATCGCCAATTTCGTGAACATAGCGACTGGACGCGGAAATCTCGGAAGATTCCAAGGTGGCGCGGAAACATTAGCCACGGCGTTCTTTGCTCCGCGATACGCACTTAGTCGATTCCAACTGCTTCTCGGTCGGCCGTTTTGGAAGGCGGATTTTGCAACCCGAAAATTGATCGCCATAGAGTACGCAAGAGCGATTACTGGCGTAGGACTGTTCCTGGGTGCATCGGCCACGGCGTTAAACATGTTGATGGGTCCACCGAGCAAAGACAAGGACGGCTGGAGCATCGAACTCGATCCGCGATCGTCCGATTTCGGGAAGATTCGCATCGGCGCATCGCGCATTGATCCGCTGTTCGGCTTGTCGCAGGTGACTCGATTAGTGACGCAGGTTGCAACCGGACAAAAGAAAACCGCCAAAGGAAAGATCGTCCCTATTCGTGGAGACAAGATTCCGTTTGGATCGCCAAATACAGCGGATACCATCGGTCGCTTTGCTCGAACGAAGTTGGCTCCGGTCGTATCGAGCTTTATTGATTTGGCGGCAGGAACCGACGTAGTTGGACAGCCCGCAACGCCTGGCTCGGTCGCACTAAAAACCATGACTCCGATTAGCCTGCAAAACATCTATGAAGCCATGAAGGCGGAAGGAGTCGAGAAGGGGGCGGCGCTCGGACTGCTTGATTTGTTCGGAATGTCGCTGAACACCTACGCTCCATACAAAAAAAAGAAACGGAACGCCGCGTGACCTACTCCACTAGAATCCTCGGCGCTGGTTCCTTCTGCTCGGCCATCTTCTTGCGCGCAGCGTCGCTAAGGGACGTGCATATCGGTGAGCAACAGGAAAGCCGAACCATTTTCAAACGAACCTCCGGCGCTTGGAAGGTATTCCCCGGCTCGCACACCTTCGACCATTCGCGGAAATCATCGACGACTTTCCGAAACACGGGGCCGATGGCAAGGTTGACCTTGCCCTGTTGGATCGCGTTGGCTTCCAGCATCTCGATGATCTGCGAAGCTCTTAGGGTATTCACGCCGTCCTGCGTGGCGACTTCAAACATGGGGCCGGATGGGGCGTGGTGTCCGTTCTGGTTGTTTATCATGGCGGCGTAGTATATGGCTGTAACCGACTTTTCGCCAAATATACATTCAAAACTCGACCCGCAGTTCGCGGACGAGGTAGCCAATGCTCTGCGCCGAATCCGAAAAGCACTGAAGGATATCGAGGACGGCGGAGTGGCGTCCACCTATGCGCCAGCCACAGCAAAATACCTCCTTCAAGTAGCCCATGCCGACCTTGCGAGCGCCCAGGCGATGGGAGCGCTGGCGACAGGCATAACGCGAAACACGACGACGACCGGCGTTCAATCATCCAGTGAACTATCCGGTGATGTCACCACGTCGGGTAGTAATGCCACTACTCTTGCCACGGTTAACGCCAATGTCGGTACGTTCGGATCGGCGACGGCGGTTGCTCAGGTTACAGCCAACGCTAAAGGATTGATTACGGCGGCTGCGAACGTGACGGTCACTCCAGCGGTCGGGTCGATTACCGGACTCGGTACGGGTGTGGCGACGTGGTTGGCTACGCCGTCCAGTGCGAATCTCGCATCGGCGGTTACGGACGAAACCGGGACCGGTGCGCTGGTGTTCGCCAATTCTCCGGTATTCACCACCCCAAACATTGGATCGGCGACGGGTAGTATCTCCGGCAACGCAGCCACGGTGACGACCAATGCAAATCTGACGGGGCCGGTGACAAGTGCCGGGAACGCGACCACGATCACCCCCGCTGCGGTCACTTTGGCGATGATGGCGAATCTCGCCCAGGATCAATTTGTCGGTCGGGTAACGGCGAGTACTGGTGTACCGGAAACGGCGACGATTACCGCTGCTGCCCGCACAGTGCTCGACGATGCAAGCGTTTCCGCGATGGTCGATACTCTCGGCGGGGCAAGCGCCACGGGCACAGGCGGACTGGTGCGAGCGACTTCGCCCACGATCGTCACCCCTACGATTGCCGCTGCTGGCTGGACCAACGCGAACCACACGCACGCGGGCGCAACGACGGGCGGCACATTGGCGAACGCGGTAGGACTGCCGTTGGCCACTGGGGTCACGGGCATCCTTCCCGTTGCCAATGGTGGGACAGGCGCGGCTTCGGAAACGGCCTATGCCGTGCTATGCGGCGGCACCACGTCAACGAATCCACTTCAGTCCGTTGCTTCCGTCGGTAGTGCTGGACAAGTGCTGATGAGCAATGGGGCAGGCGCATTGCCGACGTTTCAGGGTTCTCGCCGCTGGACGCTGCAATGGGACGCGCCAGCGGTGGACATGACCGATACCGCATTTGCTGTTCATTCCATCGTCACGACGACCCTGCGCCCCTGTATCGCGTTCGATCAGACCACGGACGAATCCATCGTACTGTCCGGCGTCGTACCGTCCGAGTTCGTGGACAGCACAAAACTTCGGGTTCGACTGATTTACTGCGCCAGCACGACGACGGCTGCGGACGATGTTCGATTTGATGTGGTGACGGAATTCCGCACTCCCGGTGCGGGCGAGGCGATGAATGCGGACAATTATGACGCCACACCGGATAGCGTCACCGGCACATTCAGCACGACGGCCTACGCGGCGATGGAGGCGACCGTTACGTTAACGCCCGCAACGACTCCGGCGGCGGGCGATGCGTTCAGGATCAAGGTGACGCGCGATGCGAATCATGCAACGGACGATAGTCTGGCTCAGGACTGCCTCGTGGTCGGATTCGAGCTTTACGAGGTCATCTGATGAGCTACGACTTCGACGGGTTAACTGATGCGTTTCGGATCACAGGCAGTCCCGGAACGCTTGGCTTCACGAGTGGTTCGCTCTGGTTTTATCCGACCGATGACACCCTGGCCGATCAGGTTTTGTTTTCCGAGCAAAACACGGCGGGCACTTCGGGGTTCAGGGTGCTCTACGGTTCCACTTCCGCTGCGGACAAGGTGTATTTTTTTCGTGCGGGCGACACTGTACAGGCAATCTCGACCGTTGCCGCCACGTTGAATGCCTGGAATCACGTCTTTTGGTCCTACAACGTGTACACATCGCCCTTCAAGTATCAAATCAGCCTGAACGGGGAGACGCTGCAAACACAAAATATAGGCGTTCCTTCCGGTCTCGCCACTACGACGACGGTCATTGGTCGATTAACGTTACCTCTTGGAGCCGGGTCTAATTGGTTCAGAGGCCGCATTGCGGAACTGGCCGTGTGGTACGACGTGCTGGACACATTTGGTGATGAGTATCAGGCGCTCAGCAAGGGTTACTCGCCGTTGTGCGTGCATCCGGGAGAGCCAACCATCGGGCTGCTCAACTACTGGCCGTTTCGGAAAAACTCGAACGATATCGTGGGTGGTCGCGGGCTGACTGCCATCGGTACGCCGACGCTGAGCGAGCATTGTCGGATTTTCAACAAGGGACGTGGAAAATTAGTGGGATGAAGATTATGACCGAACAATTCACGACAACGGAACTCGAAGCACTACGTTCACTACTCAGCACGATTAGCGGGCTTACGCCATTAGGGCAACTCGCAGTCGATGCGCTGGTGGAGAAAACTAATCTGATCCTCAGTTTCCACACGCCGGTTGAGCACGTCGCGCCGAAGCCGGGTATTTCCGCCGTATGATCGGCTTCCGCCTAAACCTGTACCGCTGCGGCCAAGCGATGCAATTCACGGTCATGGCTTCGCTGTCGCTCATCCGACAGGGCCGTGATGAGTTGGGCCTGCGTTCGGCGATTAAGCCATGACTGCCACAACATGAGCGTGGTAAATCCCAGCGGTGCCGCAAAGTTGATAATCGAGGACAGATTTACTGCCGCGTTGACCAACCCTTGCTGGTCTGTTGGTTGGACGACGGCGGGCGTGGTTGACGTGCCCACAGGGGAAGTGGCCGTCAAAGCCTTCCGCCCGCCGCCGATGCTGGTGCAGGCCGTAATGCACACCATGCCCGCAATAACGCTAGTTGAATATCTCGTCACGATCTCCTTGCGGTATCCGTGCGTTTTCTGTCGTAATCCTTGCCGGGTTGCGCAACGACCTCTCCCAGCCCATCAAATACGATTGCTTCGTTTCTGGTTGCCTGCTGTTCGATTGCACCAACGGAAATCGGATCAAGGGCGTGCGATCCACAAAACCGACACCGATTACGGGTACGATTGGATAGCGAATTGCCAAAAAAGTAGGTTCGTTGGTCGCATTCCGCACACAGAAAAACCCTTTGCCCCTTAAGCGCCATTATATATTCCTTTCAATCTCGCTATGCCCGCAATAATCGTGGCGGAATAACGAGTCACGATACCATCCCCGCTTCCTTGGATTGGTTCACCGGCACACCCTTGGGCGTCTCGAATCGCTGCCGGTGGGTCTTTTTCGGCTGGACCTGCTTTTCCATGCGGTCGATTGTGCGGCATTCCACGCAGGGCTTGGGCACGCAGGCGATTCCGGTCAGCGCGATAGCCGCAAATAGCCCTACGGTCACGCACGGTCGGTTCCTTGCCATTTTAACCGTCATACCCTCACCGCCTCAACGCCCTTGTCCTGCACCAGCACGACCTTGAAGCCGTGCGCCAAATCCCACAGCCGTTCCAGCCTCGCCAATTCTATCCGCTCCATCGGCGTTAACTTGGGGCGTTTGGCGAGTAGAGCCTGCCTGCGTTTTTCTTCGTGGCGTTTCATATCTCTATCAATCTGATAGCAATTGAGAGAGTTTCATAGCTGGGTCATCCGCTTGGCCAACTCTTCGTCCGCTTGCCGGTCGGCTTCCGCCCAAAAGCGATCCTCTTCCGGCGTGGACCAAGTGGGCGAAGCGAAGTTCCGCAAAGCGGCATTTTCGGCCATGAGCGATTCGACGGCGGATATCAATTCGGCGGCTTCTCGGCAGAACCGCACGAACGACACGCCGAACACGGCCTTGATTTCAGCCAATCGTTCTTTCGTCATGGCGTCACCGGAGGTGCGACGGGTCCACCGAGCGTAGCACCAAGCCCGCCCGGCAGAGTTACGGTCGAACCCTTCAGGATCGGTGCGGCAGCGTCCACCATCTTGGCTACGGCCTCGCCCCCGCCAACCGCGGCAAGGGCAAGCATCTGCCCAACCGCCTTGACGTTCTCGCCTACAAGCCGTTGGGACTCCACAAGGTAATTCATCTCAGCCTTGCGGAGTTCGATCAGGTGATCGGCTCGCTCGCCCTCGGCGGTCACGACGCCGCTTACATTGCTCGAAACCGTGCCGTCGATGTGGAAGCGGTTGGTTTCAGGATCGTAATCGGCGACAAGGTGGCCGTTGAAGTCGCTTCCTGCTTCTGCATAAAATCCGGTAATCGTCTTTTTGACGATAAGCTTGGGATTTGAAAACCCGGCGAGCTTGCCGGCGTCAACGAGGCAGCCCGTCAAAAAGAGCAAGGCTATCACCGGCACGAACACTTCAATCAGCCGCCGCGTAATCGCCCGGCAACCGCAGAGGAACAAAGGAGAGATGAAAAGAAAACGTCTCACGGTAAATCTCCTAAACAGGTTTTCAAATCGGCAACGTCTGATTGGTGCATTATGCACTTCTCCGTTGCGCATCGTGGGCATCGCCATTGATATATCGGCTCTTCTCCGCTCTTAGCCAGTACCCACTGCCAGCCGTGTTCCCTCGCGCGAAGATGCCTTTCGTGTGTTCTCGTAGAATGAATATCGCGTGATTGATCTATTGTCGGCTGTGCGCCACACGAAGTGCATTCGATAAAATCGAAATCACTGCGTCTCATGTTTGTCTCCAAAATGGGGAGCAGGTGACTAGGCGTAACCTACTCCCCGGTCCAAGGAGCGTATTGAACCCCCAAAACGGATGCGCCGTGCTCACCGGGTCAAACGGGTCATGGCGACGGCGCTTCCGGGAGGGGAAAGAGCCATTTACGCGACCGTGCCTCCGCCGGTGAACGCGCCGATCAGCGACAGGAGTCCGCCGATCAAACTGGTTAGCAATTCTGGAATCAAGGCAAATAGCAAAAGAAAACTCATACGTTTCTCCATTCTGCGGACTATGCCGCGTTGTTGTTGGAGCGTGAACATCAATCTGGCGGCTCACGCTCGTTTGAATGTCGGCTAGCCGCCGGTCCCGTGTACAAAGCAGTTCCCGCTAGCCTCGTGGGCCATAACCCCACGTTCAAGAACCGTCACCACACTCGCTGGCGCTCGATGGTGTAACGGGCTACTCTTTTTCGTTGCGAGCAATTGCTGCATTCGCCCAAAACACGACCTCCTCCAGCTTCGTCATTGCCAAAGATAACTCACGAGAGGGAGGACAGGTGTGGTCCAGGAGCGCCGCAAACGACTTCGCGTAGTTCCGTAGTTGGACGTAGCGACCTTGCTGGTCCTCTGTCGGCTTGTGGTAAACGAAATTGTTTTCACGCTTCTTCGTCGCGTCGGCGTGTGGCGTATACTTGCAACTCGGCATCGCCTGTGTGGCGCAGCAATTTTCGTCCAATGGAGATTCTCCTAAATTTTTGTGCGGACAAATCGTCCAACGATACTCATCGTCGTAGCGTCGTTCGCATGTATCACAAACCACAAGCATATCAAAATCCGGCTGGGCAAAAGAATCAACTCCGCCACGGCCACACACCGCCCCCGATGGATCGTAAGGCAGCCGGAGCGCGATCAAGGGAAAAAACTCACGCTGCTCATCGAACCAAAAAGAATCGTGCAACTCTGAATGGCCTCTGTGGCAAATCCAGTGCTTACCGCGTTTGGGTTGGGCGGGCTGCAAAACTCCCTTGGTGGCGAAAGATTGTCGAGACAACAAAGCGTAGCTCCTGGCGTGTGCGAAAACATGACGCCGGCAACCGCTGTGCCGAACGTCGTCGTTACCGGCACAGCTTCGTCGCTCAGGCAGTTGGCCGTTGGCACGAGGAATTTCGTCTTCCCGAGCAACTCGACCACGAAGTCGCCGCTGATGGTGATTGCGTTTCCGGCTTTGGTGAATGCGAGCGGGCCATGCGTTCCTTCGTCGAGACAGTTGAAATCGGTGCGATTGACCGTCAGGCCCAAGGCCGCAGCCTGTTGCTCGAATGCAGATTGAGACGTGTAGCGTCGAATGGCGAGCGAATCGGGTCGTCCAGCGGCTAAACACGCCGCACACAGCGCACACAAAGCAATCAGTTTTTTCATGGTTTGCTCCTTACGATGTTAATCAGTTGGTCCAGCTTGTCGTCCGCTTTTCTTTGGTTGGTCAGAAACAGATCGTTCCATGCGTTTTGGTTGTGCCTGGTATCCGTTTCGCGTGCTTTGAAGTCGTCCATTTTTTCGTCGATGGATTCGACCTTCACCGCAAGCGGGGCGACCCGCGACGATGCGTTGAGAATGTAGCCCCCGACTCCGGCAATCGCGGTTGCCGCAACTCCGATGACCGCTTTTTTCGCGCCGCCGTTCATCTCAACACCGAATACGTTCAAATCTGTAGCCCCTAAAAGCACTCTCAGGTCGGCAGGTATTGCATACCTCAGCCCAGCCCTTGTCAAGCTTAACACGAGAAACCGGCAAAGCGCGCGCGGAAAACGAAAAAATCTTTCATTCGCCTGTTGCCGCCATGTTGATGATGATTCCCTTGACCGCTAACGGTTGATCGGAAATGTGAAGAATCTGGCCTCCGTTGACGTAGTGCTGATGGTAGACGCCTTTGGTATCCCACCAAAATAAGTAATCCATCGACGAGCCGTAAGAACCGTCATCCTGCAATACCTCGGAGGTTTCTCGGCCCAGCACTTCAAAACCGTAGAAACGATGCGATCCACTTCCGTCGTCAACGTGAACTGAAGTCGGCGTGAGTCGCTTGCCTCCGCTCGTGACTTTGCCGCGCACGGTCGAGTAGATGATTGTTTGCCCGCTGTACGCGGATATGACGTACAGGTGCTTGATGCTCCCCGGCTTGTTGTCTGAAATCAATCGGTCTCGGATGTTGTTTTGTTCGACCGTAAAACCATCCGATCCGACCGGAACTTCGACGCTCGCCTTTTTTATGCCAGAATCGCTTTTTGGCGGATCGGCGGTGCAGCCGTCCCCGCTTTGGGCGACGAGCAATGGCAACAGAAAAAGTATCATCCAGCGTTTCATGGGTCACTCCGTTTCGTATGTTTTGAATTCTCTTGGAAGCGGAACGTCCGCCCCCTTGGGAAGATCGCCTACATTGGCGAATCGCCAGTTAAACTTTGCCATCTGCGCGTTGTAATCGGCGGCAAGCGAGTTGAAGCTCGCAATCACGCCGGAAACCTCAGACGCCCAAATAGAATGCTGCTCGCGGTCGTCGCGTGCCCACTTGGATCGCGGTTCACCTTTGTAGGCTTGCTCTAAAGACGCGAACCGCTTTTTGTAAACCGCAATATCGGCTTGTTTCTTTTCGAGCTGCGCGGACGCGTCTTTGAACCATTCGTATTTTTTCAGGGCTTCCCTTGGTCCGAATTCTTCGCGGGCGACTTGGACGGCTTCGCCAATCAGGCTGCTAAAACATCCAACGGCGGACAATCCCCACACTAAAGGAACGCCAAACAGTGCAAACACGAATAATCCACCCATCACCTTCAGGGCCAAGGCGAACGGGCTTCGCTCGGCTACCGACTCATAATCTTTCCATGTTTGTCGCATCTAGCTTTCTCCTGTTGTTAAACCTCGATCACAACCACTCTTCCCAATCCGCGTCCCGACCGGCACGCGACAAGAGTTGTGCGCCAATGGGTATCGGCCGACTTGTCGCGCCTGCGAGCTGTAGCGATACTTTCGCCACGCGAGCGCCCGTCCACATTCCCGACTTCGATCCACTCGATTCCGTCGGTTGACTTCGCTACGGCGTAGGTGTTTTTCATGCCATCACCTTCTCGACCACGACCACG
>ERZ1292623.4806-Hain-H51-01um-R1-4806-length-10978-cov-5_pt1 | contig 10978 bp, 14 predicted proteins | sample MGYA00564398_ERZ1292623 | MGnify/ENA primary metagenome ERZ1292623 (study PRJEB36523, sample SAMEA6512633) | groundwater metagenome | collected 2019-01-07 | study: AquaDiva: Metagenomics assemblies of 32 groundwater samples
AATTTTCTATTAAAATTTATGAATTTAACATATTTTTGTTTTTCTCTTTTACAAATATATACACATCCATCCGTATCTATTAGTCCTTTTATGCATCTTTTTGTATATTCTTCATTTTCTTTTACCCATTCTGGAAATGAGATTTGATTGACTATTTTATCCCCTCTTAATAATCCTATTTTAATTAATTCTTCAACTAATTCTTTATTATAACAATACAGATATGCTTGATTAGTATCTTTGTAAATCTCCTCTCTAAGATGAATTCCAAAAATATCATAAAATAAATCTTTAAGGTAATTAAGATAATCTTTCTCCCTTTTATCACAACATATTCTTATTCGGTTTCTATAAATATTTCCATCTCCTAACATTATACCAATCAATTCCGCAATCAAATTTCCTTTTTTATCAAAATCTGGCAAGCTATATTCCTCAGATGCTGCATATCTCCCGAGATTATCTTTGTAATTTAATTTGATTTCTAATAAGTTAAAATTTTTATTAAACATTTTTTCTATTTTACCTAAATGATCTTGATTAATCGTTTTATTTTTATTAAGTATATTTTTTACATCAAAACCTAGAATTGAAGAAATCTTTCTTAGAGATAAATCTGAGTTTCTTATGTAGTCTTTTATCGAATTATTTATCAGAAACCTCTTCATGTAATTACAAGAAGCAACTAATATTTATATTTTAGGATACCTGAGTTACTCCACATAAACTTTGTTCTTTTCAAAAAATAAAACTTAAAATAAAAAATTATTTCTTCTTTGCTTCTGGTTTCGTTTCTGCCTTCGCAGGAGCTTTTGCTGCTTCTGCTGTTACAGGTGTTGCTGTTGCAGTCGCTGGTGCTCCAGCTGCTGGTGTAGCCACTCCAGGTGTAGCTGTTAATGCTGCCGCTGCAACTTTCGCTGCTTCTGCTGCCGCAGCTGCTTCTGCTTCTGCTTTCTTCTTTGCTTCCTGTTGAGCTTGAACCTTTGTGAAATATGCGTGAAGTTCTGCTTTCTTAACTGGAGAAATATCTGTTTTGATATTCTTAATTTCAGAATCATATTTTCCAGAATTAACTTCTGCAATTACTTCAACAGGGGATTTGTTTTCAACTAGAATTCCAAGAGAAACACATGAACCAAGAACAAGCTTAACTGCGTTCTTCAAATCACGAGCAAGCATATTTGGTAACTTTGTTTGAGCAATACTAATTATATTTTCAATTCCTGCATTAGCAATCTTTGTTTTTCCTGCTTCTCCAGATCCTTTTTCCAATCCAAGCTCTTTCTTAAGCAATTCAGCTACAGGAGGAGAAGATACTTTTATCTCATACTTCTTTGTTTTTTCATTAACATCTAATTCAACTGGTACTTTTACACCTTTGAAACCAATTGTAGCTTTGTTAATGTCTTCTATAACTTTACCAATGTTTATCCCTTTAGGACCTAGTTGCTGAGCTATAGTTGGGCCAGGTTTCATTGCCCCACCGTCTACTATTAGCTTAATTACTGCCATGATTGTTCTTCCTTATCATCCTTTTCTTCGTTTTGTTCAGAATCACGCCTTATAACCTTTACGTTATCCATTTTTACTGTAACTGGGATAGGAACAGCTGCTCCTAACAATGAAACTACTATTTCTTGTTTCTTCTTATCTATTCTCAGAACTTTACCTTTTTCATTCTTGAAATGGTCTGCAATCATTTCTACAATGTCTCCAACTTCAATGTGGAAGTCTTGAACATCTGGTTTAATCATATTCTTTACTTCATCATAAGTAACTGTCTTGCCAATTATTCCTTTAACATAAGGTAAGTTGAATGCTGCCTCTTCTATTGTATCTCTGTCAGCTGCTTCAATAATTAGATATCCTTTCAATCCGTGAGGTCTAGTAACTGCATAAACTTGAAGAGATTTAGAAATAGCTCTATCATGGATCATTTCCATGGCTCTTTCTTCTTTGTTGGTTGTTACTTTTAGGATGAAAATCATTTTGATTAGTTCCGACTACGACTTGATAACAAGAAGTAGTAAACATTTGAAAATTGGACGGTATATAAATGTTTTTGTTAAAAAGGAAATACTATGTTTAACCAAATATTTTCATTATCGCGCCGATTAGAAATCCTACTAAACCTATTGCTAGAATTCCTATAGCTGATATTTTTGAAATTGTTCTGAATTCTTCTTTTGAAGGTTTCTTTAGAATTGTCCATACTCTTCTGCATTGAGCAAAAAATGATTTTAGTTTTTCCATATCATCTTTGAGATTAAGGCGTTTAAAAAACTATTCTCCTATGAAATTAATTCCTAACTCGCTTCCTAGAGATGTATTATCTCCCTTTGTTTTATATTCTGAACTTGCTCCAACTATTTGTGGGCTTTTTACACCAGTTACTATTAATAATACTTTGATGTTCTTTTCCATGTCTGGAGATATTTTTGCTCCTGAAATTATTTTAGCATCTGGAGCAACTCTTGAACTTACTTTTTCCATTACTTTTCTATATTCATCTAAAGACATATCTGGACCTCCAATAATATTTACTAGAGCTCCTTTTGCAGATTCTATATTTACATCTAGTAGCGGGTTATGAATAGCTCTTTCGACAGCTTCTATTGCTCTATCTTGAGCACTGTCTGATTCCCCAATTCCTATTAATGAAACTCCTCCGTTTGACATTACCGCTTTTACGTCTGCAAAATCTAGATTTACTAGACCTGCTGATGTAATTAATTCAGCAATTCCTTTTACAGCATTTGTTAATATTTCATCTGCTACTTTGAAAGCTGTTTGAATAGGTAACTCTGGTGCAAGTTCTAACAATTTATCGTTAGGAACTACAATTAATGTGTCTGCAATTTGTTCTAATCTTTCTAAACCGTATTGAGCGTTTTCAATTCTTTTCTGGCCTTCTACTGTGAATGGTAGGGTGACTACTCCGATTACTAGAGCCCCTGCTTTTTTTGCAATATCTGCAACAACTGGAGCTGAACCTGTTCCTGTTCCTCCACCTAATCCACATGTAATAAAAACTAAATCTGAATTAGCTAATCTCTTTTTTATTTCTTGTTCAGATTCTCTTGCAGCCTCTTCTCCTATTTTAGGATTACTTCCTGCTCCTAATCCTCCGGTTAATTCTCTACCAATTAAGATTTTTACGTCGGCATTTGTATATAATAAATCTTGAGCGTCTGTGTTTATTGCTATGACTTCACATCCTTTGATTCCAATTTCTTTCATTCTAGAAACAGAGTTTCCTCCTCCACCTCCACAACCAATTACTTTTACCCTGGCACCTTGTCTTTTTACCAATTGTTCTAATTCTTTATCTATAGAAGATACACTCTTTAGATCTGAATCAGAATTATCAAAATCACTCACCATATTTTAGCAAATCGCACTTAATTTATAAGGATTGTTATGCTGACTGTTCAGATTCTACTTTTTCATGTCAAAGTGTATCTTGATAGAACACTTTGAGCACCCAAAAGCCAGAAAAATTATTCTGAATCTGAAGGCTTTTTGGTTTCCACTTCTTCAAAAAGTACTTCTTTTCCTAGAAATTCATTGAATTGAGATTGTGCTTGTTTTATGAAGCTTTCAAGTATTTTAGGGCCTTTTATAGTTACATTTTCATTTGCTACAGATATTTCAGGAACATATCTAAATACAAGTTTACAAACTGTCTCCGCTCTTTCTTTCAAGTCTTTTACAACTCTTGAAACATTGAATTTGTAAGTAACGTCTTTTCCGGATAAAGGATTATTAAAGTCTGTAATAACACGAGCTCCTGAAATAGTAATTACTTTAGCCAATTGATTGTCGAATACAAATGTCATTCCAGGTCTAGGGTTTAATTTTTGTTCGTGAAAAACTTTAAGAGGAATTATTCTTACTAAATCTGTTCTTCTACTTCCAAAAGCATCCTTAGGAGAGATAGTAACTTCGTAATGTTTGTTAAGCTCTTTTCCTTCTAAAAAGTCGTCAAATCCTTTCACAACCATTTTTTGACCTACTATTACTATTGTTTTCTCAGGTTCGGCTTTTTCATTTATTTGTTTCAAATCATCTGGAATATTAGAATCGAACACTTTTCCATCTACAAGACCTGTGAATTTTAGCTCTACAAAGTCTCCTTTCTTTATCGCATGTGAGTTTTCCATTGATTGTAGTCAAAGACAAGCTTTAAAAAACTTTCATTTCTATACTTAATGACTATCAAGAGAGAAAGTTTATAAACGCTCTTTGGAAAAAACAAATATGGTATTAAAATTAATTAACGCTATTACTGCTAAAGCAGGTACAACTGTTCTGTGGGATGGTGTTGCGTGTGTTGTTAGATCTAACGATCAGAGTAAGACTGGAAAGCATGGAAGTATGAAATGTAGGATGGAAGTTGTTGGAATATTTGATCACAAGAAAAGAATAGGGGTATTACCTGGAAGCGAGTCAATGGAAGTTCCCAGTGTTGAGAAAAAGAAGGCTCAAGTTTTAAGTGTTGAGGGAGATATGGTATCTGTTATGGATTTGGAGAACTTTGAAACTCTTAGCTTACCTTATGATGATGAATTGAAAGATCAATTAGCTGCTGAACAACAGGTAGAATACTGGGATGTTGAAGGCAAGAGAGTTGTAATGAGGATATTCACATAATGGGGACAAAATTACCTGCAGCTCAGCAAAGACTTTTCAAGAATATGTTTGTTTGTAAGAACTGCAATCAAAAAATGCGTTCAGAATCATTAAAAGTTATTTCTAGGACAATCAAATGTAGAAAGTGTGGTAAACATGCCTTCCGCACTTTGAGAATGAAGAAAACTAAATGAGGATTGATCAATGGCTAGTTTTATAGTATACGACTTAATATTTTTAATACTATTTGGTATTTTTGCTGTTTATATTTTTAAAAAAAACAGAAGTAGTTTCAAAAGACAGGGATGGATGTTCCTATACCATACTAAAGTTGGGATAAGATTAATGCAGTGGGGAGCTACAAAGTTTGAGAAGATTTTGAAGCCGCTTAGTTATGTTGTAATTGCATCTGGATATGTTTTGATGATAGGCATTCTATGGTTGATAACAAGAACTGTATGGACTTATGTTACATTACCTATTCCAGACCAATTAAAGAACTTGCCTCCTATTGCTCCACTTATTCCTTATTTCCCAGCATTATTTAATTTGGAATCTATTTTCCCACCTTTATATTTCACTTATTTCTTAGTTGCAATTGCAGTAATTACAATATCACATGAATTTGCTCATGGGTTATTTGCTAAATTATGGAAAATAAGAGTTAAGACAACAGGATTGGCATTCTTTGGCCCATTTTTCGGAGCTTTTGTAGAGCCTGATGAAAAGAAAATGAATGTAGCCCCTAAGAAACATCAATTATCAATATTAGCTGCTGGAACGTTTGCAAATATAGTGATGTTTGTTTTGTTTGGATTGATATTGTGGGCATTCTTCTCATTGAGCTTTGAACCAAATGGAGTAATAATTGGAGGATATAGCCAAAGCATCATTAATATTTCAGATATAGTTAAAGTTGGAGATTATCCAGTTACTAGTGCGTTTTCAATACCTTCTTTAGCAACTGCTGGATTGAATAAAATAACTACATCTGATGGTAAAACATATTACGCTTCAAACAATACTCTTACTCCGCAAGTAATTGAGAATTACCCTAGATTGATTGTGTTTGATGATGCTCCTGCAATAAATAATAATGTAACTGGAGCAATTACATCTGTTAATGGACAAGATGTTAATACAAGAGAAGATTTGTCAACAATATTATCTAGTCTTAAACCTAATCAAACTGTTGAATTGACAACCATAGATAAACAAAAACAAACCCACAATTATCAAATTAAGTTAGATGAAAGAAATGGGAATGCTTTTGTTGGAATTGGGTTTTACAATATCCAAGGTCAAGGATTCAGAGGATTTATGGCAAAGACAATTGCCAAGATAAAAGACCCTAATGTTTACTACACTGCTACATGGGATGGAGACTTTGCTCAATTCATATATGATATGTTGTGGTGGATTGTAATGATTAACATATTAGTTGCTTTGATGAACATGCTTCCAGTATCTATTCTTGATGGTGGAAGATTCTTCTACGTAACTCTTTTGGGAATTACAAAGAGTCAGAAAGTAACAATGAAAATATATAAGTTTGTCGGATGGTTCATATTAGCATTATTAGCATTGATGATGGGTAAGTGGTTTGTTAATTTAGTTTAATTAATAACTTCAACGCCGTTCTTTGTAAACACTACTAGACGTATTCCAACTGGGACACTCAATAATGCTGAAATTAAAGCCATATGTTCTTTTCCTGTTCCTGAAGCAATTGAAACATGAGCATCAAATCCTTCAAACTTTTTTCTTAACTTGTTTACTATATCCTCTTTAAGTTCAACTAAAGGCTTTGTTGTATCTACTGTAACTATATCTGCATCCTTGGAAGGAACATATTCATCAGAAGATTTTGATTTAACAAGAATAATCTTGCTCCATTCACCCCTATTGATCAAACCTGTAACTTGACCCCATGTCTCTTTATCATCACCTAAGAATGCGACTAATTCCATTTAGAATTTTGAATCAAAAGATTTTTTAGTTATCGAATAAAATCTTTGGATGCTCAAAGTTGTCTGAATCATGAACAACTTTGACATAATTACATTTATAATGATTATGGTTATTATTGACTCAGAGTATGATGAAAATAGAAACTGAAAGATTGATATTGAGAGATTTGAAGAAAACGGACATAAAAGATCTTCATAAAAACGTAAATGATAAACAGATTGCTAAGTCAATTCCAGTTATTAAGTATCCTTATATAAGAAAATATGCTGTTGATTTTGTAAATAGTTGTATCAAAGAATCTGGGAAAAAACAAAGAGCAAAATATGAGTTTTGTATATGTCTTAAATCAGATAATAAACTTATAGGAATGATAGGCATAAGTAAAGTAGATAGATTTCATGGGACGTGCACTATAGGTTATTGGATTGGAAAAGATTATAGAAGACAAGGGATAATGTCTGAGGCATTAGATAGAGTAATAAAATTTGTATTTAAGACACTAAAACTTAGAAGAATTGATATAACTGCGCTTGGAGATAATACTGCTTCTAATGAATTAATAAAAAAGAAGGGATTTATTTATGAAGGCACTCGCAAAGAATGTGTAAGAGATTGGGCTACTAAGAGATTGCATGATCGAATAGATTATGGTATTCTTAAAAAGAACTGGATAAAATAGTTTTATAAATTAACATCATTCTTAATAAACATGGCACGAGATGTTCCGCTTCATGAGATAACTCTTAGGAAATATGAAAAACCGTACGATTCTTCAAAACGCGAGATAATTAGAAAAATATGTTTATCTCTGGGCTTATCACAACCAGGAGATAGTAGAGATATTATTGTTGATATTCTTCTTGCACTAGAAGAAGCACGCAAAGACAAAAAAGAACTAACTTCATTTGAAGTAAGAGATACTGTTACCAAAATGCGCCAAGATAACTCTCTTGAAACAAAGGGTATTGCAGAGAGTAACATTAGACGCCAATTAAAGAGGTTACGTGATATAATGCTTGTTGAAAAGAAAAACAATCTCTATCGTGTGGCAGAATTTGCAACTCTTCATGACCTGTTTGAACAAAAAATAGAGAAGTTCATTATTCCTCAGACCGTTGGCAGAATCAAGGAATATTTACAGGTTCTGGATAAATAATAATTTATCTTAAATATTAAGGTACCGAAATGTTTATAACAAAAAACCATTTAGTTGAATTATGAAAATAATTAAAGTGTCATCTAGATCTGTCTTGAATAAAGATGGAAAGAAGATAAAGTATGATAAATTTCTAATCAATTTACCTAAAAAAATTGTTGATGAATCAGGATTATTAGGAAAGAATATCAAAGCAGAAATCAAAAATATGAAAATTATTATTGGTGTTGATAATCAATAATTAATTTTAAATTTTTTAAAAACTCTTCAGTATCTGCAAAATAATTTCTGTAACCATCTGTTAATTCTTTAATGCTATCTGCTCCCACTAAGATTACATCACAGTCCTTATTTCCTTGATTATTTCTTTCTTCTAAAGAAAAATCTTCATTTGCTTTTGCCCATCCATCTCTATCATTTTTGAAAGCATTATAGCTTATTTGTTTATTTTTCATATCTAATTTTAAAACAAACAAACTATCTTTTTTATTGCTAAGATTTTGAACCGTAGACCTCCAAGCAACCATTCTTTCTCTTACATTGAGTTCTTTCTCAATCTTTTTTATTTCTTCATATAATTCTTTTTTGTCGGATGGTGTTCCATAGACAGCAGGGCATTTCTCCATTAATGCAAATGCTGAACTTACTAATCTAAAAAAATATTTCCAGTTAGGGTCCCCACTACCAAACTTAATCCTTTGATGAGAAAATAAATCCACAGTTTCTAATGCTGTTGCCCAGACATGCTGTAGTTTGGATCTTATTTGTATCTCAATAATTTTGCCATTAAATACTTCTCCAACTTTATTTATGCTATAATATGAATAAACCAGATGGATACTCCTATAACCGTCAGGTTTTGGATAATTTATATAATTTTTTTCTCTTGATTTTATTCTTTTATGCCTTTTATTTTTACTAATGTATTGCTCCATTAATTTTCTAGCTAAATCTACGTTAGGCATAACTATTCTACACCCCCCGATATCTTCAATTCTTGAAAGTTTCATTTCAGGAAATCTGTTTAACTTTATTATAATTGATTTAACTCTTTTTAACCTTTGAACACATATTGCTTCTGGACAAATACTTAAAGATATTTTCTTTATGTTTTTCATAATTATGTGCAAAGGATATGCGTGTGAAGCCCTCCAATTATTAAATGTATTAAACGCTTCTAGTTGCTCTTGAGAATATTCTAATTTCTTGTTACCTCTTAAGATTTCTCCAATACGATCAACATTATTTTTTGAATAATTGCCTGGTTTTACCCACTCCATGTTTTTTTGAACAAAGTCATCTATATAAACCATTTTATACGTAAACTTATGGTACCTAATATAGATTTATACCATTTTTTATGGTACCCAATAGATAAAAAGAGGTTTGTACGTAAACTTATGGTACCTAATATAAAGACGGAAAAATGAAACAACAAATTTATAAAGCGTTAAAATTAACCCCTAAAGTCAATAACTACGTCTTTGACCCTGAGTTATATGGGTTGAAGCTTTTCCGTAGGAGACGCAAAACATGGAATTCAAAGAAGCATTGAAACAGCTCAAAAGTGAAGAACCAAGAAAGTTCGATCAAACAGTAGACTTAATTGTAAATCTAAAGGGAATGGATTTCAGAAAGACTAACTTATCATTTGTTGTAAGTTTGCCTAATAAATTCAAAGATAAAACTGTTTGTGCATTTCTAAATGAAAAGAGTGAGCTTGTTCCTACAATTACAAAACCTGAATTCGCTAAGTATGGGACTGATAAAAAAGCCCTTAAGAAACTTGTAAAGAAATATGACTTTTTCATTGCTCATGGATCACTGATGCCTTCTGTAGCTAGCACTTTTGGTAAGGTTCTTGGACCAACTGGAAAAATGCCAACTCCTGCTCTTGGAGTAATGATGAAGGAAGGAAATGAGGAAGTGAAGAACATGCTTGTTAGGATATGGAAATCAGCTAAAATAAGAGTAAAAGATGCAAGCGTAAAAATTGCTGTTGGAAAGATAAGTATGGATGAATCTAAGATAATGGAAAACGCAAAATCAGTTTATGATGGAATTGTTGCCGCTTTACCTCAAAAGAATGATAATGTAAGAAAAGCTTTAGTGAAATTAACAATGAGTAAACCTTTGGAGGTAAATCTTAGATAATGGTGTCTTTAAAAGAAAGGCCAGTTACAGTTGTTTCTGAAGCAAAGAAACAGACAGTAAAGGATTTGGCTAATTTAATGAAGAGAAATAGAACGGTTATGATTGCTTCATCTAGAGGACTTCCTGGAAGACAATTCAACGAGATAAAGAAAAAACTTAGAGGAGTGGCTGAACTTAGAGTAGCAAAAAAGAGTTCTTTAACAAAGGCATTTGAAGCTACTGAAAAAGGAGTTATTCAAAATTTGAAGCAACACATTGATGCTGATATTATAATATTATTTTCTGATACTGAACCATTCGAATTATCAAGCATATTAATGGATTTCCAGAGTTCTAGAAGAGCAAAGACAGGAGATATTGCTCCTAATGATATTGAAATTGAACCTGGTCCAACTGATTTAGTCGCTGGTCCTGCAATTTCAGAATTATCTGGAGTAGGACTTAAAGTAAAAGTAACTGAAGGAAAATTAGAAATATTCAAAGGTGCTATTGTTGCTAGACAAGGAGAACCAATCAAAGCAAATGTAGCTTCTGTTCTTTCTAAATTGAATGTAAGTCCAATGAAAGTTGGATTTATACCTGTTGTTGCTTATGATTCTAAGGAAGATAAGATATTCTCAAACTTAGTCATAGACAAGGCTGGAACTCTAGAGAGCTTGAAAGAATGCATTACAAAGGCTTTAGGATTTGCTATTAATATTAAGAACGTTAACGATAAGACTATTGGATACTTTATTGCAAAGGCTGGAAGAGAAGAGAAAGCCATTGAAAGACTATTTATCACAAAGGAGGGTCAATAATGGAATACATCTACGGAGCTTTGTTATTACATAAACTTGGACACGCTGTTACGGAAGAGTCTATGAAAAAAGTCATTCATGCTACAGGAAGTCAAGTTGATGAATCAAAGCTAAAAGCATTAATTGCTAGCTTGCATGGCGTTGACATAAGCGCTGAACTTGCTAATGCAAATGTTGCTGTAGCTGCACCTTCTGCTGCTGCACATGCTGCACCTGCAAAGGAAGAGAAGAAAGAAGAGAAACCTTCTGAATCTGCAGCTGGACT
>ERZ1292623.4807-Hain-H51-01um-R1-4807-length-10977-cov-10_pt1 | contig 10977 bp, 13 predicted proteins | sample MGYA00564398_ERZ1292623 | MGnify/ENA primary metagenome ERZ1292623 (study PRJEB36523, sample SAMEA6512633) | groundwater metagenome | collected 2019-01-07 | study: AquaDiva: Metagenomics assemblies of 32 groundwater samples
TAAATTAGAAAAAGCTACTGCCTAAAGGCAGTAGATATAACAAAGAGTTTTATTAGTTTAAATTATCATACAGATTTAGAAAAATCAAAATTATAACTATTATTTTCTATTCTCTTTTTTAATTCATTGAAGGATTTGTTATATATGTCTGCAATAGATATTTGCAAGTCAAGATATTCCAACATATAATCTCTAACTATCTCGGGATTATATCTTCCAAAAGATTCAAAGATTTTTTGTTTTAATTTTTCAATAGGAATAAGCCAACAATCATTACCAAATATTAAATTATTTTTCCTTTTAGAATGTTTGTTAGCTTCCATACCAACTAATTTTTCTACTAAGTTTTTTTGCTTTTGGGATAGTTCTATCATTTGATTTTTCATATTCTACCTTAAGATTATTCACTCGTAATTGGTTTTATATTGTTTATTTATTCAATTTTTTCCTCTGAATTATCTTTTGTTTCTTTTTCTTTCTTTCCAACTAATTCCTCAAATTTTTTATCTCCTTCTTTAAGAACTTTAATATTAATCTGGCTTGTTTTTGAGCTTATCTCTTCTCCTCTATTTGTTTTTCTTAATCTAATTCCTTTCCTTCTATCCCTCATTCCCTTACCATATTTTAATAGCCTTCTATGATAGCCTGTTCCTTCCAATCCTTTAAATCCTGGAATTCCTGACAAATCACTTGCTCCTGTAATCTCTAATTCATAACCTTTTAAATTGTCATCTAGATTCCTACCATCAATTTTATCGCCTATTCTTTTTCCAATTATGAATTCATTTTCGGACTCTATTTTGTAAGTCTTTCCTTTATTAGATACATTTATTTTAAATGGCATATTAAATATCAAGGAAACCAAGGTTTCCTAGATGCAACTTTCCTTACAATAATTTCTTCGATGTATTTTCCTTTAGATACCTTATTGGTTTATTAATAAAAACATGTAATAAAATAGGTTTTTAAAGGTTTTGAGGTGTTGGACTAAAACTTACTTCAACCAGACTTCATTAAGACTCTTCGTTATATTTAATAAACATAATAATAACTAATTGAGATGATGTTATATAGTTTATCTTGCATGAAAAATTTCCATACATTTTTATAACTATCTTACTTTAACAGCTAATGATTAATAGAGATGTGATAAAGGCGTATGCTTTGAAGAATGCCGTTGAACATGATGGAAAAGCCCTGATTAATAGTGTTATAAGCGGGTTATTTAATGAAGGATTGAAAAAAGAGGATATCAAAAAAATAATTCCTAAAATTCAAGAAATAATCAATGAAGTTAACAAACTTGATTCCTTGATTCAAAAAAATGAATATGAAAAATTAAAAAAATTTGTTGGTCAAAGAAAAGTTAGAGAAGGTCTCCCAGAATTAGAAAAAGTTGGGAAAAAAGGAGTAGTAATGAGATTTTCTCCATCTCCTTCAGGACCTTTACATATAGGCCATGCATTAACGGCATCCCCTTCTTTTCTCTATTACAAGAGATATGGAGGAAAATTTTATGTAAGAATAGAAGATACTAATCCAGAAAATATTTACAAGCCATCTTATGAGATGATAGAAAAAGAATCTAGATGGTTGTTTGATGATAAAACTAAGTTTGTTATTCAATCTAATAGAATGAATTTATATTACAAATATATAGAAAAATTGTTAAGAAAAAATGCTGTTTATGTTTGCACTTGTTCTCAAGATAAATTTAAATCATATATTTTAAACAAAAAAGCTTGCCCATGCAGAGGTCTTTCAATCAAAGATCAAATGATGAGATGGAAAAAAATGCTTGATAAAAAAGGATATAAAGAAGGAGAAGCTGTTATTCGTTTTAAATCAGGAATGTATTATAAAAATCCTGCATTCAGAGATTTTCCTTTAGCCAGAATAAATACTAGTAAACATCCCCTGCAAAATAATAAATACAAAGTATGGCCTTTGATGAACTTGGCAGTTATAGTTGATGATATTGAAATGAAAATGACGCACATTATCAGAGCAAAAGACCATAGAGATAATGCAGAAAAACAAAAGCTAGTTTTTAGAGTTCTGGGAAAAAAATATCCAGTGACTTATTTTCTTGGAAGAATCCATATTAAGGGGATGGAATTATCATCTTCAAAAATGAGGGGAGATATTGAAAATGGGAAGTATAAAGGATGGGATGATCCAAACTTATTAACTGTACAATCATTAAAAAAGAAGGGCTACAAGCCAATCGCAATACATAAACTGGCAGAACAAATAGGATTAAATGAAGTTGATAAAATTATTGAGAGAAAAGAGTTATTTTTGCTATTAGATAATTTCAATAAGCAAAAAAATTTATAAACATAACAAGTTTATTAGTTGTAACTTATAAATAGAGTTGTTAATATGATAAAGAAAAGAGGACAATCTCAGATAATAACTTCAGTATTGATTATACTTCTTGTACTTGCTGCTATTGTAATTGTATGGCAGGTTGTTAGTAATACTGTTCAAAGAGGGACTGCTAGAGCAGAAGCTGCTGTTAATTGTTTAGGAATTAATCTGATTATAGTTAGTGTTAATGGAGGGTTGAATTCTGTAATTGTTGAGAGAGGGGTAGATAATTTTGAGCTTCAAGGAATTAAAATTATTGTAGAAGATGTTATTACAGGTATACAATCATGCAGTCAAGATTTCACAACAGGATTGCCTAGTTCTTTAAGTCAATCGACTTTATTAACTTCATCCTGCAATGGTCTTCCATCTGGAAGTTATAAACTTAAAATTGCTCCAAAAATAGATGGTAATCAATGTGATGTAACTTCAAGCCTAGATTTTAAAGTATAAAAACTATATTAAATTCTTTGTCATATAAATTTTATCTTTTCCTAACTCATATCCTAACTTCTTATAATATTCCCTGACTCCTATTCCAGAAATAACTGCAAGTCTCTTATAGCCATTTTCTTTTGCTATTTTTTCAGCTTCTTGCATTAGTTTTTTTCCTATTCCTATATGCTGGCCATCAATACCTTTTTCTCCAATTTGAATTGATTTTCCATAAACATGAACCTCTCTTACAATTGCCGATTCTTTTAATTCATCCAAGAATGGCTTGTATGGAAATCTTAATCTAAGCAACCCAAAAAGAATATTATCATCATTAACATATTCCAAAAAAAATTCTCTTCCATTACTTGCTTTATACTCAAAAATTTTTAATATTAAATTGTTGTTAATTTCTTTAAAATTATTTTTGTTAAATCCAATTTCTCTCATTCTGATCTCATTAATAAGTTCTTTATTTTTTCTTAAATCTCTTTCAACATCTCTTCTAATATCGATTCTAGTTATTCCAGAAATAAGTTTTTCTGGAGGGATTTCTCTCATAACTCGCATAGTTCTGCAATAATTTGGTATCATTTTAGTCATCTCTTTCAATATTTCATAGGTTTGCATTTCATTGTAGGGAGTAAACCCTATAAAATTATGTGATTTTGCTAATGGAGAATCATCTATAACTTGACAGGGATATATTTTTAATTGGTCTGGCTTATAGCAAGGGTTATCAAAAATTTCCTTGAAAAGTTCAAGATCTTTTTTAGGATTGCTATAAGGCAATCCTGGCATGATATGATAGCCTATTTTAAAACCGGAGTCTCTTAATTTTTCGCTAGCTTCCTTGACATCCTGAACAGTATGACCTCTATTTGTTTTTTTATATAATTCATCATCTGGCATTTGAACTCCTAGTTCTACTCTAGTTGCCCCAAATTCTAACATTCTTTTTATTTCATCTTCAGAACAATTATCTGGCCTATTTTCAATACATAATGCAACACATCTATGTTCAGCTGTCTCATTAATTTTTTTAGCTTCTTCTAAAGTTTTAGAAATCTTCCCATTCAATCCATCGTAACAAGATTTAATAAAGTTATATTGGTAATCTTTAGGATATTGTAAGAAAGTTCCTCCAATAATAATTAACTCTATTTTATCAGTTGGATGGTTCATTACCTTGAATGCTTTTAATCTTACTCTTACTTGTTCGTAAGGATCATAATCTAACATTAAAGCTCTCATAACAGCTGGGCTTTTGTCGGTATAACTTTGAGGGACTTTTTCTCCTCCAGGACAATAGATACAGGTTCCATGATCGCATTTGCGAGGTTTTAAAACCACAGCTATAGGAGTAACTCCAGCAAGAGTTTTTGATGGTTTTCTGATTTCGTTTTTTTGTGGGATTAGCATTTTTATCCTAAAACATAATAGTTTTTAAGCATTTATAATCTGTGTTTTTAAATGTAAATTCTTTTAAGAACTTCATTATTATATATGATAAACTGCCTTAGCAATATTATTACATATTAAATTTAGAAAGTGTTTTTAAGCTTTAAGTAATTATCTTTTTATGACAAACTTCAAAATTATATCAAAAGAAGAATACTTAAAGCATAATAAAAAGCCAGATCAACTTAGAGTATGGAATGCTATTGCAAAACCATGGAAAATATACGTTGTTAAAAAAATCACAATTGTTGAGGAGTTTCTTAAAAATAAAAATGGAAAAGTAATAGATCTTGGATGTGGAACTGGAAGAAATATGATTCCAAATCCAAATATAAAATATTATGGAATAGATTTTTCTGAAGGGCACTTAAATCAAGCTAAAGATTATATTCAAAAAAATGAAGTTAATGCAAAGCTATATAAATTACAAGCTTATAATTTATCAAAATTCCATGATAATTATTTTGATTACGGATTATTTATCTCAACTTTGCATTGTTTAGAAACTGAAAATCAGAGGCTAAATGCTTTAAAAGAATTTTATAGAGTTTTGAAACCAAGTGCTATGGCTTTCATATCTGTCTGGAATTCAAAGGACAAGAGATTTAAATATGTAGACTATCATGGAGATGTTTATATGTCTTGGTTAGAAAACAATATTCCTTATATGAGATCATATTATCTTTATAATAAAGAAGAATTAATTGAATTAATCAAATCTGTTGGATTTAAAATACTTCATTTTTATGAACTTGATGATTATGACAGGTTTTCTAAGAAAAATTGGATAATAAAGGTTGAAAAATAATTTATCTATTCTGATAATTCCTTTTCCATATCTTTTTCAGAAATTAAGCTTTCTTTTCCTGTGTTCATATTTTTTATCTTTATTTTTTGTTTTTTAACTTCTTCGTCTCCTAGAAATATGGTTAAAGGAATATTATAAGAGTTTGCATATTCTAAAGCCTTTCCTGGCTTGCCATAAAAAATCTCGCAGGGAATATCTAGATTTCTTATTTTTTCAACTAATGAAATTGATTTCTTATCTTGATTTAAACTAATTATCAAAACTTTTTTTATATTAGTTTCAACTTTAGCTAATAATTCTAATCTATCTAAGCCAAATGAAATTCCTGTTGACTGAATATTATTAATCAAATAGCTTCCCCCTCCAGCAATAGTCTCCTTAATATCAGAATTTATCTCAAAAATAATCCAATTATAATAAGAAAGTCCTCTTGCAAGAGATGGCGAAAACTTTACATCTATATCATATAATTTACAAAAATTTTTTAGTTCTTTTATATCATTATAAGCTTTGTATTTCTCAAAATATTTTTCTGGTTTTTTGAAAATTAGAAGTGCTTTTTCTGCATTATATTTTTTTAGATTTCTTTTAATATCTTTTTCTGAAAGCTTGTCTAATTTATCAATTTCATTTATTATTTTTTCTTTATTTTTATTAATTCCAAGTTCTTCAAGAATTTCATTTAATAGTTGTCGGTTATTTATGAAAATAGTGTTTTTTATTTTTAGTTTATTTAAAATTTCAAAGCTTGCTTTTAAAATCTCGGCTATGTTTTTGATATCAGCCCCAATAATGTCCAAATCGCATTGGGTAAATCCTCTCCATCTGTTTCCCGTAATTGGTTCATCTCGAAAAACTGGTCCTATTTGATAGACTTTGTAAGGAAGCTTTTTATTTTTAGATAGCCTTTTTAATTGAAATGTAAATTCATATCTTAAAGCCAGTTTTCTTTTTCCTTTATCTTTTAATGTAAAAACATCTGAAATAGTTTCATTATTTTGGTTATCAGATTTTACAAATTTCTCATATTCGATTATTGGAGTTTCTATTGGATTAAAATTATAAAGCATAGCAGTTTCTTTTATAATTTCTTTAATCTTATTTCTTTTATCCGCATTCTCTATATCTCTAAAACCTTTTACTGTTTCCATTTTATTTCTCAAGATCTTTAGCAAGATTTTCAACTTTATTCATTATTCTTTTAATTACCTTTTCAATATCTTTTTTATTATTTTGACTTGCATCTTCTATTTCCCAGACTATTATTTTTCTATTGAATTTTTTAAATATAGATTTTGGAACATTATCCGCAACTATAATTAATAAGTCTATTGACTTTAATACTTTTTCATCCAATCCTTTTGTTTTTCCCTTCACATTTATACCAAATTTTTTTGCAACTGAAATAGTAGTCTTGCTTACAGGATTTCCTTTTATCAAACCACAGCTATCAATCCTAATTTTCTTATTTTTGTTTATTTTTTTAAAATATGCTTCAGCAATCCTGCTTCTAAACCTGTTATATTTACAGATAAATAGTATTTTCATTTTTATCTCCATTAAAAGCAGATTGGGAGAATCGAACTCCCATTACAAGGACCACAACCTCGCGTTCTACCATTAAACTAAATCCGCCATATTTAAATTGAATGCTACATGGTATAAAAATATTATTGAAACTTAAAAACAGAAAAGCTTAAATAAGAATTTCCTTACAATTAAATAGTTAATATGAGATACGGAAGAAAAATAACGGGAGGAAAATACCACAAGTTTAGAAAGAAAAAAAAGTATTCTCTTCTTGGAATTGAAAGAAAAGTAAAGTTGAGGGAAACTAAAAGGAAGATACTTAAAGCTAGAGGGGGAAATAAAAAAATAGTGCTTTTATCTGCGGATTATGCCAATATTTTTGACCCTAAAACAAAAAAATCACAAAAAACTAAAATTAAAAATGTTCTAGAAACACCGGCAAATCGTTTTTTTGCAAGACAAAATATACTTCTTAAATCAGCAATTATTGAGACTGAATTAGGTAAAGCTAGAATAACAAATAGACCATCTCAAGAGGGAAGCGTGCAGGCTATTTTGATTGAGTGAAAATTATTAGTTATTTTTTAAAAAATCACCTAAATTATCTCTGATTGAATTAGCATCTTTCTGATCTAACTTTCTTAAGAGATTGCTGTCTAGATCAATTTCTTCAAAACCGGTATTCTCATTTTGTGGGTTATATAACATAGTTCTTTTTTTTGGAAGCCTGTTAAAATCTTTAACATAATCTACTTGAAAATTTTCATCTTTATATTCCCAGCCTTCAACTTCAGCTCTTTGTTTTAGATATCTCTGAAATTCTTCTATTATCAATCTATTTTTCTCTTTATCTGCAATTGCAAGTTTAGTTGGTATGCCTGATCTTAATTGAGAAAAATACATATTAAACATTTTATCAAATTTCCTCTCTAACCATTCAAATGCTTCTCTAACTTCTAGTTTTAAATCCATATTAAGAGATTACCAATTTATTGATATAAAAAGATTTATATTATGATTATATGACTCAAAAACCACAACATTTAAAAATCTTTCTACATTATATTTATAAACCTTTGCAAGTTATATTCTTAAATGGCAAATATTAAACGATGTCCTGAATGTGGAGGAGTGAATTTGAATTGGGATGAACAATTAGGAGAAGTTTACTGCAATGATTGTGGTACTGTTCTTGAAGAGAAAATGGTAGATACTTCGCAAGAACTTCAAGGCAGCTTTGATTCTAGTGAAAAAAAAGGTCGAGGAGGGGCTCCATTATCTATGCAAAAATTTGATAAGGGACTTACAACTAATGTCGGAGAAGTTTCAGACATTTACAGGCTGGATTCAAATTCAGCTAGGAAATTTTTAAGATTAAAGAAATGGCAAGAACGTGTTAGCACTTCCATTGAGAGAAATTTAAGGCTTGCAATGACAGAATTAAGAAGAGTCGCTTCATTTCTAAATCTTCCAGAAGTTGTAAAAGATGAGGCATCAAGAATTTATCAATTTGTCCTTCAAAGAGGATTAGTCAGGGGAAGATCAATGGAATCGGTAATTGCGGCTTGTATTTATGCAGCATGCAGGAGTTATGACATACCAAGAACTTTAGATGAAATTTCTTCTGCTTCAGATGTAGAAAGAAAAGAAATAGGAAGAACATATAGATTTATTGTAAGAAAGTTAAAGATAAAAGTAACTCCTTCAAGTCCTAAAGACTATATCCATAGATTTGCTTCTGTTTTAAAACTTTCTCCAAAAACTCAAAATGAGGCATTAAAAATTCTTAAAAAAGCGGAAAGTTCTGAACTAACTTCTGGAAGAGGACCAGCTGGAATTGCTGCAGCAGGTTTATATGTAGCTGCATTATTAAATAATGAAAAGAGGACGCAAAGAGAAGTAGCAGATGTGGCAGGCATCACAGAAGTTACTATAAGGAATAGATATAAAGAACTCCTTGATAGATTAGGATTAGAAGAAACGCTAAAAATTAAAGAAGCTGAAATACAGAAGAAAAAATCAGAATAATTTTTAGCAAGTTTTTTATACAGAATTTTCATCTATTTTCTATGCGGAGATGCTGTGTTATTGCCTAACCACTGCGGAGAGGTCGAAGTGGTTATTTGTTAATTCTTGTAATTTTCATATGTTATACTAATCGGTAACAAATTAAAACAGGAAAGACTTTTATATGCGTAAAAGTTAAATATAAAATGGAAAAAAGTACAATCATTGGAATCCTGATATTACTTTTTATTATAATTGGAGGATTATTTTATACAAGAACGCTACAAGTTGGTAATCCAACAGGAAATGTAGTTGCTCCTATATATGATACAAACAATAACAGAAATAAAGTGGATAACAAAGCCATACCACAAGAAAATAAATTTGATATTAATAAAGTTAGAGTAACTATGGATGGAAGCAATTATGTTGAATTATATAGAAATAGTGGAGGAAAAAATAAACATACAAATGTAGTAACAGTAACAAACAATAATGAACAACCGATTTGGGTTGAAGTCTATTGTGACACAGAGCTTAATCATCTTTTTGAAGATACAGAATCTATGGTAGCACAATGTAGCCCCTATAAAAGAGATTCTTTTACTAAAACAGTTCGTGCTAATTCAAGAGAAACATATGATATAAGAATGATGGCACATTCTCATTCAAACATGATAGGAAAGCATAATGCAATAATTAGAGTTAATCTAAAAAAAATAATTGCAGAAGATGGAAATGTTGAACGTTCAGATAATCTAGCAGCATTTCCTATAACAATAAAGATTAATAATTAATTTCTTTTTTGGTCAATTATCTGACAAATCATAAAAATAGATAAATAAATTTATAAATAAGATAGGGGATTTATTTTTATGAAGAATAATATTTTAGAAACTAAATTTTTTCGAAAGTATTTTACAATCCTGAAGTATTTCTCTATATTTGGTTTATCTCTTTTTTTAACTCAATCTTTCTATTATGCAAATATCGAACCTGCTTTTTGGATTATGGGAATCTCTACTGCTTTGGCAAGTTTAATCGCCACAAAATCCAATAATCGACTGAAAAAAAATATCTCAAAATTTATCTTTGCTACAGTAAGTTTAACCATGGCAATTTCCTTAGGAGGAATTTTTATTTTGTTTGGAGGAAATATTAGTGGTTATGATGTTTTTTCAGAGTTTTTTATAATTGAATATGGGGGGACAGCTTTATTGTGGGGTTATTTCGGTTTAGTTTCTGCTTTAACTCTCTTAGGGGTATTTGAATTTATTGAGGGAATTTATGAATTATTTGTTGTGCAAGGTAATGTTTAATCTTGAGATTCTTAATCGAAAACAACCACTCCGTTTACCCAAGAGTAGTTAATATAACCACTTCGTGAGCACCACAGAGTTAACTTTATAACCACTGTGTTGATTACTAAAGTATTTAAACAAAGCGGAGATGCCGGAGTGGTCAAACGGGCTGCGTTTAGGCCGCAGTGGCTTAGTGCCTGCAGGGGTTCAAATCCTCTTCTCCGCATTAGTATTCATGACTTAATTCAATTGAATTAAATTCTGAAAAGTTTTTAAAGTATATTTTTCAGTATATATTATGAAAAAAGAGATTATTAATTTGGCATATGAAAAAGCCGTTAAAGTTTTAGAATTAACATCCACTCCTCATGGATTTTTTGCCGCATACCCTGGCTATGATGCGATATGGGCAAGAGACAGCATGATTAGTTCTTTAGGAGCATCTGAACTTGGAGAAAAGTTCAAAAATACTTTCAAACAATCTTTAATAACATTAGCTAAAAATCAAAGTGATAAAGGACAGATTCCAAATGCAGTAGATAGGTACAGTAAAAGAAAATCTCATGTAGATTTTCAATCAATTGATTCAACAATGTGGTTTATTATTGGTGAGTATCATTACAAAAAAAAATATGGAAATTCTTTGTTCAAAATAAATAAAGAAAATCTAAAGAAAAGCTTAATTTGGTTAAAATATCAAGATATCTCAGAAGTAGGTATGCTAGCGCAACTGCCAACAAGTGACTGGCAAGATGCATTTCCTCATCGCTATGGATATACAATAAACACGCAAGCGCTTTATTATAAAGTTCTGTTATTATTTGGAGAAAAGAAATTAGCAAGAAAAATAAAAGCAACAGTAAACAGCAACTATGATAAAAAACTGTGGAATGGGAATTTTTATCTGCCATGGAGATGGAAAAATCATAATAAATACCAAGAAAAGGGGGAGTGGTTTGATTCTTTAGGAAATTTATTGGCAATTATTTTTGATTTAGCAGATAAATATAAGGCTGAAAAAATTTTCAGATACATTAAAAAAAATAAAATAGATGAACCATA
>ERZ1292623.4808-Hain-H51-01um-R1-4808-length-10972-cov-5_pt1 | contig 10972 bp, 8 predicted proteins | sample MGYA00564398_ERZ1292623 | MGnify/ENA primary metagenome ERZ1292623 (study PRJEB36523, sample SAMEA6512633) | groundwater metagenome | collected 2019-01-07 | study: AquaDiva: Metagenomics assemblies of 32 groundwater samples
TTAGAAGCAGATCGCGATCAACTCGCATATCTGATATATTAGATTATTAATTTTTTTTAGTGTAATTGATTTCATATTTTGTTTTTTATTTTAAATTGCGATCGCGGCTTCTAACGGGATCATGTGTATTTATTATATCTTAATTTTAAAAACTCGTTGCAGACATACTTTTTAATCAGAAAAATTCTAAAAATAAACTTTTGCAGGGGTTTGGTGAGCGACGGCGAGCCAACTTCAGGATTTTTTAAGCTTCAAAAAATCCGTACCGGAAAAAGTTTGATTTTCAGAATTTTTCTAAATGTAAATCGTTTTTACTCCACCTTTTTCTCCTTCTTTTTCTAATAAATCTGCGGGAATGTCGGAAATAAATTCAGAAGGAGCATTTATATTTCGTGAACCGAAAATCGTACGAAAATTTGCATAAGATAAAAACAATTTTTCTTTCGCGCGCGTCACTGCGACGTAAAAAAGCCGTCTTTCTTCTTCCTGCGCCTCGCCATAGCCTTGTGCGGAGGCGGGACTATCTTCTGCTCTGCGTTCATGTGGAAAGAGCCCATCTTCTAGCCCAGTGACGAAAACCTGTTTAAATTCAAGGCCTTTTGACGCATGGACGGTCATAAGCTTTACCGCATTTACTTTTTCTTTTTTTTCTTGGGTGATCATCAAAGAATCTTGGTCTGAAGCGAGCGAGGCGTCTTCTAAAAGTTTTTCTACACCTAAACCATTTTCTAAATTGTCATATTTTAATGCTAAAGTTGCCAATTCTTTTATGTTTTCCAATCTTTCTACATCTTCTTCCCCGCCGGCGGAAAGTTCACCTTCAATGCCAGACTTTTTTACGACAAATTTTATTACATCTGAAGTTTTTGCTGAATTTATTTTTTCTTTTATCTCATCTAAAATTTTATAAAAATTATTTATCTTGATTTTTGTTTTTATTGGCAAACTTTCCACATCATTTGCAAAAATTTTTGCTAAAGTTGCTTTGCCCATGCCTCGCGCGGGAAAATTTATAATTCTTTTTATATCTGACAAACTTTCTCTGTTTAAAGATGCTCGTAAATACGCCAAAGTGTCTTTGATTTCTTTTCTTTCAAAAAATTTTACTCCTAAAACTTGATATGGAATATTGTAGCGAAGCATCGCTTCTTCTAAAGCACGAGATTGAAAATTAGCTCGATATAGTATAGCTATTTCAGACAATGGCAAGAATACTGCTTCTGCGGGGTCGCTGTCTCCGCGTGCTCGCGGAGCGCTGCCTCTCGGCCCGTCGGCCTGCGAGACACCCCGCAAAAGCACATTCTTGCCATTGTCTCGAGTTTGATCTATAATTTCTAGAATTTTTGTTGCGACGAATTCGGCTTCGTCATTTTCTTCTAAAGCTTCGTACAAACCTATCTTCTCCCCCACTTCTTTATTGGTAAATAAATTTTTATCAGGACGATATTTATTTTTTTTGATTATTTCATTCGCCGCTTCCAAAATATTTTTTGTTGAACGATAATTTTCTTCCAATAAAACAATTTTTGAATTTGGATAATCTTTTTCAAAACTTAAAATGTTTTTTAAATTTGCTCCACGCCAAGAATATATATTTTGGTCCGCATCTCCGACGACACAAATGTTTTTATTGTCTTCTGCGAGCATTTTAGAGAGTAAATATTGCACTTCGTTTGTGTCTTGATACTCATCTATATGTATGTATTCCCATTTTTCTTGATAAATTTTGCGAATTTCTGGTTTTTCTTTCAAAAGTTTGGTGGCTTTTAAGAGTAAATCATCAAAATCAAGCGAATTTTCCTGCATTTTTTTCTTTTCATACAAAGCCCAGACTTTCGCCACTATTCCTCCATAAACACTCGTCTCTCCCTCTGAAAAGTCTGCCAAATGCACAAATTTTCCTTTTTCTCGACTGATAACACCTTTGATTTTTTTTGGATCGTATTGTTTTGGGTCAATATTTAGCTCTTTGAGGGATTCTTTAATGATAGAGACAGCATCTCCTTCATCTAAAATTGTGAAATATTTTGTGAGTCCAAGCATTCGCGCATTTTCTTTGATGATAAATACTCCGAGCGAGTGAAAAGTGCTGACAAAAGGAATAGAATTTTGTCCTTTCGCATTTTTTTCAATTTCTGTGATGATTCTCTCGCGCATTTCTTTCGCCGCTTTGTTTGTGAAAGTCACAGCTAAGATTTTCTCTGGAGCGACGCCATTTTTTATCAAATTCACGATACGGTGTGTGATAGTTTTCGTTTTTCCCGCGCCTGCGCCGGCAATAATAAGAATCGGCCCTTTCACATAAAGCGCCGCCTCTTTTTGTTCATTATTTAAACCTTTTAGATGTTCTTCCATCCCGTACGAAATTTTTCTAAATTAATAAATTGATTTTCCCATATATAAAAACCCTATTAGCAGGATTTCGTTCGGGATCCACTAAGACAATATAGCACAGAACTAGTTCCCTATCTGATCCATGATACTGGATGCTTTATTTTTGAATTTATTTGCTTCTTCGTCAATTATTTTTTCAAAATCTGCAACTTTATTTTTCAAAAACATAAAAATTTCTTCCGGTTTCGCATTGTTGTCGAGTAATTTTTCAAATTCATCTTGGTCCGCTTCTGTTATCATCTCCATCACACGCATTAAAACATTTTGGTAAATCAAAGCACCGACGCGAATGATAGTTTCTTGTCTTTCTTCTGGAGAAAGTTTATCAAGTTCCAATGCATTCGTTATATTTTGTTGAATTGGGTTCATAAGTTTTGTTTAGTTGATAATATTATTTCTTTTTTTCAAGTATTTGTTGAAATTCTTCTGGGAGTTTTTTTAAGTCAACTAAATCACCGTATTTATTTATATGGCCTATGCTTTGTACTATTTTTTCTTTTAGATATTCGATTTCTTTTACGTGTGTTGTATCTCCGATAAGTTTATCGTAAGCAGCTAGTTGGCCATAAAGTGCTACTCTCGCACTATATAAATGGTTTATTTGAGATTGTGCATCTAAGTGGTGATCGTGACTCCAATCAGTAACCTTTGATAAATAGTTACCTTTTAAAAGTGCTGAACCATAAAAAGATTGCATGCGTCCATCTACAAATTCTACCCCATTAACATTTCCAAACTCATCATGAGAAAAATTAATTCCTTTCATTGTAAAAAGTGGAAAATGTTCACTTGGTGTGAGCGCGACAAAACCTTCTTTTATTACAGCTTCAGGGTGTGTCAATTTTGGTGTTGGTTCAACTGTGTGTGGAGTATTTGGGTTTATGTTTTGTTCATAATTGTTTATTAATTCTTGTTTTGCTTTCCATGCATAGGTTAATTTTGTTTTTGATTTGTCTATAATTTGATTAAGGTCTTCGTTTACTCTTTTTGAGACTTCAGCATCAGGGGCAAATTTTGTTTGTGCTTCAGCGACTATTTTTTTCATTTCCTCGGCGTTGTGTATAATAAATTTATTATCATCATCTGTATATTCTCGTACTGAAATTCCATAAGGATCTTCTTTGATAGCTCCTTCTGTTGGGAAAAAGAATTCTTTTTTAAAGGCATTTATGTGTTTGTTGATAAACCACCTTGCATCTTCTGCGTTTCTAAGTTGTGATAATTCAGAATGAGCATCTTGAATAATTTTTTCAGACCAAAAACCTGAGCTGGTTACTTTTGACATATCAATATTACCTAATTCTTCTGAAGATATGTTTGTAGTTTCTGTTTTGTGTTCTACAAAATCATTTGTGCCAATTTTTTTTTCAGTTACTATATTTGTGTGGGTTGTTTCCACTATGGTTGGTTCGGTCTTAGTTTCTATGTGTATTATTTCCGGTGGAATTTCTTCGCCATTATCATCTAGCAGAGGTATCGGGTCTTTGTATTCAATACGTGCAGGTTCTGGATTGGTTATTTCAGCTGGAAGCGTTGTCACTTTTTCTGGTGATTGAGGAACTGGAGTAGGCGTCTCAGTGTTTAATCTAATTTTATCTAAATTTCCGTCAGCTTCTATTTTTTGCAAAGCACGAGCTGCAAAATGTTCAAAAGTTTCTTTTTTAATAAAACCATCTTCGGGTTTTAATCCACTTTCTGTTTGGAGTCTTTGAGCATAAGAAACAATCGGACCCCAGATTTTTCCTTCTTCGGCTGGATTGGATTTTAATAAATCTTTAACTTTAAATTGACTCACTTCTCTCCAATTTTCAGTAGTATTATTTGGTAATAAATGATTTATATTTTTGTAGTGAACATTATATGTTTCAGCAAGTTGTTGAGAAGATAAAGTGAAAGGATTATTTAAAACAAATTCTGGATGCATTCTTAACACTTCCAAAGTTTGAGGATTTAGAATTTGCGCTGGAGTGACGGTTGGTTTTTCTGGCATTGCATCATTTTTATAAATATCATCAAGTGGCCCTACTGGGGTTTTTATTTCCGCTGGTTGCGCGTATTCATTGATTGGCATTGATTTAGGATATTTCGCTTCAAGAATTGCTTTTAATTCTTCAGCTGTTGGTTTTGGAGGAATTACAGGCTCAGGTGTTACTTTGGTATCAGGTATCATATCGTGCCTAGGTTGTGTTAGCTCTGTTTTTGGAATAGGCGCTGGTGCGGGTTCTGGCGTTGGTTCAATATGTGTTGGCGTTTCTGTTTGATTAGATTTTCGATATTCATAAGTTTTTGATCCTTGTGCTCCTACTATTTTTTCTTCAACAACAACTTTTCCATCTTTTATTTTAATTTCAAAAGCTGATTTATCCGCTTCTACTATTCGAACTTCACTTCCCATATCGCTAGCATATCCGTGTTCAAGCGCGATTCGATGCGCTTGGGTGCCAGCGAATTGATGCAAGTCTATTCCCTCTTGATAGCCCAAGCTTCTTGCCAGTTCCGGATTATTTTCAATTTGTTTTATGAATGCATGTTCTACACCTTGGCCTCGATGTACTATTGCATCGGGATTAATTACAGGCTCAGGTGTTGGTTTTGGAATTGGCTCAAGAGGGTGCTCGGATACGTATTGATCAAAAATGGAAGGCTTGGGTTTTCCAAAATCAAAAATTGAATCATCTTTAGGTTGATCAAAAATAGAACCGACATTTTTTGGTATCGATGCATTGTCTATTATATTGTCTGGAAGTTTTTGAGAGGGCAACACAGATTCAGGTATAGCTTCTTGGTGGTTTGTCTCTGGGGCAAGATCAGAAAAAACATTTTTTAAAACAGGGTTTTCTGGTTCGACTGTGTGTTTAGAGAGGTCTAATTCATCTGCGTGAGCATTACCTAGTATTCCTCCTTCAGCCATCGCATAGCTTGTCCCTAAACTTGTCGCCATACCAACAGCAGCTTTTTTGAGTTGTCTGTTTCTCTTTTCTTTTTTTTCTTGTTCTAGTATTCGAGCATATTCTTTTCTTTGAGCTGAAAAATCTGCATCTAGACTTGTTATCCCAAATTTTTCAGCTAATTCTTTTTCTAGTTGCTCTCTTTTTTCAGCTGACATATCTTTAAAAAGCAAATCATATCCCTTCACCCCAATGTGTGATAGTGTTATTGATTTTAATGCACTTACAGCTCTTGAACTACCGACAGCTACTGCTGTCCCTGTCGTTATGACTGCCCCAGAAGCAAAAACAGCAGTTGCTCCTAAGACTAAACCAGTCGTGAGGACTGTTGACATGACGAGTTTTTTATACCATTTTTGTTTTAAATACCACTCCACTCCCTTTTTCCAAGCCGCTTTTTCTTTTGGTGGTAAATTCTCTGCTTTTAGCTTAGTTAATTCTTCTTGTTCTTCTACTATAACTTTTTTGAAAATTTCATCTTGTTGAAATCTTTTTAGTTCGTCATTTCTCTGTTCAGCGGAAAGAGTAGTATCTTCTTCTAGTTGTTTTTTTCTATCTTCAAACATTTCGTTTCCACACGCCACAGCCGCTTGATCATATTCTCGTTCTAGTTGTTTTAATTCTTCAGGGGTATCTCCGTCTTTAATAGTTGTTCCGAAAACATATTCTGTTGCGTTCGCTATTTTTTTAATTCCCTTCCTTCCCTCTTTTCTTTCAGCCAAAAATTGTTTATACGCTTCAGCATATTTTGCCCGGGCTTCATCTAATTTTGTTTCCTCCGGAGTTTTTGGTTGAACTTCTGGTCCAGCACTTAAATTTTTTGGTTCTTCCATAGTATCTACATTATATATATTTTAATTTTTTAATGCCAATTTTAGCCAAAATAGTTTTCCACAGTTTTCCCATCTCCACTTGACTCTCGATTGACTTTTGACCCTTTTTGGGCTACCATATGGGGGTACCTTTAGATGGCAGATAACGGCATGAAATGACTGAAATTCGGGGACGAGGGGTACTTTCCATGAGAATTTTAATCAAAATACATAAGTTTTTTGGCCCTGTTTTGGCTCTCTCCTTATTGTCTGGGCTACTTTTTGCTTTATTTATACCCTTGCAGGCAAATGCAGGGCTCTTTTCTTCTATTTTGGGCGATGATGCTTACGCTCAAACAGACAAAACCGAGTCCACAGATAATTCCCAAACGATGGATCTTCTGCAGGCGAGTGTTTCTTCAGCCTCAGTTTTTCAAGATTCCAAGGGGAAAAGCGCTTCTAATGGTGCAAGTAAAAATGATAATAAGAATGACCAAATTGATCCGAAAGCTAGTGTGAACATCGTTTCCAATAATGCTATTCATCCCGCGACGGGCCCATTGGGCATATCTGACGGTAAAGATGCAGTGGATTCTTCTTCTGAAACGAGTGTCTATGTAGTTAGGAAAGGCGATTCTATAAGCCAAATAGCCGATATGTTTGGTGTTTCTGTCAATACTATATTAAATGCGAATGATATGAAAAAGGGCGACAAACTAAGAGAGGGTGATGTCCTTTTTATTTTACCCATCTCTGGCATTGAGCACACCGTAGCGAAAGGCCATACTCTAAAGAGTATCGCCAAGCTTTACAAAGTAGATGTAAGCGATATTGCTTTTTATAATGGTATTGTGCCAGATTCCAAGCTTGCAATAGGCGACAAAATAATGATTCCAGGAGGTGATATGGCGGACGAGGGAGGCGACAAGCCTGCGCCAAACTTAAACACTGCTCCGGCCCGAGACCAAAACTATTATGCCTTGTACCCTCTGCAAAATCTCATTGGGTATTTCATCAACCCAGTACCTACTGGGCGCAAGACCCAAGGTTTGCATGGCCCAGGCAATCGCGGTATAGACATTGGCGCACCTAAGGGTACACCTATTTACGCATCTGCTTCCGGGAAAGTACTCATAGCAAGGATTGGCTGGAGTGGCGGTTATGGGAATATGCTTATTCTTCAACATCCAAATGGCACGAAAACACTTTACGCGCACATGACCAGACTGGCTACCAGCACTGGTGAGGAAGTAGCTCGTGGCGAAGTTGTCGGCTATGTTGGCTCTACTGGACGTTCTACCGGGCCTCACTTGCACTTTGAAGTTTTCAATGCTAGAAATCCAGGTGCAAACTGGAGCTGGGCAAATTAAATTCTAATTTTTGTATAAATACTAGAATAGTTATTTTTTCTGTGCGGGGTGGGGTAATCGAAACCCCGACCGCGGTTTGGAAAACCGCCGTTTTACCACTAAACTAACCCCGCAATATTTCAATCAACTTCCCTAGTCGGGCTGCTGGGAATTGAACCCAGTCTAAATGCTCCCAAAGCACTTGTACTACCGGTATACTACAGCCCGAAGAAACACTGATTAATATATCACAATATAATATCTTTTACTACTTTTATTCTCGCTTTTTTATCTTTTAGACACATATATACAACAAGTAAATCGAGTTGCCATTCTTTCTCATCTAATCTCTTGGACATTAAATATGTTTGAATAACTCGTGCAAGTCTTTTAAGTTTCCAGGGATGCATATTGTCTTCGGGTCTATGTTCATACCTCTCATCAGAGTCATCATAAGACTTTGGTATGAAAGTATCTAAAGTTTCACACGAAACACTTTTAACTTCAACAAAATAGAGCTTACTCCTCTTCTCAGCCACAATGTCTATTTCCCCCCATTTTTTAGTGTAATTTCTGTCTAATATAGAAAAATTATGTTTCATGAGAAACTTTACGGCGATATTTTCTCCTATTTCCCCCGTCTTTTGTGTTTCTGAAGTGAAAACTTTAGGCATAAGAGTTTTTTAATGTTTCATATGTAACAACTATTATAAAAGTTTCACGTGAAACAAAAGTAGATATTTCTTGTCTTTTATTAAAATACCTTTATTTAACAGCATATTTTACATAAAAAGTCTTCTTGGACTATTCTTTCAGCTTGTCCTTTATGAACATTACCAACAGACTTATCCCCAGTTTTCAATAAAATCGTTATTACACAGGGGAAAAGAAATGGACACCATAAATTGTGCGGCCATGGAGAATCGGACTCCAATTTCATCCTTGGCAAGGACGTGTTTTACCACTAAACTATGACCGCTTTTTTATAAAATTGAATCTGAATTCAAAAATGTTATTTTATTATAGTATTTTATTTAATCTAAAGCAATTACGAAATTAGCTTATAAAATAAGCATTGTTTGATATTTTATTAAATGTGGTGTAAAATAATTATATTAATAATTATTTAAGCGCCTGTAGCTCAACGGATAGAGTGCTCGTCTTCGGAACGAGTGATGTGGGTTCAATTCCTGCCAGGCGCACACCAAAATGGATACTAATAAAAATTTAACAAAAAAGATACCCAAAGAAGTTTCACATGTAACTGACACGCTCGAAAAAGCGGGTTTTGAAGCGTACCTAGTCGGTGGATGTGTACGTGATCTTCTAATGGACATGAAGCCGAAAGATTGGGATGTTGCCACAAATGCTATTCCAGAGCAGATCATCGCGCTTTTTGAAAAGACTATATATGAAAATGACTTTGGTACGGTGGGAGTATGTGTTCCACGCCTGTCCGCCAAAGCTTTAGCGTCGGCGGATGAAACAAATAGTCAAGATGTTTCTCGTGAAACATCTGAATACGTAGTTGTAGAAGTTACTCCATATCGTACTGAAGCAAAATATAGTGATTTTAGACATCCAGACGGGGTAAAATTTAGCGATAAAATCGACGAGGATCTTCAGAGGCGTGATTTCACAATAAACGCCATGGCCTATAGAAAAAACTCCGTAATGGACATCTATGGAGGTTTAAAGGACATAAAGGACAAGATGATTCGCACTGTTGGCAATCCCGACGATCGTTTTGCCGAAGATGCTCTCCGAATGTTGCGAGCTGTACGCTTTGCCGTGCAGTTAGATTTTTCTATTTCAAAAGAAACAATAGAAAGTATTTTGAAAAATGCTGAATTAATTAAAAAAATTTCTGCCGAAAGAATTCATGATGAGTTTGTAAAAATAATAACTAGTGCCAATCCTTCTTCTGGGATGGTAATGCTTCAAAGGTTCGGATTGTTAAAAAATATTATTTCGGAACTTGAAGAGGGAATAGGTTGCGAGCAACTTGGTGAACATATCTATGATGTTTGGGAACATTTACTTCATGCTTTGCAACATGCTGCTGATAAAGATTGGTCTTTGGAGATAAGGCTCTCTGCTCTTTTTCATGATATTGGAAAACCCCGAACCAGAAGACTAATGTCTTCGGTACGGGGCGAGGCCAAAAACTTAAAAAAGAAGTTTACATTCTATGGCCATGAAGTTGTGGGAGCGAGGATTGCGAAAAAAATAATGGAGAGATTAAAATTTCCCAAAAAAGAAATTGATTTAGTAGAAAAGTTAGTTCGCAATCATATGTTTTTTTCGGATACAGAATTAATTACTCTCTCTGCAGTACGCAGAATTATTACAAAAGTTGGCGCAGAAAATATTTGGTTGCTAATGAATATTCGTGAATGCGATAGGGTAGGGATGAAGAAAAAAGAAGCACCGTATCGTTTGCGAAAATATTTCGCAATGATAGAAGAAGCTTTACGCGACCCTATTTCCGCTCGTCAATTGAAAATAAATGGAGAATTTATGATGAAAGAGCTCGATATAAAACCCAGCCCACGCATGGGGTGGATTTTAAATGCGCTTCTGGAAGAAGTATTAGATGCTCCAGAGAAAAATACCGTGGAACATTTGTCCGAATTAGTAAAGTCATTAAACATGCTCGGTGATGAAGAATTAAAAATTTTGGGTGATCGAGGAAAAGAAAAAAAAGAAGAACTTGAAGAAGAAGAAGTTGCCAAACTTCATCAAAAACACGGAGTGAGAAAGAGTTGACAATTTTATACCATTATATATACTTGGGTATATGTATACGACAATGTTAATAAAAACAGATAAAGTTCTCAAGCAAAAAGCGCAAAAGTTGGCAAAAGAAATGGGCTTACCTCTCGGCACTTTAATGAATAATTATCTTAGGAATTTTATTGTTGAAAGACAAGCAGTATTTAATGCGCCAATGCCCAACAAAAAAACCATTCGAGCTATTGAAGAAGCGAGGAGAGATATAAAAGCTGGTAAAAATTTATCTGGACCTTTTTCCAATGCGAGAGAAGCGATTACTTATCTAAAAAAGTTATGAAAATAGATTTTCATAAGAAATTTACTAAAAAATTTGAAAAATTTCCAAAAAATGTGCGAGAACAATTTTATGAAAGATTGACAACTTTTGAGATTGATCAGTTTGCCCAGATATTAAATAACCACGCGGTGCATTATCCATATGAAGGTTGCCGTAGTATAAACATCACAGGTGATTTTCGCGCTCTATATGAAACAAGTGGGGATACATTTATTTTTGTTCATGTTGGATCTCACAGCGAACTTTATAAATAGTTAAATTTAGCAATAAGAAACGGTCGTCCACTAATGCTAAATTAGTTTTTACAAGTTTTTTGTATAAATTTTACTCGCGGTAGGTGCCTTCGAAAAGTTTTGTGCTATAAGAAGTGAGATTAAAGATGACGGCGAGCGTAAA
>ERZ1292623.4809-Hain-H51-01um-R1-4809-length-10971-cov-36_pt1 | contig 10971 bp, 20 predicted proteins | sample MGYA00564398_ERZ1292623 | MGnify/ENA primary metagenome ERZ1292623 (study PRJEB36523, sample SAMEA6512633) | groundwater metagenome | collected 2019-01-07 | study: AquaDiva: Metagenomics assemblies of 32 groundwater samples
CCATCAAGAGTTATTTTAACTTTTTTCATCTCTTATTGCCTCCTTTCATAAAATTATTTATTATAAACAAAGAAACCGAAGAAGTTATTGCTAATTGAATTAAAGGTGTAAGCCCAATTCCAAATATTAAAGGCATGTAAGAATTATAACTCCAAAGTCCAAGCGTCTCTGCTTTTATCTCAATAAAGATTGCAAATAAAATTCCCCACATTATTAAAGAAACATAATCTCTTCCTTTAGGATTTAAAATCCAAATAAATCCTCTTCTAAATAAGGAAAGTAAAAGTAAAATTATGAAAACATACATTACATCTCCAAGAGAAGCCATTAATATTTTAGGAACATAAAATTGAACTGTATTTTGCAAAGGCAAGTCATTCCAATCATAAAGTAAACTATGAGCAACTTCCCATAACAAATTTAGAAAGAAAGACACAACTAATACTGCAACTATTATTTTTGGTGTGTTATTTTTCTCTTTCATTTTACTATAATCAGTATAGAAAAATAGGTATATAATACCTTTTGTGAAACTGGTTTCATCTTCTTTCAATAAAACTTTTTATTTTAACATCGTCATATTCTTTCAGAATTTCTATTTTATTTAATTTAGTCAAAGCTATTTTTGTATTTATTCTTTTATATGGAGCAACATACACATAATTATAATCAACTGCAAACTTTTCAAGATTTTCTATTAAATCTGGTTCACATTCATAATCCTTGCAATTATAGTTAATTATTACTCCAGGTATTCCTCCTTCAATCCCATCAACATGCTCAAGCATATGCTTCTGGACAGCAATAGGCATTGGCTCTCTCAACACATGAGATTTAGGATTTTTCTCTATATGTCCATCAATGTCAGTTGGAGGAAGCGTTTCAATATTGCTAATCATAAAATAAACTCCGCCAATAAGAGCAATAAAGACAAGAATAAAGACACTCCAATTTCTTATTTTTTTATTGTTAAAATTTGATTTAACAACTTTCTCATTCAAATTAACACCATGTTTATCTCTGTTATGCATTGCTAATCCTTCCCCATCTTTGAATGTTCTATTGCAAATTTCACATCTTGTTTTTTCTGCCATTTTATACTAATTCTACGACATTAACTTATTTAACTCCTTTTATGAAACTGATTTCAAAGTAAAAAATAAAAATAAAAATTTATTAGATTTATCAAGTTAGCTCAGCATCAATTAACTGCTTGAAAACTGAATATGGTTGTGCTCCGCTTACAAGCTTCCCATTTACGAAAAATCCTGGTGTTCCTGAAACTCCTGCTGAACTTCCATCAGCCAAGTCTTTTTGCACTTCACTTTTGAATTTTCCAGAATCAAGACAGCTTCCTATATCATATCCTATATCTTTCGCCCATTTCTTTAATTCCTCTGAACCATATTGTGCCGTGCTTCTTACAGGCCCAGTATTTGCATCTCCACCATCAAGCTTGTTTCCTTCCTGAAAGATTTTATCATGCATTTTATAATATGCAGAATCTCCTCCTTTTTCTCTCACACAATTTGCTACTTCAGCAGAAGGGAAGGCAGCTGGATGAATGCTCTCAAGAGGGAAATCTCTGTAAACAAACTTTACCTTTCCAGTATCTATATAATCCTTTTTGAGTTGATTAAATGTTTCCGTCCAGAACTTTCTACAAAAAGGACATTGATAATCACTGAACTCTATTATTGTCACAGGAGCATCTTTATCTCCTAAAACAGCATCATCATCAACACTCACTTCTGCTCTTGCTGTTGGGGCAGGCACATTTCCTGCTTGATTATTATTAACCACAACATTTCCCGTTCCTAAATTTTTATCCCCCGTAAAAAAGACAAACACGCCTACAATAATAACAGCTAAAAGAATAAATGTGCTATATTTCCATAGCTCAGTTTTCTTTATTGTTAATGTTTCTTCATTCATTTCTTTTCACCTCCTTTCACTATTCCATCTTTAAACATAATATTACAAGAATTAACATCCCCAATCTTTGATGAAATCTGAATAATAGAGAATATAAGGATAAAAAGTGCAAGATAGGAAACTTCAAGCCCTTTAAGTGGAAGTGTCGCAAATATTCCAGAAAAACCAAGCAATGCTACAATTCCAAGCCCACACGATGCACATCCAGGTGCAAATATCCCTAAGAAAACTCCAATTCCTCCCATAAATCCTATTTTCTTCACAGAATTATTTTTAACAATCCTCGCGCGATAAAGCAAGATTGAAATGAGTATTCCTGTAAATAAACTAAGAAGAATCATTGAAATAAAACTTGAAAATAAAATTGTTTCTTTGAAATTAACAAAAAGCAGAAAAGCAAATTTTATTGTTCCAATAAAGCTATTCTCTTGAAAATAGGAAATAATGTTCCCATATGCCGAAGTCAGAAAATAAATTATATAAAAAACTAACGCAGATAATAATGCAATACTCAAATATTTAGGTTTGGAAAAGACTTCTCTCCAAGTCTTTACTACTTTCACCACTTTCTCTTTCATCTACCAAACTAATAACGAAGGTATATAGAAATTAGGGTGTGAACGATACCATCTAAAAGCCCTAAAAAGCCCAAATTTGGGCTTTTTACCGTTCATAAAGGCAAATTCACCTTTAATTTTTAGACAATTCCTTTAATGCTTGCTTGGTAATATTAAGATTGCATGATTTATTCTTTTTGCACCATCTTTCACAATCAACTGCATCTTTTCTATTGGGATAAAAGAGCAAACATTCATCGCATTGATACACTTTTTTAGATTTAATTACTTTTAAGGTTACCATTTTATACTTTAAGATAAATAGCCAGAGTTTTACCTTTTTCAATTCTTTTAACTAAGCCTCTTTTTTCCAATTCCTGAAGCACATAACTTAACTTTGCTTTTGACATATCTGCCCTTATTCTTAAAGTGCTTTGAGTAATGCCTTGCTGTTCCTTAATTAATTTCATAACTTTCTGCTCATAAGAATCAAGAGCTTTCATCATGTGTTCAAATTTTCCATCCTCAATCTTTTCATTTTTCTCCTTTTCAAGCCTCTGCAAAATTGCCTCTTCTGTTTTATTAAAAAAGAGGAGATAAAATCCAAGTGCTAAAATAAAAGAAAAAATTCCAACAGCTATATGTGTAAATGATAACGCTCTTTCAATAGTCATACAATCCTGCGATGGAAAACATCCCAATTCCCTGCTCTGCTCTCCAAGATTAACACTGTAATACATGAACAAACTTCCAACCGCAACAGCTATAATAACAAGTAAAACACCAAGTTTTTTATTCTCCATAACTTCACTTATCAGATTTACGGATTTATATAGCTTATGAAACTTCTGACTTTATTAAATAAGTTCTTATTTTGATTGACTTTTTTAACAGAAAATTTCAAATGTAAACAATTTTAAACTACTGCAATCTTTTAACTAAAGAAGGTAAAATAAATTTGCGTGGCAAAAAATATATGTTAGAAGAAAAATGGAAATTGTATAATTCTTTAGAAAAAGAACTTGAAGACCTGACGAATTTTTCAAACTCTGTTGAAATATTTAGCCGAGAATGGTTGATAAACAATATTGAGATAATAAGAGTCCAATCTGAGATGCTTGGTATATCCGAGACGTTTGATGCAAAGGAAACAACCACAGCGTTAAAATCTGCCGTAAAGTCAAAGAAAGAAAGAATCTTTAAGATTATTAGGAAGTTCAATAGATAATTATTTTTTAACAATTTCCGCCTATTTAACAAGACTTAAACTATCACATGTTCATATTAGCGCAAATCTCTTCATACAATGGAGCCCAAACCAATCCAAAAACAAATCCAAACAAAACTTCTTCAATTGGCACCTTTAATAATAAAATCCCGCTCAATAAATCAAGATTCCATGTCTGTGCAATCCATCCTGAAAAAAGCAATTCAATGATAATAAGAGAAACCCAATAAAATAAGGCATAAAGCATTCCTCCAAATATAATGTGCTTTCTCAAATGTGGATATATAATGAATGCAATTATTCCTCCTCCCAGCAAAGCAAGAGAAGTAGGATAAATTATATTTGCGTTAGGCATTAATCTTGTGAAGAGAATGAAAAGAACTAATGCACTTATTAAAGACCAGTTTCACAATATCATCTCATCTTTTACCTTCTAATGCTATTAAAATATTCTACAACTCTGTTTGTTGGTTGATAACTTGGCTGACTGCGAATGTAATCTACTTTTTGTAATAATGATAAGTCTGATTTAGTATTTCCTCCAGCTTGAGCAAATATTCTGTTTATCTCTCTCTTATCAAGTTGATAATCTAATGTAGGTAATGGGATAGATACAGCAAGACCAACTAAAAGTATATTTCGGGCTATTTTCTTATCTCTCTTTTTTGTAAGAAATTTCCATAACTTGCCATCTAAACTCATCTATAGGTAAGATTGCACTTATTTATTAATCTTTCTAGAAAATCAATTTAATTCTTTCAATAACTTCTTTTCAGAAATATGCTTTCCTTTATCTTTTATATCATCCATAAAATCTTTAGGTCTTTCATTCCAGTATTTCTTTACTAATGCAAATACTTTGTTTTTAATTGGAATGGGAATTCCATTATGCTCTTCCAATTTGCATAAGTTCTCATATATCCAAAAGAACCATCTCTTGCCTTCTTCTTTGCTTTGTTCAACAATTTCTTCGTATATGACATCATAATCTACATTTCCCCTCATTATTCTATCACAATCATAAATATCTCCTTCTCTTGAAGTCATAGTTTTGAATAAGAAAATATCCTCATTAGAAATAAGATAAACATCCAACTTATCATATTTCATATATTTTTCAGCTCTTAATATCATGCTTTTTGTCAAGAAAAGCATTTTTCCAACCTGCTTTAAGAAAACATCAATCCTGGATTCTTCTTTTTTGTATACAGCTAAAGCAGTAAGATAAAATTCGCTTTCTCTCCCACTCATTGATTGAAAACCATTTTCTTTCATTGATTTATCAAATATGCCAAAGTCAGCCTTGCTTGTTACAATTATATCAATGTCTTTTGTTGTTTCTTTTAACCCCTTAAACGAGAGAGCACAACCTCCAATCATATAAATTTTCATAGGTTTCTCTATCTTTTCTCCTACATGCTCTAATAAACTTTCTAATTCCTCTTTGTTAAACATTCTTCACCCCGTACATATTTGCTATTCTTATAAAATCTTTCCTTTCAAATTCGGGCAAACATTCAAATTTAACCTTTTCTTCTTTTGTTTTTATAAGTTTAACAAAATTCTCAAACATAGTATATTTTCCGTACTTTATAGCGAGAGGCATTACCTTCTTATAAGTAAGTTTATTTTTAATATAGAAAGTAAGAGCTAAATGTAATGTTCTTGGGTCTTTTACTTCAAATAAAGAGTGAACAAATATATCTTCTTTTGTAAGTTTACTCTTGGGAGAGATGCATAAAGCAGAAATAACTCCAACTTTTACCCCATACTGTTTATAAGCGTACAGCCCAGTTGCATTGTCTTGAATTAACTTTTCATTATTTATCTCAAATAATATTTCTTCATTATATTTCCATCTTACCTGTCCTTCAATTGTGGAATAATTTTTATAAGCTATTAAAAACTCCTTCAATAAAGACCATGCTTTTTCATTTACCTTATAGAGATTTTTATTTTTTATAATAATCCCTCTTTTCTTAAGTTGAGGTCTATTCTTTTCAATAATATACTTAGATATTCCGCTTAATTGTGTAACTATTTTTGTAGTCATCCAATCTTCACTTATTGCTGTCAAAAATAATAATCTGCTATCTGTGATTATATCTTCGAAAGATATTCCATGATATGCGAAGAGCAATTCTTTTAATTTTAGAGCATGTGATGTATTTGCTATTTCTATAATTATTCTACTTCCTTTAACAGAATAATTTCTCTTTTTTGATATAAATCCTTCTTTTTCTAAATCTTGAATAACTTCAGTTATCCAATTAACCGATTTATGCTGTGCACTTGCAAGTGTGTCAAGAGTATACTTTCCATTTGTTATATCTGTAAATGTTCTAAGCATAGGCACAGTTAATCTCATATTGTATTTAAACCGAGTTAGTATATAAATATATCGGTATAATTACAATTTATTATAAATTACAGCATACAACCATCCAAAAATCCATGCTAAAACAATTGCTACAACTGTTCCAAGAATTGTTCTTCCCCAAGTCAAGGCAACTGTAATATTACTTACATCTAAGCCATGAAATATTGAACCAAACAAATTCATAGAAAACTGAGGTGCAATCGCTAAAAGCAATGCACATACAATAGAAACAATTCCAGCAGTTATTGCTAAAGCATTAGCTACTCTTGCAGGTTTCAATTTATCAGCCATTTTTTTATTTACCTCCTTTCATTTTGAATTATCAATAATTTCCTTAATATCTCTATCAATTTCTTCCGTTTCTTCTCTGCTTATTTCGGGAAAAAGCATTGAAATCATACTCGGTTTCATCCCCGCAATCTTGACTTTTCCATTATCTTCAAGAACATTTATTTTGCAGGGCATACACAAAGAAATTAATCTATTTTTATTAAGCATTTTATTTGAATGCTTTCCTGAACATATCTCAATTATTTTCAAAGGTTTCTGCTCAAATCCCTTTGAAGCCAATCTCTCTTTTATATCATACACATTAAATATTGTCCATCCTTTTTTCTCAACCGCTTTCATCACAGACACAACTGCCTCATCAAAAGCCTTTCCAGTTTCAACTTCGTAAATAAAATCTTCAGTTTTCATCTCTTTTCTCCTTTTTTATAGCAAACAAGGTATTTATCTCTTCTCATCTTTTCCTTTCCGTTGGATTTTTTAGTTCTTTATACAGATAGTAAACCAAAAATACGCCTAAAACAATCAAAGCAAATCCGCTGTAAAAACCAGCATACCATCTAATAACATGGTCCAATCCGTCAACTATCATGATGCCTGCATAAATTATACTAAAATAATAAGCGATTTTTTTCTTTAAAAAAACAAAATAGAGCAAAATTATAGGTATAACAAGTAAAATGATATTTATTATCAAGAAGTTTGTCAAACTCTTATAAAGAGATTCTATAAAATACGCATTTCCCATGACTTCTTCTATTATATGAATAAGATGTGTGACTAACAATAGTGCAAAAACGAGGACTGGTTTTCTCTTTATCATTTTAATCACTTCTCTTCTCCTTGATTTGAGAGTAACCATTTCCATACTGGAATGACCTTAATTGTTTCTCCCTTTACATCAAACTCATCAGTCTGATTATATGTAAGTATTAAACCTTCCTTCAATTTAAACTTTTTCATTGCTTCCATTAAGCCATTAATCTCCCTTTCTTTATTATCGCTATTAAAATTATAGCATACTTGGATAGTCTGAGTAATTCTTTCCTTTTCTTTTATTAAAAAATCACATTCATTTTTTTCTTTGAAATAAAATATATCTTTATGTTTTCTCCTCAAGGCAAGGAATACAACATTCTCTAGAATTCTCCCCTTATCTTCTGAAAAGGAAGGAGTGTTATAAGCAGAAAATCCGGTGTCTATTGAATAAACTTTTTTAGGATTTACCTGCTGTTTTTTATATGAATAGCTGAAAAGAGGAATAGTAAAGATAAGATAAGCATCTTCAAAAAATGAGATATAGTTTATTACACTTTGTACAGACTTAATGTTCAGCATATTCTTTATTGAATTATAAGAAAACTCTTTTCCAGAGCTACCTATTAGGAAGATTGCCATCTTATTTAATATTCTTGTATTTTTTATTCCGAACCTTATTGCAATATCTTTCATTACAATATCAGACAATAATTCGTTTAATATTGTTGGATTGTCTTTCTTTAGATATTCTGGAAATCCTCCCTTCTGACAATATTTATCAAAGCTATTTATTGAGGGTTCGGCATTTTCTAAGTCTAAAAATTCCTTGAAGGAAAAAGGAAACATTTCTGCTCTAAGATGTCTCCCAGTAAGTTTTGTTCCTAGTTCTCTGCTCAAAATAGAGGCATTTGAGCCACTTATTACTACTTTCTCCTTTTTATCAACCAAGTATCTTATGAATTTTTCCCATTTAGGTATATTTTGTATTTCATCAAAAAAATACACTCCACCTTCTCCAAAAAGTTTTTTAAAAATGATTTCAGTTTTATTAAAATCTGCTAACTCAAATCCTTCTAGTCGAGGGTCTTCAAAATTAAGATAATAAGCTTTTTTCTGTTTTTTTATCAGCTGATTTAAAAATGTACTCTTACCACATCGCCTTACGCCAGTTATTATTAGGGCAAACGAATCTAATATACTAATCTCTTTTTCTGCCTCTCTGGGAGTTCCAGTTTCTGATTTGTTCAATAATTCTCTCTGTGAAGTTATAACTTCTTTTATTATTTTTTCTTCTACCATACTAACCCTACATAAAACCTCTATTTAAAGGTTTCTATTGACAATAGAAACTATCTTCTATTGAGGATAGAAGCTATTGTGCATTAGCAATGCACACTATGCTTGGCTAAACCTTTCTAAAGTGATACATATTTGTTTTTGAATAAAAATTTAAAATCAAATCTATCTATAATCCAATACTTCTTTATCATTTCCTCACCATCTCCTTTAACATAGGAATATGAAGAAGCATCATTATAACAACTGCAATGATTGAAGAAATGCCTTTAGGCACTCCAAACAAGGGCAGAATTGCTATTAAAAGCAATGCCCCAATACACCCAAGCATCATCTTCCAGTGCGAATGTCCTTCGTGTTTATGATTTTTCATTTTAATTAAAATACTGCAAACACTCCTTTGTTTCAGAATGATGTCCTAAATGTTCCTTCCATGATTCTAGATTTTGCCCAGAAGGCAATCTGCATTTTTCAGGCATCTCTCCAAGATTAGTGCTTGTTTGAACATTTAATCCATTACTAGGTTTATAATTACTTATAGATTGAGATGAAGAAGATTTACTTGATTTATCCATAAAGAACATTCCAAATGTGCTTCCTACTAAAAGCAGAAGAATAACAATTACTCCAATTGTCTTTCCATTAATCGTTATAGTATCTTTCTCTTCCATTTAATTAATCTCCCTCATCATCTTCTTATGTCTTAACATTAATATGATTCCAATAACGCTTGAAGCAATTCCAATTGCAAAGAATGCTTTTTGATATGACATAAGGAAAACAGTTAATCCAGATACTCCAATTATCGGTAGCATAGTTAAAAGATAATGTGAACAGCAAATGAGCATAGAACCACCCGATACCGTACCAGAAGCTCCAATTCCACCATTCAAAACAGCATCATGTCTTATGCTTATATATAATCCAATTTGAGTCCCAAATCCAACCGCAAGGGGAACAAGCCAAGGCCATAACCTCTTTAATTCATACAATGCAAATCCCCTGCTTTCAAAAATAGTAAGAACAATAAGATAAAAAGCTAATATCCCTATTCCAGCAAGCAATCCACACACAATTGCTTTATAGTTTATATTAATAGGTGTTGTACTTATTTCATTTTCTTCATGTATTCTATTCATACTAGCACAGCAACTTTCTTCTTTTACCATTTTTTACAGCACTCAACCAATTTATTTACAAACAAATTTATCTTCTTATTACCTGAATAGATATAAAAGAAGATAAATAAGAGCCATAAGATTAACAATAAAATCCAGACATTCAATTCTTTATAAAATCCATTAATCAAATTATATCCTATAAATATTAATGTTAAAATGAACGGAAGTCTAAACACTTTCATCCTTTTATTTACTTTAGATTCAACTAAATAATATATTCCTGTGATTGAAGTTCCAATTAGTATAGAAAGTATAATTAAATTGTCAAATAATTTAATATAGTATAATACAAGAAGAGTTATCCAAGTTAAACTTATACTTGCACAAATAACACAAAACTTATCTTTCTTCTTTTTTGGAAGAAACTGTTTAAACACTAAAAGTATAAAAAACAAAACTGTTATTCCAATTAAGATATTAAATATTTCTATCATTTTAAACTAACGTCCTCCCAACAATTAAGAACTGTATTAACAGTCCAGCAATTATCAGTAAAGTTAGAGTAACTATTGTCCCTTGAAATGGAATTCCTTTTCCATTTCGTTTATCTTTTATCTTTTTATTCAAGAAAGGAGAGATAAAAACTAATAAACCTCCAAACAATCCAGATACTAATGAATAATTAACTGCATATGTTTTTCCATACTCTCCTATAAATGAAAGATATAATGGTCCAATTGCTTTAACTATTGGAAGTAAGGGTATAAATGTCAAAAGGAAAACAGCCAATATAATAACTGCTTTTTGATATTTAATGTAATCTTTTTTTATAATTCTTGCAAACCACATCCCCATAGACACTGCAAATCCTCCTAAGAATAATGCAACAACTACCTTACTTACTCCAAGCCATACTGCAGCTCCTGCGGCTGCTCCTGCACCAATTGTGCAAAGAGGACAGTGAGCCATAACATTTTCAGCTAGAAAAACAAAAAATAAACTTGCAATAGCTATTAATGTTATTCCCTTCCTCATTTTATATCCTCATGAACTCATTATAAGTTCCGTCCTTATTTACAGCATAAACAACAAAATCTCCTTCTTTATCTCCCACCATGCCTGGGCTTCCCATAGGCATTCCAGGTAAAGCTATGCCTGCAATATCTGGCTTCTCATTCAAGAGCTTCTCAATCGCCTCAATAGGCATGTGTCCTTCAATAAAATAATTTCCCATAACTGTTGTATGACAGCTTTCCATTTCTTTCGGAATTCCATACTTCTCCTTTATGTTATTGCTGTCTTGGTTCAAAATAGTTTTCATATTAGAATTGCCCTTATTTTTGAAGTAGCTATAATATACATCACAACATCCGCAAGTTAATGATTTATAGAGAGTAATCTCTCCAT
>ERZ1292623.4812-Hain-H51-01um-R1-4812-length-10968-cov-16_pt1 | contig 10968 bp, 12 predicted proteins | sample MGYA00564398_ERZ1292623 | MGnify/ENA primary metagenome ERZ1292623 (study PRJEB36523, sample SAMEA6512633) | groundwater metagenome | collected 2019-01-07 | study: AquaDiva: Metagenomics assemblies of 32 groundwater samples
TTCTCCCAACCACTTGAGCAGGACATTGCCGCCGAGCGAGAAGCCGACGACAAAGAGCGGTGTTTCGGGTTCGCGGCTTTGAAGCAGTTTGACGACGTAGGCGAGGTCGGTGGTTTCGCCGGAGTGGTAGCTGCGCGGCAGGCGGTTAGGTTCGCCGCCGCATCCGCGGAAGTGCATCACCACGCCGCGCCAGCCATGGTCGTGTACGGCTTTCAGCAGGCCGCGGGCGTATTTGGAGTCGGATGAGCCTTCGAGGCCGTGCAGGACGATGACAATCGGGCCGCGACTGTTTTTTGTCCAATCGAGATCGAGAAAATCGCCGTCAGGCAGTTCGAGCCGTTCGCGCCGCAGTTCCACGCGCGGCATGCGACGGAAGAGGTAGGGCCACAGCGTTTGCATGTGCGGCCCGCGACACCACCACGCAGGAACGAAGGGGCGAGGGCAAAGAGGAAAGGTGCGAGGGTCGGGAGGCGAGGCGCGAGGAACAGGGTCCTGCTGGTTCTCTTTGCCACTCACACTTTAGCGCCTCGGCCCTTGTACCTTGTATCTCGCACCTTGCATCTTGTACCTGACGCTATTCCCATAGCGCTTGCCACCAGCGTTGGCGCTTGGCGGGAAGCACGCGGCTGTCTTCCAGCGGCTGCGGCGGGATGCGGCACATGATCCAGCCGGGCAGCGGCGGATTCTGGCTGAAGCCGCACGAAACGCCGAGATGGCCGGGGTCGAAAATCTTGATGAAGCCCGGATCGTCCTGGTTGTCCACGTACACGATGCCGCAATAGTCCTCGCGGTGGTCATCCCGCAACAAATGATTCACACGTTCGATGAAGCGTTCGACTTCCGCCGCGCTTGCCGGCTGTTGCGGCAGCGGCATGCCGATGGCGTACACATACCAGCCGTCGCCAGCACGGGCGCGCACCGTCTTCCAAAAAGTGTCGAGGTCCTCCCAGTTGAGGAGGCTCGAAAAATGGCCGCGGAAGGCCTGGTAGAAGTCAGCGTGATGCATGGAGACCGGTAAGTTTATCCTTGCGGGATTCGAGTGCAAAGTCCGGGCCGAGGGGCAGTAAGGTTAGGACCGCGCGCGCCGGTGGCGCAGATATTCAATGACCCCGGGCAGAATGGACAGGATGATGATGCCGAAGATCACCAGGGTCAGGTTCTGTTTCACGAACGGCAGGTTGCCGAAGTAGTACCCGGCGATCGTGAGCGACAATACCCACAGGAACGCACCAGTAACGTTGTAGGTCAGAAATTTGCCGTAGGACATTTTGCCGATGCCGGCGACGAAGGGCGCGAACGTGCGAATGATGGGAACGAAGCGCGCGATGATGATGGTCTTGCCGCCGTGGCGTTCGTAGAATCGGTGCGTGCGGTCGAGGTATTCCTTTTTCAGGAAGCGCGCATTCTCGTCATGGAACAATTTCGGTCCAAACCAGTCGCCGACCCAGTAATTCACCGTGTCGCCCAGAATCGCGGCGACGATGAGAATGGCGCACAGCCACGCCACGTCCATGCCGCCGGCCGCCGCCAGCGTGCCGGCGACAAACAGTAATGAGTCGCCGGGCAGGAACGGTGTCACTACCAAACCGGTTTCGGCGAACACGATCAGGAACAGCAGCACATATATCCATGCGCCGTAGTCCTGTACGAACACACCGAGATAGCGATCGAGGTGAATCAGGATATCGACAAACTGCGCGAGGAGTTCCATGGATCACCAGAAATAAAGCAGTACCAAGGCACCGAAGCCGATACGGTACCAGGCAAATGGCGCGAAATTGTGGCGCGCGACGTAGCCGAGGAACAGCTTGACCACGACCAGCGCCACCAGGAACGCGGCGACGAAGCCGACAGCGAAGTGCGGCACGTCCTCGACGCGCAGCAGATTGATATTTTTCAACAGATCATAGAGCGTCGCGGCGAACATCGTCGGCATCGCCAGAAAGAACGAAAATTCGGTAGCGGTGGTGCGCGACAGGCCCGTCAGTAGACCGCCCATGATGGTGGCGCCGGAGCGCGAAGTGCCGGGGAAGAGCGAGAACGTCTGGGCGATGCCGACCTTGAAGGCGTCGCCAGGCGTCATCTCGGCCATGCTGTGCACGCGCGCGCCGCGGTGCTGGTGCCAACGCTCGATGACGAGAATGAGAAATCCGCCGACAATCAGCGCGGCACCGACGGTGAGCGGGCCGAAGAGGTAGGCCTTTATGTACTTGTGCAGCGCCAGTCCGATAATGGCCGCCGGCAGAAAGGCGATAAAGAGATTCAGGGCGAAGCGCTGTTCCGGCTTGCGGTGCAACCCGGTGACCAGGTCGGTGACCTTGGCGCGGTAAAACCACACGACCCCGAGAATCGAGCCGAGTTGGATGAAAATCTCGAACGTCTTCGCGCGTTCGCCGGTGAAACCGATGGCGTCGCCGGCGACGATCAGATGGCCGGTGGAGGACACCGGCAGAAATTCCGTCAGGCCCTCGACCACGCCGAGGATCAGTGCTTGGAGCAGGATTAGGTTCATGTCTCGTATTATTGTTTGCCGCAGAGGCGCAAAGATCGCAAAGAGTTTCGGGTACTGCGGCGTTAATGCCGTTCTTCGCGTCCTCTGCGTCTTTGCGGTGAAAATTATTACATGAATTTCAATGGCCGGCCGAGAACGCCACCACGGATGCGCCCGCGGTCGAACACCACCTGTCCGTTCACGATCGTCACCAGCGGCCAGCCGGTGAGCGCGCGGCCGGCGAACGGCGACCAGCGCGCCTTGGTGGTCATGTCCTCGTCGCGCACGGTTTTCACCGTATTCAGGTCAACGAGCGTGAGGTCGGCATCCCAGCCTTCGAGAATCTTGCCCTTGTTGGGGATGCCGTAGGCCGCCGCCGGTCCCCAGCACATCCACTTCTGGATTTCGGCGAGCGTGCATTTGCCAGCAACCATTTCGGTGAGCATCAGCGGCAACGCGGTTTCAACGCCGGGCATGCCGGATGGCGATTCGGGGTAGGGCCGGCGTTTTTCCTCGAGCGTGTGCGGCGCGTGGTCGGTGCCGATGAAATCGAGGATGCCGTCACGCAGGCCGGCCCAGAGCGCGGCGTTGTCCCCGGGCGAACGGATCGGCGGGTTCATCTGTACGCGCGCGCCCTGGCGCGCGTACTCGCTGGTGTTCAGCAACAGGTGGTTGGGGCTGACCTCGGCCTTGACCCACGCCGGCTTGTTCCGGCGCAGCAACTCAACCTCTTCGCGCGTGGACAGGTGCAGGATGTGCAGTGGGCGGCGGTACTTGATAGACAGCGCCAGCGCCCGTTCCGTGGCGATGCGCGCCGATTCGTTGTCGCGGATTTCGGAATGCACCGCCGGATCGGTGCGTCCGGCGAGCAGCCGGCGGCGCTGGTGCAGGCGGGTTTCGTCTTCGGCGTGCACGCCGATGACGCGGTTGCCGTTCGCGAAGATGCGTTCCAGGTCTTCCTGCTTGTCCACCAGCAGGCCGCCGGTGCTGCAACCCATGAATACCTTGACGCCGCAGGCGTCCTGCGCGGCGTTGAGTTCATCCAGGTTGTCGGGCGTCGCGCCGATGAAAAAGCCGTAATTCGCCACGCTCTTTTTCGCCGCGCGCGCGAGCTTGTCGGCGAGCGTGGCGCGCGTGACGGTCGGCGGTTCGGTATTGGGCATTTCCAGGAAGCTGGTAACGCCGCCGCGCACCGCGGCGCGCGAACCGCTGCCAAGGTCTTCCTTGTATTCCTTGCCGGGTTCGCGGAAGTGGACGTGCGGATCGATGACGCCCGGCAGCAGCGAAAGCCCTTGGGCATCGAGGGTTTCGTCGGCGCGTTCGTCAATCGCCGGGCCGAGTTTGGCGATGCGCCCGCTGTCGCACAGGGCGTCGCCGTCGAAGGTGGAGCCGTCGGCGCGCGTGATGCGGGCATTGCGGATCAGGAGTCGGGACACGCGCGCCTCTCGGGTTCTGTCAGGTTCGGCGCGGTCCGGCGGGCGCGGGCCTTAGCCCATCTGCTTTTCGCGTATCTCGTCCAGCGTCTTGCAGTCGATGCACAATTCGGCGGTCGGCCGGGCCTCAAGGCGCTCGCTGCCGATCTCGACGCCGCAGACGTCGCAGTAGCCGTATTCGCCTTCGTCGATGCGCGCGATGGCCTCGTCGATCTTCTTGATCAGCTTGCGCTCGCGGTCGCGCGAGCGCAGCTCAAGCGACATATCGGTTTCCTGGCTGGCGCGGTCGTTCGGATCGGGTGGATTCTCCGGCTCGTCGCGCATGGCGTGCACGGTGCGGGTGATTTCGTCCTCGAGATCCTTCTTCCAGGCGTTCAACACGTCGCGGAAGTGCGCGAGCTGCTTCTTATTCATGTACTTCTCGCCCTTCTTGGCGGCGTAGGGCTTGATGCCCTCGACCGGGGATACGGAAGCGGCGGTTTGCGCCTTCTTTAACTTTCTGGCCGGCATGCCTGACTCCTGCAATAATCCTGAAATACGGGGGCCAAAGCGGTCGCCCCGGAAAAAAATAAGCGCGAATCTATACCAGAAAGGGGTGGGGGTCGCAACCGCCGCCTGCTGGATGACCCATGCCGGCTGAGATATGTACGTCCATGACGCTCCAGGCCCTGCTTTTCGATGTCGACGGCACGCTCGCGGACACCGAGCGCGACGGTCATCGCCTGGCCTTCAACCGGGCGTTCGCCGCGGCCGGTCTCGATTGGTGCTGGGACGTGGCGCTGTACGGTGAGCTGCTGGCCATCACCGGCGGCAAGGAACGCATGCGTCATTATATCGAACGCTACCACCCGGACTGGCCGAAGCCCAGAAATTTCAGCGCGCTCGTCACGCAGTTGCACGCGGCCAAGACCGCGCATTACACCGCGATGTTGGCGCAAGGCGCGATTCCGTTGCGCCCGGGCGTGCGCCGGCTGCTGACCGAGGCGCGCGTTGCCAAACTCCGGCTTGCCATCGCCACGACCACGACGCCGGCGAACGTGAGCGCCTTGCTGCGCCACGCGCTCGGACCCGGGGCCGAATCCTGGTTCGAGGTTATCGGCGCGGGCGATGTGGTGCCGGCCAAGAAGCCGGCGCCGGATATCTACTACTATGTCCTTGAACGTCTGGGTCTGCCATCCTCGGCTTGCCTCGCGTTCGAGGATTCGGAGAACGGCGTTCGCGCCGCGCGCGCCGCCGGCCTGAAAACCGTGGTTACCGTGAACGACTATACGCACACGCACGACTTTACCGGTGCGGCTATCGTGCTCGATCACCTGGGTGAAGCCAGCCAGCCGTTTAAGGTTCTGTCACGCACGCCGGTGAACGGATTTTCGTTCGCCAATCTGGATTTTCTGTTCCGGCTGCACGCCGCCGCATGACCCACTTCGCCTCCCGCCTCGCCGGTATCGAGCCGTTTCAGGTGATGGATATTCTGGCGCGCGCCCGCGCGCTTGAGGCGCAGGGGCGGTCCATTATTCACATGGAAATCGGCGAGCCGGATTTTCCCGCGGCGCCCGGCATCGTCGCGGCCGGCATCGCGGCGCTCAAGGCCGGGCACACGCACTATACGCCCGCGCTCGGGCTGCCGGCGTTGCGGGCAGCGATTGCCGCGAATTATGCGCCCGCCTGCCACGTCAGTGCCGCGCGCGTGGTGGTTACGCCCGGCGCCTCGGGCGCGCTGCAACTGGTGCTGGCGGCGCTGCTCGACCCGGGCGACCGGGTGCTGATGGCCGATCCCGGTTATCCCTGCAACCGCCACTTCGTGCGCCTGTTCGAAGGCGCGGCCGTCAGCATCGCCGTTGGGCCGGAGACCCATTATCAGCTCAACGCCGAACTCATTCGCGAACGCTGGACGCCGAGAACCGTGGCGGTGTTGCTGGCGTCGCCGTCGAACCCCACCGGCACGCTGGTGCCGCCGGCGGAGCTGGCGCGCATCGTTGCGACCGTGCGCGAGCTGGGTGGCGTATTGATCGTGGATGAGATTTACCACGGGCTGACCTACGGCGTGGAGGCGATCAGTGCCCTGATGTATTCCAGCGACGTGTTTGTCATCAACAGTTTTTCCAAATACTACGGCATGACCGGCTGGCGCCTGGGCTGGGTGGTGGCGCCGGACGCCTATGTCTCCGCGCTCGACAAGCTGGCGCAGAATATTTTTCTGGCGGCGAGCACGCCGGCGCAGCACGCGGCATTGGCGGCCTTTACCGCGCCGGTGCGGGAGGAGCTGGAAAAAAGGCGCGAGGTATTCCGCGGACGGCGCGACTATCTGTTGCCAGCGCTGCGAGAGCTGGGGTTCGATATTCCGGTCACGCCGGAAGGCGCGTTTTATCTTTACGCCGACGCCTCACGCTTTACCGACGACAGCGAGCGGTTTGCACGCGATCTGCTGGGGCAGGCCGGTGTGGCGATTACACCCGGGATTGACTTCGGCAGCCACCGCGCGCGTCAGCACGTGCGTTTTTCCTACGCTACCGCGCGCGCGAACCTCGAAGCGGGCGTGCACCGGTTGGCGCAGTATCCGCGCCGCGCCTGATGCCGGGTCAGAGTCGCACGACGGTGCTGAGATGGGACGGCAGGTCGCGGTCGGCGATGCCGCCCAGGTCGCGGTCGAGCGTGGCGCTCACCAGCGCCGCCGTCTGCGGCGAGAGCGCAGCGCGCAGCATGCCGAGAAAGCGCGGCTCGGCCACCAGCACCAGTTTCCCGTAGGCATGCTTCGTGCGGCCGGCGTCGAGCCGCGCCGCCAGCGCGTGCGCGAACTCCTGCGCGACGGTTTCCGCCGGGCCGTGTTCCTTGCCGAGCGCATGCCGGCCGGGGCCGTGGCTGTCGAAGCTGCGGCCGGGCTTGTCCGAGCCCAGCGCCTTGTTCTCCAGCCGTCCCTCGGGATGCGCTATCGCGTCCACGTGCTTGAGCCCCTTGCCCGGACCGTCGTTCTCGAAAATCCGCGCGCCGGCGCGATGGGCGATAAGGATCCAGGTCTTGTTCATAAGTTTGCCTTCATCGAGGTCGTTGGGGTGCGGTGTATTGCCATCATGATACCAAGGCGCACGGTTTGCGGCACGGCCGTTTTCCTTCAAGTACTGAAGCGACTAAACTAGCAATTGTTCACCAAGGATCGTTCCGCGCGTGGAAATTTTCAAGATCTTCACCCTCGAATCGGCGCACCATCTGCCGAACGTGCCGGAAGGGCATAAATGCCGCCGGCTGCACGGCCACTCGTTTCACGTCGAGGCGCATGTTGTCGGCCCGCTGACGCCGAAAGAGGGTTGGGTGCAGGACTTCGCCGACATCGGGCGTGCGTTCCAGCCGCTTTACGACCAGCTCGATCACCATTACCTGAACGAAATCGAAGGTCTCGAAAACCCGACGAGCGAGGTGCTGGCGCGCTGGATTTGGGAACGCCTCAAACCGCGCCTGCCGGGGTTGTCGCAGATTGTCGTGCGCGAAACCTGCACCGCGGGTTGTATCTACCGCGGCGAAGACGACAAATAAGAAAAATTTCACAGGATTAACAAGATTACGCAGGATTTACAGGATTACTGCGTACACTAAGAAAGACTTAATCCTGTTAATCCTGAAAAATCCTGTAGATCCTGTGAATTCCGTTTTATCTTCGTTAGACCCGCCGGTTGAGGTTGAGACCGGCAAAAATCCCAAGGCGAGCATTATCTGGCTGCATGGTCTGGGCGCCGACGGCCACGACTTCGAACCGATCGTGCCGGAACTGCGGCTGGCGTTTGCCGCGCGCTTTGTGTTTCCCCATGCGCCGCACCGTCCGGTTACCGTCAACAACGGCTATGTCATGCGCGCGTGGTACGACATGGGTATGTCCGGAAACCGCTTGGTGCAAAATCCCGAACATATCCGCGAGTCGGTGGGCATTCTGAACGAGTATGCCGCGCATGAAATTGGGCGTGGCATGCGCCCCGAACGCATCGTGTTCGCCGGTTTTTCCCAGGGCGGTGTGATTGCGTTGGAGGCGGGGCTGCGCTATTCGCAGCGCCTTGCTGGCATCATGGCATTGTCTACGCTGGTATCCGACGCTGACGCGCTGGCGAACCGGGCTCACCCGGCCAATGCCGGCACACCGATTTTCCTTGCTCACGGCGCGCTCGATCGGCTGATTCCGTTCGAGCTGGCGCGCACGGCGCAGGAACAGCTTGTCGTGCGAGGGCTTAACCTGGAGTGGCACAGCTATCCGGTGGACCACACGGTGAGCCTGGAGGAGATCGGCGATATCCGTGCGTGGCTCACGCGCGTGCTTGCATGAATGTATGGCGCTCCCTAGGGGACTCGAACCCCTGTTTTCGCCGTGAGAGGGCGACGTCCTAGGCCACTAGACGAAGGGAGCGGAACCGCGTGCGGCGGACGAAAGGGGTGCTATTATACGGGCCGCATTCGTATAAACAACCGAGTTTTCCCGGCCGACAAGGTAAAGCCCCGATTAGCGAGCCCGTCATTCTTCCACGCGCGCAGCATTCCATCTCGCGCGCGCTGATCAGCGAAAACGCCCTCAAGGTCCTGCATCGCCTGCGCGACGCCGGTTACGCCAGCCTGCTCGTTGGCGGCTGTGTGCGCGACCTCATGCTCGGGCGCGAGCCCAAGGACTTCGACGTCGTCACCGACGCGCGCCCCGAGGAAATCCGCAAACTGTTCCACAGCTCGCGCATCATCGGCCGACGCTTCCGGCTGGTGCATGTACGCTTTGGGCGCGGCATCATCGAAGTCGCCACGTTCCGCGCCATCCCGCGCGACATCAGCGAGGAAGGTCGCCCCGACGAGGACACGGCGGACGATACCGGCGAGGTGGAGGAAGCCCCCGCCAGCGTCGCCGACCAAAATCCGCGGCACAGGGATGTGCCGGGTGCGGTGCCGATGGACGCAAATATCTTCGGCAACCAGGAAGAGGACGCCCGGCGCCGCGACTTTACCGTCAATGCGCTTTATTACGACATCCGCGATTTCTCGGTGGTGGATTATGCCAATGGCGTCGACGACCTCAACGCCGGCGTGCTGCGCATGATCGGCGACCCCGAGGCGCGATATCGCGAAGACCCGGTGCGCATGCTGCGCGTGGTGCGTTTCGCCGCCAAGCTGGCGTTCAAGATCGAGGCCAAGACCGAGGCGCCGATCGAACGGCTGGCGCACCTGCTCGCCACGGTACCGCCGGCGCGCATGTTCGAGGAAGTGCTCAAGCTGTTTCACGGCGGCTACGCGCTCGAAACCTTCGAGCTGCTGCGTCGTTACAACCTGTTTCAGTACCTGTTTCCGCTGACCGACGAATGCCTGAGTCGCGAGGACCAGGGCTTCCCGCGCACGCTGGTGCCGCGCGCGCTCGCCAATACCGACGCGCGCGTGAACCAGGGCAAGCCGGTGACGCCGGCGTTCCTGTTCGCGGCCATGCTGTGGGAGCCGGTGTGCCAGCAAATGCAGTCGTTGGCCGAGCGCGGCCAGATCGGCTACGAGGCATTGATGCGCGCCACCGACACGGTGTTGCAGGAACAACTGCAACATGTCTCGATCCCGCGCCGCTTCAGCGTGCCGATGCGTGAAATCTGGGCGATGCAGGAGCGGCTCGTGCGTCGCGGCGGCCGGCAGGCGTTCCGCCTGCTCGAAGACAAGCGGTTTCGCGCGGCCTACGATTTTCTGCTGCTGCGCGCCGATACCGGCGAGGCGCCGAAGGAACTGGCGGAATGGTGGACGCGCTTTCAGGAAGTTGATGCTGCCGAACGCGAGGCCATGGTGGCGACTCAGGCTCCCGCGGCAGCCAGCGGCGGCGGCGAGAAAAAGAAACGCCGACGCCGTCGTCGGCGCAAGGCGCGCGCGCCCGAGCAGCCGTCTCTCGGTTAGTCTCGGCAATGTCCGACGTCACGGCCTATATCGGCCTCGGCAGCAATCTTGTCGATCCTGCGGCGCAGGTGCGCGCCGGCCTGACGGCGCTGCAGCACCTGCCGCAGACGGAGATTAAAGCCTGTTCATCGCTCTACGCCAGTGCGCCGGTCGGTCTGACGAATCAGCCGGATTTCGTCAATGCCGCTTGTCGCGTACGCACGCAACTTCCCGCGCGCGCGCTCATGCAGGCGCTGCTCGATATTGAAAAGCAACATGGACGTGTACGCGGTGCTGCAAAAGGTGGCCCGCGCACGCTCGATCTCGATTTGTTGCTTTACGGCGATCTCGTCCTGAACGATCCCGACCTCACCCTCCCGCATCCGAGACTCCACGAACGCGCTTTCGTGCTGTATCCTCTGTGCGAGCTTGATGCCAGGTTGGTGATTCCCGGGCGCGGGCGTGCCACGGATTTGCTTGCGGCCTGTGCCGGCCAGCAGGTGGAACGGCTCGAACGTTGCTGATATCTTCGGGAGCCGAACGTGACGCATTCAGCAGGGTTGCGGCAGAAATAATTAATATGGCAGGACGAACAAATCTTGCGGGCTTTGTTCCGACAAAGACATAATCGGGCTTCATTATCATGAGCACGGCCAGCCCGGGATATATCGTTGTCGAAGGTCCGATCGGCGTCGGCAAAACCAGCCTGGCCCAGCGTCTGGCGGATGCCTTCGACGCGCGGCCGCTGCTCGAACGGCCGGAGGAAAATCCCTTCCTCGAGCGCTTCTACGCCGCGCGCAAGCATTTTGCGCTGCCGACCCAGCTGTTCTTCCTGTTCCAGCGCGTGCGCCAGATTCAAGAGTTGAAGCAGGGCGACATGTTCAACACCGGCACCGTCGCCGATTTCCTGATGGACAAGGACAGGCTGTTCGCGCGCGTGAATCTCGACGACGACGAGCTGCGGCTTTACGAGCAGGTGCACGGCCAGATGAATACCGACTGGCCAAGACCCGATCTCGTCATCTACCTGCAGGCGCCGATAGACGTGCTCATGGAGCGGTTGCGCCGGCGCGACATTCCGTACGAGCGCATGATCGATCGCAATTACCTGAAAAGCCTGGTGGACGCCTATACCCAGTATTTTTACCACTACACCGGCGCGCCGCTGCTGATGGTCAA
>ERZ1292623.4813-Hain-H51-01um-R1-4813-length-10968-cov-5_pt1 | contig 10968 bp, 8 predicted proteins | sample MGYA00564398_ERZ1292623 | MGnify/ENA primary metagenome ERZ1292623 (study PRJEB36523, sample SAMEA6512633) | groundwater metagenome | collected 2019-01-07 | study: AquaDiva: Metagenomics assemblies of 32 groundwater samples
ATCCCGAAGGATTTTGGGCGCAACAGGCAGAACAACATCTTTCGTGGTTTAAAAAATGGGATCGGGTTATGGAATATGATTTCTCTCGCATAGGAGAGCAAGAACAGCCTTATCTTAAATTCTTTGAAGGAGGCAAGATAAACGTGTCATTCAACTGTTTGGACAGACACCTTGCTACCTGGAGGAAAAACAAGGCTGCGATCATTTGGCAGGGAGAGGATGAAAAAGAAAAGCGCACGCTCACGTATCAACAACTGCATGAACAGGTGTGTAAGTTAGCCAATGTGTTAGAAAAGCATGGAGTGAAAAAGGGTACGATCGTTACCATTTTCCTTCCCATGATTCTACAGCTTCCCATTGCCATGCTTGCCTGCAGCCGCATTGGAGCTATTCACTCGGTAGTGTTCTCTGCATTTTCAGCAGAAGCGTTAAAGAACAGAATATTGGATTGCAAGTCGCAAGTTGTTGTTACTGCAGACGTGGGGTTTCATGCAGGCAAAATGATTGAGCTCAAAAAGAAAGTGGATGAGGCGCTCCAAGGATGTCTAAAAGTAGAAAAAGTAATCGTGTACAACCGGGGGAATACCAGTTGCGACATGAAGCCGGGACGTGACTTTTGGTGGATAGAAGAAATGGAAGCGTCTGACATTTCTGATATACACGAACCCGTAGAGATGGACGCAGAAGATCCTTTATTCATTTTGTACACAAGCGGAAGCACGGGTAAACCAAAAGGCGTTTTGCATACTACAGGAGGATATTTGTTGTATGCAACCTGCACTTTTAAATACATATTTGATATGAAAGACGAAGATGTGTATTGGTGCACGGCAGATGCCGGATGGATTACTGGGCATTCCTATGTGGTGTATGGACCTCTTTCAAATGGAGCTACCGTATTTATGTTTGAGGGCACACCAACGTATCCTGAACCTGATCGCTTTTGGAAAATTATTGAGGAATACAAAGTAACCATTTTCTATACAGCGCCTACCGCGATACGCGCGTTAATGCGTTTGGGAGAAGTATGGCCAAATAAGCATGATCTTTCCAGTCTTCGGATCTTAGGCACCGTGGGAGAACCAATCAATCCTGAAGCATGGATGTGGTATTATCGCGTGATCGGCAAAGAGCGCTGTCCCATCGTAGATACCTGGTGGCAAACAGAAACTGGAGGAATCATGATAACTCCGCTTCCAGGAGCTAGTCCAACAAAGCCAGGGTCTGCTTCGTTTCCATTCTTTGGAGTTGTTCCTGAAATCTTGCGGGAAGACGGCACGCTCGCGGATATTAACGAGGGCGGAAAATTAGTCATTACCAAACCATGGCCAGGAATGATTCGAGGCGTATACGGCGACCCGAAAAATGAACTCGTGAAAAGCGTGTATTTTTCTGCATTTCATGGTAAATACTTTACCGGAGACGGCTGCCGAAAAGACGAAGACGGATTTTATTGGCTTTTGGGCAGAGTAGACGACGTATTAAATATTGCAGGCCGCAGGTTTGGCACCGCAGAAATCGAAAGCGCGTTGGTGGCCCATGAGAGCGTGGCAGAGGCAGCAGTGGTGGGATTTCCTCACGATATCAAGGGCCAGTGAATGTATTGTTTTGTTACGTTAAAGCAAGGTTATCAACCCTCTGCAGGTTTGGTAGAAGCTTTAGTGCAGCAGTTGAGGAAAGAAATTGGGCCTATTGCGCAGCCAGATAAAATTCAGTTTGCAGAACAGCTTCCCAAGACTCGTTCCGGCAAGATTATGAGAAGAATCTTGCGCAAAATAGCAGAAGGTAATTTCGAGGAACTCGGTGATACAAGCACTTTGGCCGACCCTTCAGTTGTGGATGCCCTCATCAAAAACAGAGTGTGAAATAACGGACTTGACGGATATGTTTACGTGAATTACACTACTTTATTATGGGGAAATTTGTAAATAATAAAGCTGCAAAAACTACAACGACCTCTTTGCTATGGAAGAGGTTTGTTGGGCTGTGAATAAACACAGTATTCAACCCCCAAAAAGATTCGTATCTCAAGAAACCTCTTCCATTGGGAAGAGGAATTTTATTTGGGGAGGAGATATCCCGTGACAAGCATTCATCAATTCAACGGCAGCGGTCATCGAGCAAATGCTATTCCCGCAGATGGGGTTTGGTTCGAACTCGAAGTGGACAATGATATCGATCCCTTGGAGATAGTTACCCTTCCTCAATACGAGATTGATGGCTCAAAATACCCAAAATACCTCACAGCGTTAGAAATTCTCAGATCGGCAAGCAGATGGAGTTATATCGGCCCAAAGTTCGAGGGAAAGAAGATATGCCGAGTAAAGTTTGTAAGCCTTGGGTATGTCGAAACTGTTAAAGAGGCAGAGAGAAAAGTTGTCAAGATGGGTTATCGACTCCTTGAGGGGCAGGCACTGAAGTCTTTCATAAAAAAATTCCCAAAACCTGATGAAAGAATTCACCCGATACCTCGCCCTATAATTTTCGGAGGTTCTGAATGGAAGGACCCAGAAGGCGAGGCGCGCGTACCCTACCTCATGCCCCTAGATTCATATGATGGTTGGGACCCATATTTCGTTTGCTCCAACTTCGTATTCGCTTTTCCATACTGGCGTTGGCTAATTGTTTCCGAGTAAGTTTTCTCCAGAGGAGGGTTTATGGAGGAACAAGTACAGAAGGTTTTGAGAGCCATCGAAGAGGGCCGACCGTTTGGCATTTGGTTGCACAGTCACTTTTACCGTGGGTATATCGTAGCTTTGATAGAACCAGAGAACATCTTCTTGTTCATGGGAAGAAAGGAGGGAGGTACGGAGGAATACATTGGCCGAGTAGATCCTGGCGACATTCAAATCCTTCCTGCCGAGTGTACACCTTAGTTCTTTGCCCCGCAGCACAGCATGTTGCGGGGCAGTTCTTTATATCTTAAAGAGAGTATGATAAGAATAAAGCTGTGAACAAGTTTTACATTACAACGGCGATTCCTTATGTGAATGCAAAGCCCCATATTGGCCATGCATTGGAATTTGTTCAGGCAGATGTGGTGGCGCGTTATCACCGTTTGAAAGGAGAGGATATGTTGCTGCTTTCTGGCGCAGATGAAAATGCTTTGAAAAATGTGCAGGCAGCAGAAAAAGCAGGAGTGCCTGTGCAGCAATTTATCGATGAAAACGCGAAACTTTTTGCCGAGCTCGCAGAAAAACTCGGCGTGCAGTTTGGTGTATTTCAGAAAGGAAGCAGCAAAGACCATCACCTAGCGAGCCAAAAATTGTGGGAGCTGTGCGCAAAAGCCGGAGATATCTATAAAAAATCATACGAGGGTCTCTATTGCGTGGGGTGTGAAACATTTTACACAGAAGGAGAGCTTGACGCAAACAAAGAGTGTTTTGAGCATCCGGGACGCAAACTTGAGATGGTTGCAGAAGAGAACTATTTTTTCAAACTTTCCAAATACCAAGATAAGCTCCTTGAGATAATAGAACAAGATGAGTTAAAGATTTTTCCTGTCACAAGGAAAAATGAAGTACTGGCCTTTTTAAGCCAACCTTTGCAAGATATAAGCATTTCGCGCTCCAATGAGCGTGCGAAAAACTGGGGCGTCTCTGTCCCAGGAGATGACAGCCAAAAAATGTATGTGTGGTTCGATGCTTTAAACATTTATCAGTCGGGCGTAGGGTTTGGTTTAGACGAAGAAAAATACAAAAAGTGGTGGCCGGCAGACGTTCACGTAATCGGCAAAGGGATCACCCGTTTTCACGCGGTGTATTGGCCGGCGTTTCTTTTGTCTGCGGGTTTGGTTTTACCCAAAACACTTTTCGTCCACGGGTATATAACGGTAAACGGCCAGAAAATGTCCAAGAGCACTGGGAATGTTGTAGATCCCTGCGAGCTGGTCGCAAAGTACGGCGCGGACGCGGTGCGCTATTTTCTCTTGCGCGAAATTCCTGCCACAGAAGACGGCGACTTTAGCTACGAGAAGTTTAAGACAAGGTATAATGCTGATTTAGCAAATGGATTAGGAAATCAAGTAAGTAGAGTTTTGGCATTAGCAATTAGACATGGAATAAAACCAGAACTTCTCGATCGTCGGGTAGTAATCAATGAATGGGAAGGTCGAGGTCTCTGGAGGCACCTAGAGAATTTTGAGTTTGCGAAGGCGCTCGAGCTAATATGGCAAGGACTTCCTGAAGAAAGTTCTATAGTTCCTCAAGGTTTCTGGGACGTTTACAGCGTGAGCGGGATTAGTGATTCTACGGAGGCGCATCGGCCGTTCGATCCAAAAACTTCAGCAGTAGATAGAGATCGAGATATCGTTAATAACTTGACCGCACTTTGGCGTATAGCTGTGGCTTTGGAACCGTTTCTTCCTCAAGCCGCAGAAAACATTGTCCAGCAACTTCAATCGAATGAATCCCATCCTCTTTTCCCGCGAATCGAGACTTAATTTTATGTTGATCGATACTCATTGTCATTTGAATTTTAATGCGTTCAAAAATGATTCAGATGAAGTGCTGAAACGCGTGCTGGAAAACGATATTTGGGTGATAATGCCAGGCTCGCAGTACTCCACGTCCAAGCGCGCAGTTGAAATTGCAGAACAATATAAAGAGGGGGTGTATAGCGCAGTTGGATTGCACCCGATTCATCTTGGAGAACAGCGAAAGGTTGATGTACTGGAGGTTCAATCCGAAGATTCGGAAGCCCTTCGACAAGCTCAGGGCAATTCTGCGAATTGGATGACATTTGAGACTCGATCAGAAGAATTTGATTACGAGAAATACAAAGAACTTGCAAAGAGTAAAAAGGTGGTTGCGATAGGCGAGATCGGACTCGATTATTATTATTTCCCAAAGAGCAAAGCAAAACGAGAGGAAATTAAGCAAAAACAAAAAGAAACTTTGCAAAAGCAAATGGATTTGGCAGATGGATTAAACCTTCCTGTTATTCTCCATTGCCGAGTTGCCCACGAAGACTTACTTGAACTACTAACTACAAACTATAAACTAAAAACTACACCCTTGCGTGGCGTTATACATTGTTTTACCGGGACCGTAGAGCAGGCGCAAAAGTTTATGGGTCTTGGTTTGTATCTTGGGTTTAACGGTTTGATTTTCAAGAATGTTCCTGCATTGCCAAAACCAGAAGAAGTAATCGCATCTATTCCCTTGGATCGCATTGTTCTGGAAACAGATTCGCCTTATTTAGTGCCTGCGCAAGCGGAAAAAGAGCGAAACGAACCAATCTTTGTAAAGTATATTGCCCAAGAAATCGCGCGCATCAAAAAAGTGAATTCTAAAGAAGTCGCCTGTGCAACGACAAAGAATGCGCAAACTCTGTTTAATCTTAGGGGAGTGTGAATAACTGGCTCTTGAAAGGTATTGACAAGCTTGTTGGGTAGTGATAGTGTACTAGTACGATATATATTGAAGAAAGAATTCAGTAAGAGATAATTTTATGGCTACAATACGACTAAAAAATAAAACAGCTTGGTGGTGGGTTTTGCAGACTTAAACGCAAAGCCCGGTTTTGGATTTTAATTTAATACATACTCATAGATTTCCTGGGCTTTGCCCAGGTTTTTATTTGTGTTGATGATTGGATTTCTCGGGAATCTAAGCACCAGCACAAATAAGTTCTTTATCAAAAAAACAAGCATGTGCTGGCTCTGCTTGCAGAAGAGAGGAGAAACAAGTGTATCAGCCAACATTTGAGGAATTCAAGAAAATGCAAGGTATGTATAACCTAGTACCCGTGTACCGCGAGATAAACGCCGACCTGGAAACGCCCGTAACGGCCTACCTGAAAATCGCCCGCCCGCCGTATTCATTCCTGTTCGAAAGCGTCGAAGGCGGCGAGCGCATCGCCCGCTACAGCTTCCTCGGCACCCAGCCCGACAGCCTGATAAAGACCGGGCCGGGTCAGCAGGACGGCGCGGTTGACCCCCTGATTCCCATTCAGAACGCGCTATCCAGGCACAAGCTAGCCCCTGTGTCCTATCTCCAGCGGTTCAATGGCGGCGCGGTCGGATACCTGTCATACGAGGCGGTCAACTACTTCGAGCGCCTTCCTTCGCCAGCGGCAGACCCGCTTGGACTTCCAGAGTCGCTGTTCATGATGACCACCACCTTCCTGATATTCGACCACCTGCGCCACAGGATTCGCGTCGTCAGCCACGCCAGGCTCAACGGCGACGTGCCGCGCGCCTACAACGAGGCCGTCGAGCGCATCGCCGAGCTTGTTCGCCGCCTGGAATCACCCCTGCGCCTGCCTGGGCCAAGCGGCTCGTCAGACTACGCTCCGCCCACTCGCACGGAGTCCAACATGAGCAAAGACCAGTACAAAGACATGGTCGGGCGGGTCAAGAAGTACGTCTATGAAGGAGACATTATCCAGGCGGTGGTGTCCCAGCGGATTGCCCGCCGCACCAGCGCGCACCCGTTCCAGATATACCGCGCGCTGCGGACGGTCAACCCCTCTCCCTATATGTACTACCTGAACCTCGACGACTTTCAGATAGTGGGCGCTTCCCCTGAGATGCTCGTGCAGGTCGAGAACGGCAACGTGGCGGCGCACCCGATTGCGGGTACGCGCCGCAGAGGGGCTACCCCCCAGGAGGATGAGGAGTTGGAGCGCGAGCTGCGCACCGAGGAGAAGGAGCGCGCCGAGCACATCATGCTGGTTGACCTTGGCCGCAACGACATTGGCCGCGTCAGCCAGCCGGGCACGGTCAATGTCACGCAGCTTATGGACGTTGAACGCTACTCCCACGTGATGCACCTCGTCTCCCACGTCACCGGCAAGCTGAAGGACGGCTGCACCAACTTCGACGCGCTGAGGGCGTGCTTCCCTGCGGGCACGGTGTCCGGCGCGCCCAAAATCCGTGCCATGGAGATAATCGCCGAGATGGAGCCGCACAAGCGCGGCCCATACGCGGGTGCGGTCGGCTACTTCGACTTCTTCGGCAACATGGACACTGCAATAACGATACGCACACTCGTCATGAAGGACGGCGTGGCCTACGTGCAGGCGGGCGGGGGCATCGTCTTCGACAGCCAGCCCGACGCCGAGTACCAGGAGACGCTTCACAAGGCCTCCGCCCTCATGCGCGCCATAGACGTGGCCGAAATGAGCTTTAAGCTCGAGAGAATTCTTCTTGAGATGTAACGTAGAATAGGGGGTGAGATTTACATATTCTTGCCCCCGAATTTTTTTTGGACGTGAGCAATCGTACTTCTCAAGAGAACATTAGGAAGTCGCCCAACAAACTACCCAAAACGCCTGCACTCTCTTTACTTTGCCGGAGGGGTGAGGTCGGCAGGGACTTCGATGCTTCCTTGGAGGTGGTAAAATGGAGGTTTATTGGTGTAGCGTTCGGCAGCAGCTTCGATAATTTCTTGGAGCATATCTCCAAAAGAAAGGCCAAGTTTTTTTCCTACCCTTCCAAAATAACTATCTTCTTCAAGCGTTGGGTGGGCATTCAACTCGATGACATAGAGATTGTTGTCTTTGTCCATGCGCATTTCAACTCTCGCATAGTCATGGCAACCTAAGGCGTTGAACACATCTATGGCGATTTCAGAGGCAAGCTGCATTTGTTTTTTGGGAATGCGCGCAGGCGATTCAATAGTGAAGTATTTGTGGATGTCTTCTTTGCCCCACTTGTCTTCATACGAATAAATGCCCCATTTGTCTTTGGGAACTTTATCGAAAAGAGTTCGTTCGATAGGGAGCACGCGAATGTTACCGCGATTTCCAATTACTCCTATATCAAGCTCTGAACCCACAATGTATTCTTCCACAAGCACCGGTCTCTTATACACCGTGATGATTTCTCTTGCTTGAGCCAAAAGTTGCCGTTCGTTGGTTACTACTGATTTTTGAGTAATTCCAATGCTGTCATCGGTGTTCGCGGGCTTTACGATAAGAGGATATTCGAGCTCGGGGTTGATTTTGTCTTCAACAGAAAACATATAGTCGAATTCAGGAGTGGGGATCCCGTGATACTTCAAAATCTTCTTTGATATGATCTTGTCCATGCTGTTGGCACGAGCGAATGGATTGGAGCCGGTATAAGGAATGTTCAAAATATCAAGAATTGCCGAGGAATGCGGTTTAAAGAGACTGGAGTGGTTGATTCTTTCACAGGCATTAAATATAATGTCTACATCGCTTCTTGCTAAGCGGTTGATGGTAGGGATAATTTGATTCATGTCAAAAAGCTCCACTTCATGCCCTTTTTTCTCCAGCGCAGCTTTGATCTGAAGGGCAGAAGTTGTGGTGTCTTCTTCTGCTTCTTTCTCTTCAGGGTTTTGGGAGGTTTCTTTTGTGTAGATGTTGCATAATACGCCCACACGAAGCCCTTCTTTTTTGAGAGTTCTTACTCGTTCCAAAGACGCCGTAGCTTTGATTTGCTCACGCGCAAAAGAAGCCAACGAAAGTGGAGTTTTTCTAATCGTTTTGCCCACCGAGGACGTGGGATGATATTTCGCCACCGTATAGTGAACGTATTCAATTGCCTCCTCGAGGTTGTTTTCTGCAACCACAGGGCTCTCGCCCTTTACGCAAACCCATCCTAAGTATTCGTAACCTTCAGGGGGGACGAGAACCGGATCCCCCACCTCTTTCAAAAAGACAAATTGATCCAGATAAGGTTTTTGGGTGAGTTCTTCGTCAACATCAATCTCAACCAAAACTCCAGAGTAGTCAGACATAAAAATATGCCCCTTGAGATACTGTAAGGGTTGTTCAGGCTTCTCTGGTTTAATGTACACGCCAAGAGCGATTTTTGCCGCGTATTCCACAAGATCCACGTCCCAGCATCCTTTCACAAAAGAGTGGATATAGTCGCCGCCCATGCGAATGTTTACCTCAATGGGGAAAGGTCCTTTCTTTGTCCACTTTGCCTCAAAGTGAATGCAGCCTTGTTGAATACCCAGTTTTTCAAGCGTTTCTGCTGCCATTTCGACAAGTTTTTCCTGGCTTTCTTCCAAAAGGCTCGAAGGGATAGAGTCCCCGAGCTCAATAAAAAATGGTTCATCGGTAGGTTCGTTATCGGAGATAGAATAGAATTTCACCTTTCCATTCTGGATGAGCATATCAATGTCCACTTCCTGGCCATCGAGATATTCTTCTGCAAAGATTTGCGTTCCAGACGAGAGCGCAGATTCCATTTTTTCGGAAATATTTTCTGTGATGTAGTGAACAATTTTCGAGAGGTCTTGTTTTTTCTCTACTTTCACAACCAAGGCGCTCGAGGAGCCATACACCGGCTTTGCAATAATCGGGAAGGTAAAATTCTCCACAACAAAGTCAACATCGGCTTGAGTTAAAATCATGCGATGTTGGGGCGCTGGAACACCAGCTTTCTTGCAGAATTCCCGGAAAAGATATTTATTCCTCGTTACTCTCGCAACGCGATAGGGAATTCCGGGCAATCCCAGCATATCCACAATTTTTGCGGTTAAGAGCACGTCGTCTTCCCAAAAAGTAACAACCCCATCAATAGGATGGAGTTCGGCATATTTTTTCACAGCCTCAAGGCTCTCTGCGTGATTGTACGTGTCAGCTAAGATAAGGACGTCTATATACTTTTGAGCCCAATTTTCTTCTTTATTGAGGAGGACTATGGAGCATCCGAGTTCCTGGATGCGTTTTAAAATGAATTCTTTCCTTCGGTATCCAGAGTTTACGACAAGAAGTGTTTTGCCTTTCAGGTTATCTTGGTTGGACGGATTGGTACTAGCGGCTCGGTTTTTTTGTTTTTGCATAGAGCCCGGGAGAATCCCGGAAATTGCTTTTCATTATATCGTCTGTGGATAAATAGTCAAGAAGGGGGGTTGACAGGCATAAGTATGATAAAGTATGATACTTTCATCACTATGAAGCGCAGCAAAATTGCCATTACCGTAAGAGAAGATATTTTAAAGAGACTTGATCGTGCAATCAATGGAGAAACCATCAGAAACCGGTCGCACGCCATTGAGTATTTTCTCAACCAAGCGCTTGGCGCCAAAGTGGAAAAGGCGCTTATTATAGCAGGGCATAAAGATTTTTCTTGCACCACTCCGTTTGAAGGCAAGTCGGTAGTGGAGCACCAGATGGAGCTTTTAAAAACCCACGGGGTAAAAAACATCTTTCTGTTGTTGCATAAGGGAGAAAAAGAGGTACAGAAAGTTCTCGGCGATGGAACAAAGTACGGTTTGAGAATTATGTATGGATGGCAAGGTGAAGAAAAAATTGGAACAGCGCGTGCATTGTCTTTAGTAAAAGAGTTTGTAGCAGAAGATTTGTTTCTTGTGTTGTATTGCCACATCGTGGCGGATCTTGATCTTGTAGATTTGGTGGCGTATCACACACAAGCAGATGTGGTGGCAACAGTTGCTTTAACTTCCATTGAAGATCCTTCGTTGTATGGGGCGGTAGAGATGAAAGGAGAGAAAATTGTTGCCTTCGCGGAAAAACCAAAAGAAAAAGAAGGAGTTTCAAGAGTAATTTCAGCAGGCATTTTTTGCTTTTCACCAGAGATTTTCAGTATAGTCCCCAATAAAAAAGATGCTTCGCTTGAGAGAGATGTGTTTCCCAAATTAGCAAAAGAAGGAAAGCTGGCTGGCTATATGTTTGAAGGCGCATGGTGCAACGTCCGCAACCAGATTTGTCTCCCCGGCAAGAAAAGAAAATAGACCACAATTACTTTTTCAGATTCGTATGAACTTGGTAATGAAAGCTAAAAATCAAAAAACACTAAATATTCCTGCATCAAAACTGCCTAAAATTCCGAAAGGAGAAAGGGTTAAGGACGATTTTCGCCAAAGTTTAAACTGGAGAGTGCTTCGAATGTTTGGGGAATTTATAGACGGCTTTCAATTTATCGCCGATTTTCAAAAGAGTGTCACGTTTTTTGGTTCTGCCAGATTTCGCCCGAATAATAAGTGGTATCAAGAAGCGCAAGCGCTTGGATACCGTCTGGCGCAG
>ERZ1292623.4814-Hain-H51-01um-R1-4814-length-10967-cov-6_pt1 | contig 10967 bp, 10 predicted proteins | sample MGYA00564398_ERZ1292623 | MGnify/ENA primary metagenome ERZ1292623 (study PRJEB36523, sample SAMEA6512633) | groundwater metagenome | collected 2019-01-07 | study: AquaDiva: Metagenomics assemblies of 32 groundwater samples
GAAAGTATAACATAAACTTTGTATAGACAAAGGAAAACGCCGTACAGGCCGGCGTTTTCTAAGGACTCTTTAAGTATATATGAACGACAAAAGAAGTCAAGCGAAAAAACCCCTTGAAAGAATAATAGAGAATGATTTTTTGGTGAAGAAAATTTAGTATACAAACTAGAACCTTACTTAGATATGGAATAACATATTTTATCATTACCTATAGAAGTCGAATATCCCCAACAACAAATTTTATCGTAAGTAATATCATCACCATCTAACAATTTTTGGCGGAAGTTTCTCTTGGTGACCCTACAGGGAGTCGAACCCTGCTTACTGCCTTGAAAAGGCAATGTCCTGACCGATAGACGATAGGGCCATATACAATATAAATATGGATAACAAAATACTAACATATTTTCTAAAAATGACAAAAAATGCTATGGTATTTATATGGAAAGGTGGGTGAGTGGTCGAAATCACCGCTCTCGAAAAGCGGCAGACTCGAAAGAGTCTCGAGGGTTCAAATCCCTCCCTTTCCGCAAAAGTAAATATGTTATAATCTATAGCATTAAATTATGTTCTCATATATTACAAGTATAATGTGGGGAATCCTTGTGGGCTTCGCCGTGGCAGTGCCTATAGGTCCTGTAGGACTTATTTGTATTCAGAGAACAATAACAAAGAATAAACTTTCTGGACTTATATCTGGTCTGGGAGCGGCTGTGGCAGATGTTTTATTGGCATCTGTTGGAGCTTTCAGTATCACCATTATATTTTCATTTATCAAAGAAGAACAAGTAGTTTTAAGATTTATTGGTGGATTAATTTTGTTAATTATAGGAATAGTATCTATAATGTCGAAGAAAAATGTGGAAGAATTTAAAAAGGAAACTACATTAAGTGCCATAGAAGAATTTTTATCTGGTTTCATTTTAACAATAACAAATCCCCTATCCGCTTTTGTTTTCTTTTTGGCATTTGCAGAAACAAGTTCTAGAATAGGTAGTGGTATAAATATTGCATTTTCATTTGTTATAGGTATATTTATTGGATCATGTTTATGGTGGCTATTTCTAACCTATATTGCAGATAAAATAGCTCATAAAATTAAACATGAATATATAAAAGTTATAAATAAATGCTTCGCTATTGCTATTACGGCATTAGGAATTATAATAATCCTTAGGGTATTGATTTGATGTTTTTATGGGCGGTTAGCTCATTTGGCTAGAGCGTGCCGTTGACGTCGGCAAGGCAACAAGTTCGAATCTTGTACCGCCCACATGATCACATTAGGAATAGAGACAAGCTGTGATGAAACAGCATTATGTATTCTTGAAACTAAAGAAAATGAGTATAAAATACTCGGAAATATTGTGCTTTCTCAAATAGATTTTCATAGAGAATTTGGTGGTGTAGTACCGATGCTTGCCAAGCGCGAACATATAAAAAATCTTCCAATACTCTATGAAAAAATACTGAAGGAATCAGAAATATCGGAAAATAAAATAGATAGAATCGCTGTGACACAAGGGCCGGGACTTGAGCCGGCTTTATGGACTGGAATACTTTTTGCACAAGAACTCGGAAAAAGATTGAATATTCCTGTAATACCTATAAATCATATGGAAGGTCATATTGTCGCTTCTTTACTTTCAAATTCTAATTCCAATAAAGAATTCAGATCATTGAAGATTGCTAAATTTCCTTCTTTAGCCATACTTATAAGTGGTGGGCATACTGAAATAGTTAAAATAAATAAAATTGGAGAATATGAAAAATTGGGGGCAACGGTGGACGATGCTATAGGTGAAGCTTTTGATAAAGTAGCTAGAATGCTCGGACTTCCCTATCCCGGCGGACCAGAAATATCAAAATTAGCTGAAGAAGCAAGGAGAGAAAATAGAAGAGAAAATAATAAAAAGAAAATTCCAAATGAAATAAAACTTCCAAGACCAATGATACATTCGAAAGATCTTAAATTCTCTTTTTCAGGATTGAAGACTGCTGTTTTATATACATTGAAAAATATAGAAAAACCATCAAAAAATCAAATAAAAGAAATCGCAAGAGAATTCGAAGATTCTGTAACTGAAGTACTCATTTCTAAAACCCGCATGGCAATTGAAATGTATTTGCCAAAGACATTAATAATCGGTGGTGGAGTGATCGCTAATAGACATATACGAAAAGCCTTTGAAGAATTGGCCAATGAATACTCCATACCCCTTTATTTACCCGTATCTGGCCTTTCTGGAGACAATGCACTTATGATAGCTCTCTCAGGTAGCTTAAAGCCCTCACAGAGAGGTGAGAGCTTTAGGGCTTTAGGAAATTTAAGTCTTTAACTTTTAGTAACCAAAGACCCACTTTATGAATTTCCAGATCTTACTTGGAATAGATGTACTTACTGCTGCTGCTTGAGTATTATCTACATTTATACCAACTTCAGGAGTAAGAGGGGTGGTACTAGAAGGATTAATATTCAAGTCCGTATTATTTGTACTTGTATCAACTGCAGGATTTTGAACTCCTTTCTTATAAGACTCTATCTGTGCAAGCTGTTCTGCTGTAAGAGAAAGCTTTACATTACAATAGATCTCATTTATCTTCTTCTTTGTAGTAAAGTATACTTGACCTGTAGGATTATTTGAACCCCAAGGTAAAAGAATATCACTAGAATATTTCTTTTGGAATGACTTTACTGCTTCAAAAGTCTTTGAATCGAAAGTGCTATTGATATCGACATCTAGTTTTTCAACATTCTTTAGGAAAGTTTGAAGCTTAATAACTTCAGCTTGGTTATTATTACCACCAAGTTTTAGATAGTCATTTAGATATACTGAACATACACCATTCGTAGGTGCCATTATTCTAGAACTTCTACCTGAAGAAGAATAGATCGAACCGCCACCACTTGAAGAAGAAGGTCCACCTGTAGATGGAGTGGTAGCTGGAGCTACTGGAGCCATATCATCACTACCATTTGTAGTCTGCGAACCTGCTACATCGTCGCTACCATTTGAAGTACTACCTTTTGAGGCAGATACATCATCACTTCCATTTGAAGTTCCTGGTGCAGAAACATCATCACTTCCATTTGAAGTCGTACTTACTACAGAAATGACAACTTCCGCTGGAGCGACAGAATCATCTTCACCATTTGTCTGAGCTTTCACTATGATTGGAGCCACAGTAATAAGTGACATCAAAATCATTGTAGAAGCTATTGAATTAATGTAATTTTTCATTTTTGTTTAACTGTTTTAATAAATAATCTTACTCTTATAACATGAGGCACCCTATCATACCTTGTATATATTGTCAATAGGTATGTAATGGTTTAGGTAAAAAGAAAGAGCGTCCTGTGAGAGACACCCTTTTTGATTGTTTTAGCGGTTTGCCTTATGGCGAGACCGCCCGAAGCTGGAAAAATCGCTTCGGCTCGGAGAAATCCTCTGACCAGACTTGGCCGGGAAGCGCCCCAGCATGCAGGAGAGTCCAAGGACCCTCCACACGTTTCGAGGTCAAGACCTCATAAAGCGAAAGGAACTGCCCTCCCACTATGCTGATCTCGAAACTTTCGGCAGAGGTTTTGGAAATCGAGATTTTAGGTCTCGCAGCCTTGACCTCTTTGGTGACGACGATGGTGTCGACACCACCTTCCCGCACAACCAACTCTGCTTTCAAACTTCCAGCGGTAATGCCACTGAAGCCCGAAGCGTCATTGATTGTGGTCGACGTTGTGGACCCAAACCTATACCACACGGTATAGGTGACCTGCGACGGGAGTTGCCCGTTGTCAAAAACAACGTCATCCCCGCCCCGTTGCCAAACCCCACCAGTCGACGGGTTGACTGTCGAGTCCAACTTCCCGTTGGATCCAAAGTCGATCCCGACAAAGTTCGGCCCGAATGGGATCTCACTCCCGTTGGCCGAAGCCGTCCCGACTGCAAAATATCCACCGACGAGGGGTGGTGCCGAAACCGTCACCCGAACCCAGTATTTGCTGACGGGGAACTTCCCCGCCACGTGAACGACGATCCTGTGACCGCGTTCACTGGGAAAGGTATTACTCTTCCCCATCCAACTCCCAAAACTGGTCGTGATTCCGTCGAAGGCCTGGAGCCCGTCATCAGGGACGACGTACCAAGCCGCCGGGTTGACTGTCCGATCCGTCGGAACAATCATGCCGACCATGCCCGCCATCGCGTTCGCACGCAACTGGATAAGACTCGGCGAGGTAGACGCTGGGAGGGAGGCGATGATGATTGCCTCCTGTTTCCCCGCGAGGTCAAACCCCGCGGCTTGGGTGTTTAGGTTGAGAATGTTGATAACCGCTGTCAATATGACAGCGCCAATGAGGAGACTGATCATTTTCTTCATAGTTTTCCGCTAGTTATGGCTCTGGTTTTTGTTTAGTTTAATTCAAAGAGCCATTTGCCGTGAACCCTATCACACTACACATATTTTGTCAATATGTAGATAAGCCCCATATGTAAGCCTATATTAATGATGTATAATTTACCCGTGAACACTACAAATATTATTTATGCTCTTCTTGCTGGTGTACTCCCTGCCCTTCTTTGGCTTTGGTTTTGGCTTAAAGAAGATAATCTTCATCCCGAACCACGTTACCTTATAACTTTATCATTCATAGGTGGTATGGTTGCGGTAGTATTAGCAATATTTCTAGAAAAATATGCTGCAGATATATCATCTGATACAACTACTCGCTATATAACATGGGCCGCTATAGAAGAAATAACGAAATTCCTTGCAGTGGCATTTATAGCACTTCGATCTCGATATATGGATGAGCCTATCGATGCAATGATATATTGCATCACGGTAGCACTCGGCTTCGCTGCATTGGAAAATGCCATTTTCATACTTTCTCCTATAAATACAGGTGATATTACGAAGAGTATAGTCATGGGCAATATGCGCTTTATCGGTGCAACACTTGTCCATCTAGTATCATCAGCTTCTATCGGCTTTATGATCGGTTTAGCTTTCTATAAAAATATATTTATAAAGACCATTGCTATGATCGCAGGAGTTATCCTCGCCGTGGCATTGCATGCTTCATTTAATTTGTCTATAATTAACACAACGGCAATAGATACACTCAAGGTTTTCGTTTGGGTGTGGATAGCAATCATTATACTCATCATCCTTTTTGAAGAAATAAAAGTCATTAAACCGAAAACAACATAATTTATTAATAAAAAGTAATAGCATCTTTTAAAAATATGGCAAAAGAAAAGAAATCTTTTTTTGAACGTCTTACAGGCAGTATGCGTATAGATGAGCCTAAAGAAAGTAAGGAAAAAGAATCAAAAGAAGAGAGAGAATTAGCAAAGAATTCTACAGCTTGGATAGAAGAGGAAGAGAAAGACGGTGAGCTCACTGTAGATGTCTATCAAACGAATGACATGATAATTATAAAGACCATGATAGCAGGCGTCAGACCTGAAGATCTTGATATTTCTATTACACGCGATATGGTGACGATAAAAGGCAAAAGAGAAGAAGAGAGAGTCGCGCGTGATGATGATTATTTTATGAGAGAATTATACTGGGGTACATTTTCACGTACAGTTTCTCTGCCAGAAGAAATAGATGTGGATGAATCAGAGGCCATAGAGAAGCATGGTCTACTTATTTTAAAACTTCCTAAACTAGATAAGAAGAGATTATCAAAATTAAAAGTCAAGACTTTATAAAAATAATTAGATATAGAAATGTGGATAACCACCCCTTGACTTTTCACACATTTTCGTGTTACGTTGCGTTTAGCTTGGTTCTTTGAAAGAACCTGCTAGTAAATCTCAAAAGAAAGGGAAAACGATGAAAAATCGTTTTTGGGTGATCATCATGATCATCCTTCTCTTCGCCCTTTCTAAGGGGGTGTTGGGGGGGGAAGATTTCAGGTTTTTTTTGGGGAGGGAAGCTCTCAAGGAATACCACTCTACCAATGGCACCAAGTTTGTTTATATGCGCTTGGTACAAGACAATGAGTTTAAGGGAAGTAAGCTTTCCTTGAATTTCTCAGTCTCTAGCTATAACGAGCTTCAAAATAATTTGAGGCTTCTGGCCGCAGGGATAGCTTGTTATGGAGCGGAGGTGGTTCCTCCAATCTTGAATCGAGATACTCCTTTCCAGATATGGACAGGTGTGTCGTCGTGGCAGAATGGGGTAATGCATGATTTCGAATATTTGAATCAGAAGTTCATTCTATTCAAGAACGGAACGAACTACGTCGTTCCAGCTTCTGTGACAAACTCATACGTCCTTGACTGGAACATAGCCGATCCAGTGGTCGGATACTTCCCATCAGGGATATTGTGGGCTCGTGCAGAGGTCTACTCTGCCGACTCAGGAGATTTGGTGGATATCTCCGACACCTTTTTGGATCCCTCTAATAGGGGATTCATCACGGTTGACTGGGATATTTATCTGAACATGCGTAGAGATTATGCTATTTCAGGGAAATTGGGACCATACAGGGTCAAAACCTTTGTCCAAAGTGCTGGTGGTTACCATACCTTCGATGAAGGGGGTATGGAAATCGTTGGGAATCCCTTGAAAATGACTATGGTCAAGGTTTCAGATGGAGCCATGATCACGGTCTCTGGAGACCCTAATCGTACTTTTAATCTTGAGGCCAGCAGTGACCTCAAGAATTGGGAGACTATCGCCACTGCCTTTGTTCCAGCATACAGTGGCTGGCACTGGCCTGTGGCAACAGTTGCCCCCAGCAGGTTTTTTAGGATTATCCCTATCAAACTCTCTCTAGCAAACCTAGAGGTAGTGAGAAAAGGATATACGACCCAATCCGTGCAACATTAATACACGGAATCACAGGGCTCTCTTCGGGGAGTCCTTTATTTTTCCTTAAGAGTTGTTGGGGTTATTGTGAGGGTGACTTCAGGGCTATCCATAACTATATTTGGAGGTTTTCGACAAGTAATTTTCAATTTATACTCTCCAACTCTCGAAGTATTTTCTATTTGTATAAATGAATTACTTGACATACCTTTTTCAGCTAAAAATAATTTATAAACAACTTGCCATATATCACTTGTTTGAGTTGGAAACAAGACTTTCCAATTACCTTCATCAACAACATCACAATCATCTCGAGTAAAACCAGTTGATTCTATCCCAATAAAAGCATTCCCAAATCTTCTTACTTCCAAAGAAGTTTTCTTTTCAGGATCTTTAGCATAACCTTTAAGATAAAGATTCAGAGTCTGTGATACTTCCGGCTGTGTGGTAATGACACTAGCACTACATATGGCTGGTGGCGCTGTATTTCCAGTACAAGATAATCCAAAAGTTGTGGCATTACTAATATTTACAGTATTTGAACCTGCCGTTTGGTTATTTGTTGAAAATCCTCCTGATGTTGCACTGCAAGTATTAGCATTTGAAGAATTCCATGTGACTGTAACTGGAGTTGGAACACCCTGGACAATAGATGATGGACTTGCCCCTATATTGCATGAAGGTGCTGGCGCTGGACAGTTTGTTATTGTAAAACTATTTGTACCGACTATAGATACTGCACCTTGATTGTCTGTGGCTGTGGCAGTGATAGTATGAGAACCTATTGAAATATAATTTCTAGGCACTACAAGAGGGCTTAAACCTGTTCCTATAATAGCATCATTATCTTTAATAGTTATAGTAACTGCTTTATCTTCCGGATCTGAAGAAGTCACAGTGAAAGACATTGGTACAGTACCTCCTGAAACAAGGAGACATGTGGGACTTGAAAGTGTAAATGTGATAACTGGAGTAGTTGGTTTTTGATTACTAGGATCTGGCTCTACTGCATTAAAATTAATTGGTATTTCAACCCCTTTTATATCATCAGCCCTTATGCTTTTATCGCTTGAAGATTGACTATATTTAACGCAGGTATAAAAATTTTTACCTATAAAAAATAGTATATTGGAAGGAATAGCTCTGTATTGGAGAAAAGCTTCAGCTTTCGTCTTTTCAAATTTAGCTTCAAGAGAAACTGCTCCAGTTTTTGTTACTCTCCATTCATTCAATACACCTGTTGGTTCAAGATTTTTAGTTTTGGAATCAACGCTAAAAGATGGTAAACGAAACATTACCGGTAGATAGTAATAATATGTATATGCCTTCCATGTAGTAGCAGATGGTCGATATATGGTATTTGTTCCGACGCTATCACTTTCGGAACAACTTGCTGTAGGATCTCCTTCACCCCAATATCCATATGGTGTATCAATAGTATTTCCAGTGATATACCATGAAGATGAGGTGTTGGAATTCGGAACTTGCGAAACCTTTATTATATCACCGACTTTTACATTTCCATCTTTTTGAGATATTCCATTCACATAAACATTTATACCATACGCCCTCTGTAATCCAAGGCTAGAAATATCGAAATATCCTTCGGCGTCTTTTTCACATGTAAGAGTATTGTCTGCATTATTTTTACAATTATTTATATTTATCGCTTCTGAATCTATATCTTTACTCATAAATTTTCTACCATTGACAGAAGTCGATTTTATATCTGTAAATTCTCCAGAGATTGTCGGTGTAATTATTGTAGTAGCATTAGGATCTATTCCAATAGCTAAAACCTTTGATGAATTTATAATGTCATACCACATTCCCGCAGAAATTATAAAGACGAATGCAAGCCCGAAAAGAACATGCTTATCATGATCAGAGATTGAACTACGCACTAAAAGAATAATTATAATTATAACAATCAAGGTTACGAAAAGTAATATATAGAATGAAAAATTCTTAGCATTAGTATTGGACGAACTTTCAGACGAAGAAAGAATGGGACAAAAGATCGGATCGAGTTTTTCACAAGAATAGACGATACCAGAAGAATCGACAAGAATATCATTCCAATATAAATTCGCCACTAAAGTCGCCTTTAGGATCTTTTTATCTGGTGGAATAGAATTCTTAAGAGAAGTGGCGAAACCCATCATACTTCCTGTAATAGGTCCAATATAAGAAGCTGAAGCTAGTATTTTCACCTCAGAATCAACATTATTATCAGAAAGCCTATCACCATCAAAAAGATAGAGTTCCAATCGTCCATCTTCTATCTTATTTGCAAGTCCAGAATTATGCATACAAGCGAAGATATTCCCATCGCTTGTTATAGGATAATTCGTGATCGAAGGAAAATTGAGTCTGGGCCTTTCCACACCTTCACGAACAAAACGAATATCAAGTATTGATTTTACATCATTATATTTTGCTTCAATTACAAGAAAATAAACTGGAAACCTAGAATCAGAAATTTCAGATGAAAGAGTAGCAGTCTTACCAGCACCGATTATTACATCCTCACTTTCTGTAGAAATGAGATTATTCTCATTCATAGCATCCCAAGAATAAAGCTTATATGTTACAGGCACAGAAATACTTTTATTTGTTGTATTTATAAGAATTGATTCTACGGTCACTAAATCATTAGTTTTTACCTTAGGTGCGAAAGCTGCGAAATAATATGTCTTATTATTTATTGTAACCCTGTTTTTATCAAAATATACATTACCTTTTTCTGTATTAGTAATCTTAAAATCTCTTGTATTCCCTGTTATATCATCTGTAAATGTAAGACCTAAAAGATTGAATTTACCTGAAGAAACGAAGTATGAAGCGATCATATAATCACCCGCCCTAGCATATGCCGGAGATTGCCAATTGAAAAAAAATGGGATAGAAGAAGAAGCAGAAAGAGTAATATTATCAAGAGCAATGAATTGGTCTATGAGATCATGGCCATTGGATTTTATATCATTCTTTATATCTTGTTTTCTAAAAATCTTTACATATACTGTTCCATTGACTATTGGATATGGATTATCATTTCTAATAGACCCCTTAAATGTCATTTGCACTCCGGCTGGTACAGAATCCAATGTAGGATAAATATCGACATTTACACTACCAAATTTATAATAATCGAAGCAATTGATAGGTTCTAGAGGAATATTTGATATCTCTGCATGGGTAATAGTCGGGATCGAAATAAATAAAAGAAGAATCGGGAGAAAGGATATAAATAGATACTTTGTTTTCATGATTTTTTAAATGGATGAATATTAATATAACTGTGATTATTATATCATATTGAAATAAAAACTTATTAACATTCTTCTAGAGGGTGCCAAGACCCAGGATCGAACTGGGGACCCTTCCCTCTTCAGGGGAATGCTCTACCGACTGAGCTATCTTGGCATATTTTAAATTCGAGAAACTATTTCAATAAATCCGTAATTTGACTGGTAACATTTTTCACACTATCTACATTTCCAGAAACATTATTATACAGACCTGTCATAGTCTCTAAATATGGCTGAATGAAATAATAAGCACCAAATGAAAGTCCTAGAATTACTATCCAATAAAAAATTCTCATCGCTGTGCCGATTCTGGTATTGCGACGAATAGACTTGAGAATTTCATTATTCTCCTCTGTCATCTTATATGTTCTCTCAAGAAGCGATTTCTCTTCTGAACTCATAGAAATGAGTATAGCAGAATATTTCAAAAAAGAAAAATCGCCTTTCAAATAGACGACTTTTCTTAAAAACTAAGATTACATCTGTGGAGATGAAGGGGATGATTCTACACAGCAATTCTTGCATGTCTTCTTATGTGTAACGATAAGATAAACAGCTGAAAGGCCTACAAGAATATAAACAATTGTCGAAAGAGTATTACCAAGATACTCTATGACATTGCCCGCACCAAGACCTATAAGAAACCAATTAAGGCCTCCGATAACCAACAAAACAAAACTAATACCATGTAATGCTTTCATTTTATTTATAAAAATAAATTGATAATGACCTTTTAATATGCTTAATTATAGCATACTTTCTAGATGTCAATATGAAAATGCACTGGCCTAGTATATAGTTGACAGTAGATTGATACTTGAAAATGATAAA
>ERZ1292623.4815-Hain-H51-01um-R1-4815-length-10967-cov-6_pt1 | contig 10967 bp, 9 predicted proteins | sample MGYA00564398_ERZ1292623 | MGnify/ENA primary metagenome ERZ1292623 (study PRJEB36523, sample SAMEA6512633) | groundwater metagenome | collected 2019-01-07 | study: AquaDiva: Metagenomics assemblies of 32 groundwater samples
TGAACTTCCATCAATGGCACATGTTTGTATGCCGCGGCATGAAAAATAATTTCTGGGTTATGCAACTCGAGTACAGAACGCATCTTTTGCTCGTCGCGAATATCGGCAACGATAGCATGGCGTTCAATCTGTGGGAAACGCTCTTGCAGTTCACGGGATATCCAAAACATTCCTGTTTCATCTTGGTCAAGAAGTATTAAAGAAGAGGGGGAGAAACGCGCTATTTGGCGTGAAAGCTCGGCACCGATAGAACCTGCGGCTCCCGTTACTAAAATTCTTTTTCCCGCGATAAACTGCTTAATGACATGTTGGTCCAAGGCAACCTGCGCTCTTCCCAAAAGATCTTCCACTTGTACTTCTCGAAGGCTGCGAATCGAAATTTGCCCTCCGATCAACTCCGAAAGCGGCGGCACAATCTGAATTTTTTGTAAGCCCGCTTTCCTTCCCAGTTCGACCGCCATCCTGATTTCTGAAGAATTGTTTGGAGAAAGAGCAACAATGAGTGTTTCCACTTCGTATTCTGGCACAATCTCCACCATATCTTCTATTTTTCCGAGCACCCGCACTCCGTGGATGGTAGCGCCAACTCTGGAAGAATGAGTATCGAGGAATCCCACCGGAAAATAATTGCTCTTTTGCGACTGCAGAATACTCCGAAGAATCTCTTCTCCTTCGTCCCCAGCTCCAACGATAAGCGTGCGTTCTTTTTCTTTGCGATTTTTACGACCTAAAATCCACTGCAAATACACGCGTTTTGAAAAACGCAACCCGCCCATAAACAAAAACAGCGAAAGATACGTTATTAAAAATACGGATCTAGGAAAACCTGAAAAAAACTCCTCTCCCCGCAGCAAAAGGAATGCCATCCCTGCCAAAAATGCGCTCGTGAACAAAGCCCTGGCCAAAAGCAAAAGATCGCCAATACTCACATAAGACCATGTAAAAGAGTAAAGTCGGAAAAACACAAATGCAGGGATGGTGGAAAGAAGCACAAGCGCCAGTGCCGCAGGAAATCCTCCCTTGAGATATTGTACAGGAATGGTTCCCTCAAAGCGTAAAAGAAACGCCAGCGACACGGCCGCCACCACCGACAAAATATCTGCAACAAGAAAAAACGCAAAACGCTTCTTTTGCGTTCGCTGCCACAATTTCCTTTGCAGTCCCTCAATATTCATATACCTCCTACAATAGCACCTCTCGCTAAATTTTCAATTCCTGCTATATTTTAATTTTTGCCATGAGCACTCCGAGTAGATTCTTTACTTCCTTCTGTGCTTCTTGCTCGTTTTTGCTTTCGGTGAACTTCTGCCATTGAGTGAGGATTTCTTGATCTCCCATGCCTCGCACATTGTTTTCGAGCTGGAGTCTGGTTTCAAAATCAACTTCGGTTTCTGACTTGAGCACTTTCTCAATAAACAGTTGGGTAAACGCCAGAGTTTTTTCGTTGATATTCTGGGTTTCGAGGGCTGCTTGAACTTCTTGGAGTTCATGTTGCGTGGCAATATATTGCATGGCAAAGAATACGTTGCTGGCGAGCAGCAAAACGAGGATAACGAGTAAAACCTTGAATTTTACATTGTCATTTTGCATTTTGATTTTTGACTTTTGATCTCATTTTATCACGCCAGAAGTTCAGCAACAACAGCAAGACCACCAGAGCTAAAACGATTCTTTCCCAGCCCATACCTCCAAGCCACGAGTATTGAGTCTTGAGTTCGATATTCATATGCACCCCGAAACCCTCCCTTACTTGGAATACTTTGCCTTGATACGGCAAGTAACCCGGTGCTTCCACGAATAGATAATAAGAACCTTCGGGCACAAGAAATGAGTATCTACCGGTAACATCGGTAATCTGCGGATTCTCTTGCTGGTAATTCTTGGCTGGCCAAATTGCGTATTGCTTGGTTTCGGGATTGAGCCAATAGAGAGAAACAATGGCTCCCGGAATACGAGTTTCTCTGTCTTCTTGTTTTTCGTATACATATCCTTCCGGGTCCACTACGGTGATCAAGCGGATCTCTTCGGAGCCAAGGCTGGGATCTTCAAAGCTCATAACCGTGATGACTTCGTATTCGCCTTCAACCAGAGGAGCTTTAATTTCTGCGGTATAGATGCCGTTTTGGTCGGGATCTGTATAGTCAAATTCCAATAAGACCAAGGCTTCCTCAATTCTGACAGGCTGCTCTTGAACTTGAGCAAACACTGGATACCCGAATAGAACAGAAGCTGCAAGAGAGTTCGCCGGAAGCTGTAAAGAACTTTTGGGAACGCTTCTCGACTTAAACACGATGTACCCTTTTACTCCTTCTCCCGGCTGACAAGGCTTTACCGCGAGCTCTAAAGGCTTTCCAGCGATGGTGTGGATTTTCTGTTTCACTTGGCCTTGTTCTCCAACCGACAGAACCGTGGGAAAGTCAATCAATCGGCCTGCGGTCTTGGCAAACACAACCTCGCAGGGGATATCTTCTCCCTGGGCCAATCCAGGAAGAGTAAGGGGTATTCCTTGAAGTTTTTGTAAGTCGGTAATCTTGCTGATACCTACTCTTGCAAACGTTTCTCCCAGCTCCGGAAACTTCTCAACCAACGAGCCAACTTCTCTGGGCAAGGGCGCCAACACAAATTGTCGAATCTGTTCTGCCGCCAATAAGTTCCACTGTCCTTGAAAAACGAGAGGTACTTCCTGCGTCACGAGTTCTTGTGGCGGAATTGGCTCTGGTTCTTGGACAGGAGCTGGAGGACGGAAGAAAGGAGGAATGAGAGGTTGCAGAATCTCTGGGATTCGTTCTGCAATTGGTGGCGGAGGAGGTTCTGGAGGAGGCGGTGGAAGCGGCTGGGGGGGAACAGCAAGAAAACCCTGTTCCTGAAGCCAGCGTGTCCCTGCTTCAGCAGAGCCGCTTGTCCCGCCTCCCCCGCTTGACGAGGGCGAAGTGGTGTCTATGGCAATGGAGCCGTTGGAAGAGAAAGTTGATTCATTGTCCACGGCGTCTTTTGCTTTGACTCTGAAATACCAGGTGCCATCTGCCAAAGCTGTGGTATGCGTGAAAGAAGCGGTCGTTGCAGTAGAGCTGCTCACGCCAGATGCAAATGAGGAATTAGTGGACCATTCAAATATATATGGCTCTGTGCTGTGCAAACCTGCACCAGAGTCTGTCGAGGCAGTCCACGTCCATGTCGGCGTGGTGTCGGTGGATCCAGAGCTGGTGGATGGAGTTCCTGGAGTAGAAGGTGCGGTGGTGTCAACTACCACAGTACCTGAGGCAGAGTAAGAAGAGGACTCGTTACTCACTGCATCTAAGGCCCTGATTCTGGAATAGTAGGTGTTGTCAGACAGAGCAGAACTGTGGGTAAACGAGGCAGTTGAAGCAGTGGAACTGCTCACGCTCGAGCTGAAGTTGGCATCAGTGGACCATTCTACCCAGTAAGGAGTGGTAGCATGGAGGCCTGATCCTCCATCAGTGGATGCTGTCCAGGTCCAGGCAGGAGTGGTGTCTGTGGTAGGAGTGGTGGCAGAGGGAGTTCCTGGAGTAGAAGGTGCGGTGGTGTCAACAGTAAAGTTTGGAGTGGTTGCGTTAAAAGCTACCCAAGCAGAGCAAGCAGGTGTAGCGTTGTCGTCGCACGCCTTTACCTGCCACTTGTATCCGGTTGCATTAGAAAGAGTGGCAACAGTGCTGGTTGCGGTAAATGCGGTTGAGGAATAATTTCCTGAAGCGGAGGTAATGTACCAAACCTTACTGTTACACGAACCGTACGCAGTTCCAGAAGTACACGACTCGCCTGTCACCGGTGTGCTCGTGGAGGTGAAAGAATCGCTATTTGCGACGAGCTCGAAGAAGAGATTAAGAGTTTCTGTGGTATCTGCATCGGTCACGGAAGCCTTGAGAGTCACAGATGTTTCTCCTGTATATCCTGCATTGCTGATGGTAGTAGAATCATCAGTCTTTAACTGGGTGGGAGAAGTGGGACTTGCAGGCGTAGAGTTTCCCGTAATCGTAACAGCATTCGTTGCATTGGAAAGAATATCGTTGGCGGCATCAGAAAGCCATACAATCATAAACTTTCCTCCGCCGCTATCGACTCCTTCTCCAGTCCACACGGCACGGAAATTTGCAGCAGCTCCTTCATTGAATGTTGTTTCTGATCCCCAAGTTGTCCCTCCATCTGTGGATTTTTTATAGTACACCGTGGTAGTGGTGCCCATAGTTCCTCCTCGAATATACGAAACATAGATAGCGTCATTATTCTGATCAATAAACACTGCTGCGTATCCATTTTCAGCAACATCAGAGATCACGTCGGTTTTCGCGGTAATGGAACTTGCACCCCCAACATCCCATACCTTCAAATCGGCAGTAGCACCCACTGCATCGAGCTCATTCCAGGCGGCAACAATCGAGCGATTGTCAGAATGTCTCGTTGCAGCAGAAAATCCAGTGATACTGTCGTCATCAATATTTAGCCCTGTTGATATAGAGGTTTCAGCCCAACTGTTTGCAGAATCGTCATAAACTTTTAAGCTCAACTCATCAGCGCTCCAGTCAAAGTAAATGGCCCAGATATCCTGATTGTCAGTTTCGTTTCCGGGCTGCAGAATAATCTGATCTTGGTTTCCATCATACACCACACTTCTTGAAGTGAATGACACCCCTCCATCGGTGCTCCTATGAAAATTGTTATTCCCTGAATTATCCAAACGCGCTCCGATATAAATGTTTCCTCCTCGTGATTTGGTAATGGAAACATTATTTCTCTGGAAATCGGTTGCACCTATGGAAGTTCCATTAACTACCTGAACCTCGGTGCCCAAAGTATCGTTACTTGTGTTTAAGGTATTGTATACAATGTCGGCCGTCGTGCTCGCTGCCCAGGCTATATGAATCTTGGTTCCTGTATCTCCCGGAGTCCATTGATCAAACCATACGGAGACTTTTCGTACTTCATCTGTTGATACGGTTACTGCGTTAGCTGTCCAGCTCGTTCCACCGTTTGTGGTCTTGGCAAAGTATAAACTCTCATCTGAATCGACATACGCAATATACGCAGTATTTGTGTCAATCCAGACAGGCCCTGGATGAATAGTCTTTGAAGCAGGGGTGGTTACCGTATCGTCAATGGCGACATCTGCCGCAAAAACTCCTTCGGGAAATGCCAAGAAAAACAAAACAAAAAGTATCACCCATACTTTTGCAAAGAAGGAGATTTGCTGTTTACTTTTTCTTGGCAATTTCATAAATACCTATACTCGAAGGATTCCTTTATTTTAAACAATGGTGCAAAAATTACAACTATTTTATTCACGCCTGATAAAAATTCCGTACTTGCTCAATCACGTATTGCACCTGCTCATTCTGAAGTTCAGGATACATTGGCAGAGAAACAACTTCGTTGGCAAGCTGTTCTGTATAGGGAAGAGAGTGATGCGCTAGTCCTAGTTTGGGATGCTTATGGGTTGCTATGGGGTCTTTCACCAAGGTTTCCACTCCTTTCTCTTTGAGATACTCCACGAGGGCATCCCGTTGCGCAGCCCGCAGAACATAGTTTTGATAAGTATCGAAGTGATCTCCATTAAGTTGGGGCGGCAAGGTAATCCCAGAAACATCCAAGAGACCCTTGTCATACATCGCCGCAATCGTCCGCCTTCTATCAATCCATCCTTGCAAGTATTTCAGCTTTACATTTAATACTGCCGCCTGAAGATTGTCGAGACGAGAATTCCAGCCGTATAAAACAAGTTCTGTTTTTGTCTTTTGGCCATGATCGCGCATAAGCCGCACTTTTTCTGCCAAACCTTCGTCATCTGTAACTACAATTCCTCCGTCTCCGAAACACCCGAGTACTTTAAAGGGGTATAAACTGAAAGATCCCGCAATCCCGAAAGAGCCTGCCATTTTGCCGCGAAACTTTGCTCCCAATGCCTGGGCCGCGTCTTCGATCACCGAAAGGTTATGCTTTTCCGCTATTCTCATAATTTTATCCATATTACAGACTCTTCCATTCAAGTGAACAGGAATGATTGCTTTTGTCTTTTCTCCAATCGCTTTTTCAAGAGCATCTGGATCCATCAAAAAATCCTCCCCCACCTCCACCAATACCGGAGTTGCGCCGCAGTGCACGATCACCGAAATCGGGGAGACGAAAGTGTGAGAAACGGTAATTACTTCGTCGCCACTTCCAATCCCCAACCCCTTTAATGCAAAGAACAGGGTGTCTGTTCCGCTATTGAGCCCAATCGCATAACGAGTACCCACCATGGAAGCGATGGCTTTCTCAAATTCCTCAACGTCTCTGCGTATAATCAAATCACCGCGAGACAACACATCATCAATTACCCCGAGATACTCGTCTTTATGGGCAAGGTAATGACGAGCAGCATTTACGAATCTGACTTTGTAATCCATTCGTTTATATTACATAAAAACTCTTCGCCCCGCAAGTTTGACCAATTCGCTAAAGTTTCTGACAGAATACCCACGATCGTGAAATTTATGTCAGTTTTTACTTACCCAATCATTAAGCCGACGGAAGCCCTCGACGATCTCCTCGGGGCTACAAGCAAACGAAAAGCGGAGGTGACCTTCGCCGTAGGGTCCAAAAGCGATACCTGGAATCACGACGACGCGCGCCTCATTAAGAATTTTCACAGCGAGCACCGCAGAAGGCATTTGCGGCTTCTGGTATTTTGCAAGAATATAATAAGCACCTTCTGGTTTTTGATACTCCAAAAAATCAGAAAGCTCGTCGAGTTTTTCGCACATTAACTGGCGATTTTCTCCCAGCTTCTTTGCAAACTCCTCAACGCTTTCCTGCCCTCCACGAAGAGCCGTGATAGCTGCTTTCTGGGAAATGGTGGGCGCGCAAATGGCTAAAGCATCGTGCACTTTGAGCATGTGATTCATAATCCCCTGCTCTGCAAACACATATCCCACGCGATACCCCGTGAGCGCGTATTTTTTTGAAAAGCTTCCGCATAAAATCACGCGATCTCGAATGTCAGAAAAAGAAGTCGGGGAAACGTGTGTCTTACCTTCATATACAAGAAAGTCATAGGTTTCATCTGTAATTAAAATGAGATCTCGCTCTTTGACAATTTCGGCTAACTGGCGCAGCTCCTCTCTGGAAAATACAGTGCCAGTTGGATTGGATGGATGCGAAAATAAAATGGCTTTTGTCCGCGTGCTCAATTTTTCGCGCAAAGCCTCGACATTCAAACGCCATCCTCTTTCTTCGTCGAGCGGAACAAATACCGGCACGCCTCCAAGTTGAAGAATTTGCTCTGAATACGAAGCAAACGAAGGAGAGAGCAAAAGCACTTCGTCGCCTTCATCAACAACCGTAACTAAAGCGCACATCACGGCTTCCTGGCAACCCATGCTCACCATAATCTCGCGCCTAAAATCAATATTAGCAATCCCCTTTCGCGACATCAAATCTTTTGCGATAAGCTCTCGCAACTCTGTAATGCCAGGTTCAAGCGTGTAACGAGACGTATCTCTTTCTTGGAGCGCCGCTCGTATGCCATCTTTAATATATTCTGGCGTATCAAAATACGGAATGCCCTGGCCAAAAGAAACAATATCCGCTCCGATTTCTTCATGAAACTCATCAGCCAAAATCGACATCTCCTTAATGGGAGACATCACAATCTTCTGCACGCGGCGAGAGATATTTTTTGTCCGAAACTTGCGCCCCGAAACCTCAAATACAGATCGTAACATATGAAGGCATTATACTCTCAAAGCCCCAACCTCGCAACCTTGACATTGCTTACAACTTATAGTATATTCTTCCTATCGGCAAAGCCGCACATTTTATAATAGGGGAAGGAGGCCAGAAATGCCGCTACCCGAGAGAGTTCAAGAACGTATCGACGCCCACGCCTGGCCAAAGCAGGTTGGCGAAACCAAGGTGGTTTTCCCTCACAACAGGTTTGGACGGGGGGTCATTGCGCGCGACTTTCAATACCCAGATGGCAAAATAATCATGGACTTTCAATCATGGGACGCCACCGCCCCCAAGATGGGGGGATTTTATTTTCTCACAACCTTATATAACAAGGATTTTGCAACCGGTACGATTCCCTTATTGTTTCTTTTACGTTCGCAACTTCTGGAGTATAGATTTTCAAATTGGGGAGATTTTTGAGGGCGTCGATTTCCTCGTTTTCCGTGAGAAGATTATGACTAAATCCGAGGAATTTGTATTTCTCACTTCCTTTTACGCCAATAATTTTTACATTGGCATTATGCATGCACACTGCATTCCGAACCATTTCATAGGGCCTGAATGTAACAAAGTTTATCATGCTGTACACATAGGGCTTAAAGCCAGAAAGCGCTAGCCCTGCTGCAATAATCATGGTGCTTTGCTCGGTAACTCCGAGGTTAAAGTATCTTTCAGGGAAACGGCGTTGGAATTCGTCGATATAATTAAAGCCTACATCAGGCACAATTAAAACAATCTTTTCGTCTTTTTGGGCTAACTCAATGAGGGCATCAATAAATTCTCTTCTGGAATCCTTTTGTTGGATAATTTCAGCCATTAGATAGTTCGTGTAATGCTTCTTCGTATTCTTCTTTCGACAACTCCTTGTAGTGGTACAAATTGTTGTCTTCGAATCGCTTCACACCTTTGCCTTTTATGGTGTCACACACAATCATGGTAGGCAAGCTTACAGACGTATGTTGCAAAGCATGTTCGATTTGCTCATAGTTGTGGCCGTCTATTCGCCGCACATCCCAACCAAACGGCCGAACGCGCTCTTCAATGGGCTCCACGTTAAGAATATCTTTTGTCCTGCCCATTGCCTGCCATTTATTGTTATCAACCAAAACCACCAGTTGGGAAAGACCGTACTGTTTTGCAATCAACACAGACTCCCATGTTGTTCCTATTTGCAGTTCTCCATCTGAAAGCAGTACGAACACCTTGCCCTTTTCTTTTTTGAGTTTTTTTGCGAGCGCAAACCCAACCCCAAAAGGCAGACCATATCCCATAGAACCTCCCGCAGCCTCAATCCCCCGCACCGAAGGCTCTGCAAGCCCAATATACTTTGAACCTGGTCGACAATAGGTTTCTAAATCTTCTTTTGGGATAATGCCTTTTTCAGCAAGCAGCACATATGTGGTTGCCGCAACCCAACCTTTTGAAATAACAATTCGGTCTCTGTCTTCTTTAAGATCTTTGTCGACATTTGCTATATTGTAGAGTACGACTAACAGATCTGCACATGAAAAGTTTGACCCTATGTGAGAAGTTTGCGCCTCATAGATCATGCGGAGAACAGTCTTGCGGGCATCGGTTGCTATTTTCTTGTACTCACGGGTTGTCATTTTTCTGCGGTGCCAAGCTTATCTTGGAAATACTTAATCCAGCGTTCTCTATTTTTGTTTGTTGTAACATGACAAACATGGCAAAGAGTGATTAAGTTTACTGGATTACAGTTTTGCTTATCATAATCAATATGGTGAACATCCTGTGCGATATTTTCTTGAGTTTTTCCACATATACGACAAGTGTAATTATCCCTTTCCCTAATCGAATGTTTTAATGTTTCTGTCCAATTAACGCCGTATAATTCAAAAGATTTTCCTCCTTGCCAGTTAGAATTATTTTCCCCCTTATTATCTGGATGAATAACCCAAGGTTTTTCCATTCCTCGATGAGCTTTGCTAATTTTCTTTTTGGTTTCTTCCGTATGATATTTCCCCGCCCAACTTCTATTATATCGGAGCCTTAATTCACTAATCTTTCTTTTGTGTTCTTCTGAAAATAACCTTTTCTTTCCTCTCCAAAAATCGCCTATTTTCTTTTTTGTTTCTTCGGAGAGTCTCTTTCCTTTCTGGGCCTCGCTGTTTATTCTCCTATGTTCTTCGGTGTGTTGTTTACCCTTAAGAGAATTGCTTATGTTTCTCTTATGCTCTTCTGCAAGTTTTTTACCGAGAAGAGCCTTGCCTATTTTCTCTCTATGCTCCTTTGAGAGGCTCTTCCCCTGCCAATACCCTATTTTTTCTCTTTTTGGATCTTCTTGCATCATACTCATTTAAAAACCGCGGCGAAGAAAGTTTCTATTACGATTTTTATATCTAGCCAGAAAGATTTTCTTCTTACATATTCTAAGTTTAGTCTAATTTTTTCTGGTTTGATTTTTTCACTATAAGTTTTATGAGGATCTTTGCTTCCCTTCAGAATTTCTCCTTCGTGAGGATTTGCAAGGGTAGCAAGGCTTGTTATACCCGGTTTAACACTCAAAATGATCTCCCTTGTTTCCAAATCAAGAGATTCAATTTCTGAAGGAACATCGGGCCGCGGCCCCGCAATACTCATTTCCCCCTTGAACACATTCAAAAGCTGCGGCAGCTCATCTAACTGGAATTTTTTCATAAACTTGCCCACGCGCGTGAGGCGGGGGTCATCTCCTGCCGTGGAAGGCCCGCCTATTTTGTCTGCGTTTTGCACCATGCTGCGGAATTTGTGCATGTGAAATTGCTTGCCGTCTTTTCCTACCCTTACCCCACTGTACAGCACCGGTCCTGGCGACGTAAGCTTTATGGCAAGCGCCATCGCAAGCAAAATAGGCGATGCAAGAATAAGCCCAAAAAACGATGCCACAATGTCGAGAAGCCGTTTTGCCATAAACGTACCCACAACTTAACTTTTTCTGTAATATACCACATTGGAACTCAAAAAAACAGCCCCCTGAATCCTTTCAGGGGGCTCTGTCGAAACAAAGGCCCTGGTTAGAGAACCTCACGCTCACGCAAGTACCTCCTATTCGAATTCGATTGCAGTCAGGTTAGATGCAGAAATATATTACACTAAAGTAAAAGGCTTGTCAAACTGCTTTGGGGTTTTGGCACACAAATACTACTTTAAACGCGTATTTCTGGAGAAATAAAATCTTTAACAATGTCCTGATTCTAATACTCCGAACGATATTGCTTTTTGTAATAAATCTGGAAATCTTTTTT
>ERZ1292623.4816-Hain-H51-01um-R1-4816-length-10967-cov-5_pt1 | contig 10967 bp, 11 predicted proteins | sample MGYA00564398_ERZ1292623 | MGnify/ENA primary metagenome ERZ1292623 (study PRJEB36523, sample SAMEA6512633) | groundwater metagenome | collected 2019-01-07 | study: AquaDiva: Metagenomics assemblies of 32 groundwater samples
ATGAAGGCGAAACAGCTTGTGCAGCAAGTTGCGGGCAACGAAGGCGTTTCTGGCCAGATCCAACGACAAAAAGATAAGCAGTCAGGCGACCAGGGGGAAATGAAATCGCCCCACCTCTTTAGCATAAAAGACAAACAACTCTAAGATAGAACATGACGCGTACATTCGATAATGCTCGAAAAATTAAACCGTTTGGCATTATAGATGTCGATGCATCATTTCATTCTTGGTTTAACGACAAACTAAATCTTCAAGTTAAGGCGCCCAACGACGTTGTCAAAAAGGTGCCTGTTATTTTCGTAGCGCCAGAGCGATGGCATTCTGCGCGTGAAGAACCAATACGTGAAGCAGAAGGCTCTCTTGTGTTGCCGATTATAACTTTGTCGCGCACCAACATCTCTACCGGAAATGAGGCGGGCTACGAACGAATATTTGCAGACATTAAGCAAGACCATGTTTATTATAAACAAATAGACAGCAAGTCTTCTTTAATGAAAGAGATGGAGATTAGAGCATATCAATCAGGAAGTGATTTTGACCCAAGTGTCCCAGTATATGAAATGTACACGCACCGAGCCCCAGATCACTATACCTTTGATTATGAAGTGATGATTTGGTCTTCCAACATTGAAGAAATGAACGAAATCTTACAGAAAATTTCGCAAGAATACGACTTTCTTTCTGTTAAGTCTTTTAATTTCAAAATGCCTACTGGATTTTACCATGTCGCCTTTCAGCAAGATAGTATAGATGATGATAGTAATTTAAGCGACTACACTGGAAAAGAGCGTATTATCAAAAAAACTCTTACATACCGAGTTCCGGTCAATCTTATTCCAGAGAGCAATCAAAGACGAGATCAACTAAGACGATACTGGAGTCAGTCAAAACTTGTTATGAAGCAACACGTTGCGATATCTCAGGCAGACTTCGATAAATTTATAGGAAAAAAGTAAGAAATGTTATTTCGTGGCAAACATGATATAAATTATTTGAAAAAACTTAATAAAGAACTTGTCGAACGAGTGGTCGGCGAGAAAATAACCTATTATCCAATCTCAAAGAAGTTTACCACCAAAAACATCTACGGAGAAGCCAAGGATAAAATCTTTGATCCACCAGTAGAAGTATATGCGCTTGTAAAGTGGGGCGACCAGGAAGTTACCACAACAAATTTCGGGCAAGACATAATCTATAATATTTCCGCTTATATATTAGATGATACATTGACCACAATAGATCTGCGTCCAACAGAGGGCGACATGGTAGAGTATGACAGCAAGCACTTTGAAATTACTTCTATTATGTTTCCTCGACAGATGCTCGGAAAAGAAGAAGAGGGCTTTTACGTTAGATTGGAATGCACCACCGTAAGAAAGAACGTATTTCATACTTCGATCTCTGGAAGTCCCGAGGCCGCCGCGAGAACTCGTCCAGACAACAATCTATCTTCAACGTTTAGGTATAGCGACGTATTATTTCCATATAGTGGAAGTGCGGCATGAAGTTAGTTGATGTTTTGAACGAAATAACAGCGCGACAAGGACCAAGGACTGGTGCTTTTGAATTTGACGAAGATGAAATTAATTTAATTGCGCGGTATGCTTAAAATACACGGAAAAGAGCACACTCTTCAGGTTTCTTATATTAAAGAAAAAGTAACAGGAGAAAATCACTGGAACTGGAAGGGTGGAGAAGAAAATAAAACAATTAATTATAAACTAAGAAAAACCTCGCAGTATAAAAATTGGAGAAAGAGCTGTATTAAAAAAAACAATTATTCTTGTATTGTTTGTGGCGGGAAAGACAGAGTTGAGGTTGATCATATTGTACCGTTCTCTGTTCTTTTAAAAGAAAATAACATTGAGAGCATAGAAGACGGACTGTGTTGTGAAAATTTATGGAATATTAATAATGGCCGATTATTATGTAGAAAGCACCACAAAGAAACATCGACATATGGACAAGGCGCTAAAAATTTATTAAATCTATAAATATAAAATATATTTTCAAAAAAAATAAGACTATTTAACAACAGGAGTATTGTATAAATGGCCGATAGTTCAAATTTTTTAATTTCGCCGGGTGCGTTTAGCAGGTTCTTTGATTTGTCCGTTCGCCCCGCTGCCCCGGTTGGCGCCGGAGCCGCTCTAGTAGGCCCTCGAAGAAAGGGTCCCGCCTTTTCTCCAGTTTTTCTAAAAGATCGTGATGCCGACGAACAAATGTTCGGTCTCCCCACCTCTGACGGTAAAGACTTCTCGGCCTACGCGTCGCGCGCCTATCTGGAAAATGAAACTTCTCCTCTTACTATGGTGCGCGTGCTTGGCATGGATGATACCGGGATTGTTCCTGGCTATTCGCTCGGAAGTGCGGCTGCAGCCGGGCTTTATGCCATTGCTGGTTCCGGAAGCAACATCGTGGCGCTTATTGCGGCATCTGGCGCGGTTTCGCTTGTTGGTACGCAGTCGTCTTCGGTGGACAGTCTTGGAATTACTATTGCTGGATATAATAGCGATGTTGCGGTTACCGCGTCGCTCAACAGAAATTCGGCGCAGTACCTTAAAAAGGTTCTTAATACTGACCCCACGCAATACTCGACACAGAAACACTTTGTGTTTGCGGTATATGATTTTGCGGACAAGACGCCGCGGTCGCACAATGCGTTCGTAGCCTTTAAAGTACCCTCAAGCAATCTTTTCCAAGATTCATTTTTAACGGGCGCTACTACGCAGATTATTTCGCAGCCATTTAGCACGACAGAATATGGTTTGTTCGGTGTCGGCAGCATTTTCGCGGGTGACTCTTCAAACACAGAGTTTAAAGTCTCTGTTCAGAATATCAAAAAGTCACCAGTTCCTGCGATTGATGAATATGGTACGTTTACTCTTGTTGTGCGCGCCTTTGGCGACAACGATAAGTCTCCCGTGGTCCTAGAGAGCTTTAGTAATCTAACGCTTAATCCAGACTCGGTGAATTATGTTGCTCGTCGAATTGGCGACAAGTACAAGGTGTGGAATAAATCAACGAAGAAATTTGATGAATTTGGTGATTATGAAAATCAGTCAAAATACATTTATGTTCTTCCCTCAACGGATCTTAAAAACAAGAACGTTCCCGCAACGGCGCTTCCCTGGGGCTTCTCGGGCTATCGAACGCACACTTCGGGTGCAATCAGCCCTGCGGCTACACCGAATCTTGCGCTTATGCCACAGCTTCCTCTCGTAAACAACCTTATTTACAAGAACGACTTCTCGACGAAAGTATACTGGGGCGTTGCCGCAATCGACAATGCGTCAGGCTCAATCAATCAGGGCGTTCCAGATCGTATTAAACATCTTCCTAAGATGCTTCTTTCGTCTTCGACGGCCGGACAGAGCTTCTCGCTTAAATGGATTTCGGGCGCTATTCAAAATGCTTCCGGATATACTTCGGCGGTTCGTCTTACGGACGCGATGATCGCGGCGCTTACTACGTCAATCACAATGAACACTGGGACCGCCGTCCCGGCGCCCTCAAGCTCGGCTGGTTATTCGGGTTATCTTTCGGTAGAAAATCTTGAAAACACTAATCTTGCTAAATTCACGGTTGTAATGAATGACGGCTTCGATGCGACAGACATTACGCTCGCGAATACTTTCGATCCCGCGAACATGAGCACGACCACGACCTATCAGACGTACGCATATCGCGCGGCGCTAGATATGCTCTCAAACCCAGACGAACACGATCTTACGGATCTTGCGATGCCGGGCGTTTGGGCAGCGAAAGTCACTGACTACGCCATCGACATGGTAGAAAACCGGGGCGACGTATTCTATGCGATGGATGTTTCTGGTTCAACCGTATCGGACGTAATAGACAACGTCTCTACGCGACAATTAGATACGTCATATGCGGCCTGCTATTACCCATGGGTGCAGTATAATGATAAGATTAATGATAAATTAGTCTCCGTTCCTCCAACGGTCGTTATCCCCGCTACGTTCGGTTATAGCGATAGCGTTTCGTTCCCGTGGTATGCGCCCGCCGGTCTTTCAAGAGGCGGCCTACGCAAGCATGGCGTCGTTAAAGCACTAGATAAGCTCACGGCGACGGATAGAGACAATCTATACGCGAATCGTATTAATCCAATCTCTTCGTTCCCATCGTCAGGCCCGGTTGTTTGGGGCCAGAAGACGCTCCAGCAAGCGTCCTCGGCGCTGGATCGAATTAACGTTCAGAGAATGATTCTAACGCTCCGCAAGCTCGTGAAGGCGAAGGCGATTAGAGTTGTATTTGAACCTAACGTTCCTGCAGTTTGGGATCGTTTCGTTAACGACATTACTCCCGACCTTGCCAGAATTCAACAGAATTTTGGTATCCAAGAGTTTAAATTGATTCTCGATGAATCGACGACAACTGAGGATATGGTTGAAAGGAATATAATGTACGCTAAGATTGCCATCAAGCCGACAAGAGCTAGTGAATTTATTTTAGTTGACTTTTTTATTAGCAATAATGCAGTGGGTTTCAGTGAATAAATAAATCTTTAAAAGATAATTTAAAGGCGTCAAGAAATTTCTTGACGCCTTTTCTTTTTGTGTCATATATACTCTTATGAACAAGACTACTACTGAAGATGTGATTGCTTGGCTTGACCAAAAGGGTTGGTCGAGTAAATATAAGTTACTATTTTTCTCTGGAAGATCTTCTGGTGCAAAATCCAAATTTTTAGACAAAATAAGAAACAAAGAATTTGAAATAGATTTTTCTCAGTTAAAAAATTGTTTAGAAAGAACTCCTGATATAATTTTTGGCGCAAACAAAGAAGAAAAATATAGTAAAACAGCTACGAAGCCAGAAGAAGCCCAGGAGTGGCTTGATCTTAATACAAATAAACGATATGAAGTTTTAAAGTGGGGAGGAAAAGCTCAAAGTCTTTCGTTGTTTTTTGATAAAGTTTTGAAAAGAGAATTTGAGCACTCCTTTTATAGAATCAAAAACTTAATTGAAAATAGAGGAGATACTTTTGAATTTTCCCTAACCACAGAAGAAAGAAATAAAAAAAGAGCGAAAACTAATAAGGCAACATGTTTGGAAAAATACGGTGTTGAAAACGTTTTTCAAATCTCAAAGGTTAAAGAAAAAGTTAGACAATCTAAAATTCAAAATTGGGGCACAGAAAACACAAGCGGCACTCCAGAAATCAAAGAAAAAGTTAGACAGACTATGATGAAAGAGTACGGTGTTGAAAACGCTTTTCTCTTATCTTCATCTAAAGAAAATTTAAAAAAATACTGGCAAGACAAATTAGGAATAGATTATCCCCTTCAGTCAAAAATATATTATAAAAATATGCTAAAAAACATGGGAGCAACAGAGGGCTCCGAAAATACATCTCAGGTTCCAGAAACAAGAATTAAGGCGCTTGATACAAAAATTAAAAATGGGCACGCTTATTTAATAGATGGAAAAACAATAAAACAATGGGCAAAAGATAAAGACTGTGCGCCATCAACGCTACGCCATTTACTTCAAAACAATAAAGACACAAATCAGACAAGATTATTAGAAGAATATGATGTAAGAAGATCTTCTCTTGAGATTAAACTACAAATTTATCTCAAAGATAAGAATATTTCTTTTATTCAAGATAAACAACTTCTTGATTCTGGATATCGCCCCGACTTCTTAATAGAAGATCATAAACTCATAATCGAATGTGATGGAATTTATTGGCACAATGAACAAAATCAATTAGACAATAATTATCATTTTAATAAGAAAAAAGAATATACCAAATTAGGTTATAAATGTTTGTTTTTCAGAGAAGATGAAATCAACAACAAGTTTGAAATAGTTAAATCAATTATCAATAATAAATTGGGCGCCATAAAAAATAAGATAGGCGCTCGAAAGTGTTCGATTGGCGAATTAAAACAAGATAAAGACTTCTTTGATAAAAATCACTTAATGGGAAACGGTTCTGGAAGGACTTATGCTTTATTTTATGAAGAGTCTCCGATCGCCGCACTACAGGTTCGTTGGAAAAACAAAAAAGATGGACTATTGGAAATATCCAGATTTTGCTCCGAAAATAACAAAAGTGTTGCTGGTGGATTTTCTAAATTAGTTAAATATATCATAGAGCAAGAAAACCCACAAGAACTAATAACTTTTATAGACGAACGATATGGATACGGCGAATATTTAATTCCACTCGGTTTTGTTGCGAGCAAAAGTTATCCAAGTTTCGTTTGGAGTAATAATAATCAAACTTTTCACCGTATGAACTTCAAAGGTAATTCCGGCTATGATCGTGGGCTATTTAAACTCTGGGACGCGGGGCAAACCAAATATACTACTTCAACTTTAAACCCCACATAATATCCGGATACAAATCCCGATAACGCAAGGTCTGTTGAGCGAATGATTTTCCGAGTCGTAGTACCCGTATCGGTGTAGGCGCCTTCATATTCGGCTATTGTTGGATTATCGATAAAGCCGTTGCTTCCCGTAAAGACGGTGTATGAAATTCGCCAGCGAACAAGTTTCCCGTTTTCGTTCGCGTCTCCGCTTTTTGTCCAATGAACATGGACCATGGGAGAATCTGTGAATGATGATGGGATTTTGAATTCTCTATACGCATCATCGGCATCGACGGTGAATTGAAGAAAGAATGCCGTACTAAAAATATATGGAATCGGAATTTTACCGGGGCTGGATAATGCTCGGCCGGCGGTGACGATCGGTTCGTGATATGACTTAATCGCCGAAGCGGTCAGCCATCCTCCACCAGAAGAATATAATATATAATTGTTGGGTACGTTTTGGGCCCGCAATTCTTGCGCATCTATAGGCTCTATACCACCTGACAAGTATCTGGTTTTAAGATAAACTGTGGGCATATCATATATATGAATAATTAAAAACTTTTTGCGGTTCAATAAATTAAAAGGGGCTCTTCAAAGAAAATTTGTTAAAACTTTCTAACATCTCTAATTATAATGAGGATTTTTGAATGGCTGAAACTTTAGATGTTAATACAATGTTGGCGAATGAATTTGAACCCAAGCGTCAATTCCGCTGGCTGGTAGAAATCGACGGGCTTGATAGCTTTGCGGCCAAAACTTTCGCGCGCCCCAAAAAAGACCATCAAGAAATCACTATCGATTATATCAATCAGAAGCGATTTTTAATTGGAAAAGGCGAATGGACCCCTCTGGATATTGAATTTTATGATCCAATTAATCCATCCCAGGTACAGAAGGTATTAGATTGGCTTAGACTTTGCCACGACTCTCAGGTCGGACGTATGGGGTATGCGGCAGTCTATAAAAAGAATTTTGTGCTTAAACTACTTGACGGCGGCGGTATGGTTGTTGAAAAATGGCGTATAATTGGAGCGTTCCCAAAGAATATCGATGGCGGGGCACTCGATTACGCAAATAACGAATCTCTGACTGTGAAGATCAATTTGCGCTTTGATGACGCAACGCTCGAATATTAAAATTTACTCTAAGTCTCGATAATCGGTCTCTTCTTTTTTTTTCTTACTATATAGTAGTATATGAGAAAAAGAAGACTAAGTGAAAGTAATGCTTCGGAGTGGTTAAAAGAGTTTTTTCCTCACATCGTTTTAATAAAATGGGGTGGCTTGGGAAAAAATATTTCTTTATTTCTCGACAGACGAGATGATAGAGAGTTTAATTATATTTTCAATTCATTAAAGAAAAGCCTTCTGAAGCACAAAAATGCAACTTTTGGAGCCTCTATCCAACAAAGGGAGGCCAAAAGAAAACAAACAATATTATCCAAAACTGGGTATGATTGTACTTTTAATATTCCTGCCGTCAGAGAAAGGGTTAATTTAAAATTAACAGAAAAAACAAGAGATAATAAAAATCTAAATAAAGAATTTTTCTATCAACAATACATTGTTGAGCAAAAATCAATTCAAACAATCGCTAAAATGCTTGGTTTGGGATATGGAACAATAAATACATATTTTCATAAATTTGAAATTCCGATTAGGCCTAAATCGGTCACGGCGAAAATAGTAAGCGAAAGACCGGGATATAAGGAAAATTTAAGAAATAAAAATCTTGGACGAATTCTTGCTGAAGAGTCGAGGCAAAAAATTTCTAAAACACGAATTGAAAGAGGTGTCGCAAAAGGAAAAAATAACAACAACTGGAAACCTCCCGAAGAAAGAAAGTGCTATCTTAATTCTGCCATTAGAGAAAGTTCTATTTCTAAACAATGGAAAAAAGACGTTATGAAACGGGATGAGTATAAATGTGTTCAATGTGGCGCCGAAAGATGTCTTGAAATAGACCACATAAAACCAATGTCTTATATTATGAAAAAAAATGATATTAAAACACTAGAAGAGGCATTTGTTTGCGCAGAACTGTGGGAGCTAAACAATGGAAGAGTTCTGTGTGAGACATGCCATAAAAAAACCGATACATATTCATATCGCGCCAGAAACTATAGTGAGCAGCTTTGATTAGTTTAATAAATTAAGTTTAGGCGCCGTAATTGGCGCCTTTTCTTTTTTAGAATATTTCTTGCCCAAAGTATTTAATTCTCGCTATTTACCTTGGCGAGAGTTTAAACAAAATATGAAACTATCAGAGATCTTCAAGGGGGAAGAAAAAGACTTATCTGGAGGTCGCTGGACCCGCCGCAATGACGGACGTATTATTTCTTCTGACCCAACTCTTAAAACTACATTTGCTGTAGCAGACATAGAGAAGGAGCGAGAAAGACTTCGTGCAAATCGACAAATGGCCAGAGACGCCGAAGCTGAACGACAAAATAATGCTTCCATCGTTGACGCTGAAGCGCAAGAAGATTTAGCATGGCAAAAAAGAGTTGCCAGAGATGAAGAAATTCGTAATTGGAATAAAAATAATCCTATTATGTCTTTTTTTAAAAAGCCTCCTCCCGGAGTTGGTTCTTTAAAAGAGAATTTAACCAAACAAGAGCGTGAACAACTTCAAGGATATTCGCCCGAATTTGTTCAGACGATTTCTAACGTAGCCTCCTCGCTACGAAAGGGTGGCAAGAAAATAGATTTAATGACGATGGTAAAACAATTACCTCAGGTCGGTTATAAAAGCCCAGAGATAGACAAGTTTCTATCTACCCCGCTACAATCCAGCGAGGCGCCCACTAAAAATGTTGTTCCACAACCGGGTATCACACCACCACCAGCCTGGCTACAGCAAAATGCGAAACAGCAATTTCAGCAAGCTGCGCCCCGTGTGACTCCCGCGCCAGCACAAGCTCGTCGCCCCAATGTTGCTCCTCCGCCGTCCTTCGTTGGGGCACCAGCCGGAGCAAATGTATTCGGACATTCTTCAGTTTTTAATCCTGAAGAAATGCAGACGATTCAAGATGAGAGTATTCCACAACAGCAACTAATGAGCCCGACTCAACGACGAGTGCAACTTTCACAGCAAATTGGAAAAAAGAACACAATGAGAAAAGAATCAAAACAAAATTTACAAGAATTTAATATGGGGCAGGTACCAGAAAACATTAGAAGTCTTGTTGCTAGAATGAGTCCGGCAGAGCTGATTGCAATGGCTAGTTATATTAGTTCACAAATGGGACAAAACAAGACTTCTGGTGGTGGCAGATCATCATCTTCGTCCAGTAGTTCAATGTCTGTAGGATTTGGAGAAAATATGAAAACAAAATATAGCGCAGTATTAAAAGAGAATATTGTAGAACAAATAAAGGTACGCAATCTTACGGAGCACTACCTCAACGAGGGGCCGATGGCTTCCGTGTGGCAGGGGATCAAACAGGCGGGTACGTCTGCGGTTGATAGGCTCACCGGGAAAAGTGTAACGAAAGACGCCCAGAACGTAGGCGTTGGAGAAAACACCAAGAAACTTGGACAAGAACTTACCAAGATGATCGGTAAAGTAAATCAGATGCGCCATAAGTTCAATTCTTCAATTCTAAAGAATGCAGAAGCAGTTTCTCAGTATCATGATCTCGTTCAGAATCTATGGCAGGCATACAATCAGAATCTACAGGTTCTCGGTCCATTCGCCAGCCAGCTTCAGCGTCAAGTTCAGGATGCCGTTGGTAATTTCCATTATGATTTAACGAGCGAAAAAGAACAAATCGATTCGTTCCTTAATTCACTGAAGGACGTTAAGCCCGGGAATCGTGCCGCGACCGGCACCAGCGAAACCTTAGGCCGCCAGGCGCGTGCAACGGCTCAGGAGAAGCGTTCTGCAGAAGCGGACGCTAGCCAGCGGATGACGGGAACGAGCACCAAGGCTAATCCTGGAGGCGGGCACCGGGCTCTCGCAGCCCTTCAGGCGAACACCGCCGGAAGCAAAGAAGAAATCAAAAAGAGAATTTCTATGGCGTCTACGCCCGCGGAACGTCAGGCGGCCGTCCGAGATTTAGAAAAGCTATTTATCAAAACAAGCAAACGAAACGTTAAAGAGAAGGACGATTAAATTGAAACTATTATCAAAAGTATTTAAAGAAGCTATTCCCGGGTCCGCGCAGGCTCCAATTAAACCAGGAGATCTCGGACAAGAAACAAGAGACAAGCTCATTAAACAATTTAATGCGCCCGTACAACGTGGCGGGCTTCAACCGCAGATGAATATGCCAGCCGGGCAACCAGGAAAACTAGGACAGCCCGGGCAAGCAACATCGGGGCAATCGTTAGATCCTCGCGCAACAGAATCTGTGCGGAAGTGGGCGCAGGCAAATACGCAAGCCATCAATGGTGGGCAAGTTCAAGCGATGGCCAAACAGCCAGGCGGCACGGAAAAATTGTACAAACAAATTACGGGGCAAGAATTAAATAAAGATCAGTCCGATTCATTTCTTAAAATGCTATATCCCCCAGTGCGATGAAAAAATCAATCATAAAAGAAGCGATTCAAAGTCAATTACAGAGTCGGGTTCTTAATGAAGGGCCGCTTGATGCTGTTAAGCGCGGAATT
>ERZ1292623.4817-Hain-H51-01um-R1-4817-length-10966-cov-4_pt1 | contig 10966 bp, 10 predicted proteins | sample MGYA00564398_ERZ1292623 | MGnify/ENA primary metagenome ERZ1292623 (study PRJEB36523, sample SAMEA6512633) | groundwater metagenome | collected 2019-01-07 | study: AquaDiva: Metagenomics assemblies of 32 groundwater samples
AGCATGCGCTTGACCCGGAGTACGCGAAAAAAATCGGCGTGAAGATTGAAGAGCTCCTTATCTCCCAGCCGGATACCGGCGAGCAGGCGCTGGAGATAGTGGAATCCCTCGTCCGCTCGGGAAAGGTAGACGTCGTTGTCATCGACTCTGTCGCCGCGCTCACGCCGAAAGACGAAATAGAGGGAGAGATGGGCGCGCACCATGTGGGCAAGCAGGCGCGACTCATGAGCCAGGCGCTCCGCAAACTCACCGCCATCGTTTCAAAAACAAAAACCATCGTCGTCTTCATCAACCAAATCCGTATGCAAATCGGCGTGATGTTCGGCAACCCGGAGACCACGCCGGGCGGCAAAGCGCTGAAATTCTACACCTCGGTGCGCTTGGACATCCGCCGCATCGCGCAGATAAAAAAGGGCGACGAAGTGGTGGGTGGACGACACCGCGTGAAAGTGGTGAAAAACAAAGTCGCCGCCCCTTTTCGCATGACGGAATTTGACCTTGTGTACAACGAGGGCATCAGCCGCGAGGGAGAATTGCTTGCCCTCGGTGAGAAGTTTGGCCTCGTCGCCAAAAGCGGCGGCGCGTATTCCTACGGAGAACACAAGCTCGGTCGCGGCTATGACGCGGCGCGCACCTTCCTGCGCGAAAATAAAAAAGTCGGAGACGAACTGCTCCGCAGCATACGGACGGCGCTCAAGAAAAACTGACCTCATGGCCGTCCTCTCATACAACCACATCCTTCCAAAAAAGGTCATTCTCTGGAACGGCGAGCCCGCGGTGGTGCTCTCCGCGCATGTCTTCCGCAAACAACAGCGCAAGCCGGTCAACCAGAGCAAACTGCGGGGCTTGCGCACCGGCAAAGTGTACGAACAGACCTTTCACCAAAACGAGAACGCCGAGGAGGCCGATGTCGTCACGCGCACGCTCACCTTCCTCTATGAAAACCGTGGCCAGTACTTTTTCTGCGAACCGGATACGCCGTCCAAACACTTTTCGCTTTCCGCGGAACTCGTCGGTACTGCGGGCCGCTATCTCAAACAAAACAGCGAGGTCGCGGCCCTCGCCTATAACGACGACATCATCGGCGTTATAGTGCCCATCAAGGTTGACCTCGCCGTGACGGAAGCTGACCCGGCGCTCCGCGGCAACACGGCCCAGGGCGGGAGCAAGGAAGCCGTCCTGGAGACGGGCGCGAAAATCCTCGTCCCGCTCTTTATCAGCCCGGGAGATGTGGTGCGCGTCAATACGGAGAGCGGCGCATACGCCGAGCGCGTGGCAATTTCAAAATAGTCCCTGTCTCACTCCGCCACATATGGCAGGAGCGCCATAAAGCGCGCGCGCTTGACGCACTGCGCGAGCTGGCGTTGCCTGCGGGCCGAAAGGCCCGTGCGCCGACGGCTCGCAATGCGCGCGTGCGGCGTCAGGTACTCCAAAAGGAGCGCGGTATTTTTATAATCAAACTGCGGCTGGGCCGTCGGTGCTGTTTTATTTTCCGCCATAGGTAGACATGACTAAAAAGGGATATCATCGGGGTTGATCTCTTCCTCGGGATACTCCACCGGCGCGCCTGCGGGCGCGGCGGTACTCTCCGCGGGCCCGCTCTCCCGCGCTCCCGAAGGGCCGGCTCCGCCGCCCGCGCCGAACTGAAAGTTATCCACGACGACCTCGGTGCGGTACTGCTTCTGCCCGTCCTTCTCCCAATTGCGCGTCTGTATCCGACCCTCCACAAAAAGCGCGCGGCCTTTCTTCATGTACTGGCTAATGAGTTCGGCGGAGCGGCCAAAGGCGACAATGTTGTGAAAGTCGGTCGCTTCCTGACGATTGCCGTCGCGGTCCTTATACACGCGATTGGTCGCAAGCGAAAACGAGCAGACCTGCACGCCCGAAGGGAGCGAGCGGAGCTCCGGATCGCGGGTAAGGTTGCCGTAGAGGAGGACTTTGTTGAGATACATAGGGTGATGTTGATACGCAATAATCTATCCCGCCATAGTATCGCACTCCGCAAAAAATACAACCGCGCTATGCGCCGCTTCCCGCAGCCGCTTCATCGTTGGAAGACGCATCCTCCGGCACCGTCTCCGCATCCTGCTCCGCGATATCTGTACCACCTTCAGGCGCCGCAGCGCCGCCAGAGAGGTACGCGCCGCGCGCCGCGCGCACAAAAAACGGCCTGTGAGCCTCATCCATCGTCAGCCGGATTATCAGATACCGCAACCCTTCCGGCAGGCGCCCCACCTCCTCGGCAAGCGAGGCAAGCGCGCTCGGGGCGAGCGTAAACCGCACCCAACAAAAATGCGCCGCGTTGAACCGGCGGCGTTCGCCGCCGACTTCTTTTACAATCTCGTAGGCAAGGTCAACGTGCCCCGCACTTTCTTCTTCATTGACCGCGCCGCCGGTGCGCTCAATGAACGACTTCACCCGCTCCATGAGCGCGGGCACTTCCTCCTCGGCAACCGTTGGAAGTATGTGGAACGCGCACTCGTAGCGGGCGAACTCGTCGGCGGAGTCCTGTTCTTCCGCCTCTTCCGCCGCACCCTTCCGCGCCTCAGTCGCCGGCATTGTTTCTTCTGGCATCACCATTTCTTATTGAATAAGTCGCCCCACGCTACCACAGAGCGCGCCGTGGAGCAACCGGCCCGCTACACCCCAAAAAGCCGCCGCGCGTTGTCACACAGATGCGCCCGCACTTTCTCAAAATCCATGCCTTTTATCTCCGCGATTCGCTTGACCACTTCCTGCACATAGAGCGGTTCATTGCGCTTCCCGCGGTACGGCACTGGGGCAACATACGGCGCGTCCGTCTCGGCGTGCAGCATGTCAAGCGGGGCGTACGAGACAACTTCGTCGTAGTCATGCGTAAAAGTAATCACGCCGGTGAAAGAGAGCGTATAGCCCATAGCCAAAAAGAGTTTGGAATCCTCCACGCTTCCGGCGAAAAAATGCACATTGCCGCGTACCTTCGCGTACGACGCCAAAATCTCATGCCCGTCTCTGTACGCGTTCCGGCCCTCGCCGGAACGGATGTGGAGCATAAGCGGCTTCCCTACTTCATTTGCGAGCGCAATCTGCGCAATAAATGCCGCTCTCTGTTTCTCTGCCGTGTCCTCAGATACACGATAATAGTCCAGCCCGCACTCGCCAATCGCCAGCACTTTTTCGTTCTGCGCGAGCGTTTTATACGCATCGTGGTTGAACACCTCGCCGCGGCTGATGAATCCGACCTCGCCCGCCTTCGCTGAAGCTTCGGCGGGCACGCCGAGTTCTTGCGCGTCGTGGTATGACTTTGCCGTGTGTACGGGATGAAGACCAACGCTTGCATACACCCCTTCCGCGTATTGCCGCGCCACCGCAATCGCGGCCTCGGAAGTATCTCGCTGAGTGCCGACATTCAACATCCACACTCCGGCTTCAAGCGCACGTTCACGCACCGCCTCCGCGTCCTCCCCAAACGCCGCAAACTGCGTATGCGTGTGAACATCAAAAAATTTCGCCGGCATACACCCTATATACTTTGTTACTTCCGCGGAAAGAGCGTTTCGGGCTTTTTATTGGCGCGGACCGCCGCGAGGATTTTTTCGCTGGTCTCGGGGAGAAACGGCGCGAGACGGTGCGCTATCCGGGCAATCTCCGTGACGAGATGAGTGATCTGCCGCTGTGCTCGCGCGGTATCCGTTTTCACAACTGCAAACGGCTTCTGCTCTTGAATCAGCGCATCAAGGTCTTGAACGGAACGCCACACGATGTCTAACGAGCGATTGAATTCGTAGTGTTCCAGCGGCTTCCACGCATCGGGCATCGCAGGGCTATCCGCGATAGCAACGGGCGCAGTGAGATGGTCTTCCGCGAGTTTCATCACCCGCGCGACGAGGTTGCCGAGGCCGTTGGCGAGGTGCGCATTGTACGCCTCGCGCACGCCGGCCTCGGTGATATCGCTGTCTTCGTACGGGTGCGCGTGCCGCAGGAGGTAGTAACGCACCGCGTCCGTGCCATATTCCGCAACGAGCGCACATGGGTCTATGACATTGCCCAAGGACTTTGACATCTTCTGCCCGCCGGAGGTGAGAAAGCCGTGGATGAAAATCTGCTTCGTGGTCGGGAGTCCGGCCGACATCAGCATGGCCTGCCACATCGCGCCCTGCTGGCGCACTTGGTCTTTGCCCGCACACTGCACGGCATTCGGCCGCTCTTTCGTGCCCCAGAACGCCGCAAACTTTTTCTCATCCTCGGGCCAGCCGAGCGTGGAGATGTAGCCCCCGAGCGCGTCAAACCAGACATACATCACCTGCGCGCTGTCCCCGGGAACGGGCACGCCCCACGGCATTTTCTCCGCAAGGCGCGAGATGCTGAAGTCAGAAAGGCCCTCGCGCTCTATAAGCGAGAGCATCTCATTAAGGCGAAAACGCGGGATGAGAAAGTCCTCGCGCCGATAGAGTTTCAGCAATGCGTCTTGATACTTTGAAAACCGGAAAAAGTAATTTTCCTCTTCGCGCGTTTCCAGTTCCGCGTTCGGGTGAAGCGGACAGCGGCCCTGCTCCAGCTCGGAGTCGGTTTTTTCCAACTCGCACCCGACGCAGTATTGTATCTTGTACAATTTTTTATACATGTCCCCGGCGGCTTCGCACCGCTTCCAAAACTCCTGCGCCGCCTGCTTGTGGTGCGGAGAAGTGGTGCGAATGAACGCGTCGTAGGAGAGGTTGAGCGCGTGCTTGAGCGCGTCAAAAGAGGCCGCGTATTCGTCCGTGTACGCCTGTGGTTCCTTCCCTTCTTCCAGCGCCTTTTGGTAAATCTTCTGCCCGTGCTCGTCCGTGCCGAAGTTGAAAAACACCTCGTCGCCAATGAGACGACGATACCGCGCAAGCGCATCCGCCTGCACTATTTCCAGCGCAAAGCCGATATGCGGCTTTGCGTTCACATACGGCAAGGTCGTGGTGATGTAAAATTTCTTTTGCGCCATAGTTAGGACAATGTAACACTGTTTTATATAAAAAAGCGAGCGGCGCTCCGACAAGCTCGGAGGCCGCTCAGAATACAGAACCTACGCCCTCTGTGATTCCAGATCACGACGGGTGTTTTCAGTCTTGGCAATGACAGGAATGCCTATCTCTCTCGCCAACCTGATTTCCTGCCACATACCAGACGAAATCCGATCTCCAAAAAGCCACAACTCGTCTACATACCGACGGTGAAAGCACTCAAGGTTTGCCTCTATCCCAAGCTCCCTATCTTCGGCAACCTCATCATCAAGATATTGAAGCGATATGAGATAGGGCGCAACAGGAATACTACCTCTGACATGGACCTCCTGGCATATTTTGAGAACTTTCTCCACATTGCCTTTTACGTCACCGGCAATAGGATGCGCGATGAAGACAGTTTTCCGGTTACTTTTTTCTTCGATCAAGATACACACTCCTTTCTTCCAAAGTTACCAGCCCCGAAGTAGTTAATCCTACTTCAAGAACGCCGTCAAATCACTGAGTGCGACACGCTTCTGGTCGCCAGTGTCGCGGTCGCGGACGGTGACAGAGTCGTTTTCAATGGTTTCAAAGTCAATGGTAACGCAGTGCGGGGTGCCGATTTCGTCCTGCCTGCGGTAGCGTTTGCCGATGTTGCCGTTGTCGTCCCAAGCGATGTTCGGGATGCTCTTTCGGAGCATCTGCCGCACTTCTTTCGCTTTTTCCACGAGCCCCGGCTTGTTCTTGAGAAGCGGAAACACCGCGGCGCGGATAGGGGCAAGGTGCGGCGCAAGCGCGAGGTACACGCGCCTCTCCCCTCCGAGCTCGTCCTCGCGATATGCGTCAAGCAGAACAAAGAGGAACGCCCTGTCCACGCCCCCGGAGCACTCAATAACCCACGGAATGAACCGCTCACCCTCCCCCGCGTACTCCATGGAAACGCCGGAGTACTCCTGATGCCGGCGCAGGTCCCAGTCGCCGCGGTGGTGGATGCCCCATGCCTCTTTCCACCCCACCCCCGAGTCATACTCTATGTCCCACGCATCGCGCGCGTAGTGAGCGCGTTCATCCTCCGCATGCTGGCGCAGGCGCAGGTATTCCTTCCTGATACCGAGGCCCTGATACCATTCAAACGCAAACTGTTTCCAGTATTCAAACTGCCGTGCTCCTTCCCCCTCCTCGGGCCGTACATAATACTGTAGCTCCATCTGCTCAAATTCGCGCTGGCGAAAAAGAAAATCACTCGGGCTTATCTCGTTGCGGAACGCCTTCCCTATCTGTCCGATGCCAAATGGAATTTTCGGATGCATGGAGTCAAGAACATTCTTGAAATTGACATGCACGCTCTGCGTTATCTCGCCGCGCAAATACGCTTTCACTGCGGTTTCTCTTGATGCCCCGAGAGAACTTTCTACAAGCAGATTGAAAGGTTTCGAGCCGGACCACTTCGGTTCCTTGCCATCTTTCTTGTGCTTCTCTTCGTGCTCTCTCAAAATGTCCCCGTGGTCGGTCCGGAACATCTCCCCACAAACCAAACATTGGGTCTGTGGGTCAGCAAAAGATACCGTGTGGCCGGAGGCCTCCCACACTCGCTCGGGCATGAGAATCGCGCCGCTCATACCATAGACATCCTCGCGTCCGGACACAAATGTGCGCCAAAAATGCTGCTTGATGTTGAAACGGAGGTCGTTCCCCAACGGGCCGTAGTCATAGATGCCCGCAAGCCCTCCGTATATCTCCGAGCCGGGGAACACAAACCCCCGGCGCTTGCACAGCGAGACGATTTTTTCCATCAGTGTGTTTTTTTCTTCCATAGGGTTACTGTTCGCGCGACTATTCTACTACTCTTTCGGCAATATGCTCCCACTCTGCGCGTCCGAGTTGGGGTCGTCCGAAAGCGCGGTGGTAATCGGCGCGGCGGTGGTGCGAAGCACACTGCCGGTAAAGCGGTCCTGTGCGCGCAAGCGTTGTTCACCAAGGAGTATCGGCACGCTCCCCACTTGCGAGACGCTTGGCAACAGCGCGACTTGGAAGAGTGCCTGCGCGGACGCGTTGGCGCCGAGCGTGCCGATGCGCCAAGAGACCTCGCGGGTAGCGGCGTTATAGGAGACATCCGCGCCGGGCGAGACCGCGTCCCCCCAGCTCACATAGTGCGGCAAGGCAGTCGTTACGAGAACGGCCGCAAGATCGTTGCTCCCGTTGGTTGCGGTGAGCTCTATGGTGTAGGTCGTGGTGCGTTCGGCGCGCGGCGGCACCGGACCGCTGTTGACAAACAGGCCCGTTGAGTAGCGCGCTCGCGAGGAAAGTACAGATGTGCTCTCAAAACGGATGGTGCGGGAGAGCGCGTTTGTGAGCGTTTGCGGGACCGCGCTCTCAGAGACGCGCCGGCCGGAGAACGAAATGCTGAATGAAACCTCCGGCGTGCGGGATGCGGCCGCGCTCGCGCCGCGAATGGTAAAGGAGACGCTCTCACTGCCGCCGGGCGCGAGCGCGGCAAGGCCCGCAACGCCCCGCCTGTCCCAGGTGATGGTCTTGCTGGATGAGTTGAAAAATCCCTGGGACGCGCTCACTGCGCCCGCGTCAAGCCCGCTTCCGGAGAGTGTTGCGATGATGACGCCGTCATAGACGGTATCCGCGAGCGTGTTGCTCGCCATGATGGACACGGTGATTGTATCGTCCCGGCCGACTGACAGCGTGCCCTCCCGAGAACCGTTCATAGTCACCGCAAGCCCCACGAACGGGTTCGTCAGCGTAACGCCTGCGGAAGCCGTGGCGAGCGTGGAGGAAATGACAAAGCGGTCACGCTCAGTAGCCGCGCCCGCGGAAAAATGAAAAGTCCGCTCTTCTGCCGCGCCGCCCGCGAGCGTACCCGTAATACTAACCTTCTCCTCTGCGCCGGGCGCAAGTGAGGGGACCCGCCACACATTCTGGCCCTTTACGGGCTTCGGCTTCAACTCGCTCACCGCAAACCCGAACGGGTACTCGGCCGCAATGAGCACATTTTCAAGCGGGGAGGACGCGTTTGAAGTGACCGAGAGCGTCAGCGTAAACTCCGCGCCCGAAGACACTTCCGTTATCCCTTCAACTTTGAGCGTTACGGGCGAGAGGCCTATCCTGACGCGCGCTGGTTCGGCTTCTTTAAAAAAGGTTGCGTTTGACCCCTCCACGCGGTACTCCACGGATACTACCATGACTTTTTCTTCGTTTTCCTCGCCGAAAAGCCGAGCGTTTACAGAAGTGTTCAGTGTATCCCCCGGCGCGATATTCCCGAGCGGAATACGCTCGCGAAACAATTCCTTTTCAGAGCCCGCTTCCTGCGTGCCGGACGGATACGCAATAATGAGTGTCGCCGACTCCACAGCGACCGCATTGCGGTTGGCGATAGCGATGCTGAGCGAAGCAGTATCCCCGCCGCGAACCGCCTCCGGCGCCTTCACGACAATCGCAATATTATCCCCAGATATCATGCCCTGTCCGAAAAACAAAAACGAGCCGGAGAGCGCCAGCGCCACAACAAAAAAAACCGCGCCAGCGGCAATGATTTTCGCCCGAAAGCCGGAGAGAAATACAGTCCGCTGAAGCGCCGGTTCCCTGTTCCCACTGAAGCCGCCCTGTGCCTCATCCATTGCGGGAAAGTATAGCATGCGCCTGCGCCACGAGAGGAGCCCCCTAGAGCTGGCTTACCATAAGCGCGTTTTCTATTGCTGAGAGCGCGGCGCACGCCTCACCCGTACCCTCTGGAACGGCGAGCGCGTCGGCAAGCGTGGGCGCACAAAGGAGCGGCTCGAGCGTTGCGTCCGATGACACATACCCGAGCGCGAAGAGGAGCCGAAGCGCGAGGACCCGCTCGCCGCGCACCGCTGCCGGCGCGGAAGCGGCCGAGAGCGTAGAGAGGCCGTCTCTTAGCGTGTCATAAAACGCGGGGCTGCGCTCTTCCCCATGCACGAGCCGTCGCAGGAGGCGAAGGGTGCGCAGGAGCGCGCCGTGCGCCGCACGGCTGCCTGCGGAAAAATACAGATTGCGCGTTGCCTCCGCGCCGGTGAGACGCCAGCCGCGCGCGCCGCGCACGAGTGAGACGCGCACGAGCGAAAAATCCTGCAGACCGTAGCGGAGCTTGGAACGCTCGCGCCGCAGACCTGCGGCGCGAGCGTGGATGAGTCCGGCCTCGCGGGTAAAGAGGAGACACATCCGGTCTGCGGTGAGCTGGTTTTCGCTTCCGACGACTATCGCCTCGGTGGTATAGGTTTGGTAGGCCACTAATGTGTTTCAATACCAATGACAGAACTAACGCCCCCAAGTAAGACCTCTTTCCCTTCTCGTACAGGCGCGAAGGTGATGACGCTGGAAGTTGTTGCGCGCCGAATCACCAGTTGGTGCAACACAATAACTTCCTGAATTTTTGGGGAGGTTTGAATAATTGTCTCCTTAATTTCAATCCCCGGTACCAACCCTTTCTGCTTACGCAAATCCTGTATCACATGGACAGTCTCGCGCACTATTCCTTCCTCTCCCAATTCCTCGGTGAGTGTTGTATCCAACACCACCGCCTCCGCGAGCCCGGGCTCGTGCGCCACCTCTTTCACATTCACCTCATCTTTGATGAGCGCGACGAGTTCCTGACTCTGCAACACACCCTCGCTATCGTCCCGCACCGAAAGCCGCGCAAGCGGCTGGCGTACTTTGATGCCCGCGGCGCTCCGCCGTTCAAACGCACGTGATACAATTTCGCGAACACGCTGCATCTGCAGTTCCACACTCATCTCCGGTCCGACCGAACCGTCCGCGGACTCCGGCCATTTTTCCAAATGTACGCTCTCCTTCTCGCCGCCAGCACCACGATAGACGCTCTCCGCGAGAAACGGCATCACCGGCGCAATGAGTTTTGAAAGCGTAAGCAGAACCTCGCGCGTGGTCCCTGCCGCAGACGCGCGCTCCGCACTGTCTTCACTCTTGAACCGCTCGCGCGAGCGGCGGATATACCATTGCGAGAAATCCTCCACGAAAGAACGGAACGGCCGCGTTGCACGCGGCAAATCGTACGCTTCAAACGCCTCCGTCACTTCCGCGACAAGTTGGTTGAGCCGCGAGAGAATCCACTTATCCAACACATGCCCCCGCGCCGCAGACGAAACCCGCGGCGCGGGGGCGCCTTTATACATCTCGTAAAACGAATAACTGTTCCAGAGCAATTGCACCACCCTGTTGTGCGCCTCGCGCAGTTCCTCGTCGCGGAATGCGAGGTCCTCGGCCCGCATAATCACGCTCGCCATGAGGTAGTAGCGGAGCGCATCAGCCCCGAAGCCGTCCATCGCCACAAGCGGGTCCGTGTAGTTGCCCTTTGACTTGCTCATCTTCGTTCCGTCTGCGGCAAGGATGTTGCCCGTCACCACCACATTCTTGTAGCTCGGTTTGTCAAAAAGCAGAGCCGCCATCGCGTGCATATAGTAGAACCAGGTGCGGGTCTGCCCAATGTATTCCGCGATAAAGTCCGCAGGGAACGCCCGCTCAAACGCTTCTTTGTTTTCAAACGGATAGTGCCGCTCCGCAAACGGCATGCTCCCGCTCTCCACCCAGCAGTCGGTCACTTCCGGCACGCGCGCGAGCTCTCCGCCGCGTTCATCCACGAGGGTTATCTCGTCTATGTACGGCCGATGCAGATCAAGTTCGTAGTGGTGATTGTGCGGCAGAGGCACAAAATCCAATTCCCGCACCTCGCCGTTTTTCATGTAGCGCGGAAAGAGCGCGACCGCCTCCGGCACATCCGCGCCGCAGGCAACCGCCTCCAGCATCCACAGCGGGTCGCCGTGGGAAATAATCAGAATTGTTTTGTCCTGATACCTTTTCTCAATCTCGTACAAAAATTCACCCGCGCGCTCGCGCACTGCGCTGAGCGTCTCGCACCCGCCGATGGAACTGGTGAACTTTTCTTCAAGCGAACCAAAAGCCGCCGCCTTTTCTTCCGCGCTTTTGCCCTCAAACTCGCCCATCCCGAGCTCGCGTAATCGTTCGTC